>Ga0315912_10000250_pt1 | contig 111884 bp, 77 predicted proteins | sample VfabasoilMG_FD_204469 | JGI IMG/M metagenome (GOLD analysis project Ga0315912, IMG submission 204469) | Garden soil microbial communities collected in Santa Monica, California, United States - V. faba soil | ecosystem: Environmental > Terrestrial > Soil > Garden | place: USA: California... | reverse complement strand
CCCCCAAATCGCGCCGCGCAGACGCGTCGCTCAGGGGGGAACTCGCCAAGGCAAGAACCCTGGCGCCAAGGCCGTCTGGCTACACCTCGCGGCGTTTCACTGCTTAGACTGACCGCGGGCGGCTGGACTATGCGGAACCGGCTAAGTACAAGTTGGGCGGACGAGCAATCTTGCCGGGGAAACTGACTCGAGGACTGAATCGTGAGTTGGAAGGACTTTGCCGATCTCATGGCGCGCGTACAGTCGGCGCGCACCGAACTTCAGCTGCGGCCACATCAAGAATGTTTCTTTCGTGGCCACACGCATTCGTCGCACAGGCTCCTGCCGTCACTGTTTCGACGTGAATCCACAACGACGGATCAATTTGCCAAATTGGAACGGCGCATGTTCTTCGAGTTCCGTACTCGCGCACGCCAGCTCTATGCCTCAGAGAACAGTGACTGGGACGTCCTATTTCACATGCAGCACCATGGCGTCCCGACGCGACTGCTGGACTGGACCTCCGTGTTTGGGGTCGCGCTGTTCTTTGCGCTGCACAACTACGACCCAAAGAGTTCAATGCCATGCGTGTGGATAATGAACCCGTACGCGCTGAATCACGCCACCTGGAACTGGTATCGGCTCTTCAGTCCCAAGTACCTGGCTCGGGATGAACGCGCGAATCGGTCGTACGAGTACAGTGAGATCCTCCTCAACACACACCCGATCAGCTGGACCACTCCCCTTGCCATCTACTCCCACCAGCGAAGCGAGCGCATGTTCGCTCAAAGCGGCTGGTTCACTATTCATGGTACAACGATGGGACCGATAGAGAGCATGTTTGCGGAGCCTGTCGCTCGCCATATCCTGAAAAAGATAGATGTCCCGCATGAGGCTGTTCCTGCAGCGCGACAGTTTCTTGAGTCAGCAGGAATCGGTCATAGGCAGCTGTTCCCCGACCTCGACGGACTAGCCCGATCCATCCGAAACAAGTATCTGTCCGATCGTGGACCGGAGAATCTCGAGTGACGGAGGAAGGCTCTGGTGTTTCGCCCAGCTCCGGTTTGCAGCAAACGCCTTCCTCCCGTTCGCTCGGGCGGCGCAGCCGAAACCTGGTACGCTAGCCGGACTGGAAATTTGACGTGTGACCCGCGCCGAAAAGATCGCCCGCCTCGAAGGCTTTCGTGAGCTTGTTGTTCGCTGGAGCCGGTCTCATCACGCGGAAGACCGTTCCAAGATCAACCGAGAAAAGACATGGGTTCGGCAGTGCGTCATTGAAGCTGGATGCTTCAAGAGTATGACGATCGGTCCACCTCCCGCGATCGGTGGTCTCGTGATGCAGGGTGTGGACGCGTTCGAGATGATGTTCAACCCACCCTGGGACATGAACCTCGTGCCGGTCGTTGTCGATATGCTGGACGCAACGATCGGCGTCGTTTCGGCGGAACCGGAAGTCGAGGGTCAGAAGGCGCCGACCATCGCGACATCCGTCGTGCCAAACTATGCCTTCGTGGCGATGCCGATGGATCGCTCTGATCCCGCGCTCGATGACGTTCTGGACGCGATCAAGGAAGCCGGTCATCGCTGCGGCGTGCAGGCTGAGCGCATTGACGAGGCAGCTACAAACGAGCGAATCACGGACCGGATCCTAGAGTCGATCGATCGTGCGGAGTTCGTTGTCGCTGATCTCACTTATGCGAAGCCAAACGTTTATTATGAGGCTGGGTACGCCCACGCTCGAGGAAAGACACCCATCTACATCGCGCGAGAGGGAACCAAACTCGAGTTCGACCTAAAGGACTACCCAGTCATCTTCTTCCGGAGCCTGAAGCAACTGAAGGATGATCTCGAGAAACGACTTCGTGGCCTCGCCGCCGGACGCGACGCCGGCTAACAAGCTGTTGCAGCAGACGGCTGAGCGGGGTTGCAACCGGCAACCTCCGTCCGCTCGCCCGCGGTGGAGTACCACGGGCTCGGTCAGTGCAACGGAAGCGTCGTGCATTGCTAGTGTGACCGCAGCTGAACGGCGGTACCTTAGGCGGGGCTCTCGCTTGCGGGACTTGCGGCAAGAGGACGAACGACGTGGACGCACCGCAAAACAATGAACCACCAAGGACTGCGCCTCGGTGGGTGAACAATGTCGATACGGTGGGAAAGCTCCTACACCTCTCCTATGCGAATCTCGCATCGGTCGACGCGGCACAGTCGCGCGGGCTCCCTGTCCGGGACAGGGCATGCTGGGCGGTTCGGCAGCGCCTGTATGCCGGCCTCCGGTCGGGCAAGATGCGCGTCCGCTCGCTGTTCGCCGACGCGATGGAGATGCCAGCCGATCGCTGTGTCTATTGCGGCACGGAGCCCCCTCCGAAGCTCACCGCCGATCATCTAATTCCAAAGCATCGCGGCGGATTGGACTCGGCAGATAACCTCGTCTGGGCATGCCGCTCGTGCAACAGCAGCAAGCACTCCCAGGATCTGCTGGAGTGGTATGCTGCCCGACAGGCCTTTCCATCGGTTCTGCTGATGCGCCGGTACTTGAAGCTGGCTCTTGCCGAAGCCGAGGCGCTTGGCGCGATGGACACCCTCCTCGTTGCATCGCCCCCAGTTACGTTCTCGGTTGACTATATCCCTCTCGACTATCCGGAGCCGTCTGCGGCAGGCGTCTTGGTGCGTCGTGTCGCCACGCCCGCCTAACTCCGGTTTGCTGCAGACGCCGTCCCCGCGTTCGCTCAGGCGACGCTGCTGAAACCTGGTACGTTGGGCAGACCGCACCCGATGGGGCGCCTCTCGCTGGGAAAAGTGGCTGCGGACAGGACGAAATGCCTCCTGACACGTTGCAACACTCTCAGATGCTCCTGAATGCCTCTGCGAAGAACTGTGACCAGGTGCGAGAGTTCCTCAGTCGGAGCGTGAGACCGGTCCTGGATCGCGAGGTCAACGCGCTTCCCTACCGACGTATTTGCCGGGAGCTCTTCCTACGCGTGCAGGCTTGGCTTCAGTCGGTTGCAAAACTCAATGATCCAGCCGACTTCCAGGCTGCCAGCGCCGCAAGCCGCTCGATCTACGAAACCGCCGTCACCATGGTCCTCATTCATCACGAGGAAAGGCAATCGGTCAGGAAGCTCATGACATGGGAGGAATCCTGCAAGCTGAAGTACGCGGAACGCCGCAATTCGACGAAACCGGAGGAGCACACTCGTACTTTCATCAAGAGGAATAGCGCCCGGATCCTTGCGGATCGGGAGGCAACTTGGGGGCGAAACAGGCACGGCAAACCAAACTGTCCGGATCGATGGACTGGCCGGAACTTGGAAGCCGACGCTAAGAAGGCTGATCAATACGCGTCCGCTGGATTTGTTCGGTTCTACAATGAGAACTACACGCAAACGTGCTGGTACGTGCACGGGACTGGAGTCGTAGGATTTCTCGACATTCCGCACGACCGATTCCCACTGCTATGCGGGCTCGCGTTACACGACGTCTCATCGTTCTCACAGGTTTGCGCTGAGTACGCCTTGCGCCTTTTCAACCGTTTTGACGCAATCAGCGAGGAACGCCTCAAACTCCTCCGGGACCAGCTTGGTGACGCCGCAGATGTCACATTGTTGCGAGCCTGGGAAGGCGAGCCATGACAGGGCGTTGCGAGTAGCTGCCCAACAACGGCAGCAGACCCTTCCTCGCCATCGCTTGGGCGCGCAGCTGAAACCTGTACGTTGGGTAGACAAGGTGTGAGTCGTGCGCACCCTACGACTCCGTCCCGAAATCGCCTCTTCGGCTAGGCTGTCCAACTGAGGTTTGCAGCAGACGCCACCCTCGCTTCCGCTCGGCCCGCGCAGCCGAACCCTGGTACGTTGGGCAGACGGACGTTGGCACCGGAAGAACAGATCGCAATCGTAGACGCGTGGCGAGTACCAGAAGCACGCGTGTTCTTCCGGAACGTGTGGCCTATGTACGTGCACGAGATCTCCGGTTTCGACACCGACTTCTACCAGCTGGACGAGACTGGGCGATGGATGCCCGACATTGTCGAGGACTGGGTCGCGACCGCGACGCCTCCTCGGAATCTCGAGGGTGTGCGTACGGAACAGGACCCGGCGCAACCGTTCCAAAGGGCGCACGTCATTACACGAGGCGGTCGACCGGTCGGGTTCATCTGCGTCGGCATGCAGCCGTTCAAGTACATGCCTGCGGACGCGGACTTGAACATCGCCGAGTTCTTCCTAACCCCCGCGGCGCGGGGGACGGGGACCGCGGTTCGAGCGCTCGAGTTGGTGCTTCGACGCTACGCGGGGCGGTGGCACCTTCGAGCGATTCACGACAACGCTCGGGCGATTCAATTTTGGCGGAAAGCGCTGCCGTCGACCGGCGTCCGAGGTATCGAAGGGGGTCGCGAGGACGGCGACGTCGTATTCCGATTCGTAACCGACGGTCGAGGTGAACTATGACGGTCAAACGGATGGACAACGTCGGCATCGTGGTGGAGGACCTCGATGCCGCCATCGAGTTCTTCACCGAGCTCGGCCTTACCCTCGAAGGCCGCATGCCTATCGAAGGCGAATGGGCCGGCCGCGTCACCGGAGTGCGTGACCAGCGCGTCGAGATCGCCATGATGCGCACCCCCGACGGCCACAGCCGCATCGAGCTGTCACGCTTCGACGCCCCCGCCATCGCGTCCGATCACCGCACAGCCCCTGTAAATTCACTGGGATACCTGCGCGTGATGTTCGCCGTCGAGGACGTCGACGAGACCCTCGTCCGGCTCAGCCGGCTCGGTGCGACGGTGGTGGATGAAGTCGTCAATTACGAAGACACCTACCGGCTCTGCTACATCCGGGGACCCGAAGGGATCCTCATCGGGCTCGCCCAACAGCTCGGGCAGCAGACCTCCCGAGAAGATCCGACGGCCCGGCACTGAACCGGAGCGCCAGCCCGACCCTTGGGGCGTTCGAACCCTCGTCGCCGTTCCGCCTGCTCCTGTTGCCTCCCGGCAACTACCCGAGCACCCCACTTGGTGCCACGCTTCAACCCGCCATGACGCTCTACGACGCCTCGGTGCCTCATTTTCAGCGCATGCTCGGCAACGTGGAGCGCTGGCTCGACACGGCCGTCGCTCACGCCCATCGGCGCAAGTTTGACCCCGAAGTCTTGGTTTCGGCGCGGCTCGCGCCCGACCAGTGGCCGCTCGCTCGGCAGGTTGGTGGTGTTTGCGACACGGCGAAGTTCACCGTGGCGCGGCTGTGCGCGAAGGAAGCGCCCAAGCACTCCGATGACCAGAAGACGCTCGGCGAGCTCCGTGCCCGCATCCACTCGGTGCTCGGCTTTCTCGCGGGGTTCAAGCGAGACGACTTCGCGGGCGCCGGCGAGCGCGTGGTCGCTCCGCCGGTGCTGGCGGGGAAAGAAGTGCTCGGAAGCGTCTACCTGTTCGAGATGCAGCTCCCGAACTTCTACTTTCACGCCACCACGGCGTACGCCATCCTGCGACACAACGGCGTCGAACTCGGCAAGTGGGACTACCTCGGCGCGATCACGACGCGCTAGGTGACTCAGCCACCGCAGGCGACCGAAACGACGTCGATGTACGTCCACTGACCGGAGTGCGCCGGATCGAGACCGAGACCGGGCTGCACGAGACCCGTCGGCGGAGGCGAGGCGTTGTTGACGGTGGTCACGGACCGCGCGCGCGCGGCACATTGCGAGTAGCTGCCCTGCCCGCCATTGTAGCAATTCTTGATGATGCGGCAGTTTGGATCGAACTGACGAATGCGCACCTTGCCGCCGCCGATGACGGGAATCGTTCGCTCGAAATCGAGCACGTAGGTCCAGTGGCCTTCGCTCGTGTCCGAGTTGAGGAAGTACTGGCGGCTGACATTTCCGTTCTGGTCGATCACGTGGATTTCGTACGTGTTGTAGTCGGACGACGTGATGGCCTTCGCGCCTTCCGACGTCGTGTAGGCCCAGGGAACCGGCGTAGCGCCCGTATTGTCGTTCATCGGACGCGTGCTCCCGGACTCGCGCGTCACCTGGCTACCATAGTTCTTCGGCTCGACGATGCCGTAGAAGTGGATCGTCACGCTGTACGACTGGCCCGGAGAACCGCCGACCGGGAAGTCTTGCTGCACCGTGAGAGAGTTGCCCGAGCAGGGCGTCGTCGTGCCGTTGTACACGAAGCCACCGGTCGTGCAGTCGTCGCTGCTCGTGGCGACGCACGGAGTGGTTTCGAGACGCCCGTCGAGCGAGCCGAGATTGCCCGACGCCGGGAAGAGTTGAGCGACCGTCGGACAGGCGCCGCCGCTGCCGCCCGTCGCTCCACCCGTGCCGCCCGTCGCTCCACCCGTGCCGCCCGTCGCTCCACCCGTGCCGCCCGTCGCTCCGCCCGTGCCGCCTGTCGTGCCGCCCGTGCCGCCTGTCGATCCACCCGAACCGCCCGTCGCTCCGCCCGTGCCGCCCGTCGCTCCGCCCGTGCCGCCCGTGCCCCCCGTCGCTCCGCCCGTGCCGCCCGTCGTTCCGCCCGTGCCGCCCGTCGTTCCGCCCGTGCCGCCGGTCGTTCCGCCCGTGCCGCCGGTCGTTCCGCCCGTGCCCCCCGTGGACTCCGTCCCTCCCGTCCCGACCGATCCGCCAGAGCCGCCCGTCGCGTCGGTCCCGCCCGTTCCGCCGTTGCCCCCGGTTCCGGTCGCTCCGCCCGCGCCGCCCGAATCGCCTCCTCCCGTGCTGCCGCCGTTGCCGCCGGTGCTCGAGCCGCCGGTTTCGTCCGAACCACCGGCGCCACCCGTGCTCCCGCCACTAGTGCCGCCCGTCCCGCCCTTACCACCGGTCGTTCCGCTCGACGTGCCACCCTTGCCGCCCATCGTGCTGGTCCCGCCCACGACCGTCGATCCCTCGCCCGATTCGCCGCCGTCTTCGCCGAGATCCGGGTCCACCCTCATCTCCGGCAGCGCGCAGCTCCCCGCGATGAGCAGGCCGATCCAGGGAGCCAGTCGTTCCATTCTCATCGTTCCACCGAAAGAAAGACGCCACCGCCGCGCGCGACGAAGAAGGGCGAGACGCGATACGCGATCGCACGGGGTGCGCCCGACTGAGCCGTGCTTTTCGGCGCCGTCAGCACGAGGGCGAGACCGCCCGCAGCCAGTACCCCGCCGGCTATGAACCCGATGGTCGAAATGGTGCGGAGCTGGTTGTAGTACTCCACGTTGTCCCGCTCTGACTCCGGGCACGCGTTCCCCTCGCAGCCGTTCATCGAGCTCCGCGACGACATGGCCAGGCCGCCGGTCACTGCGCCGGCGACGACACCCGCCGCTCCCGCACCGAAGACGGCCCAGCCGATCACCCGGCGTCCGCTGCCGCCGCCTTCCTTATCGTCCCTGGCGCTCGGTGTTGCTGCGCCATTGCCCGCCGGTGGAGGAGCCGTCGTCGCCGTCCCGCCGGTGCCGAGGCCGAGCTCGAGGCTCAAGGTTTTCGTTTCACCCTCCGCCACGACCACCGTGTTCCCAGTCGAGGCATCTCCGTTTTGAGCCTGCACGACGACGCTCCCCGGATCCACGGGGCGTTTCACGCCGATGAGCGCGCTCGGTATCGCGCTGCCGTTGACGGTGACGCTCGCACCCGCCGCCCCGGCACCCGTGAGCTCAATCACCAGGTGCGGAATGCGGCGCTGGAGTAGAGCTTGTTCGGTCTGCGCGTCGGCCTGTGCCTTCTTCTGCACGTCGACGTCACTGCCGGTGTTCGGATCGAGCCGCGTGACCTCGAGGAGGCGCTCGGAGGCCGCCACCAAGCGCCCGGTCTTCTCGAGAGCCCTCCCCGACCAGAGTCCGAGTGTCGGCACCTTCAGCGCCCGGTACGCGCGGTCGAGCTTGTCTACGGCACTCGGGTAGTTCCCCGCCTGGTAGTCGTTGATCCCTTCGTACCCGAGCGTGCGCGCGGCCGAGCGCGTTGCGTCGTCAGCTTGCGCCCACGCCGCGGGCGCTGCGCCTAGCACTGCGGCGATGACCAACGGCCGAACAAGCCGCAGTAGGGCGCGGCTCAGGCGAGCGCTGTCCGACAATGCTCCAACCACCAAGCGCATCAAAGGGTGATCTTATCATTTCTTGCTTCGCCTGAGGGATCGGTTTCCGCGCAGGTTTTGCCTCGAGTCGGGACACTTCACCGCTCGTCCGGACTAGGGCAACAGCGCTTTCCTGAGCGGCTCGACCCACGCGTTTTCTTTGACCTTCATCAGCTGGTAGCTGCCGCCGTCGTCCCAGTAACACCAGGCGATGCCCCGGCTTTCGGCCTCCTCGCGCACGGCGGTCAGAAACCGGACGCGGGACTCCGTGTCGGCCTTGTCGATGGCGCCGAACTCGCCGAGGTACACGCGGTGACCCTTCCTTTGCGCGTAGTCGCTCGCGCGATCGAACTCTGCGCGGAGGGTGCTGGGGCCGCTCGGGTTGCGGGCAGCAGCGAGCGTGCCGTAGCCCGCGAACCAGCCGCGCACCCAGTCGACTTTTTCGGCGGCCGGCGTGAGCACCGGAGCCTTTGCCGGTGGGCCCGGATAGACGACGCCGGTGGTGCCGAACTCCGGTTCCATCCAGGGCGCGCCCTGGTGGGTGAAGAGGATCGGCTGGTACATGTGAAAGTGGGCGACGACGTTGGGGTCGGCCGGTAGATCGAGGTTCGCGAGCTGGTCCGTGTTGGCCCAGAAGTAGCTATCGGCCATGATCACGCGCGTGGGGCTGGTGGCACGAATGAGCTTGATGATCTCGCGATAGAGGGGATTGAGCTTTTCGGGTTTGAGCTCCTTGCAGGGCTCGTTGAGGATCTCGAAGATCACGCTTTCGGGCTGGCTCGCGTACCGCTTGGCGATCTGCTGCCACATGCCGATGAGGCGCGGCGCGTGCTGATCGGGTTTTTCCATCAGCTCGTTGTAGTGGTGCACCTCGACGATGATGGCGAGACCCTGGGCGAGGGCTTGCGCGATGGCCCAGTCCACGCGCTTGAAGAACGTTTCGTCGATGGTGTACGGCGCGGCTGCGGCGGCGTACGCGCTGAACCGCACCGGAAGCCTCACGTGATCGAATCCGCCGGCCTTCGCGAGTTTGAAGTGATTTTCTTCGAGGACGACGCCCCACTCGCCTTCTTTCGGCGCGTCGAGGCCGTTGCCGAGGTTCACGCAGCGTTTCAGCGACTGGATCGGCGCGACCTTGGGGAAGGAGCGCGGCGGCGGGACGATGTCGGAACTCGCAGGCGGCGGCTCCGCGGCGGCGGGTGCGCTCGCGGTGTTCGGCGCGGGACCTTGTCGTTCGCAGCCGAAAGACAGGGCGGCGAGAGCACAGGCGGCAAGGAACGAACACGATCGACGCATGGTTCAGGGCTCCGTGAGTAAGGGCGGCTCGGACGCCATCGACGCGATGAGGGGCTCGGACGGCTCGAGCACGGCGCCGCTCGCGACGGCGAGCGCGTCGGCGGTCGCGTTGCCGAGGATGTCGCGAACGACACGCCGCTTCAAAAAGAGCCCCTTCAGGACAGGATCCCGGATGTAGGAGAGCAGGCGGCGAACGTGATCGGAGGCGCGGTTTCGCATCTCTTCGGCCTGCGGGGAGCCGGCTTTGCGCAGCGCCTCGCAACAGAGCAAGCGGGTGAAGAGTCCGTACTCCGACCCCTGCAACGTTTCGATGGCGCCCATCGCCGTGGTCGCGAGAAGAATGCCGGTGTGCTGCTCGCCCATTTCGACGCGGGCGGAGGCTTCGATCGCCATCGCGTAGAAGTGGAACGCCACGTAGGCCTGGGCTTCGGCCGACTGACGCGCGTCGAAGGCGTGCATGACGGCCTTCGCCGGGTCGCCCGCATGACGAGCCAGGACCGCACGCAAGAGCTTCTCGTGCACGGAATCGTAGGCGCTGCCGGTGACGGCGGTGAGCGCGCCCGCGTCGCCGACCAGCGTTTCGGCGCCGGCGACATCGCCCACTTCGAACAAGATCTCGGCGAGCGACAGGAGCGTGTCGGCGCGAGAATCCTGCTCGCCGTAGCGTTCGTGGGCCTCGCGCGAGCGCCGCATGTAGGCTAGCCCCCGTTCGTAGTCGCCGAGCGCGACGTAGCATTCACCGATCGTGCTCAGCGTCTTCGCGATCTGAAAGCGGCCCCCCACGGCGAGATCGATGCCGATCGCGTCGAGCGCCAGCGTGATGCCGTCTTCGAAGCGGCCGAGGACGAGGAGCGCGTAGGCGAGCGAGTTCTTCGCCCGTGCCTCGAGGCGCCGCGCGCCGACCTGGCGGAAGACGGCCACCGCTTCGGCCTGCGCCTCCATCGCCTCGTGAACGCGGCCGACTCGGCGCAGCAGCGTGCCCCGGAGCCTCAGCACCTCGGCGCGCTGGCGTGCAGGAACGTCGTTCGAGTCGGCGGTGGAGAGGGCGCGATCGACCGCGGCGAGCGCACCCTGCATGTCGCCGAGGTCGTGCAGCGTCTCGGCGATCAGCGCGCGCGCACGGACCTCGAGCCCGGGGGAGCCTGCCTGCGTCGCCACCGCTTCACCGCGCTGCGCGCTTTCGAGGCCCTTCGCGAGGCGGCCCGAGTCGAGCTCGAACTGCGCCGTCGCCATCAAGGCAGTGGCGACCCACTTGGGGCTTTTCCTGGCGCGCGCCAGGCGGCGGAGGGCACGGAGGTGCGTGCGGCGCTCGCGCCAGCGACCTTGCATGCGAAAAATCGCCTCGAGCGCCTCGTGCGCTTCGAGCGTCCCGAGCTCTTCTTCGGGCAAGAGCGCCACCGCGCGCCGGTAGTAGCGACGAGCGAGCGGGAGTTGATGGCCGTTGCGCGCGGCATGGCCGGCCTCGAGGTACGCCGCGCCTGCTTCCGGCCGGGCACCACCGCGCGCCAGGTGCCGGGCCACGACGGCGGCGGTCAACCCCTTGGCGAGCGGCGTCTTCGCCAGCTGCACGCCGATGTCGTGATGCATCCGCGCGCGACGGCGGCGATCGAGCGTGCGGTACGCCACGTCGCGCGTCAGCGGATGCCGCACGTCGACGCTCTCGCCGCGCTCGTCGCAAAGGCCGCGTGACAGGAGCCTCGAAACGAGTGCGGAGGCCGACGGTCCGGCGAAGCTGTCGAGATCCTTGCGGGTGAGGGGGCCGCCCGCCACGGCCAGCCAATCCACGATCCCGCGTTCGTCCGGGGGTAATTCGTTGAGGCGGTCGGCGATCAGCTGTTCGAGCGTGGACGGCAGCGGCAGCGCAGGCTGGCCGACGCGTTCGACCCGCGCGAGCTCTTGTTTGTGATCGGTGCGCTCGCGGATCTCGAGCTGCCCGCGCTCGAGCAAGGTGTCGACCATCTCGAGCAAGAAGAACGGGTTTCCGGCTGCGCGCGGCACCAGATCGGCCGTCGCCTGGGCCACGCCTTCGGCGACGCCGAGCCGCGCCTGGAGCAACCGGATCTGGTTCTCCGGGCTCAGGCCCTTCAGTTCCACCCGGACCAACCCGTCGATGTAGCCGGCGGCTCGTTCGTCGGGCCGCGTCGTGAGCAACGTGAGCACGGGGAGCGGCTCGCCTTGTCGCAAGAAGTCGGCAAACGGCTCGAGGCTCTGGCGATCGCACCACTGCACGCCGTCGAGGACGGTGACCAGCGGCCCGGTTCGCGTCGCCACCGCGACCAGGCCGCGGAGGCCGAGCGCGATGAGCTGGCGCGTTCGCGCGGCGTCGGCGTCGGCGTCGTCCGCCACCGGTCGCACGTGCCCGATACAAAGCTCCGCGATCGCCGTCACGAGCTCTGCGCTTTCCGGATCCTCCGGGTTGCCGAGCGCCTGGGCAGCGAGGACGGTCACCTCTTCGAGCGGTTGATCGATGCGCGCTCCGGTGAGCTCACGGAACCAATCGCTCACCGTCGCGTGGGGGACTTCGCTCAGCGCCGGCGTGCATTCGATGGCGACGACGCGCGCGTCGGGCGGCAGCTCGGCGAGGAACGCGGAGACGAGAGCCGTCTTGCCGATCCCCATCTCGCCGTGAACGACGCGAGCACCGACCTTCGGCGGGCTCTGGTCCGAGCCGACGACGCCGTAATAGGCAGAGTGCAGGTCCGCGAGCTCGGCGTCGCGCCCGACGAGATCGCTCGGCAGCGAGTGCAGATCCTGAAGCCGCTCTTCGCGCGTGTGCGGGCGAAGCAGCGCGTAGATGCGCAGATTTTGCGGTAGGCCGAGCCGCTCGTAGTCCGGAATCTTCACCGTCGGCGCGTCGCCCCACACGAAGTCGCGACGAACCAGGCGGTAGAGCCCACCCGCCACCCAACTGACGCCGGGCGGCGCCTCGGTGCCGACCAGATCAGAAAGGTGATTCGCCGACTCCTGGAGCTCGTGCTGGATCAGATGGCCGGCCTTGTCGCGGCGCCCCATCGCGATGCCGCGCACGATGCCGACGCTCGCCGACAAGCGCACGGGCAGATCTTCGGTGCTGCCGCGCACCACCTCGTGCACGTCGATGGCGAGCCAGACCGCGTCGGCCGGCGCGCGCGACGGATTGGCCATCAGCCCGACGACGGCGCGCGCGGACGCCGACGCTCGCGTCTCGCCACCGCCCGCTTCCCATGCCCAACGAGCGCCGCGCCGGAACGCCGCCTCACCGAGCGTCGCCTTGAGCTGAGCGAGCACCCGCGCTGCCTGCTGCTCGCCGACGGCCTGAGCGAGCTCGGCGAAGCCGTGAAGCTTCACCGTCACGATCGCCACGTGGCGCACCTCGCGGTTCGAGCGGTCGCGCTCGGCGCCGGGCCCGCCCGGTCCGGTGCGCTCGTCGGCACGCGACTCGGTCGACGCGGTGCCCCGCGTTTCGAGCACGGAAAGCCCGACGCTCGCTTCGCTGCCGAACGCGCTCTCGCCAAAAATCTCGGACCCTTTCGGCTCCACCGGCGCGAGCGCGTCGCGCGCGATGAAGTCCGCGATCACGGTTTCGAGCAGGTGGGCGTCGACCAGCTGCTGGCGCTGGAACAGCGCCCGGCTGACCGCGCCCGCGAGATCGCGCCCCGTCTCGAAGCGATCCTCGGGGTTTTTCGCCAGCGCGCGCATGGCGATCTCTTCGAGCTCGCTCGGCAGCTCGCGCACGAACGTACTCGGCGGCTCCACCACCCCCGCCCGCACCAGCTCGAGGAGCTCCGGCCCTTCCGCCGCCCCGTGGAGCGACCGGCCGGTCAAGAGCTCGAAGAACACGACGCCGAGCGAGTAGATGTCGGTGCGGCGCGTGGTCTTCTCGGCGCGCGCCTGCTCGGGCGACATGTAGGCCGTCTTGCCCTTCAAAACGCCCGGTTCCTCGCGGAACAGGTTGGCGGATGCGATGCCGAAGTCGGCGATCTTCACCGCGCCGTCGAAGGAGAGCAGGATGTTCTGCGGCGAAACGTCGCGGTGCACGATGTCGAGCGGGCGGCCGGCTTCGTCCTTGCGCTCGTGCGCGTAGTGCAGCCCCTTCGCGACCTCGGCCAGGATGTACGCGGCGACGAACGGGGGGATGCGGCGGTTCTGTGACTGCGCGACCCGAACCAGCCGCTTGAGATCCGGACCCTCCACGTACTCCATGCTGAGGAGCTGCCCCTCCTCGCCGTAGTCCTGAAAGTCGTAGACCTGAACGATGTTCGGGTGGTTCAGGCGGGTGGCGAGCTGTGCCTCCTCCGCAAACATGCTGCGAAAGCGCCGCGAGTTGCCGTACGCGGGCAGGATCCGCTTGAGAACCAAAAGCTTGAAGGTCCCCTCGGCCCCACGCTTCTTGGCGAGAAACACCTCGGCCATCCCGCCGGCCCCAAGGCGGCGCACGATCTCGAAATCCGCGAGTCGCTTCGGGGGCGGTTTCGGGGAAGGTTCGCTCATCGCGGCGCGAGCCCCTCACGAGGCCCAAAGGTGGAGGGGGCGCCGGTCGGCGGCTGCCCAAGCGGCGACCTTACCGCGACCCAAAGGGGCGGTGTAGACTCCGCGTCTCATGCCCGACGATCGCCGCCAGGCGCGCATAAGCCCTCGCGTTTTGTGGATTTCGGTCGCCCTGGGTCTGGGAGCCCTCTCGCTCTCGTGCGGCGGCTCCCGCGCGGGGGCGAAGGGGGCCGGCACGCCGGACGCCGCCATCGGTCAGGTGACGCCGCACCCCGTGAGCGACGAAACGTTCGCCCCGACCGCGTATCGGGTGCTGATGGGAACGGAAACCGGGCGCGAGCGCGCAGCCCTCCTCGCGGGCATCGTCGCTCGCCAACTCGAACGCGCGCGCGCGCGCTTCGAGGCCGAAGAACCCGAGGCCGGGCTCGCGGCGCTCGAGGGGGCCTTCTTGCTCATGCGGCGAGGCGAGTTCCGGCGCGAGGGGCTCACCCCGGGCACGGCAGCGCTGTCGCACGGCGCCGCCGAGAGCGCGCGCCTCGGGGAGGAGGGCTACGCGCTCGCGCTCTACTCGCTGCTCGACGGAATGCTGCCGGCTTCACCCGAGCGCGACGACGTGAAGACCCACTTGCAAGCGATGGCCGCGTTCAGTGCGCTCGGGCCCAACGTCGGTCCGCTGGTGACCGCCGGAACGAGTGCCCGCGTCGCCGCGCAGCGCGCACTGCTCGACTCGAGCGACGAGCGCTTCGCCGAGGGGTCGAATCGGACGCTGTCCTGGATCGCCAAGGCGCACGCGTCGGGCGGGCCGGAAATGTCGATCCGCACGAACGCCGAGCGGGACGAAGCGCTGGAAGCCTACCGGGCCCTGCGCGGCGGGGGCTACGCGCTGGTGGCGCTCTATCTCCGGCACTCCGATCCGTTCGGCGCCATCGCCGCCGCCGAGGAAGCCGGTCTCGACCGGGTGATTTCGCCGGAGCTCCGCGCGCGCCTGGAGGCGGCGAGCGAGGACGACGACCCCGAGGCCTGGCAGGACCTCTACCGTTTCTACGACACGCGCGAGGCTCAGTCGGCGTTGAACCTGGACCCGGCGCTCTTTCGCGGTGCTACCTGGGGCATCGCGGGCTCGCTGTTTCGTGCCGAGCCGGGGAGCTTCCGCGGAGCGATGCCGCTCGCCACGCGCCTGGTCGACCAGGGCATGGCCGAGGTGGCCCCCCTCGTCCTTTCGAGCGGCCTCGCACGCGGTGCCACACCCGATCAACTCGCCGCGGCGCTCGCCCTGACGTTGAACGCCATGGTCGGCGAGAACCAGCTCCGGCAGCACGATGCCGCGCGCCGAACCTTCGCCGGCGCTGCTCCGCTGCTCGAACTCGCCGCGACCAAGCCGTTCGCGAACCGGGTGAGCCCGAGCCCGGCGCGCCTGCGTTACGTGATGGGGGCGCTGGAGGCCGATCAGGGCGAGCTCGAACGAGCACAAAAACTGCTCGATGCGTCGCTCAAGGACGAGCCGTCGATCGACGCGCTCCGCATCCTCGCCGCGATCCTCCGCCAAAAGCGCGACACCCAGGGCGCGCTCGATCTCCTCGAGAAAATGCGCAAGCTCGCCGAGCGCAGCAACAACGCGCTCGAAGAGGCGGAGGCATGGCGCTCCACGTTCGAGATCTTGCGAGACACCGGCGACAAGGCGGGTATGAATCGCGCGCTCGAGTCCGCTCTGTCGCGGGCGCTCGACGCCACGCGCCAGAGCCGGCCGGGAGCGGCGCAGGCGCGCGCCGAACGCGTCCTCGCCCACGTGCTCGAGCATTTCGGCGAACGCGCCGCCACCCGGCGGGCAACACAGCGCGCGTACGACGCGTCGGCGGCGGATGCATCGCAGCTCAGCGCCACCGTGGTCGACGCGGCCCGTCGGGCGCTCACGCGGCGGGACCTACCGGGTGCTCGCGCCGCCGCCGCCCAAGCCGTCGAAGCGGGCCTGCCCCCGGACGACCTCGTTTACGTCGCGCTCTGGCTCGCGCTGCTCGAACTCGAACTCGCCGTGCCGAGCGACGGCAGCGTCGAGACGGCATTTTCGGCGATGGACGGCGCCACGGGCTGGAGCAGCAAGCTCCGTGCGTGGGGCCGCGGCAAGCTCCAGGACGGCGAGCTCGTTTCCAACGCGCGGAGCGCCGCCGAGCGCACTGAAGCAACGTTTTACACGGCGATGGCTCGCCGCGTTCGCGGGGATCAGACCGCCGACGCCGATCTCGAGAAGGTGAGCCGGAGCGAAGCCGTGAATCTGGTCGAGGTCGGGATCGCGCGCGACCTTCTTGCCCAGCGCGCGGGCGCCGAAGCCGGGCTCAAGGTGCCGAACGGCGTCGCGCTGCCGTGACCGGCGTCATCCTCGGCGCGGGGTGAGCTCGAACCAGTCGAAGTCCGCCACCGGCGCGCTTCCACTGGACCCTGCCGTGGCGTAGAGCCCGAAGTACGCTCCGGTGAAACCGCCGGCCGCCTCGCTCGATAGCGGCACCGTCGGCGCGCGCCCGAGCAAGACCTGCCGCCCGTCAGTCGCGTCGACGAAGAACGAATACTCTTCCGGTGTCGCCTCGACCGACAGCGTTACCGGGCCGGGATCGACGACGGACTCGCCGACGACGGCGCTCACACCCTTCACGCGCGTGCGCAGCCGGACCACGCGCTCGCCGTCCGCCATCGTGACGATCAAGTCGTAGTGATTCTCTTCGTTCGCGCGCACCACGAGCCCCGCCTCTTGCCCCGAAACCGCGGGCGCGAACTCGAGCCTCGTCGCAGCCCGAACGCCGTGGTGCCGCTGTCGCCGCCCGACGAACGCCGGAGAAGCGAGGTCGTCGAGCGTCGCGGGCGTCCCGAAGAGCCGCAGGTACCCCGGTCGCTCGCTGGTCGAATAGCAACGCCGCTCCGGATTTCTCAGGAAATTCCAATCGCAGCCGAGCCGATCATGATCGAAGTCATCGCGCCGTGAAGGCTCCGGGAAACGGTGCTCGGCGGGAAGCCCGGTCGCGGTCATCTCGAGCTCGAGCGGGCGGCCGCCGTTCACGCGCGGCCAGCCGTCGGCCTCGAACGTCACCGGCGCAAGGAACGTCTCGCGCCCGAGGTGGTGGTGCGCGCCGTCCGGAGGCCTGATCCCGAGCAGCACGATGAAGTGTGCGCCGCTCGCCGTTTCCACGAGGTCGGCGTGGCCGGTCGCCTGGATCGGATGGCCCGCGCGCCCCTGGTGCGTGAGGATCGGATTGTGCGGGCAGGGTTCGAACGGCCCCCAGGGCGAGCCCGATCGCGCGACCGTGAGCGCGTGGCCGTAACTCGTCCCGCCCTCGGAGATCAAAAGGTAGTACGTGCCGGAAATCTTGTAGAGGTGCGGCCCTTCGGGCCAGATGCCGCCGGTGCCGCTCCACACGAGGCGCGCTTTCTCCTTCAGCGCGCCGGTACCAAGGTCAATCTCGGCTTGGTACACGCCGCCGCGCTCACCACCGCCGTGACGCGTGTAGTAGACCTTCCCGTCGTCGTCGAAGAAGAGCGAAGGGTCCATGCTGAAGTCCGACTCGGCGACGAACGTCGGCTCCGACCACTCGCCTTCCGGGTCCTCGGCCGTGACGAAGAAGCTCCTCCCTTCCGACATGTTGGTGGTGACCAGATAGAAGGTGCCGTCGTGGAAGCGGAGCGTGGGCGCGAAGATGCCGGCCGAGCTCTTGGCGCCGGTGAGCGGGAGCTGGCTCGGGCGAGTCAGCGCGTGACCGATCTGCCGAAAGTTCACGAGGTCCCGGCTCGTGAAGAGCGGCACGCCGGGGAAGTACTCGAACGAGCTCGTCGCGAGGTAGTAGTCCGCCCCCACGCGACAGAGGCTGGGGTCCGGATAAAACCCGGGCAAGATTGGGTTTTGGTAGCTCCTGGGGCTCGGGCGAGTGCTCACGGGTGACGAGTGGCGGACTCTACCCGATGGCGTAAACTGCGCGCCCTTGACGGACGGTTCGACCTTCCCCCTCAGCGACCCGCGGGCCGCGTCGGCCCCGGGTTTCCTCGCCTTTTTTCGCGGCACGTTGAACGACGCCCGCGACGTCTCGGTCGTCTGGCTGATGCTGCAGTGCCTGCTCGTCGTGGGCACGGGCATCGCGCTCTTCTTCGTGCACGGGGTGCCCTTCGTCTGCCTGGCGCTCGTCCACGTGGCGCTCCTCTTCGGCGCGCTGATCGATCGCTTTACCCTGATGCTGCACTTCACGTCGCATCGGCCGCTCTTCGGCAAGCGCTTTCGCTTGCTGAACCACGTCATCCCGTGGGTTCTCGGTCCGTTTTTCGGTCAGACGCCGAACAGCTATTTCGCCCATCACATGGGTATGCACCATCGCGAAGAAAACCTCCGCCCCGATCTCAGCTCCACCATGCGCTTCCAGCGTAACCGGCTCGATCACTGGCTCTGCTACTACCTTCGCTTCATGATCATCGGGCTCCCCGAGCTCTGCCTGTATTTCATTCGCGGCCGCCGCTACAAGCTCTTCGTCCGCGTGCTGGTCGGCGAGGGCACGTACTGGTCCGCCGTCGCGCTCGGGCTCTATTTCGTGCCGGCGCCGACGCTGGTCGTGTTCGTGGGCCCGCTGATCGCGATGCGCATGCTGATGATGATGGGCAACTGGGCCCAACACGCGTTCGTCTGCCAGGAGCACCCCGAAGACCCGTACCGCGCCAGCATCACCTCGATCAACACGCGCTACAATCGCCGCTGCTTCAACGACGGCTACCACATCCTGCATCACGTCAATCCGCGCTGCCATTGGACCGAGCACCCGATCGAGTTCGAAAAGGCCCTCCCGGAGTACGCCGCCCACGACGCCATCGTCTTCAACGGCGTCGACTACTTTCAGATCTGGGTTTGCCTGATGTTCGGCCGCTGGGGGACGCTCGCGGATCGCTTCGTGCACCTGAAAGGCGCACCGGCGCGTTCGCGCGACGAAGTGATCGCGTTCTTGAAAAGCCGGGTCGTCGCGTTCCCCCGGTAACCGCCGCTGGAGCGCCTCTAGGTGCGCTCTAGTCCTGGGGCTTCCGACCGAGGAGCTTGGTCGTCAGGTGATCGCCGAGTTGCTCGCTCATCAAGCGCTCCACGGCGGCCTCCTTCTCGCGGCGCTCGTGGGCATCGTACTGAAACTCGATGCCCATGCCGGCAGGGTTCCCCTTCGTCGCTTCCGATGCGGGCGTCACCCAGATCACCTTGCCCCGCAGTCGGAGGGGTTCCGCCATACTCGGCACGCCGAGCGCGAAGACGAACTCGGTGCCCACCGGCAGCGGCTTGTCCGTCCCGATGAACGACCCGCCGCGAGAGATGTTCTTCGTGTAGTCGGCGAAGAACGTGTTCAGCCGCTTGTACTCCACCTTGAGCTCGATCGGCGCGCGATACCCCCGCCGCCGGTCGTCGTCGTCGTCGCTCATCGACCCCGGACATTATCACGCTCGCTGCGCCGTGCTATCAAAAGCCGGTGCGCGATCCGTACGAGGTCCTCGGCGTGGGGCGAAGCGCGACGGACGGCGACATCAAGGCTGCATTCCGGCGGCTGGCCTCGCAGCACCACCCCGACAAGAACCCGGGCGATCCGGACTCCGTCGACCGCTTCAAGGAGCTCAACGCCGCGCACCAGATCCTGAGCGACCCCGACAAGCGCGCCGCGTTCGACCGCTTCGGTGAAGCCGCCTTTCGCCCGGGGGGCGCCGGGGGCGCCGTCGACTTCAGCGGCATCGACGGACTGTTCGAGGACATCTTGGGAGCTTTCGGGTTGCGCGGCGCCGAGCGCGGCACCGTCAAGAAAACGCTCGAGGTGACGTTCGAGGAATCCGCGCGTGGCGCGAAAAAGGAGCTCCGCTACGAGCGGCTCGAGACGTGCGGCTCGTGCCGCGGACGCGGCGCTGCGCCGGGCGCCCGCGTCGACACCTGTTCGGCCTGCGCGGGGCGTGGTCGCGTGCGCTTTCAGCAAGCCTTCCTGCCGATCGGTGTGGAGCGACCGTGCTCGCGCTGCCGCGGCAGCGGGTCGATCCCGAGCACGCCCTGCCCGACCTGCGACGGCGCCGGCGTCGCAAGGGTCCACCACAGCGTGATGGTCGACGTGCCCCCGGGCGTCGAGCCTGGGTCGACCAAGAGCATCGCCGGTGAAGGCAATCGCATGCGACCGGATCGCCCACCGGGCGACCTCGAGCTCGTGATCGGCGTGGCGGAGCACCCGTTCTTTCGGCGCTCGGGCGACGACGTGGTCGCGACGGTGCCGATCACCTTCACGCAAGCCGCGCTCGGCGGTGAGGTCGACGTGCCGACGCTCGACGGCAAGGTGAAGCTCCGCATTCCGCCCGCCTCGCAACCCGGGACGGTACTCAAGATCCGGGGCCGTGGCTTTCCTCGCCGCCTGCGCCCGGGCAGTGGCGATCAGCTGGTCGAGGTTGCCGTCGAGGTCCCCGAGCGCCTGACCGATCGGGCGAAGAGCCTGCTCGAGGAGCTCGGCCAAGAGCTCGGCGAAGACGTGCAGCCCCAGCGCCGGAGCTTTCTCGAGAAGCTCCGCTCCCTATTTTGATGGTCCGGTCGGGCCCACGATCGTAGAGAGAGCCTCGCATGATCGACCGACGCATCGGCTTCGTGGGTGCGGGCAACATGGCCAAGGCCCTGGTGCGCGGGTTCGTCTCGTCGGGGCTGGTCGATGCGGCCCACGTCCAGGCGAGCGACCCGAGCGAGGAGCGCCGCGCGGCGGCCGCCCGCGACCTCGGCATCGTCGCGCACGCCGACAACGAAAGCCTCGGCCGCTTTGCAGATCTGCTCGTGATTGCCGTGAAACCGCAAATGGTAGCGACCGTTCTGGACGAGCTCGCTCCCTTGGTCACACGCGAGACGGTGGTCATTTCGATCGCCGCGGGGGTGACACTGTCGAGCATCGAGGGGCGGTTGCCACCGGGGACGCGCGTCGTCCGGGCAATGCCGAACACGCCGGCCATCGCAGGCGCGGCAGCCACCGCCATCGCACGCGGCTCGTCCGCAACCCACGAAGACGTCGAGCTCGCGGCGGCGCTCTTCGGGGCGGTGGGCAAGGTCGTGACGGTCGACGAGGGGCTGATGGATGCGGTCACGGGTCTTTCGGGGAGCGGACCGGCCTACGTCATGCTCGTGATCGAGGCGCTCACTGAAGGGGGCGTCAGGGTCGGCATCGGCCCGGAGGCCGCACAACTCCTCGCGATCCAGACCGTTTACGGTGCAGCGAAGCTCTTGCTCGAGACCGGCGAGCAGCCCGCAAAGCTACGTGAAATGGTGACGAGCCCGGGGGGCACAACGGTGGCAGGCCTGAAAGCGCTCGAGTCCGGGGGGCTTCGATCGGTGCTGATCGACGCAGTCAGGTGCGCCACCGAGCGAGCCCACGAACTCGGACGCGCGCCGAAGCCCTGATACGAGGCGATTCACCGAATCGCCGAAGCAAAGCGCACGGGCCTACGCCCGGCATCCCACGGGGTACGGGGAGCCACAAAAAGTGTCCGCGCGGAGGGGCCGGGGGGGGGGACAGCCTCGCTCCACGCGGACCTTTCATCAATAGCAGCGCCCCCACACGATTGCAATCCCCTCAGTCCCGGCAACGGAAACCACGCCTTCTTCCATCGGGGTAGTTCAAGGTCAGCGGCGAGGTTTGCCCTTCGGGCCGCGCGCTGTCGCGCGCCGCCCTCGGCGAGCTTTCGGGCGTATTGCCGCGCGTCGGATTCCCCTGGCGCCGCGTCGGATTCTCTTCGGGCCGCGCGTTGCCGCGCGCCCCCGACTGGGAAGTTCCGTTCGCGGTGCGGCCGCGTAGCGCGGCGCGCGCACGCTCGGGGATCTCGCCGGCGGTTCCGTCGACCACTTGCGCGGCGGGTGCGGCAAGGCCGTCGGTGCAGACGCGGCTCGCCGACACCACGAGGCGTGCTTCGCCACCGTTCGCCGCGTGCGCTAGGTCGCTCCCGAGCTCGAGACCTGGTTCGAGCGACAGTGCGTCGCCGACCATGTAGCCGTCTTCGCCGGACGAGCACGGCTCGGGCATCCTCGAGAGAGCGTCCGCGCGCACGACGATCGGCCGGTCGAGCGTGGCTCGGCTCGGATCGAACGGATAGAGGTAGTGGTGCACCGAGTGGACCCACAGCGCGAGCCCGTCACCGTGGAGCGACGGCGCCAGGGCGGGCGGCTCGGCACGCGCCGTCACGTCGGGGAGCTCGACCAGGAGGTTGAGCCCGGACGCCTCGACGCTGTACAGGCGAAACGCGCGATTTTCACCCAGCGCGCCGACGTAGATCCGGCTCCCGGCCATGGCGAAACCGGTGACGACGCCGGGCGTGCCGCTCGTCTCGAGGCGCACGATCGCGCGCCCTTCTTCGAGCAAGAAGAGATCGACCGCATTTCGCAGCGTCACGACCAGGAGCGCAGCGTGCCGCACCGGATCGGCGAACAGCCGAAACGTCGATGGAGGCCCTGCCGTCGAGCGACCGAAAACGTCAGCCGCCTGGTCGGGCCGCGACCACGGCACGGGCGACGGCGCCGTCGACCAGACGCCGCCGTCCACACGGTACGGGTCGCGCACGCGAACCAACCAGCGAGCCTGACGCGCCCACCCGTCGCCGGGTGGGCCCCAGACGTAGGCGCGATACAGGTAGAGCTCGGCTTCGCTGCCGACGTCGAAACCGGTGTCGGTGGCCGCGCGAACGGGCGGAGGAACCTCGCCGAACGGGTTCCACGGGCTCACCGTTCGCTCGTCGTTTTCGGGTCGCAGCGGCAGCGCGTTCCCGCTCCTTCGTCCGTCTGACTCGCACTCGAGCGACCAGCGCCCGCCGCCGGGCGACTGAAAGCGCGTCATCTCCGGCGCCGCTGCGCGCTTCACGCGTTCGGTCGCCCGCCAGCCGATCCTGAGCCAGCCGGCAAAGGCGCAACCGACAGCCGTGCATCCGTTGTACCCACCGAAGGATCGCTCGCTCTTCAGGTCCGGCTCCGCGGAGAGGTCCACGTCCGCCCAGCTCATGCCGCCGTCAGTCGTCTCGCGCGCGCCACCGCCGCGCCCGACCGCGAGCCCGTAGCGCCCGGAGAGAAATGCGCGGTCGAGCGGCTGCTCGGGCTCTCCGAGCACGAGCTTGCCCGAGAGATCCACACGAACCCCGACGAAGCTCGAAGCACCGGTGATGAAACTCCGGAGCTGACCGCTTTCGGCTTGCTCCAGCGCGTCGAGCCAGAAGCCCTGCTCGAGCAGGGCATGGAGCGCTTCGTCCTTCGGTTTCTCGAACGACAGGCGCACGACGGGCCCGCGGGTGCCGCGCCCGGCGAAGGTCAGCGTGCCGGGAAAGCCCGTGCGCGGCGGTTCGACCACGGCGGTGCGACCGTCGGCAAGCGCCACCACGCGCTCGGTGTCCGAACCCCGCGCCACCAGGTACGGCTCCTCGCCCACCGGCAACACGCAATAAAGCGGTTCATGCTGGGTGCCGTCGGCACAGCCGCCGCGAACCACCAGCGCCCCGCGCCCGTTCGCTGCCACGCGTCGCGGCTCGCCGAAGACGCGCACCTGACGCAAGCCAAGCGGCGCCTCGAACGCGAAGAGCCGCGTGGGGCCACCGGGCTCGCCGCAGACGAACCCGGGACCCGTCCCGACGACGATGGGATCGCAGGGCGTGATGCCGGGATACGCGTCGCGCGCCTCGGCGATGAACGATCCGTCGGCAAGGCGTACACGGACGAGGCTTCCGCCCGAGGCGACCAGCGCCGTGCCGTTTCGCTCGGGGAAGCCGTGCAGGACCGCGGTCTCGAGCGGCCTGGGACCGAGCGGACGGCGCGCGGCGGCCGGCAGCGGACCGCGCCGTTTCAGCCCGACCGTGCGTGAGACCTCGGGCTCCGCCACTGGGTCTAGCGTGCCGCTCGGTCCGAGCAGCTGCCGCCGCCCACCGACCTCGACGAGCACGCCCCCGTCGGCCGCAGAGAGCGTTGCGCGGTCGAGACCGAGACGGTGCCAGGTTCCGCCGGCGTCGAAGGTCGCGGCAACGCCGAGGTACGGCAACTCGATCGCCCCGAGCCACTCGTCGGCAAACGCGATCGAGCCGTAGCCGGGCGCCGGCGGCAAGCTGCCGAGCCCGACTTCACCCCCGGTCCGCGGATCGATCGCGAGCCAGGCGGCGGCTCGTGCGCGAAGCACGTAGACACGGTCGAACCCCGCGACGAGTCGATCGACCTCGCCGTCGAAACGAGCGAGCGGAGTGAGCGGCGCCGTGAAGCTCTCGGCAGCAAAGAGCAGGGCCGAGCCACCGGTGTTGGCGACGAACAGGTACCCGCCACCGAGCCGCTGCGGGAGCGCGGTCGCGGTGAACGCACGGGCGGGTGGGAAAAACTCGGCAGCCACCTCGAGCGAACCGTCCGGACGCTCGACCATGCGTAGGCCCTGTGAGATGAAGCGCCGGCTGCCGTCCGGTTCGAACGCTTCGGCTGCGATCTCGGCGCGCTCGGACGGCGGGAGCACGCGCGCGGGGGTGACGAGCACCGGCTCGGCGTCAGCATCCTTGCCCGCGCGGGCGGCCGACGCGCCCGGGGCCGGCACGGGCGCCGGCGGCGGGCGAGCACCGGAGCACGCGACGAGCGCGAAGGCGCCGAGCCAAGCGGCGGCACGCGCGGGCAGAAGAACCATCGCCACGAGAAATTCCTCGCGGTCGAGGCTAGGTGACTGGCGTTCGGGGGAAAAGGCTGTAGATTCCCGCCCCCTGTCGCCCCGGTATCGCCGGGGCAAGATCTGGAGAATCGCCAAGATGACCGTCGTTGCCGTTGTAGGTGCCACCGGAGCCGTGGGGCGTGAAATGCTCCGGACGCTGGAGCGCAGGAGCTTTGCCGCCGAACGCGTGATCGTGCTCGCATCGGAGCGTTCGCGTGGGCAGAAGCTCGACTACAAGGGCACGAAGCTCACGGTGGAGAAGCTCGAGCCGAGCTCGTTCAAGGGCGTCGACATCGCCCTGTTCAGCGCCGGCGCGGCGACGTCCAAGGAGTTTGCGCCGATCGCCGCCCAAAACGGCGCGGTGGTGATCGACAATTCCAGCGCGTGGCGCATGGATCCGGACGTGCCGCTGGTGGTGCCCGAGGTGAACCCGGGCGCGATTAAGGACCGCAAGAAGGGCATCATCGCGAACCCGAACTGCAGCACGATCCAGATGGTGGTGGCCCTGAAGCCGCTCCACGACGAAGCCCGCATCAAGCACATCGTGGTGTCGACCTACCAAGCGACGAGCGGCAAGGGCCAGGCCGCGGTGGAGGAGCTCCGCGCTCAGATCCGCGACGTGGCGGCGGGCAAGCTGCCGACACCCAACGTCTTTCCCGGACCGATCGCGATGAACGTGCTCTCGGACTGGAAGGCCGGCACCGACGGCTACTCCGAGGAAGAGCTCAAGATGGTCAACGAGACCAAGAAGATCATGGGGGACCCGAGCATCGGCGTCACGCCCACCTGCGTGCGCGTGCCGGTCGTCAGCGGGCATTCCGAATCGGTCCACGTCCAGTTCCACTCGCCGCTCAGCGCGGCGCGCGCGAAGGACCTTTTGCGCGCCGCTCCCGGCGTGGAGCTCGTGGACGGCGAGTACCGGCCCGGTGGTGAGCCGCAGCCGCTCCGCGCCGCCGACACGGATCCGGTCTACGTGGGCCGCGTCCGCGACGATCTGGCCGTTCCCGGCAGCATCAACCTGTGGATCGTGGCGGACAACCTACGCAAGGGCGCCGCGCTCAACGCCGTCCAAATCGCCGAGCTCCTCGCGCGCTGACCCCGAAAGAGGTTAGGTTCGGGCCCGTGAGCTCTCGCCGCCCGCTGTCGCCCGGTGCCGAGGAGATCCTCGGCCTGTACTTCCCCGTCCTCGACCACGGCTTCGTCGCACTGGTCGATTACATGGGTACCGACGACTGCATCGAGCGCGCCGCTCGCGTGAGCTACGGCTACGGCACGCGCAAGACGAGCCAGACTCGCGGGCTCATTCGCTACCTCCGGCGCCACCTGCACACGACGCCGAGCGAAATGGTGGAGCTGAAGTTCCACGCGTGCATGCCGATGTTCATCGCGCGCCAGTGGATCCGCCACCGCGCCGCCAACGTGAACGAGTACAGCGGGCGCTACTCGCTGATGCCCATGTTGTTCCACACGCCGAGCGCCGAGCAGCTCCAGACGCAGAGCCGCTCGAACAACCAGGGCCGTAGCGGCACTCAGGTGCCGGACGCGACGTACCAGGAGGCGCTCCGCCGCTGGCAAGCGATCCGCGCCGAGAGCCGGTCGGCCTACGAGTGGATGACCGGCGAGGACGTGGCGCGTGAACTCGCGCGCATCGATCTGCCGCTCTCCACCTACACGCAGTGGTACTGGAAGATCGATCTGCACAACCTCCTTCATTTCCTGAAGCTCCGCGTCGATCGGCACGCACAGTGGGAGATCCAGGAGTACGGCCGGGTGATGGCCGGCATGCTCAAGCGCGTGGCGCCGCTCAGCTACGAGGCGTGGATCGACTACGACGTGTGCGGCGCGCGCGTGTCGCGCATGGAGCTCGATGCCCTGCGCCGGCTCGTCGGCGTCGAGGGCGAGCGCGTCGAAGCGAAGGCGGGAGCGGCGCTCGACGGCGCGGCGCTCGAATCGCTCGGGCTCGCCAAACGCGAAGCACGCGAGCTGCTCGACAAGCTCGGTTCTAGTTCGGTGCCGGATTTCGAGCTCGATCTCGGCCGCGCGCGCACGCCTGAGGAGTTCGCCTTGCGCTTTGCCGAGGCCGTCCCCAAGGTAGACAAACCACCGACCGAACCGTGACCTCGCTCGAAGTACTGGGAAACAGCCTGGGGGCACCGGTGCCGCTTGGCCCGGAGCTCGACGACGCGATCCGCACGCTCAAGCGCGAGAAGAACGCGGTCCTGCTCGCCCACTACTACCAGGAAAGCGAAATCCAGGAGCTCGCCGACGTGATCGGCGATTCACTCGAGCTCTCGCGCGCGGCGGCGCGGACCAACGCCGACGTGATCCTGTTCGCCGGCGTCGAGTTCATGGCCGAAACGGCGAAGATCCTGAATCCGGAGCGGATCGTGCTGGTGCCGGATACGAAGGCGGGCTGTTCGCTCGCGGACGGCTGCCCCGTCGACCGCTTCACGGCGTGGAAAGCGCAGCACCCGGGCTCGGTCGTCGTGAGTTACATCAACTGCTCCGCGGCCGTGAAAGCCGAGAGCGATTGGATCTGCACGTCGAGCAACGCCGAGAAGGTGATCCGCGCGATCCCCGAAGACAAGAAGATCCTGTTCGCACCGGACAAGAACCTCGGCCGCTACCTGATCAAGAAGACAGGGCGCCCGATGGAGCTCTGGCCGGGTAGTTGCATCGTGCACGAGACGTTCAGCGCTAAGAAGCTCGAAGTCCTCAGGCACGCGCACCCCGAAGCCGAGATCATCGCCCACCCGGAGTGCGAAGAAGATCTGCTCGAGCTCGCGACCTTCATCGGCTCGACCTCCGCGCTCCTTCGCTACGTGGAAACCGCCGCCGCGCCGGCGTTCATCGTGCTCACCGAGTCCGGCATCCTGCACCAGATGCAGAAGCGCGCGCCGCACAAGCTCCTGATACCCGGCCCACCCGTCGCCAGCTGCGCCTGCAACGAATGCCCGTTCATGCGCCTGAACACGCCGGAAAAAGTCTACCTCGCCCTCCGCGATCTCGCGCCGCGCGTCGAGCTCGACGAAGCGTTACGGCTGCGTGCCAAGGCGCCGATTGATCGGATGCTTTCGCTGCCTTAGGAGCGCGGACACTCTGTTCCTCGGGGAATCTGGCGGCGCGAGTCAATCGCGGTGCTCAGTCGGGTCGATGGCTCCGCATCCGTGATTTGTGCCCGACTCGCGCGCTGTGCCTCCCCCTGAACACATGCTCCGACTCGACCCGATTTCTCGACTTTGATAAGTACGCTTTCATGTCGAGGAGTGTGCGGGCCCCGTGAAACGGGCGGGGGGCTGCGGGGGCTGTGCACGCACTCCGCGATCCTTGGCCGGCGCCACGAAGCCTGCGCTCCTCGCTGACAGACAGCTGGATCGCACGAAAATCCCGGAGAGGGCGTTATGAAGGCTCACTTTGCTTCGAGAAATCGGCTCGTTCGGAGGCTCATTCTGCCGGCGCTCGCCGCCCTCGCCTGTAGCGGCGGGGATGCCAGCGAGGAGTCGTTGTCGATCGTTGAGTCCGGGATCAGCGTCGACCAGGTGCTCGGGTTCGAGGTCGTTTCATCGAATCAGACACAATCGGATTGGATCCTTGGACCGGGGTCGAGCGGATCGCTCTCATCGAGCACCACGCACACTCAAGGCCTGAAAAGCCTTCAGATTTCCAATCTCGGCTGGGCGCAGATCCAGAGCACGCGAATTGGGCCGTTGGGGCAGGTCGGTACGAACGCGACCTTGGACCTCAGGGTCTCAGGCACGGGAACGATCCCTTGGGGCGACGTGATCCTGCAGCTAGACGCCCCATCTCAAGGGCTGCTGAACGCACAGGCTGGCCAGAAGCTGCTTGGCGGGATGGCAAGGGGCACCTGGCACTCGATCTCCATCCCGCTGTCGCAAACGCATCGGACGAAGCTGAGCGCTCCTAACCTGACCGATCTGAGCGTTCGCTTCAGCATCAACTTGCCTTCCGGTTCCACGGCGCTTTTCGACCGAGCAAGCTTCGGGCAGCCGCCCGGTGGGTCAGGCGGGACTGGGGGTACGGGCGGATCCGGGGGGAGCTCGGGGGCGAGCGGGGCGGCCGGGACCAGTGGAAGTAGCGGGGCAAGCGGGGCAAGCGGGGCAAGCGGGGGTTCTGGTGGCTCGGGCGCGACATCGGGAAGCGCGGGGAGCTCGGGGTCGGGCGGCTCGAGCGGCGCGCCAGACAATGGGATCGAGTTTTTCTTCCAGCTTCCGAACGGTGTCGCCAGGGAAGCTGTGGCGCTCGACGCCTATGGGGGTTCGCTGACGCTCGAGGACTATTCGAAGATCCTCACGACGAGCGGCGGCTTTTCGTCCGCGTCGGCCGTTGCCAGCACGACGACCACGAGCATCGGCGCGCATGCCGAGCTCCAAAGCCTCTGGTCGCAGCCGAACGTCCTGCTGAAGAGCAATTCGCGTGTGCATGGTTCGCTGACGACCCAGGGTGCGCTCACTAAGCAAACTGGCGCAACGGTCGACGGAACGACCGCGGAGAATACGAGTCTTGATCCGCTCCAGCGACCGTCGTGGCTGGTGACATTCCCGAGCGGTACGCTGCCATCGCAAACGATCACGACGACTAGGACGTTTGCGCCGGGAGCGTACGGGGCGACAACCATCAAGCCATGGGGGAAGCTGATTGTCTCGGCGGGCACCTACACGTTCAAGTCGCTATCGCTAGAGGGCGGTGGCACACTGGAGGTGGATAACAGGAACGGCCCTGTCTTCGTGTACGTGGAGACGACCCTCGGTTGGAGCGGTACGGTCACCTTCCGAGACACGGCAAAGGACAACGTGCTGTTCGGGGTTGCGGGGACCGCGACTGTGACCCTCGTTTCGAGCTTCCGCGGCGTGCTCGTCGCGCCCTATGCGCACGTGACACTCGGTGCGTGCACGCCGTCGCATCACGGAGCGTTTTTCGCAAAATCGCTGAAGCTCGCGCAGGGCGGCACGGTGAAGCACCGGCCGTTCACGCCGGCTAGTTTCTGCCCAGCGCAGCCTACGACGTGTGACGGGCTGTGCCCCTGCGACGGTGGTGAGGGGACGTGTGTCTCAGATGCTGACTGCAGCTCCGGCCTAGTCTGCTGGAAGCAACAGGGGCGCCGGTTCAACAAGCTGGGCGGCAGTAGCGTTTGTGCCAACCCTGAATGCATCAAGGATCCCGTCGCCATCGAGTGCGGCCGCCCAGAGGCCCAGTGCGGGCGCTGCACCAATCAACCGACTGGCTGCACGAGCGACAGCGATTGCATTACTGGCGAGGTCTGCGGCACTGACAACGGCTGGCACTTCGGCCTAGGCCGGACGGTCCGCGTCTGCTGGCCGATCGTCTGTGAGCAACCTGCAACCACGAGCGAGCACTGCGGAACCGGTGACGCTGCGTGCGGCACCTGTGACTGTAGGGTTAACTGTACCGCCAAGTCGTGTGGCGATGATCCCGCGGACGGCTGCGGAGGATACTGTCCCGGGCTATGCGACAACGGAGAACCCGGGTGCACTTCGAATATCGATTGCCCTGCGGGATCGGTCTGCGGAGGTGGTGTCGGGCCAAGGTTTGGGCACGCTGCGGGAACCAACGCCTGCTGGCCCGCGAGCTGTGCCGCTCAGGACCCCAGCAGACCGAATGGGGGCGTGGATCCGGCAATCTGCGGCGTAACCCCCACATGCGTTCCGGACTGCGAGAACGGTGCGACAGGACCTGATGGGTGCGGAGGCTTCTGTGCGTCGTGCGGTGGAGGGCAGGTGCGCCTGCCCAACGGGAATTGCGTTTCCGGAGATGATTTGAGCGGCTACGTTCCGCACTCCGGTACACTCCCACCTCTCCCGCTTCCTCCGCTCCTCACCGACGAAGTTGGGGCCACAGCCGGATCTTTCCGTGTCAATGCGCGAGGGCAAGCGCAATACACGATTCCGATCGTCCTTCCGTCGGGTCGGCGCGGCATGGTACCCACGCTGTCGCTCCAGTACACGAGCACGAAGGAGAACGGAATGCTGGGCATAGGGTGGAGCCTGGCAGGTCTCTCCGCGATTGGCCGCTGCGGGTCAATCCAGGACGCCAACGGGTCCACAGATCCCATCACACACACGACGGCTGATAGTTTCTGCCTCGACGGTCAACGCCTGATTCAGACGTGCATCCATCCGCCTGGAGCACCCCCGAATGTTTGCGTCCACACTCACTCATACGGCGAGGACGGTGCCGACTACCGCACGGAGGTCGAGTCATTCACGAAGGTCATTTCCCGGGGGCAGAACCCCGCCGGGGGCCCAGAGTACTTCGAGGTCATGGACAAGGAAGGTCGTATCAAGACGTACGGCTCGCGGAAGAACTCGCGACTGAACACAGGAACGACTCGCGTCTGGGCTCTCGATCGAATTCAGGATCGGTCGGGAAACACAATCGAAATTCAGTATGAAAGCCGGACGTCCGTACTCGATTCCTTGACTGGAGAATCAGCGGAGGCTGCTACAGGCGAACTGCTTCCCTCGACGATCTCATACGGCGCGAATCCCGGTGCGGGCGTTCCGCACTCACGGTTTGTGTCGTTTGCGTACGAAGAAAAGCCGGATCCAGTGGTGCACTACGTGGCCGGACATATGACCTATTCCAAGCACCGCCTGACTTTCATCACCAGCTACGTCAACTCCGCGCTGGCCAGACGCTATCGTCTGAACTACTCGGTTGACCCCGTCTCTGCCGACGCTCCAAGCCAGCTTGAGTCCGTCACAGAGTGCGGGCCCGACCCCGCGGATACGTCGGACGGCGAGGCGTGCAAGGCGCCGACCGTTTTCGAGTACTACCGCGAGACGCCCGAGGAAACGACCCATGCCGCCCTCGAAGCCACCGACGAGGTCTTTCCAGCTGGCCTCCCGTTCTGTGCCTACGGCGAGGACCGCGCCGACTGTCGTGAGCGAACCCTCGCCCTTGCGAAAACCTTGGTCGTCGACCACGACGGTGATGGGCGTGATGACCTCCTCACCCACTTCGAATGGTCCGGACAAAATCTTCAGGTATTCGACCACGTCGTGTACTTCGCCCGGGGAGCCGAGATCTGGGGCCGAAGCACGTGGCGCGGGCCACCCCACGAGGCCGATTTCGATCAGCACCCACTGGGCTTTCCCGCAGATTGGCGTTGCCTGTCTCAAGACGCCGTCTTCGACATGAATCGGGATGGCAAGGACGACCTCCTCAACTTGTGCGAGCCGATGGTTCACCTGTCTATCCAGAACGGGATATACGAGGGCGTTGCCCTCGGGGTGAACTACACGGTCGGGGGGGTGGACATCAATGGTCAGCTCAAAGGAGGAGCGATCAAGGTAGCGGACGTCACTGGTGATGGACTTCGGGATGTCGTGTGGTGCACGGATTCCTCTGGTCAAGCACGAACCCATGTCGCGATGAATCTTGGAAGCTCACCACCCCAGCTAGGCGCAGCGGTCGACCTACCCGTTGTTGCGGGGTCCTGCCGAGATCTCAGCGCGTTCGACGCTGACCGGGATGGCGATGACGACCTCGTGATTCTGCGCTCCGGAGATCAAGTTCGCGTGTACGACGGTGGCGAATTCGCCTGGCATTCCGGCGGCATCCCGCCAACCCGCGACTGGCGAGCGGCTGGCCAGGCGCTTCCGTCGAACGATCCAACCTTCTTCTCAAATACGGGCGCTCAATCAGTTAGAGCAGACGCGCCTCCAGGAGATCTGCAAGTCCTGGATCTGAATGGAGACGGCCTGAGGGACATTCTGGTTCACGTCTTTATCACTCCTCCTGGAAACCCGCGCCAAGACGGCTACGCAGCGTGGATGAACCAAGGTGGCGTGTTTCAGCCCCAATACCTGGCGACATTGAGTGATCTGCTTTCTCCTACGGATTGGGTACCGCTCCTGCCGGGGAGCATTGTGGTGGATTTTGACGGCGATGGTCGCGACGACGTGATCACACAGGGTGGCTATCTGGCCAGTATGTCGGGGTTTGGAGTGCTCCGGCTCACGGAGGCCCCGGTGTTTTTCTCCTCGCTGGACCCGCTGCTGCAGGTCCGCCTGGTGGACTTCGACGGCGACGGCGAGCGCGAGCTCTTGGCCCAAGATGGCTTGAAATTTTTTACGTCATGGCGTTCCGCGCGTTCTCGCCTGCTGCGCGCAGTAACAGATGGTCTGGGCCGACGCTACGAGGTCGAGTACGAAGGCCACCAGGAAGCCGATGACGCAACGTTCCGCACCTACAGCGCAGGGTCTTGCATCAGCGACTTCAATACGACCTGTGAGCGAAGACTGGGGCCGCTGGTCAGCTCTTATCGCGAATCACAAGTCGAATTCGATCAGTTCCAGACCCCGGGCCCGAGCCTAGCCTACACCTACAGCGGGGCTCGCACAGGGCTCCGCGGTCGTGGCTCCTTCGGAGTCGGCGAGCGAACCGAAACCGTGCACGGAGCATTCTCAACCACTGACTCCTTCCACAACCAGAGTCTGGCATTGGCGGGCAGGGTGAACACGCGTGTCGTACGATTTGCCTCGAACCCCGAGAACCCAGCGGTGACCGAACCGGAGCGGCGGATCGAGGAGAGCGGTTTCAATTGGGCAGTTCTCAATGAGGAAACCAACCCGCCAGTCCTTGCGGGAAGGTTCACCGTGGGTTTCCCCTTTTTGATACGCCGCATCGACAGAATCGCCACGACGAAGAGCGCCGGATTGCTCCCGCACCTGGGCGAGGCCGGCAAAGTGATGATGACGGTCGAAGATTTCGTCCCAGACGAGTACGGAAACGTTGCATCAAGAACCATGCGCGCGTTCCCACGCGACAGTTTTGCGCCAATCGCGGAAGCGGTCAGCTCCACACCGCGCATCAACGACCCTGCACTTTGGCTATTGGGGCTTGTCGACGAAGAGGTGATTACCTCCACGCGAGGCGGCCTTGAGCAGACCAGAAAGGTCAACTACAGCTACGACGCCGACTCGCGGGGTCTATTGACGCTGTTGGAACGGGAACCCGATCAGGCAGATGATCCTGATTCGACGGTCTATCGGGCGATCACGATCACGCCTGACGCTCTTGGAAACGCCGTCGAGGTTTGCCGTAGCGATAGCCGGGGAACGGCCGCCAAACGCTGCAGCACCGTTGAGGAGTGGGATCCCGATCACGTGTTTCCTGTTCGCGTCTTGGATCCTGAAGGGATGGAGACGTCCTACCAGTACGCAAGCGACACCGGGCAAGTAGTAGCCGTCGTAGACCCCAATGGAATCGTGAGCAAACAAGGCTATGACGCTTTCGGGCGCCCGCAGCAGGTCGACCGGCCCACCGGAAAAGGCACTGTCCGATACTTCCGGGAACAGCGCACGGCTACCGCCTTTGGTGGATTCTTCGTGCACGGGGCCCTCGGGGTTCGCACAGAGACAGAAGAAGGCGTCTCGCACCACCAGATCTTCGACGCCTTTGGAAGACTGGTATCTCAAGCACGCCCAGGTTTTTCATCATCCGATGTCGTCGAAGAATTTCAGTACGATCCACTGGGCCGTAGGGTACTGGCCAGCAGTCCACACGATCCCTTCGATGCCAGTGATGGGTTTACTTCCTACGACTACGACTCGTTGGGGCGTGTAACCAAGGTGAGGAGCCCTGAGGGACTCGATACCGACGTTTGGCATGTTGACGTCACAAGGATCAAGTCTGAGTACTCATGGTTCGACGGGAGTGTCGCGACCAGTGGCACCGTGACGCGACTGCCCCGCGGAAACACTCATGTGGTCCTCACTGATCCACAGAGACTCGTGGCCCAGAGCCACCAAGACACAGATAGCGCTCCAGGGGGTGAGGTCTACAGCCGCTTCACTTACGGTCCATTTGGTAAGCTGGTCTCCGCGGAGACACCCAGCGGTGCCACGACGTTCCACTTCGACAATTGGGGACGACGAGAGGAGCTCATCGATCCCGCGCTCGGCACCCGAGGGTTCACCTACAACGGGTTCGACGAGGTCGTAACGACCACTGACTCCAACGGCACTTCCCAGCGATATGCCTATGACAAGCTTGGCCGAATGACAGCCCTCATCGATGTGGAGTCAGACGAAACGCTTGCAGAATGGGACTATGACGGCGATGGGAGTAGGACCAATGAGCTCGGACGCCTCGTGGGCGCCTGGCGCATCGCCGAGCCCGGGGCCGACACTGGTAACTGGGTACGGCGACGCTACCAAAGCGGGCCTCATGGCCTCCTTGAATTCATCGACTATCACATTGGCGCAGCCCGCGATGAGCCGAGCGGTGGGGAGGTCTCAACCGTCCGCCTTCGCTACCAGGACACTGTCCCCTGGCGTCTAGAAGGCATCGACTACCCCGACGCCGGTGGCGAGTTCGGCGTCAACTACGGGTACGATGCCCGTGGCAACCTGGACGAGGTCGTGTCTGCGCAGGACAGCACGCTTCGGTATTGGACGCTCGCGGCAACTGACCACGCGCTCCGTGTGGAGAAAGAAGTCTTTGGAAACGGCATTGTGGGCAGACGTGATCATTTTTCAACATCCGAGTGCGTCAATCCAACTGTTGCGTGCACAGGACTCCTGAAGAGCCTTAGCGTTGGAACGGAAAACGAGCCCTCGCAGCTGTCGGGAATGGGTCTACACTGGGACGCCAACAAGAATCTTGTTGCCCGCACCCTCGCGGGCACGAGAACTACCTACGGCTACGATCTTTTTGATCGGCTCACGAGCGAGACGATACAACCGGATGGGGAGCCCGAAGTCCTTGCCAGTGAGTACCAGTACTACCCGAACGGGGACATCCATACGCATACAGCGGGTTCAGCCCGGGTCTTCGAGTACGTGAACGGCCTTCTCGATGAGATTGGGAGCACGTCGTACCACCACGACGGAAACGGCAATCAGTGGCTGCGTCAAGGGCCGCTAGCACCGGGCGGTCGTCAGGAGTTCGAGTTTAACGATTTCGACATGCCCTGGCATGTCACCACGGGTGAGGGCAGCGCCAGTCTAGATACGAAAATCGAGTATGGTGCGGACGAATCCCGAATCGTCCGTCGTGACAGGCAAAATGGAGCCGATTCGACGACGCTTTTTGTGGCTGAGCTCTATGAGAGATTCGTTTCCGACGCGGCGCCCACGGAGCATCGCTATCGGGTCTATGCTGGAACGCGCCAAATTGCGGAGGTCGTCAGGCGCGCCGGGGAGGATGAAGAAAGACTCTACATTCACGATGACGAACGCGGTTCCGTTCAGCTAATCACGAACCAGGCTGGCGAGGTGGCCGACACGCGAACGTTCGGGCCGTTCGGTACGGGTAACACCGGCGCCACCAGCGTGTTGAAAAGCTTCACCGGACACAGCGAGGATCGTGGTCTTGGTCTCGTGAACATGCGCGGACGATTGTACGATCCCACGATCGGCCGCTTTCTGACTCCTGACCCGCTTGTTTCAGAGCCGACGATGGCGCAGGGATGGAATCGCTACGCCTATGTGAGCAACAACCCTTTCTCATTCACCGATCCGTCGGGTTTCAAGGAGGTCTGTATCCAAGTTGGCACCTTCACCAGCCCGGTCCCGCCGTATAACACCTACCCAATCTATGGTTGCCACGAGGAGCCGGACCCGCAGCCAACTCCCGAAACGCCCGAGGAGCGAAAAAGGCGCGAGGAGAACGCGCAGCGGCAAGAGGCCGCGATGACGTCCGCGAACACAGGTCGGGCGGCGCACGAATCGGAGCTCTTGAATCTGCCGCCGAGCGGAGATCCCTGGGACGCCGTCTACGGCTTCGTCCCACCGCCGCGATTCAAGGAGCTTCCGGCGTCGGGCCCTGGCTACGCGGCTATCTCAAAGGACCGGTTTGGGGAGCCAGAGCTGATCGCGCTCCTTCAGCGAGCAGGCCAGGTGTGGAGCGAACTTGCTCCCGACGGCGTCAGCCCCATACTGCTGTTCGCCGATCTTAGCCAACCCGATGGTGGCCCCTTCAAGAAGCACATCAATCACCTCAGCGGGCGCGATGTTGATATTCCAGTTATCAAGTCACTGGTACCTGGCAGACAATACGCGGGTTTTCCGAAGGACTACTCTCCCCACGGAACTCAACTATTGGTCGACATATTGCGAGGGCTCGGGGGCAGTCGGATACGCGTTCTTTTCTTTGCGGACACCAGAATTCAAGGGGTGGATCACGATGAGGAGCACTACACCCACCTTCATTTGAGCATCAGAGAATGACCTCTGACTTCGCAAGAATCCGTATCTTTGGGATCATTGTGCTCATGTCAGGCTGCAATCGCAGCGGGACCGATGGGGCGCCGGCACCCGACGCGAGCGCGGCAGCGGCAACCGCAAGCGCCCGTCCCGCTAGCGTTGGACGCACGCCCCCTACGGCGTCTGGCGCCGTGCGTTCGGTGCCGCTGGTTGGGACATCGGGGAGTGCCTCGGCGCGAAAGGCTGAAGGGCCTGTCCCGAGCGCTGCGGCTTCATCGTCCGGCTCGGCGTCGGCAAACCTGATCCCGCCTGAGTCTCCCCCGGACCCCATTGCGGCTCGTAAGACAGCGGTGAGCTGGCTCGCCGCATTGGCCCGCGAAGACCGGGAAGCCGTAGTCGCCCACAGCTCGTCTATGCTCACAGTGACTGGATTCCGACTCCCTTCGGGACCAGAGAGAGAGGCCTGTGGCACCGACACGGAGCGCGTAGGCGAGTTGACCTCGCGTGCGACGGACAGCGAGACTCTTGCCAAGCTCGTAGGGTGTGTCGTGAAGGATTTGATGCTTGTCGACGCCATTCCTCGTTACTCGCTCGGCGAGTGGCCTGAAGAGGAGTCTGCTCCCGACAGCAGAGGCAGGGTGGGCTACCTGAAACCGCTCCGGTCAAGCGGCCTTCCACCCCGGCTCCAGCGCTACCAAACGCAGATCTCCGCGGAGGCAGGGGCAAAGATGATGTTCTACCTCTTGGACGGAGGCATCACTGCCTACGGCGTGATCATCGTGCGGAAAGTCGGAGGCGAGCCGCGCGTCAGCGCCGTCTTCCTTGACGAGCGATTCCAAGAGTAGCTGCCGTTCAGTCCGTCCCCCGAAATTTCACTCCGGCGACCGCCGGAAACTCCTCGTCGATCAGCTTCCGCATCGCGTCATTTCTTGGGGCGTAGGGCGGCCAGTTGAATCGAAGGCCCGGCGGGAGGTAGTCGTCAGCCGGTAGCGGAGGAAACTCGAGGATGCCGAGCCCTTTTCCCCCCGACGAGAGAAAGGCAGTGACCGTCGACTTACGTCGGGTCATGAACACCGGCATCAAGTAGACACCGTCAAACCTGGTCTTGCCGAACGCGGTCGATGCCGTGTCATTCGGGACCGTGCGCGAAAGAACCGGCGCTAGCGGTATCGGTCCAGCTTCGGAGGCCATTTCCACCCGCGTCACCGGGAGGTCACCCGAATCGCGGCAGATCACGGTCAGAAGAACTGCGGCGAGGCCACCCATGGCCTCCAGCTCTGCTTGGGACCTTGGGTAAGCCATGTCAACAAGCGCGACCCGTGGCACCTTAGTGCCGGGCGGAAGGGCCGCTTCCGCTTCCTTGAGCTTGCGCTGGATCACGACTTCTGTCGCGGGTTCGGACGGTCTCCGGGTTGTCGCCGGCGTCTCGGGTGGGGCCGTTGCGACGCTCGACGGCGCAGATGGTGCAACCGTCGTTGAACTACTCGGAGCGGGACCCGTCGACCGGTCAGGGCTCTGCGAAACTGGGGGTGCCCGTTGACAACTAGCTGACAACGCCGCGAGGAGAACAGCGACGCACTCGTTGCCACGCATGCGAGGAGAATAACCCTTGGAACCCACGACCTTCAACAGCTTGTACTTTCTCCCGTCGAGACCGGGAAGGGGGACCGAACATCCGCCAAAGAAAAAGTCTACCTCGCCCTCCATGATCTCGCGCCGCGCGTCGAGCTCGACGAGGCGCTACGGCTGCGAGCCAAGGCGCCGATTGATCGGATGTTGTCGCTGGCTTAGGAGCGAGTCCATCGTGCTCGTTAGTCGGGGAATGGGGGGCAGCAAGCGTTCACGATGACGCCGTCCGGATGGGGGAGCGCAGTGCAACGTTCCGGAATCGGGGACAGGCAGGAGAATGCGAACAGCCCCTCCGCGCAGCCTCCGGACAAGTCCACTGAAGGTACGACCGTGCACTGATCAGCATCGGAAGAGGCGCGCAAGCAATCATTGGCCGCCACTTCCTCCTCCTCGCACCCGACTCTGGCGAAGTCGAACGAGTCACAGCTCCTTATGAGAGGAGCGGTCGCGGCGCAACAGAACAAGGCTTCGACCTCGGTCTTGCAGCCCAAGAGGTACATGGGTCCGTACAGGCGGGCGCAACGCGTGTACGGAGCGAAAAAGTCTGTGCATTCCGCGAGAACATTGGCTGCGAACGGTTCGCACGATGCCGCGGTCAGAGCGTCGATGTCCGCGCCGGCGCTCCCTCCCGAAGGAACTCCGCACGTCGCCGTCGTTCCGCCGGTACCGTCAGCCGCCCCGCCGGGGCCAACCGAGCGACCTCCGCACGCAAGTGCTACCTGCAAAACGACTAGACCGCGCGCGCGGGTCGCGTCAGGCCGCCTCCACATCAGGCAACATGATGCCTCACCCGCCGGGGATCTGCACGACGAAGGCGTCCTGCCCACCCGCGCTCGTGCCGACGAGGGCGCCCTGGGTGTTGCCCGAGGCGTAGAGGTTGTTGCCGGCGTCCACGGCGATGCCAAACCCGAAGTCGCCGGTCGACGTCCCCCATTGCTGCGTCCACTGGTGGGTGCCGGCGGCGTTGTGTTGCCGCACGTAGAAGTCAGCCATGCCCGCATTCGTGCCGACTAGGGCGCCCTGGGTGTAACCCGTGATGTCGATATTTCCCGCCGGGCTCACGATGACGTCCTGCGCGTAGTCGTGGGTCGACGTGCCGTATTGTTGGGTCCACACGTGCGCGCCGGTCGCGTCGAACTTGCGCAGGTAGCCGTCGTAGCCGCCCGCGTTCGTCCCGACGAGGCTGCCCATGGTGAAACCCACCATGTGGGGGTTTCCACTCGCGTCGAGCGCGACACCACGGCCGAGATCTACGACCGTGGTACCGAACTGCTGCGTCCACTGGTGCGTGCCGCTAGGATTGTACTTGCGGAGGTAGGCGTCTTGGGCACCGGCGCTCGTGCCGCTGAGGGATCCATCCGTATTGCCCGAGACGTAAACGGCGGTGGCGTCCAGCGCGATGCCAAAGACGACGTCATTGGTCGAGATGCCGAACTGCTGCGTCCACACGATCCCCCCGCCCGAAGTGAACCTGCGAACGAAGACGTCTTGAGCGCCAGCGTTCGTGCCAACGAGGTCGCCCTGCGTGTTGCCCGCAACGTAGATACTCCCGGACACGTCCAGCGCGACGACGACGACCTCGTCGGTGGCCGAGGTGCCGAACTGCTGCGTCCACTGGTACGTGCCGTCCGCAAGGTATTTACGCGGATAACCGTCGGCTCCACCCGAGTTCGTACCGCCGAGGACACCGGCGGTGTGACCCACGACGTAGACGCCGTTACTCGCGTCCACCGCGACGCCCAAAGCGCGATCTTCGGCCGCGGTGCCGAACTGCACGGTCCATTGGTGCGTGCCGCTCGAATTGTATTTGCGCAGGTACGCGTCATACGAGCCCAAATTCGATCCGTTCAGAGCACCCTGAGTGGCGCCCGCGACGTAGACGTTGCCGCCCGCGTCCACCGCGACGGCAGGGCCGTTGTCTTCGGCCGACGTTCCGAACTGCCGGAACGGACTCGCCGTGCCGCACACGGCGTCGGAGGTGGACGTTCCAGCCGTGGCGACTCCTCCCTGAGGCCACGAGCAAGTCCTCCACGTCGTGCAGCTCGTCTGATTGGCGCTCGCGCTGAAAGACCCGCTGGCGCAGTTCATGCAGATTCGATCCGCCGTCCCGCTTCCCGCAGTCGACATGTAGGTCCCCGCCGCGCAGGTGCGCCAGTCGGCGCAGCTCGTCTGATTGGCGGTCGCGGTGAAGGTCCCGCCAGCGCAGCCTGTACAGCTTCGATCCACCGTCGAGCTTCCCGGAGTCGACGTGTAGGTCCCCGCTGGGCAGGTCCTCCAGTCAGTGCAGCTCGGCGCGTTGGCGGCCGTGCTGAAGGTCCCGTTCGTGCACGGAGTGCAGGTCCGATTCTCCGTCGCGCTCCCAGGTTGGTCGACCCGACTGCCCGCAATGCAGCCCGTCCATGCCGCGCAGCTCGTCGCCGGATCCGCGTCGTGGTCCCAGTTGTCGTCGTCGCATGGCACCACTGGTGCGTCGCCACCCGCGCAGAACGTACCGTCGTCGCAGGCATCGCACACCGCCGGATCCGTCATCGTTGGCGGCGTGATCTGCACCGTCCCGGGCTGGCAGGCCCCGGGCAGCAGGCACTGGGCCTGGTTGTTCATCGTCGATTGATATCCGCTCGGGCAGTCGTCGCACTCTCGATCGGAGTCGGTGTCGCCGTCCAAGCTCACGAACGTCCCCGGCAAGCAGTCCGTCCAGTCGGTGCAGGAGGTGACGTTTTCTTCATCCGAGAAGGTGCCCGAGTCGCACGCGGCACACGTCCGATCGCTGTCCGCAGTCCCGTCCTGGAGGATGTGCTGTCCTCGCTCGCAATCCGTCCAGGCTCGACAGGGCGTGTTCGCGTCGCCGTCGTCGTCGAACGTGCCGGTCCCGCACTCAACGGGGCCGCCGCCGCCTTCACCGCCGGATCCGGTGCCCGCACCGCCTTCACCCGTGTTTCCGGCTTCGGCGCCAGAACCGCCCGTACCACCCGCCCCGGCCTCGCCTTGGCTTCCCGCCTCGGCGCCGATGCCGCCCCCGCCTTGACTACCGGCCTTGCCGCCGACACCACCACCTTTCCCGGAGCTGCCGCCATCAGCGCTCGACCCCCTGCCCGCTCCAGCTCCGCCACCGGTCCCACCGCTGGCCGGCGCGCGCGTCACGTCGTCGAGCCCGAGCACCGCGTTGCACGCGACGAGGCCTGCAACACCGAACAACAGGACTTGGTAGCGCACCATCAGAAGCTCCCCTTCAGGACGAAGCCACGCGGTCCGACTCCCACTCGCTCGACCACCGGTCCTCTCGACGCGGTCTCCGTTTTCGAACTCGGCGCGACGAACCACAAGACAGCTCCCGTCGCCACCGCCGCGCCACCCACCGCAAACAGGATCGTAGCTATGTTGCCCTGCCCCTGCGCGTCCTGGATCGTATTGTACGGTCCGTCGGGACACTCGGTGCCCGTGCAGCTCTTCTTGGCTTCGTCGTAAGACGACCTGGCGTCCATCGCGAGGTAGCCGCCGACGCCCATCGCCACGACTCCCGCACCCGCCGTGATGAGGGCCACCGTGCGCAGGGTCGGCCACGATGATTCATCCGACGGCGAGGCGCCTGCAGCGGCCGAGCCCACTTGAGCCGGCGGCGACCCTGCTTTCGCGTCAGCCAGGGGCGGCACGCTGACTCGGGCAACGTCCGACTCCGGCTTGACCGTCTGCACGGTGCTCCAGGGCTCTTTGCCGGGAGCGGTCGCTTCGACACGGTGCTCGCCGCCGTCGACCGGGACCGCGACACCGAACGAAGCCGCCCCGAGAGCGACTCCGTCGCGCGTCACCTCCAGGCCCGGGAGCGAGGCGACCTCCGGCGGCACGTCCACGCTCAGCTTGGAAAGGCGCGGTTCGAGCGCTTGGGCGTGCTGCCGCGCCAGCTCGTCGCGATCCTTTCGCCCCTCCTGCTGTGCGCGTGCCGACACGTCCTTGAACTCCGCCCATGCACTCGCGAACTTGCCCTCGCCCTCGTGGCAGAGGGCGAGCGCCATCAGGGTTCCAGTCGCCGGATCGAGTCGGTAGCTTTCGGCGAGCTTGGGGCACGCCTGGGCATACTTGCGCTCCTCGAGGAGCGTGCGGCCGTCCATGAACAGCGTCTCGGCCGCAGCCGCGTTGGAGGATTGAGCGAAGGCGGGGACCGGAACGGCAGCAAACAGAACGGCAAGCAGGAGTGCGCGCATGGTTCGCGGCAGATTACTTCCGATCGTCGCTCGAATCACCAGTCGTTTCTGCTCGGCGCTGTTCGCGCTTCACCGCCGACGGAGGCTTTCCGTAAACCCGAAGGAAGGTGCGGCGCATGCGCTCCGCGCTGCCGAAGCCGCACCGGCGCGCGACGTCTTCGAGTGACGATGCACCGCTCGCCAGGGCGGCGTGGGCGGTTTCGGTGCGCAGGCGCTCGACGGCGCGCGCCGGGGTGACCCCGAGCTCGTCGTGGAAGGCACGCGCGAAGTGCCGTGGGCTCATGCCCGCGCGGCGGGCCAGCACCTCGACGTTCAGGCGGGAACCGAGGTGTTCCCGCACGTGGTCGAGCAGCGCGCCGAAGCGGCCGTCCGCGCGTTCGAGCTCGAGCAACGCGGAGAACTGGGACTGCCCGCCAGGCCGCCGGTAGTAGACGACGAGCTCTTGTGCCGTGCGCCGCGCCACCGCCTCGCCGAGGTCATCGGCGATCAGCGAAAGTGAAAGGTCGATGCCGGCGCTGATGCCCGCCGAGGTCCAGATTTTTCCCGCGCGCACGAAGATGCGATCCGGTTCCAGCTGGACGTCGGGGAAGCGCTTGCGAAAATCCGGCGTGCGGCTCCAGTGCGTGGTGGCGCGCGCGCCGTCGAGCAACCCCGCCGCCGCAAGCAGGTAGCTCCCCGAGCAAACGCTGGTCACGCGGCGAGCTCGGGCCGCGCACGCGGTGATGAAGCGCCGCGTTCGGGCACACGCCATGGCACGCCGCGAGCCGTCGCCGCCCGCAATGATCAAGGTATCGACGCGAGAAGCGCGTGGAAAACGTCTAGCCACGAGCTCCGCCCCCGAGGAGCTGCGGACGCGCCCTGGCTCCTTCGCCACCACGGAAAGCCCGTAGCTCCGCGGCTGTTGGTAGCCGGCAATCTCGAACGCCGCGATCGGCCCCGCCGCGTCTAGCAGCTGAAAGCCGGGGAAAACCAGCACGACGATCCGCCGGCTCATGGCAGAAAACGTTGGATTAATGTCATTTCAGCCATGAGCGTATCGGGCCAAGCTGGCGCTCGTCAACGCACTCGGAGCCCGCCATGGTCACCCCCCGCGTCATCGTCTTTCCTCTGTTCCCCGGCGTCACGCAGCTCGATTTCACCGGACCGCTCGAGGTCCTCTCGCGCCTGCCGGGCGGAACCTGCGTGCTTGCCTCGGCCGCGGGAGGCGCTCTCGACGCCGGGAGCGGCCTTTCGATCACCGGGCTCGCGCGGCTCTCGGACGTACCGCGCGCGGACGTGCTCTGCGTGCCGGGCGGTTACGGGGTCGTCACCGCGATGGAGGACGAAGCGTTCCTCGGTGAACTCCGCCGGCTGGCGGGCGGTGCGCGAGCGATCACCTCGGTGTGCACGGGCTCGCTGCTGCTGGCGGCGGCCGGCCTGCTCCGTGGAAAACGCGCCGCCTGCCACTGGGCATGGCGCGACCTGCTCGGTGAGTTCGGCGTCGTTCCTGACTCGGCGCGCGTGGTTCGCGACGGCAACGTGATGACCGGAGGTGGGGTCACCGCCGGTATCGACATGGCACTCACCTTGCTGGCGGAGCTCGAAGGCCCCGACCTCGCCGAAGCCATCGCGCTGGCGATCGAGTACGCGCCGGATCCGCCGTTCGGCGCCGGCCGCCCGGAGCTCGCCCGCCCGGAGCTCCTCGCCGCTGCACAGCGCCGTCTCGAGGAGCTCGGTGCCACGCGACGGGCCACCGCGAAGCGCGCCGCCGCACGGCTCATCGTGCCGCACGGCGCCTGACGCTACTCGTCTTGGCGCGCGACGCCTTGTCCCGGAAGCCGCCCGAACGTGCGATTCGCGGCATCGAGCAGGCCGCCACAGCGAGCCGGCCCGAGGTCGTGATCCTCGGTCGGGTCTGCGTCGATGTCGAAGCACTTCCAGCCAGGGTCCCAGGAACGCGCCAGGAGCTTCATGTTCTTTTGCATGTAGCCCCAGTTCTCGAAGGCGCAGCTCCACACCCCGGCGCAGTTCGTCATCGGGATCGGCTGTTCGCTGAGCTCGGGCCTGAGCAGGCTGTGCCCGTGCAGGCGCGCCCTGTACTCGCCGATCCCGGGAGCGTCCCAAACACCCATCAGGTCGAGCAGCGTGGGCGCGACGTCCACGTGGAACAGGTAGGCATCGCGCTTCTTCCGCAGGCTGTCCGCCTCCGCCTCGGTCAGCGTCCCGGGCGGGGCATCGATCCACATCGGCACGTGGGTTTCTTCTTCGTAGGTGCCGAAGGTGTGACCCATCTGACCGTGCTCGCGGAAGGCCTCGCCGTGATCGCTCGTGTAGACGATGACCGTGCGCTCACCCACCTCGGTGCTGCGAAGGTGCTCGAGGATCCGCGCGACGTGCTGATCCTGCTGGTAAACCGCGTTCAGGTAGTAGTTGTAAAAGGAGTTGTTCTCGTCGGGCGCCTTGCTGGTCGTCGCGGGTTGAAACGGCTGAGGCCCTCGCTCGTCGACGAGGTAGGGGTAATGCACGTTGGAGAGCTGAACGACCGCGAAGAACGGCTCCTTGAGCTGCCCGATCTCTCCGTTCACGTGGTCGGCGAGCAGGTTCTCCGGGGCCCCCATATCCAGATCGGCGGTCGGATCGAGGTCGGTGGCGCTGACGAATTTTCGCACGCCGAGGTTCTTGACCCACAGGCGCACATTGCCGAACAACATGTTCTGGCTGGTCCAGAACGCCGTGTCGTACCCGGTGGCGCGCGCGTAGTCGAAGACGAGCGGCCAGGTGTGGAGACGATCGCGCGATTCGGTGGGGTAGAGGCCCGACCACAAGACGGCCAGCGAGATGGCGGTGCACGAATCGAGCGAGCGCATGTTCAGGAACGGGAAGCGCCCCGGAAAAAGCTGGTTCGTGTGCTCGGTGACCTTGCAGTCGGGGTCGAACGCGCTGCAGGCAGCACTGGCCCGTACGCTCTCCAGGATGACGAAAACGACGTTGCGTTTCGGCGCCGTCGCGGAACGAGCGAGCGGCGGAACCGGCAGGGATTCACGGAGCCGGGGGCGCAGCTGATTGGATTGCTCGGTGAAGCCGAACTGCGTGCGAAGCAAGCCGCCGACCGCGTTCAGGTAGAGCACGTCGGGCGTCGACGCTTGGACGTGGCGATTCTGCGTGGGTACGAAGAAGCTCGCGACGAGCGCGATCGGCGCGAGCACGCCGGCCGCACGGGCGAGGGAGCGGCGAGGCCGGAGCACGCGACGCGCGACGTACAGGACGCCGAGGGCCGCAATCAGGACCGGCAGCTTCGCGCGAAGGTAGTTGCCGAAGTCGGCGAACAGCTGATTCACGACACTGTCCATGAAGTTCGAAGCGAACACGGACACATCGACGTTCAGGTACGCGTGATACTGGTCGAAAAAGTAGGTCTGCCCGCCGATGGCGAACGTCGTGAAGACGGCGAACAACACGGCCGCCACGGTCCTCATCGCTCCGCGCCTCCGGCACGCGGCATAGAGCAAGAGCCCCCAGACGATCACGCTTTCGACGAGTGCGGCCGCGTACGTGAGCCGAGCCTCCCCGTCGAAGAGCAGGATCCGGTCCGAGCGACGACCGAGATCGAGGGCGAGCCCGAGCAGCGGAATCGCGAGGATGGCGGCGATCGCCAGCGCCGGACGCCAGCCGAGGCGGCTCCGCGCTCGCGTCAGCGACGACGCACGGGGCGCCGGGACCCCTTCGGCAGCCGCCCGGTCGCGGTGGGCGTCATGAACTCCTTGCACGGAGCGCCGGATTCTAGACACGCCACGAGACAGCCGCCAATTTGCCACCCGATCGGCGCGGAGACGCCACGTTTGTCGGGTTCGCGCGCCACCTCGACGCCGCGCGTCAGAACGCGCCGGTTGCAGCGAGGCCCGTCACGGAGCCGACCAGCGGCACCACCGTGACCGGGCTCTTCTTGCGCGGGTGAGCGAACAAGGGGAGCAGGACGCCGACGGCCGTTCCCGCGGTTGCGCCGACGAGAGCGTCCGTCGCCCAGTGCATATCGGCCGAAATGCGGAGCAGGCCGGTGGAAAACCCGAGCGCGCCCCCGACGAGCGCGATGTACGGCGCGCTGTCGTAACCGCGCATGAATGCGAGCGTTGCAGTGGACGAGGCCATCGCGAACACGGCCGACGTGTGGCCGGAGTAGAATGAAACGAATCGCTCGTCCGGATTCCCTTTGGCGATCGTCTTGTCGAGCACGCCGTGAAACTCGGCCGGCCGCGGCCGCGCGATGACGTCCTTGGAGGCGAGTGCCAGCGAGATCGCAATTCCCGTCGCACTGGCGGCGATCGCGAGATTTTCCACGGCGTGGTCGTGCCGGCCGGCCGACAACGCAGGCGCAACCAGGGCTCCGGCCGCGAGCGCTGGCACCATGCCGACCAGCATGTCGCTCGCGACCCCCGGCCGGCGCGGAGTCGTCGACAGGAAGGACACCCGAAAGGCGTCGTCGAAGGCGTTGCTCTTGCACCAATCGCAACTTTGCGGTGCCTTGCGGCTGACGCCGAAGATGGTGCCGAGGATCGCCCCGGAGACCACGACCTCGGACACCAACCAAACGGGGTCGGTGCGCTCGAGCTCGTGCGACACGTCGTCCGCAGGTGGCTCAGGCGCTGCGTTGGTGGTGGCCTTCGGCTGCGCGTGGGCGGCGCTTTCCCCCGCGAGGAGCAGCGCGAGGATCAGGCCTCTGCTTCGCAACACTGCGCGGACGCTACTTCACCAAGGAGTACGTCCACAAGACGGGGATCCGCGGGGCGGTGGACATCATTTCGGAGCTGACGCAGGGTGACGGCGTTCCCATGCGCTCTGCCCCCCTAATCCTCGCCGCCTCGCTGCTCGCTGCGTGCGAGAAAGTTCCGCCGAAATCGGTAGCAGCACCGCCCGCGTCGGCGTCGGCGACGACCGAATCCGCGCCCGTCGCACCGCCGGCAGCGCGAGCGACCCCCTACCCTGCGACGCGCGCGGTGGATCTGGTCGAACGGCTCCATGGCGTGAACGTCCCCGACCCTTATCGTTGGCTCGAGGACGGCGCGTCCGAGGAAGTGCGCGCCTGGATGCGGAAACAAAGCGAACTCGCGCGCTCGACGCTCGACAAGATGCCGGAGCGCCCCGCACTCGTCACCCGCTTCCGCGAACTCTTCGACATCGAGCGAGTAGGCCCGCCGCGAAAGCACGGTGGCCGTTACTTCTGGACGCAAAAGGACGTGGGCAAGGAAAAAGACGCCGTGCTCTTCCGGCAAGGCAAGAAAGGCACGCCGAAGGTGCTGCTCGATCCGAACACCTGGTCGAGCGACGGCAGCGTGTCGCTCGGCAGCACCAGCGTCAGCCACGACGGACGCATGATCGCGTACCAGGTGAAGAAGAACAATTCCGACGAGGCGATCCTCGAGATCCTGGACGTCGGTAGCGGGAAGAAGCTGGAAGAGTCGATCCCCGGCGCGAAGTACACCTGGCGCGCCGCGTGGAATCAGGCGGGCACCGGATTTTATTACGTTCAGGTGCCGCCGATCGGGGGCAGCGTGACGATCGCCGATCGGCCGGGGCTTGCCGTGCTCAAGTTTCACCGCCTCGGCACGTCTCCCGATCTGGACCCTGTCGTGCGCGAAGCAACGCGCGATCCGAAGACGTTTCAGTCGATCGACGCTTCACGCGACGGACGCTACCTGATCGCTTCGGTGCGCCACGGTTGGGTCACAAGCGACGTCTACTTTCAGGATCTGCGACAAAAGAAGCCCGCTTGGCAGCCGCTCGTCGTCGGGCGGCCGAACCTGTTCCACGTGACGGTGCACCGTGGCCACTTCTACGTGATGACGGACGAAGGGGCGCCGCGCTACCGGATCTACCGCGTCGATCCGGCGAAACCCACCCGCGAACAGTGGCAGGAAATCGTACCGGAACGAGCCGACCGGACGATTGACGACTTCGAGATCGCGGGCGGCCGCCTGGTTTTGACGACCATCCGTGACGTCGTCCAGCACCTCGAGGTGTTCGACCTGGACGGCAAGCACGCGTACGACGTGGCGTTGCCGGAGCCGGGCAGCGCGGGGCTGGTCGGCAACGAGGACGAGGACGAAGCGCATTTTTCGTTCCAGTCATTCGCCCGACCGGTGGAGATCCACGAACTTTCCTTGCGCACCGGCAAGAGCGCGCTCGTCTACCGGACGCGGGTACCGGTGGAAGCGGATAAAGTGGTGACCGAGCAGCTCTTCGCAACCTCACGCGACGGCACGCGGGTGCCCTTCTTCGTCCTTTCGCCGAAGGGCGCTGTGCGCGACGGCCGCGCCCCGGCCCTGCTCACCGGTTACGGCGGATTTTCTCGCTCGCTAACACCGGGCTTCACCACCGGCGCGTATCCGTGGCTCGAGCGCGGTGGCAGCTACGTGATCGCAAACCTCCGCGGCGGCGGCGAGTACGGAGAAGCGTGGCACCGTGCCGGCATGCGGCGCGAGAAGCAGCGGGTGTTCGAGGACTTCATTGCGGTCGCCGAAGAGCTGGTGCGCCGCCGCATCACGAGCGCCGACCGTCTCGTGATCCAGGGCGGCTCGAACGGCGGGTTGCTCGTCGGCGCGGCGATGACACAGCGGCCGGACCTTTTCCGCGTGGTGCTGTGCGGGGTCCCACTCCTCGACATGGTCCGCTACCACCTCTACGGCTCGGGGAAGACGTGGATGGAAGAGTACGGCTCCCCCGACGACGCCGACGACTTTCGCGCCCTCTTCGCCTACTCGCCGTACCATCGGGTCAAACCGGGCACGGCGTACCCGAGCGTGCTCCTCCTTTCGGCCGACAGCGACGACCGCGTGGACCCGATGCACGCGCGAAAGTTCGCGGCGCTCCTCCAGCGTGACTCCACGGGCGGGCCGGTGCTCCTCCGCATCCAATCGAACGCCGGCCACGGCGGTGCCGATCGCGTGCAGGCGCTGATCGAGGAGCGCGCGGACGCGATCGGTTTTGCGCTCGCCGAAATCGCCCGCTAGCCACCTCACGACTTCGCGAGGATTGGCGGAGATCTTAGCCACCCCGCGCAGCGGGGCCGGCGTCACGGCGATGTCGCAAAGCGCCGCATCGCGAACCCGGTTCTTTCGTGCCTGGACCGCCGGCTTCCCGGGCACTCCCTACGACCACGCTTTCGCGAGCGTTGGCACATTCGATGCTTACGGATCCAGCCATGATGTCGACCTCTCCGGCTTCGTTCAGCGGCGGAACGGTTGCACAAGACGATCGGGCGCTTCGCGTGGTGGTCGCCGACGACGACGCCGATCTGCGGGCGGAGCTTGCCAGCGCCCTGATCGACGACGGTTGCGTGGTGACCGAGGCTCGGGACGGCTACGAGCTCCTCGCTGTACTCGCAGCGTGGGCAACGGGCGGGGACAAAAGCGGAGGTCTCGATGCGATCGTGACCGACGTCATGATGCCTGGGTTCAGCGGGATCGACGTGCTGACGGCGCTCCAGCGGCACCTGATTCGCGTGCCGATCGTGGTCGTCACCGCTTTCGGAGACGCGCGCACCTGTCGGGCCGCAGAGTCCCTCGGCAGCGTTTCCGTGCTGAAAAAGCCCTTTACCATCGACGAGCTCCGCGCCGCCCTCGCGCGCTCGATGCGTGCAGCCGCCGAATCGCCCTCTTCACCCGGTTCCCCGAGCGATTCGTGAGCTGCCGGCGCGACTGATCTGTCACGACCGGGGCAGGTTGCCTCGCCATGCCAGGCGACTCCGAATTGCCGTAGGCAGTCATTCGCCATCGGCTCGCGCTGGTACGCTCTTTGCTGCGGATTCAGGCACCGATGAGCCTGCTTCCCGCCGGATCACCGCCGCCACCGCAGCTGTTGCCGCGCGGTTCGATCGCGTCACCCAGCGAATCGATGCCCGCACCCCGGGCCCGCGAGAGCTCGATCACGTCGAATGGCCGCCTGCGGTCGAGAGCGCTCGCCTCGCTCCTGGTGCTCGCGGTGATCGTCGTCCTCGCCTTGGCGCGCCCGCTGTTCATCCCGCTCACCTTCGCGGTCATGCTCTTTTTTCTCCTTCGTCCGTCGGTGCGGTGGCTCACCGCGCGCCGAATCCCGCGCCCGCTCGCGAGCGCGGTCGTGCTCGGAATCGTGCTCACGGGCGCCGTGTTCGCCACCGCCGAACTCGCCTCGCCCGCCGTTTCCTGGGCGCAGCGTCTACCGAACGCAGCCCGCCAGATCGAGATCAAGAGCCGTCACCTGCGCTACCCCATCGAACACGTGACGCGCGGGGTGCAGGCCGTGACCAAGCTCGTCGAGGTCGGCCGTCCGGATTCCGTCGCGCGCGTCGATGTCGTGCGGGGCGGGATATTCGAAGGGCTCATCTCGCACCTTGCGGCCGGCTTCGTGCAAGTGGGCCTGGCGGTGACGGCTGCTTTCTTCCTGCTCGTCGACGGCGACACGCTGCTCGGTCGCCTGTTCCGGCTGGCGCCGGCGTTGCCGGGCAATCGGCGAGTGACCATCGTCGCCAACGAGATCGGGGCGAAAATGAGCCGGTACCTAGGCGCCGTCACGCTCGTGAACCTGGGGCTCGGCATCGTGCTCACGATCGTCCTCGCATTGCTCGGGATGCCGAATCCGTGGCTCTGGGGGCTGCTCGCAGCCGTTCTCACCTACGTGCCGTACGTCGGGCCTGCCGTCGGCATCGGGCTGGTCACGCTCGCCGCGTTCACGACGTTTCCGACGGCCGGCCAAGCGCTCATGCCAGGGCTCGCCTACTTCGTGCTGGCAACGATCGAGGGCAACGTCGTGACGCCGCTCGTCCTCGGACGAACCTTCGCCGTACGTCCGCTCGTGCTCTTCGTCTGGTTCGCCGCGTGGACCTGGCTATGGTCGGTACCAGGGGCGATCCTCGCCACGCCGATGCTGATGCTGTTCAAGGTGATCAGCGACGAAATGCCGAAGCTTCCAGTCGTGGCGTACCTGATCCGCCGCTAGAGCGCCTCGCCCCGTCCCGCAGGCGAGCCACCTCGACGTTCAACTCGACCGCATAGAGCAACACAATCGCGGATAGGTAGAACCAGAGCAGCAGCACGATGACGCCCTCGAGCGCACCGTACGTCGAGCTCAGCCTCGCGAAGAAGCGGAGGTAGAAGGTGTACAGGCCCGTCATCACCACCCACGAAAGGCTCGCTGCCGCAGCGCCGGGGGCGACGTCGCCGAAGCGGAGATCTTGGCGGTAAGGGGCGTAGCGAAAGAGCGTGACCAGGGCGAGGAAGGCGGCGGTCCCGAGGGCGAGTGGCGCGACCAGCACCAGGAAGTTCTCGGCGTGGAGCGCCGCGAGGACCCTGGGTATCGCCGTGAGCGCGGGAACGACGACGGCGACCGCAACGACGGCGGCCAGCGTCAAACAGAGCGCGAACGCGCGCCGCGCGAAGAAGCTCCGGCGCTCGGTCGCGCCGTAGGCCACGTTGATCCGGTGCACGAGCACGCCCATGCCCGAAGACGAACTCCAGAGCACGGCGGCGAGACTAAACACGATACTGAACGTGAGGTCGTTCGACGAACGCTCCACGAACGCGGTGAGGCCCTCGATCACGACGCGGCGCGCCTGCGGTGGCAACGCCTGCGCTAGCGCGACGAGCGCGGCCTCGACGTCGGCCGGATCGGCGACGAGCCCGTAGATGGAAACGAGTGCGAGCAGCGATGGGAAGAGCCCGAGCAGCGCGTAGAAGCTGAGGCCAGCAGCCGTGATGTCCGCGTCGTGCTTGTCCGCGCGTTCGCCGACGGCCCGACAGAACTCCACGATCCGTTTCACGCGGCCGCGCAGCGGACTCATCGTGTGCGCCTCCTGCATCCGCCGTGCCTTCATTCCCTCGCTGCCGTTTCGGTCGATTCGCGAAATGGCTCCCTGCCGGGGCATCCTGCCACGGTGAGTCGAATCGGGACACGGCGCGCTTTCGGATCACCACAACTTTGCGAAGCTCTCGTGCCCGATCCGCTGGCACGCACCGTGCAAAGTCCTCGTCGCCATGACTCGTATCCATCGCGGTGCTTCCGCCGATCTCCAGTGGATCAGCGTGTCGGTCGCGCGCCGCTGCCCGATCTGTGACGGGTCGGCCGGCTGCAAGACCCACGCGCAGGGACTCTTCGCGGCGTGCGGAACGCAGCCGTCGGATTGGCCCATGACCAGCGGTGCCTGGCTTCATCGCCTGAGCCAGCCCCCGATCCGAATCGCCCCCGCCCACGACGCGCTCGGCGCCGAAAAGGCCCCGTTGCCCACGGTTCGCGCCGCGTCATGAACGCGGTCGACCAACGAGCCGAGGCACGCGTCTCGGCAACAGGATCCGTTTGTCCGGCGATCGATGCGGGCGCACGCTGGGACGAGCCATCGACGCTGCGCGGCGAGATCTACACGGCCGCCGAACTCGTGGCCCACGCCGCCGAGCTCGCGCGCGCGCACGGCGAACCGTCGAATGCGGTGGCTTCGGGCCGGCTCTGGCAGCGCTACGTCGCCGTCCGCCGCCAGGTCCGCGAGGCGTACGCGGTGCTCACGGCGCGCCTGCGACAAAACCAGATCGCCTCGCCGGCCGAGGAGTGGCTGCTCGAGAACGCTCACGTCGTCGAGGATCAGATCCGAGAAATCCGCGAAGACCTGCCGCATGGCTATCGTCTCGAATTGCCACGCCTGCCGTCCGGCGTGATGCGGGGGTACCCACGCGTCTACGCGCTCTGCCTCGACTACCTCCGCCACACCGACGCCCGACTCGATCTGACGACGCTGGTCGAGTTCGTCGAGTCCTATCAACGACTCCGTCCGCTCACGATGGGCGAAATCTGGGCCGTGCCGATCATGTTGCGGCTCGGGCTCCTCTTGACCGTCGGGACGCTCGCCGCCTCGGAGGCGCAGGCGGGCAACCGCGAACGGGCCGACGAACTCGCCGAGTTATTGCTGTCAGCCCGCGAAACGCCCTCCGAGCTCGCCTATCTCCTACGCGCCGCGGGCCGAGACGCCGGCGCCGTTTCGGGCCCGTTCCTGGTTCAGCTCGCGCGACGGCTCCGCGAAACCGACGACCCATCGCTCGCCCCGGCCTTCGATTGGATCAGCTCCGAGAGCGCTCGTCTCGGGTCCACGGCGGAGGAGCTGGCTCGAGTCCAACATCTCAAACAGGCAGCCGATCAGGTCTCGGTGGGCAACGCCATCACGAGCATGCGCGCGGTCGCTGCCCTCGATTGGAACGAGTTCTTCGAGCGCGCGAGCGGTGTCGAAGCGCTCCTGCGCAAGGATCCGTTCGGGGTCTACGCCGCGACGGACGCGCTCACCCGCGATCGCTACCGGCACGCCGTAGAAATGATCGCCCGACGCGCTCAAGGCGGTGAACTCTGGGTCGCCCGCGTCGCGCTCGGGCTGGCCCGCCGCGGGAAGCGCGAGGCGCCAGGTGACGCGAAGCGCGCGCACGTCGGCTTCTACCTGCTCGACGCGGGGCGTCCGGTGCTCGAACGAAAGGTTTTCTATCGCCCTACGGCGACGCAACGGATCCGGCGTTGGGTGCTCGCCCACCCGGGCCTCCTCTACTTCGGCATGGTGAGCGTGCTGACGCTGGGGGTCACGGCGCTCGTCGCAGCGCTCGCCCTTCCCTCCGCTGGAGGAGCGCTCCCCCCGCCGCTCGTCATCGCCTGGACGTTGCTCGCACTCCTCCCCGCAAGCGAGATCGGCGTCGCACTGACGCAAGCCCTCGTCACGGCCGGCCTCGAGCCTCGGCTCTTGCCGCGCCTGAATCTCGACCTAGGGATACCGCCCGAGCTCCGGACGCTGTGTGTCGTGCCGTGTCTGATCGACAGCCGGGAGGCGCTCGCCGCCCTGCTCGAGGATCTCGAAGTCCGCTCGCTGGCCAATGCCGATCAGCACCTTCATTTCGCGCTGCTGAGCGACTTCGCCGACGCCGAAACCGAAGAGCACCCCGACGACGGGCCGCTCCTCGCGGCGGCCACGGCGGGGATCGCCACGCTGAATGCCCGCTTCCCCGGCGTCGAGCACCGCTACCTGCTCCTCCACCGAAAGCGGCGTTTCAACCCGTGCGAGGGGACCTACATGGGGTGGGAGCGGAAGCGCGGCAAACTCGAGGAGCTCAATCGGCTCGTCCGCGGCGCCGACGACACCTCGTTCGTCCAGGTGACCGCACCTCGAGAGCTCCTTCGCGGTGTCCGTTACGTGCTCACGCTGGACGCGGACACCGAGCTACCACGGGAGACCGCGCGCAAGCTCATCGCCACGCTCGCCCATCCGCTCAACGTGGCCGAATTCGATCCGAAGCGCCAACGCGTCGTCGGCGGGTACGCCATCGTACAGCCTCGCGTCAGCGCACACCCGTTGAGCGCGCGAAAATCGCGCTACGCCGCGCTGGCTTCGGGGCCCGCAGGCATCGACCCCTACACCACGGCGGTGTCCGACGTTTACCAGGATCTTTTTGCCGAAGGCTCCTACACCGGGAAAGCGCTCTACGACGTCGACGCCTTCGCCGCCGCGCTCGCTGGTCGCGCACCCGAGAACCTGCTGCTTTCCCACGATCTCTTCGAGAGCTTCTTCGCGCGCTCCGCCCTCGCCACCGACGTGGAGCTGCTCGACGAACAGCCCGCCCGGTACGAGATCCACGCCGCACGGGAACACCGGTGGATTCGCGGTGATTGGCAGCTCGTCCGCTGGCTTTTTCCGCGCGTTCCGGGGCGCGGCGCGGCACGCCCGAACGACCTCCGGTTGCTCGATGCCTGGAAGCTTCTCGACAATCTGCGTCGAAGCCTGCTCCCTCCGGCTCTCGTGGCGCTGCTCGCCGCGGGTTGGTCGTCGGGCCGTCACTTCTCGGCGATCGCGAGCGCGCTCGTCGCGGGCGTCCTGACCGCGCCGCTCGTCGCCGGGGCGGTGCTCGCGTTGACGCGGCAAGCGAGCCGCACCTGGCAGCCGTTCTCCGGCTTCGGGGGCGCACTCGCGCGGGGCGCGCTCAAGGTCGCGCACGACGTCACCTTCATGCTCGATCAGGCACTGGTGGCCCTCGACGCCATCTTCGTCGCCACCTACCGGCAGCTCTCGAAGAAGAAGCTGCTCGAGTGGACGACGATGCGGCAGAGCGCCTCCGGCCGCACCGGCGGCCTGCCGTTCCGGATGGTGGCCGGCAGCATGGTCGCGTCGGGCGCGTGTGCGCACTTCGTCGCGGACGGGTCGGAGGCGCTCCCGTGGGCGCTCCCGGTGCTCATCGCGTGGGTGCTTTCGCCGTTCGTCGCGCGCGTCCTCGGCAAGCCGCTGGTCGAACGGTCGCCGCATCAGCTCCTCTCGCCGGACGACGCCGTCACGTTTCGGCTGGTAGCGCGGAAAACGTGGCGCTTTTTCGATCACTTCGTGACCGCCCAGGACAACCACCTGCCGCCCGACAATTACCAGGCCGAGCCGCGCGGCGTCATCGCACACCGCACGTCTCCGACCAACATCGGGCTCTACCTGCTCTCGGTCCTGTCTGCTCACCACTTCGGCGTGCTCACCATCACGGACGTCGCGCGGCGCATCGGATTGACGCTCGACACGCTCGATCGGTTGCCGCGCCGCGAGGGACACATCCTGAACTGGTACGACACCGAAACGCTCGCCCCGCTCGCGCCCGAATACGTATCCACGGTCGACAGCGGCAACCTCGCCGCGTACCTCTTCACCATCGCGGGCAGCGGCGATGCTCTCCGCCATGCCCCCTTTCCGGGCGTCGAGCCCCTGCTCGCCATCGCGGACGCACTCGAGCTGGCCGACCAGAGTGCGGAACACGGCGGCCCTTCGGGCGCCGGCGCGTCGATCCGCCGCCTTTCGCAAGCGCTCAGGGCGAGCGGCGAGCGGCCGTCGAGCCTCGCCGCCGCGGTGGACGCCTTCGCCCAGGCCCGCCGCGACGTGCAGGCACTCCGTCGGAGCGCGGCGACGGCGTCGTCGGAGGTGCGCTACTGGCTCGCCGAAGCGGAACTCACCGCCAGCACCTGGCACGACCACCTGCTCCGGCTGGCGCCGTACCTGCCGCTGCTCGCCGAGACGGCGCCGCTCGTCGACCAGACGGCAAGCGACGTCTGGGAGCGCTTGCGAAGCATGCTGTCGGAGCCGACCACCATCGACGAAATCATGACCGCGTCACGTCGGGCTCTCGATCTCCTCGAGGACATCACCGAAGCGAGTAACCACACGTCGTCCCACACACCGAACGAAACCCATGCGGCGACGGAGTTCCGGCGCGCCATCACGCGTGGACTTGCGGCTTGCGAGGCGACGATCGGCGCGTTCGATCGAGTGGCCAACCGGTGCAAGGCGCTCGCCGACGGCATGAGTTTTCGCTTCCTGTTCGACGAGGCGCGGGGTCTCCTGTCCACCGGGTACAACGCCAGCAATGCCCGCCTGGACACCTCGTACTACGACCTCTTGGCCTCGGAAGCGCGGCTCGCGAGCCTGATCGCCATCGCCAAGGGCGACGTGCCGCAGAAGCACTGGTTTCGGCTCGCCCGTCCGCGCGCCCGCGTCGACTCGTACCGGGCGCTCCTTTCCTGGAGCGGGTCGATGTTCGAGTACCTGATGCCGCTGCTCGTGACCCAGAGCGCCCCCCGCACCCTGCTCGACGAAGCCGTGCGCGGTGCCGTGCGGCGCCAGCGTGCTCACGGGGCGCGCCACCGCGTGCCCTGGGGCATCTCCGAGTCGGCCTACAACGTGATGGACCTCGAGCTCACGTACCAGTACCGGGCTTTCGGCGTGCCCGGGCTCGGGCTCCGCGCGGGCCTGGCCGAGGATCTCGTCGTGAGCCCCTACTCGACGGCCCTCGCCGCCCTCGTCGATCCGGTCGCGGCCGTTCGCAATCTTCGCGCCCTGGCCCGCGAGGGGCTCGACGGACTGTTCGGCTACTACGAGGCAATCGACTACTCGCCGTCACGGCTGCCGCCTGGAAAACGCGGCGTCATCGTGCGCTCGTACATGGCGCACCACCTCGGAATGACGTTGGTCGCACTCGACAATGTGATCCACGACCGCAAGATCCAGCGGCTCTTTCACACCGATCCGCGCATCAAGGCGAGCGAGCTCTTGCTCGAGGAGCGCATCCCGACCGGCGTCGAGCTACTCGAGGTTCCGGAGGCGGCGCTCGCCGCACCGGTACGCCACGCACCCGACTACGACCTCAGCGAACGGCTCCCGCTGGAGGAAGGGGCGCCTCCGCGCGTGCACCTGCTCGGTCACGGCTCGCTCTCGACGCTGGTCACCAGCACGGGTGCAGGCTCGCTCACCTGGAAAGGGATCGACATCAACCGATTCCGCCAGGATTCGGCGTTCGACGGCGGCGGCATCTACGCCTACGTCCGCAACCTGTCCGACTACCGGATCTGGTCGGCCACGCACTACCCGGCACGCGGCAAGGCCAAGAGCTACGAGGCGGCGTTCTTCATCGATCGCGTCGAGTTTCGCCGCCGCGACGGCGCCGTCGAGACGATCACCGAGATCGTTCCTTCGGCCGAGCACGCGGCCGAGGTCAGGCGGTTCACGCTGAAAAATCACGGCGACGAGCCGTGCGAGGTGGAAGTCACGACATTCACCGAGCTTTCGCTCGCCGCTCACCGGAGCGACGCCGCCCATCAGGCCTTCAGCAGCCTCTTCGTCGAGACCGAAGCGCTCCCCGATCAGGGTGCGGTCATCGCCCACCGCCGGCCGCGGACCGCCGGTGAGACGGCAATCTGGGTAGCGCAGGTGCTGACGCCCGAAGACGACGGTTTCAGTGCAGTGGATTTCGAGACGTCGCGCGCGGAGTTTCTCGGGCAGAACGGCACGCTCGAGCGCCCGCGCGCTCTCGCCAAGCTCGAAAGCCGCCTTTCGCGCCGAACCGGGGCGGTGCTGGACGCCGCGTTCGTGCTCCGCCGGCGGGTTCGCCTGGAGCGCGGCGCGAGCGCCCGCGTGACCCTGACGACGCTGATGGCGGACACGCGCGACGAGCTGCTGCGCCTGGTCGCCATTTATTCCGCTGCGCAAGCGATTCCTCGCACGTTCGAGCTCGGCCTGGCTGACGCGCGCGTCGAGCTCTCGCACCTCGGCGTCACCGCGGCGCAAGCGCATCGGTTCCAGCGCTTGCTGTCGGCGGTAGTATTCCCCGCCGCCGGCCTCCGCGCAGCGTTCGGCGCGGGGACGCTGGGGACGAACGGGCAGAATGCCCTCCACGCCCAGGGGGTGTCGGGCGACCTACCGATCGTCGCTCTGGACGTGGATCACCCCGACTTCGGCGAGCTACTGCGGGAGCTCTTGCTCGCGCAGGAGTACTTCCGCGTGAACGGTGTCCTGCTCGACCTCGTCGTCCTCCACGAGGAGCCGAGTGTCTATCTTCAGCCGCTCTACGAGCACGCCATCGACATCGTCCGCGCGGCGCAAGCCGAAGGGCGTCTCGACCAACCGGGCGGCATCTTTCTCCGGCGGGCGAGCCAGATCGAGGAAGCGGAAAAACGGCTGCTCTTCGCCGCTGCCCGCGTGGTTCTCGTCGCGTCGCAGGGCTCACTCGCGCGCCAGCTCCGGCGCGCGGTGCGAGTGCGTGACCTTCCGCCGGCACTCACCTTCACACCCCGACAGACGCCAGGTTCCCTGCCGCCGCCCCCTCGTGAACGACTCCTGTTCGACAATGGCCTCGGCGGGTTCACACCCGACGGCCGAGAGTACGTGATGACGATCGGACGCGAGACCGGGACTCCGGCACCCTGGTGCAACGTGATCGCAAACGCCTCGTTCGGCACCCTCGTTTCAGCGTGCGGGTCGGGCTTTACCTGGTCACGAAATAGCCAGCGCCGGCGGCTCACGCCGTGGAGCAACGACGCGCTGCTCGACCCATCGGGCGAGGTCGTCTACGTGCGGGACGACGACGACGGGTCGATCTGGACCGCCACGCCGCGCCCTACCGGCGGTACGGCGACCTACCGGGTGGTCCACGGCCAAGGCTACAGTCGCTTCTCCCATACACGCACGGCGCTCGCTCACGAGTTGACGGTGTTCGTCAGCGCCCAGGATCCGCTGCGCTTCCAGCGGCTTCGGATCGAAAATCGCGGGACCAGGCCCCGCCGGCTGTCCGTCTACGGCGCCGTCGAATGGGTGCTCGGCGAAATCCGGGAACGGAGCCGGCTGTCGGTGATGACCGCGTGGGACCCCGACGCCCGGCTGCTGACGGCGACGAACCCCCTCGCCACGCTGGGCGGAACCGCATTTTACTACACCACCGGGGCCGTTCGCAGCGTAACCGGGAATCGCGAAGAGTTCTTCGGGGTTCCGGGCTCGCGGCGGTTCCCGCTCGCGCTTCGTCGCGAGGCACTCTCCGGCCATGCCGGGAGCGGCCTCGACCCCTGCGCGGCGCTGCAGACGAGCGTCAGCCTCGCGCCGGGCCAAACGTTCGAGGCGAGCTTCGTCCTCGGCGACGCCGAGAGCTCCGAGCATGCTCGCGCCCTCGCGCTCGCCTACGAAACCAACGCAGCCGTCGACCAGGCGTTCGAGCAGGCCCGCGACCACTGGGACCAGCTCCTCTCGGCCGTCACCGTGAAGACGCCCGACCCCGCCCTCGACGTGTTGATGAATCGTTGGCTGCTGTATCAAGCCCTCGGCTGCCGGATCTGGGCGCGTTCGGGCTTCTACCAGTCGAGCGGGGCCTACGGCTTTCGCGACCAGCTTCAAGACGCGCTGTCGCTCTTGCATGCAGAGCCAGGTGTGGCTCGCGAGCACCTGCTTCGCTCCGCCCGTCGACAGTTCGTCGAGGGCGACGTCCAGCACTGGTGGCATCCCGAAGCGGGTGACGGCGTCCGGACGCGCTGCTCGGACGACAAGCTCTGGCTGCCCTACGCCGTCGCCGAGTACGTGCGGGTGACCGGCGATCGTTCGGTTCTCGACGTTCCCCTGCCATTCCTCGTCGAACGCGCGCTCACACCCGGCGAGGACGACGTCTACAGCACGCCGGGCAGCACCGCCGAAGGCGCCCCGCTTTATGACCACTGCGTGCGCGCGATCGAGTCCTCGCTCGCGGTCGGCGCGCGCGGCCTGCCGATGATGGGCACGGGGGATTGGAACGACGGGATGAATCGCATCGGCGCCGAGGGGACCGGCGAAAGCGTGTTCGTCGCCTGGTTCTTGGTCAAAGTTCTCCGCGACTTCTCGCCGATCGCCCTCTCGCGTCGCGATACGGCGCGGGCGGCGCACTGGGTCGAGCATGCGCGCCGGGTGACCGAAGCCGCCGAGCGCGAGGCGTGGGACGGCGCCTGGTACCGGCGGGCGTTCTTCGACGACGGCACCGCGGTCGGCTCGCGCGAGGCGACCGAGTGTCGGATCGACGCCATCGCACAATCGTGGGCCGTTCTCGCGGGCACGGCCGATCGGCGGCGGGCGGCGCGTGGGGTACTGGAGTCCGAACGCTTGCTCTTCGACGCGGACAAACAGCTGATGCTGTTGCTCACGCCGCCCTTCACCGCCGGCGGGCGCGACCCCGGGTACATCGCGAGTTACCCGGCGGGGATCCGCGAGAACGGCGGGCAGTACACGCACGGCGCGCTCTTCACGTTGCGCGCGCTGGCAACGCTCGGGGAGAACGAGCGCGCTGCTCGGCTCCTCGACGCGCTGAACCCGATCCGGCACACCCTCACCGCCGATCAGGTCGAGCGCTACAAGGTCGAACCGTACGTGATCGCGGCCGACGTGTACTCGGCATCCGAGCACCTCGGGCGCGGCGGCTGGACCTGGTACACGGGCTCGGCCGGCTGGTTCTACCGCGTGGTGCTCGAGGACATTCTCGGGTTTCGCCGTGAAGGCGACGTCGCCACCGTGCGCCCGTGCATGCCGCCGAGTTGGCCGTCGTTCGAGCTCACGGTTCGGTTCGGCCGCTCTGGGCTACGGATCGTGGTGACGAACGTCGAGGGGCTTCCCGCCGGCGAGCGGCCGAGTCACCCCGTGAGCGGGACCACGACCGTGCCGCTGATCGACGACGGCCGCATTCGAGAGGTTCAGCTCTACGTGGGTGAGTGTCGCCTTCGCGAGTTCGCGCCCCCCGAAAGCGATGGTGGGTCGCCGACCCCGCCGAGTGATCCGGTCGACGAGGCCTCGTGGGAGTCGTTTCCCGCCAGCGACCCTCCGGCAATTTCCCCCAGATAGCGAGCCCCAACCATCGACCGCGCGCGGTGAGCCGCCCCCCGAGGCCACCATTCCAATTTGGAATATTGGGCCAACCCCGAAGAAAACGAGCCAATATTCCAAAACGGAATACCCCCACTGGCGACCCCTACGCCCGGGCATCCCGGGTTGTTAGGCGCGCGGACGCGCTCTAGTTCGGCTCGTTTTGCGCCTTGAGCTTGCGGTAGAGCGTGCGGCGATCGAGCTTCAGCACCTTGGCGGCGAGCGTCTTGTTGCCGTTGACGGCGGCGAGAACGGAGCGGATGTGGCGCGCCTCGACTTCTTGCATCGACGGGAGCTCCAGCGGATTCGAGCTCATGGTCTGGAACTCGGTAGGCCGAAACTGGCGAATCTTCTCGGGTAGGTCCTCGACCGTGATCTCGTCGAAGCGAGCGAGCGCAACGGCGCGCTCCATGCAGTTTTCGAGCTCGCGGACGTTGCCGGGCCAGTCGTAGTCCGTCAACCGCTCGGCCACGAGCCGGCCGATGCGTGTCACCTGCCGGCCAGAGCGCTCCGCCGCGCGCCGGAGAAAGTGTTGAGCAAGCGTGAGAATGTCGTTACCGCGCGCACGAAGCGGCGGCACGTCGATACGCACGACGTTGATGCGGTAGAACAGATCTTCGCGAAAACGCTTGGCCTCTACCTCACGCTCGAGCTCCTTGTTGGTCGCGGTGATGACGCGCGCGTCGAACGGGATCTCCTGTCCCACGCCGAGCGGACGGACCTTTCGCTCCTGAAGCGCGCGCAGCAGCTTGGCTTGCATGCCGAGCGGCATCTCGCCGATCTCGTCGAGGAAGATCGTCCCGTTGTTGGCCTCGACGAACAGCCCGACCCGCGCGACGCGGGCATCCGTGAAAGCACCCCGCGCGTGGCCGAAGAGCTCGCTCTCGAGCAGCGTTTCGGGCAGCGCGGCACAGTTGACGGCGAGGAACGCGCCAGTGCGACGGCTACGCTCGTGGATCGCTCGCGCGACGAGCTCCTTTCCCGTCCCACTCTCCCCGGTGATGAGCACGCTGGTGTCCGTTTCGGCAACGCGGTCGACGATGTCCGCCATGTGACGGATTGAATCGCTCTGCCCGACGATGTTCGGGAGCTCGTGCTGATCGACCCGGCGACGAAGCCGTTTCAGCTCGTCGTTCATCGCGCGGTAGCGCGCCGCGCGATCGACGGCGAGTGCGAGCGCGTCGGTCGACACCGGCTTCGTGATGAAGTCGTACGCCCCTGCGCGCATGGCACCGATCGCGTCGTCCATCGTGCCGAAGCCCGTCATCACGATGACGACCGCGTCGGGCCGCTTGAGCACGGCCTGGCGGCAGAGTTCGAGGCCACTCATCCCCTGCATGTGAATGTCGAGCAGGAGGACCGCGAAGTCCTCACGCTCGAGCTCCGCCAGCGCCTCCTCCGCGGTCAGGCGAAAGGTGACGCGGTAACCTCGCCGCTGTAGGCTCGCCTCCGCGAGCTCGCACATCTCCCGATCGTCGTCGGCGATGAGCAGCGCGGGAGCGCCCACCGTCCGCGGGGCGTCACTGAACTTGATCGTGGGTTCCGGTGTTGAAATGGCTGTTGACACGCCACGGCTAGCTGCATGGCCCATGCCGAAGCGAACCCCATGAAAATGCGCATGATTTCGTGCTCCACCCGCCGCCTTACTGGGGCAATTTGCTACGGCATGCGGCAAAATGCCTCGCTCAGCCGGGCGTGCACGCCAACCACATCTTGGAGTGATGGAAGGAGGCACCTGATCCGGACGTCTCCCCGCTGCGCGCTAGAATGGCGGATCGCGTCATGGCGCAAGCCAACGTGCTCGCGGCACGACAAACCGACCGGCAGCTCTTGCTGTTCGACGATCTGCGTCAAGCAGAGCGCCGCGCCGTGAGTTCTCGGGTCGCCGCGGTCGTCGCTCACCTGATCGGTACGCCGCTGCACGTGATTGCCGGGCGCGCCGCGCTGATCCGCAGCGCACCCGACGACCCCGGCGTGGTGGAGAACGCGCGACGGATCGAGGAGCAGGTGGATCGCCTCGCACGTCGCATCCGTGCGCTGATCGACTACCTGACGGCACCGGAGCCGGCCGCCTTTCCCGAATCGGCCGAATTCGTGCTCGTCTCAGCGCTCGCACTGTACGCGCCGGTCGCTCGTGAGCGTGGAGTGACACTCGAGCGGAGCAAAGGCTCGCCTCAGGAAACCACCGTCGACGGCACCTCCGCGCTGATCGTGCTCACCAGCTTGCTTTCGCTCGCTACACGGGTCGCTCCGCAGGGAGCAACCTGCGTGGTGCGCGACTCCGTCGCGGCGAACGGGCTCCTGCTCGTCGAGATCGACGTGCCGGGACTCGGCGTGCCCGCGACACGCCTCGATACGCTCGAACCCCCCGATCACCCGGAGAACACTTCGGCCGAGGAACTCCAGGTGCTTTCGGTGTCGTCGGCGATCGCGCGGCGCGCCGGCGGCAAGATCGAAGTGTTTTCCGGTGAACTGGGGCAGGCGACGATTCGCTACACGCTCGCGACGCTGTCGTGAGCCGCGGGCGCTCCGCTCCGCCTCACCGAGGTCGGATGCACCGGCACCGGGGCGAAAAGGCGATCGGCGATGCGCCTCACGGCTGCATTGGCCGCGGACAACGCCACGGTCCGCAGGACCTCGCCGAGCACGGAGCGCACCGCGGCCCCGCCGACCACACGCGGAGTCCGACGCCGTTTCAGGTGAGCGAAGAGAATCGCTACGCCCGCTCCCATCGTCGCGCCGATGAGGACCGGTCCGGCGATGCCGCGCGTCGGTGTGCGATCGCTGTCCATCGTTCGATCGAGCATGCCCGCGCGTCCTGCAGACTTCGTACCAGGAGCAGCCGTGTTTGGTCCGCGCCTTGCAAGTGCCGAGGACGAACCCCCCAAGCGAGGTGCATCATGCAGAACGTTCGCAACGTCATTCTCTCCATGGGTGCGGCAATCGCCGGTACCAAGATCATCCGAGCCGTTTCCGACCTCGGCCTCGACGATGTGCTCGCACCGGTCGGCCTTTCGCGACGGCGCTCGCATGCGGCGGAGAACCTGGTGTTCCTTGCCGCCGGCGCCCTCGTCGGCGGCGCGGTGGCATTGATGTTCGCGCCCGCGAGCGGCCGGGAGACCCGCCATCGTATCGGGCGCAAGGCGGACGAGCTCAGCGATGCCGCAGCGGAGCGGCTGAGGGGCCTGAGAGAGGAGATCCGGCCCCACATCGGCAACGCGAGCGCGGAAACGACCTGACATCGACCCGCACCGGGCGGGCCGGAGCGCGCAAGGGTCATTTTGCCACGCGCTCCGGCCCTGGCTCGCGGGCAAGGGGCGGACAGACCCACGGTGCCGCGCTACGGTCCGTGAGCGTGGGCCTACCGGTATCACCCTCGAAGGGGAGTTCCCCCAAGGTCGTCCTGATCGTCGACGACGACGACGACGCGCGCGACCTGCTCCGCGAGCTCATCGGTGCGCTCGGTCACAGCACGCTGCAGGCTGCGTCGGCTCGGGAGGCGATGGAACAGGCGGAGCGCACCCGTCCCGACGTGGCGCTGATCGATCTTGGCTTGCCGGATAGCGACGGGTGCGAGCTCGCGCGGCAGATACGCACGACACTTGCCGGCGCGGACATTCGCTTGATCGCGCTCACCGGGTATTCGGACCGCGAGATGCGCCAGTCGGCATCGGCGGCCGGCTTTGACGATTTCCTGGTCAAGCCCGCGCCGCCGAACGCGATCGAGGCGGTCGTCAACGCTCCTCGCACGACGAGCTGACCGGCGGCACGCGTCTCGTCGTGGCGTGCTGCAGCGCACGGATCGAGGCAGTTTGTCGCGCGCTCCACCCCCCGCCGCCGCCGGCGGCGGCGAGGGCCCGCCACGCCACCCGGCATGCCCGTTGCAGAAGCTCCCGGCATGGGCGCAAGAGCCATAGCTGACAAACCTAGCTTCGATCCCACGTTCGGAAACATCTGGGATCTGCCTGCGCAGAACTCACTCGTCGGCGGACGGTATCGCATCGGTCCGCCGATCGGCGAAGGTGGAATGAGCATCGTTTTCTTGGCACGCGACGAACGCCTCGGGCGCGACGTCGCATTCAAGATCCTGCATCCCCAAGTCGCTGCCTCGCGCGACATCGTGACGCGGTTCGTGAACGAGGCGCGCGCGTTGGCAAGCCTGGATTGCGTGCACATCGTCCGCGTCTTCGACGCCGGAGTGATCACCGACCCCGGACACGCACCGCTGCCGTACATGGTGCTCGAGCGGCTGCACGGCAATGAGCTCCGCGCGCACTGCGAGTTCGGTCCGGTCGAGGACGTGGGGGAAGCGATCGGTTGGATCGTCCAGGCCTGCGAGGGGCTCGCGGCGGCTCACGCCGCGGGGATCATCCACCGCGACCTCAAGCCCGACAACCTCTTCGTCGCGACACAGCCCGACGGCACCTCGGTGGTGAAGGTGCTCGATTTCGGCATCGCGCGCTCTCTTACCCTCGCGTCGTCGCTCACCTCGAGCGGCGGAACCGTGGGCTCGCCGGGCTACATGTCACCCGAGCAACTGCGCGACGCGAGCGCCGCCGACCAGCGCAGCGACATCTGGTCACTCGGGGTCGTCTTGTACGAGCTCCTCGCCGGCGTGCCGCCGTTCAAGGCCGACAGCATGATCGAGCTTTCGACCAGGATTCTCGCTTGCCGGCCGAGGCGGCTCAGCCGTCACCGCCCGGACGTGCCGCACGAGCTCGTTGCGATCGTGCATCGCTGCCTGGAGCTCGACCCGAACCTCCGTTTTTTCGACGTTTCCGAGCTCGCGGAAGCGCTGGCACCTTTCCAGCACGTGGTTTCCGACGACGCCGCGGCGCGAGTCCGGCGGCGCCTCACTCTGCGTGAAAGCGGTGACCTCGATTGTGGCCCACCCGGCGTCACCCTGGGGGTTCGCACGGAGCTTGCTCACGTCGACACCGAGGTCGACACTGAAATCGACCTTCCGCTCGTCGAGCAGCGGGACTCGGTGCGTCGCTTCATCGCTCGCGCCGTGGTTGCCGTCGCGCTTTCGAGCATGCTCATCCTGCTCGCCCGCGCGTTCGACCCGTCACTCACCCGCTCGACGGCCGCGATCAGCGAGGCACGGGACCGCGTCGTCGAGGCCGGGACCCGCGTGTCGATGGCGGCGCGCGAATTCTGGCACTCCCCCACCCTTCACGAGCAAAAGGAGAATTCCCCATGATCCAATCCAATCCGGACATTCGCGCCACCGATCCCGACATGGCCAATTGCGACCTTCTCGTCGATCTCTGCAAGGACGAGCTCGCCGCGGTGGAGACGTACGAAAGGGCCCTCGGCCTCAGCGCGTTGAGACCGCACGCATCCATTCTCTCGCGCTGCTACACGGCACACCGCAACAACGCCGCTGAACTCGGCCAGCGCATCATCGCACTCGGGGGCAAGGTTCCGGCGTCGGTTGGCGTGTGGGGGACACTGCTTCCGGCGCTGACCGGCGCGGCCGCTGCGGTCAGCGAGAAGCTCGCGATCGCGTTGCTCGAGGAGTCCGAGGATCGCGGCGTGAAGCGCTATCGCGACGCCTTCGACGAGCTCGACCCGGTCAGTCGCGAATTTTTGGTCGCTCGCGTGCTCCCGGCACAGAATATGTCGCACGCCGCGATGAGCACGTTGAAGCACACGCTCGACGGCTGACCGCGCGTTCCGATTGGGGCATCTCGCCACGTTGGCGCGGGTCCGGGAATGAGCGAAGATCACGAGGATAGCCATGGCCCGCGCGCACGTTTCTCCCTTTCCGACGCACTCGGGTCACCACGCTCGGTTCTACGACGACGAGGCCACGTGGACCGACTCGGTGAGCGACTTCGTCCGGCGCGGCCTAGATGCCGGTGAGGGGGCGATCGTCATTGCGACGGACGAGCACTGCCGCAGCATCCAGAAACGACTCGGCGCGCTCCGCAGCAACGGGAATGAACGCGGCGAGACGCCGTTGCCCGTCTATCTCGACGCGTCCGAAATGTCGTCGTCGCTCTTCCGCGGCGGGGCGCTCGACCCCACTCGCTTCGAGGAAATCGTGGGGAGCGCCCTGGACCGCGCTGGTGGCTCGAACGGGCGATCGCCACGCGTGTATGGCGAAATCGTGGACCTCTTGTGTCGAGACGGCCGCGCCGACGACGCTCTCGCACTGGAGCAGCAGTGGACCCGCCTCGGGCGGCGCCGATCCTTCTCGCTCTTGTGTGGCTACTCGCTGCACAACCTGTCGAGGACGGACGAAGAGACCTTCGCTCGCATCTGTGCCGAGCATTCCGACGCTGTTTTCCCCGATACGGAGACGCCGACGCAGGCCCGCCTCCAGCGCATCAGTCACGCAGCACGCCGCGCCAAAGAGGCCGAAGGGTTCCGGCTCCTCGTCGAGAGCGTCAAGGACTATGCGATCTTCATGCTCGACCCGCGCGGCATCGTGGCAACGTGGAACGCTGGCGCCGAGCGAATCAAGGGCTACCGCGCGAGTGAGATCATCGGCTCGCACTTCTCGCGGTTCTACCCGGCAGCGGAAGTCGCGGCGGGAAAGTGCGAGCTCGAGCTCGAGGTGGCGACGCGCGAAGGGCGCTTCGAAGATGAGGGCTATCGGGTGCGCAAGGACGGCGCGGCCTTCTGGGCGAACGTGGTCATCACCGCCTTGCGCGACGAGGAAGGCGCGCTGATCGGTTTCGCCAAGGTCACGCGCGACCTCACCGAACGCAAGCGGGCCGAGGAAGCTCGCCTGATGCTGCTTCAGGCTCAAGAGTCGAATCGGATCAAGGACGAGTTTCTTGCGACGATCTCCCACGAGCTCCGCACGCCGCTCAGTGCCATTCTCGGCTGGTCCACCTTGCTCGGCACTCGCACGACCGATACGAGCCTCACCAAGGGGCTCGAGGTCATCCGGCGGAACGCGCAAGCGCAAGCCCACATCATCGAGGACGTGCTCGATGTCGCGCGAATCGCTTCCGGCAAGATCAGCCTCGACGTGTCCGACGTCGATCTCGCCAACATCGTTCGCACGGCGGTGGACAGCGCGCGGCCGAACGCCGAGTCGAAGCGCCTCCGGCTCGAGCTCACGGGTGCCTCCGAGCCGGTCATCGTTCGCGGCGACGCGACTCGCCTGCAACAGGTCACCTGGAATCTACTTTCCAATGCGATCAAGTTCACACCCGCGGGCGGCTCGGTGCTGGTCGAGCTCGCGGAGAGCGAACTTTCGGTCGAGCTCGTCGTGCGCGACACGGGCATCGGTATCGACGGCAGTTTCTTGCCTCACGTGTTCGATCGGTTCCGCCAGGGCGATGGTTCGACCACTCGGCGCGCGGGCGGGCTCGGCCTCGGTCTGGCCATCGCCCGCCATCTCGCCGAGGTTCACGGCGGCAGCATCAAGGCCGCAAGCCCCGGCCTCGGCCGCGGTGCGACGTTCACGATGTCGCTGCCTCGATCACAGCCCGCGCTGCCGGCGGAGCGACCCGGCACTTCCTCGGTATTCGCGAGCCCGAGGGCCGGGAGCGATCCGTACCGCCCCCTGGAAGGCCTCGAGGTCCTCGTCGTCGAGGACGATCCGGACGCCCGCGAACTGCTCGGGACCGTGCTCGAGGGCCGCGGCGCCCGCGTGCGGCTGAGCAGCACTGCGGCGGAAGCGCGCGCGAGCCTCGATCAGACCGTGCCCCACGTCATCGTCAGCGACATCGGGCTACCCGACGAGGACGGCTACGAGCTCGCGCGGAACGTACGCGCACGAGCGCAAGCGGGCGGCGCAGAAGTGCCGATCATCGCCGTCACGGCGTACGCCACCGCCCTCGACAAGAAGCGGGCGCTCGACGCCGGCTGCGATCATCACCTGGCCAAGCCCGTGAATTCCGACGAGCTCGTGATGCTCGTCGAACAGCTCGCCCGAGAACGGCGCCCGACCGGCTGACGACGGGCGGTGGCGCGTTACGGGTGCGGAGTGGCCGCGACCCGACGCGACCGTCGTGGGCCGCGCCTCCGAATGCGCGCCACCAGCGCGTCGAGGCTGAAAGGCCCCGGTCCGTGCACCACGAAGTACAGGCTCACGAGCAACAAAACCAGCGGGTATTCCCATCCCCCGTCCGTCGCCAGCAGCCCGTGCTCGGCGTGCACGAAGGAGATGGCAAACGTCATCACCAGCACTGGGCCCATCGCCGCGAGTGGCGTCAGCGCGCCGAGGGCGATGCCGAGACCGCCGAACAACTCGCCGAGGATGGCGAGGTAGACCGCTGCGGCAGGCGAGGGGATCGCGTGCCGCTCGAACGCGGCGGTCGTTCCCGGAACGTCGGCCAGCTTGTCCCAGCCGTGAACGATGAAGATGGCACCGATCGCAACGCGAAGCGCCGTCAGCGCCAGCGCCGCGTTGCGATCGTCGTTGACTTCGTAGACTCGAACGGCGCGCATGTTTGTCCTATGTCGGCGCGCGGCGGCCCAGGATCAGGGAAATGACGGCGAACACGAGGAACACGAAGAACAAGATCTTCGCGATGCCCGCAGCGCCGGCGGCAAGCCCTCCGAAGCCGAAGAATGCGGCCAGAAGGGCGATGATGAAAAACACGGCTGCCCAATACAACATGGCTGTTCTCCCGGTTCCGGTTGGTGACGTGCTTTCGGAACCCGAATCACCTTCAGTGCAACGCGCATGCCTGGGGCGCGACCGCGCGCTGACGCCGTCCGTCGCGCAAAACCCGCGATCGCGAACCCGAACCGCGAGGCAGCGCGCCACGCCGTGCGCGGGGTCCCACGCGAGCAGTTCGTGGGGTCGTGAGCGCGGTGATACGCGACGCAGCGTGGCAAGTCGCCCCACCCCGGGACCGCCACAGGCTCCGTGAGCGTCGAGGCGCGCCGGCGGCCAGGGCACGCTCGATGCAACCGTGGAGATCATGTCACGTCACGGTGTCGGCATGGTCCTACTCCTCGTCCTCACGGCGACTGCGTTCGCTCTCACCCTGATGCTCGGGTATCCGATCGGAGCGTTCTCTCTGCTCCTGGTCGGATTCGTCGTCGCTTTCGTGCTGGCAACGGCGTGGATGCGCCCTCCGAGCTATCCGCCCGAGCACCACCCGAAGATCGATCGAATCTTCAAAGACACCGCACCGTAGAGCACATGTCATAACCAACTTCGCTGGTTCTGAAGCGGCAGCCTCCCTGAAACCACGGGGCTGGAAGCCGTGTGCTAGGTCTTGGTCGACGCCGGAGGCCAAGGGATGCGCGCGCGCCTGGTGCTGTTTCTAGTGTTTTCGAGTAGTTGTGGAGGGTCATCCGAGGATCCGGCTGCACCAACCGGCGACGCCACGAGGCTCTGTGACGAGGTCTGCCTCCACTGGCAGTCAGTAGGGTGCGGCACCGAGCTGCTTGCGACATGCCCCGACGACTGCCGGGCCGCATTGTCGAGCGGCGTGGCCTCCGCGTGCGCCGCCCAGGTGAACGCTCAGTACGCCTGTGAGCTCGAGCGCTCGATCGAGGACTACACCTGCACTTCGGGTGTGCCCCGGTACGAGGGCGACAGCTGCGAGACCGAGAGCGAGGCAGCTCGTGCGTGTTGGGCGTCCCATGCGGGGCATCACCCCGGCTGCGAGCGTGTTTGCGAGCTCAACGCCGCCTATTGTATCGGCGCGAGCGAGGTCGCGAGGTGCAAGACCGGCTGCGGTCACATCGACGGGGCGGGTGCTTGTACGGACGCGGTCGAGGCCTGGTACGACTGCGTCGCGAATACGCCCCTCGTCGAGCTCACTTGCGAGAGCGGGTTGCCATCTCCCGTCGACAGGGGTTGCGACGACGAGTTCGCAACCGTCACGGCTTGCACTACGTAGAAGCGCGTCTTCAGCGGTGCAGCCACAGCCGCAACGTTGCCAGGAGTTGCTCGGTATTGACGGGCTTCGCGAGGTAATCCGAGGCGCCTGCGTCGAGGCATTTCTCGCGGTCGCCCTTCATGGCTTTCGCCGTCAAGGCGACGATCGGCAAGCGCTTCAGGGCCGGCATGCCACGAATGAGCTGCATCGTCTGGTAGCCGTCCATCTCGGGCATCATGATATCCATCAGCACGAGCGAGATCTGGGGAGACCGCTCGAGCGAGGCGATCGCCTCGTGACCGGTCTGGGCGGTGATGACCTTCATACCGTGCCGTTCGAGCACGCTGCCGAGCGCGAAGATGTTGCGGACGTCGTCGTCGACGATCAGCACTTCCTTGCCGCGCAGGGCCTCGTCCGATTGGTGCAACCGCTCGAGCAGCTGCTGCTTGTGTACCGGAAGCTCCGCGATCACCCGATGCAGAAAGAGCGCCGTCTCGTCGAGCAGGCGCTCAGGTGACTCGACACCCTTGATCACGACCTTGCGCGCCAAATCCTTCAGCTGACCGGCGTGCTCGGGCGTGAGCTCGCGGCCGGTGAACACGACCACCGGAAGATCCGGCAGGTTCTCGTCGTCGCGGATCCGGTTCAGCACCTCGAACCCCGAAATGTCGGGCAATCTGAGGTCGAGCACCACACAATCGATCTGCTGCTCGCTGAGCACTTGGAGCGCCTCTTGCCCGGTGGTGACACTCACGATCTCGATATCGTCGTGACCGAGAAGCGCGCGGATACTCACCTGCTCCTGGGCATTGTCTTCGACCACCAGCAGGCGGCGCTTGCGCGGAGCGGCGTAGGCCTTGATGCGTAGGAGAGCACGCTCGATGCCGTCGGTGGTGGCCGGCTTGGTGATGAACGAAAACGCACCGCGGGAAAGAGCGTCCTGACGATTCTCGTCCAGCGTCACCACCTGCACCGGAATGTGCCGGAGCGTCGGGTCCCGCTTCAGATGGCTCAGCACCGTCCAGCCGAGCATGTCCGGCAAGAAAACGTCGAGCGAGATGGCGGTCGGACGGTAGTCGCGCGCGAGATCGAGCGCGTCGTCGCCGCGGCCTGCGACCAGGACCTTGAAGCCCGTGTCGTGAGCGAGGTCGACCAGCACGCGCGCGTAGTGCGGATCATCCTCGATCACGAGCAAGGTTTCGTCGCCGGGCTGGACCTCGGCACGATCGTCGGGGATCTTTTCCGGCGTCGCGTCCGCGACGCGGACCGCCGCCAGCGTGCCCGGGTTCGGTGTGCGGCCTCGTTCCCGCTCCCGCTCGTGCTCCGCCGCCAGGGCCGGCCCCACGTACTTGAGCGGCAGGTACAGCGTGAAGGTGCTCCCGGCGCCGGGCGTGCTGCGGAGCGTGAGTTCGCCACCGAGGAGCTGCGACAGCTCGCGGCTGATGGCAAGCCCGAGGCCCGTGCCGCCGTACTTGCGACTGGTGCCGGCGTCGGCCTGCTGGAACGCCTCGAAGATGATCTTCTGCTTTTCGGCCGCAATCCCGATACCCGTGTCGGCGACTTCGAACGCGACGACGGTACCGGCGTGGCGGAGGATCGGATGGTCGGGTGACCAGCCGGTGGTCGCGCTCACTACTTCGAGCCGCACACCGCCGTGGTCGGTGAACTTGAAGGCGTTCGAAAGCAGGTTCTTCAAGACCTGTTGCAGGCGCTTCTGGTCGGAGAAGAAGCTCCGTCCGAGCTTGGGATCGAGCTTCACGTCGAAGGTGAGCTTCCGGGTCTCGGCGTCGTGGCGGAACGGGCGGGCGATGGACTCGAGCAGCGCCGCGAAGGAGAGCTCCGCTGGCTCGACGGTCACGGTTCCGGATTCGATCTTGGAGAGATCGAGGATGTCCGTGATCAGATTCAAGAGATCGGAGCCGGCGCTGTAGATCGTGCGCGCGAACTCGACCTGCTTCGACGACAGATTCTGCTCCGGGTTTTCGCTCAGCTGCTGTCCGAGGATCAGGATGCTGTTGAGCGGAGTCCTGAGCTCGTGTGACATGTTCGCGAGAAACTCGGACTTGTACTTCGAGGTCAGGGCAAGCTCGCGCGCCTTGTCCTCGAGTGCGCGGCGGGCCTGCTCGATCTGCTGGTTCTTGCGCTCGACTTCGGCGTTCTGCTCGGCGAGCTGCTGCGCCTTCTGCCCGAGTTGCTCGTTGGTCTGCTGGAGCTCCTTCTGCTGCGTCTGCAGCTCTCCGGCGAGCTTCTGCGACTGATCGAGCAATGCCTCGGTCTGCATCGTGGCCTCGATGCCGTTCAAGACGATGCCGATGCTGCTCGTGAGCTGATCGAGGAACGCGAGGTGAGATTCGGTATACGTGTTCAGCGAGGCAAGCTCGATCACCGCCTTCACCTGCCCTTCGTACAGCACCGGCAGCACGATCACGCTCCGCGGACGAACACTGAACAGGCCCGATCCGATCCGTGTGGTGTCCGCGGGCAGATCGGTCACGAGCAGGCGCCGCTTCTCGATCGCGCATTGGCCCAGGAGCCCATGCCCGGGCTTGATGCGGGCGGCGTGACCGTCGGACGCGTCGTCGGCGAAGGCCGCCAAAAGCCGCAGGTTGCCGTCTCCACCCGGTTCGGATGCCTGTTGGTAGATGACGCCCTGGTGAGCACCGACGAGCGGTGAAAGCTCGGAGAGCAGCATTTGCCCCACGCGCACCAGATCACGCTGCCCCTGCAGCATGCCGGTGAAACGGGCGAGGTTCGTCTTCAACCAATCCTGCTCCGTGTTTCGATCGGTCGTCAGGCGCAGGTTGTCGATCATCGTGTTGATGTTGTCTTTCAGCTCGACCACCTCACCGCGCGCTTCCACCTGGATGGAGCGCGTGAGATCTCCCTTGGTCACCGCAGTCGCCACCTCTGCGATCGCACGAAGCAGGGTCGTCAGGTTCGCGGCGAGCAGGTTCACGTTGCCCGTGAGATCCTTCCAGGTCCCGGCCGCGCCGGGCACGTCGGCCTGGCCGCCGAGTCGCCCTTCGACACCCACTTCGCGCGCCACCGTGGTCACTTGCGCGGCGAACGTCGCCAGCGTGTTCGTCATGCCGTTGATGGTGTCGGCGAGCGCCGCGACCTCGCCCTTGGCCTTGATCGTGAACGTCTGCTTGAGGTCGCCGTTGGCCACCGCGGTGACGACCTTGGCAATACCGCGCACCTGCTCGGTGAGGTTCGCCGCCATCACGTTCACGGTGTCCGTCAAGTCCTTCCACGTGCCGCCGACGCCCGGCACCTGCGCCTGACCGCCGAGCTCGCCATCGGTGCCGACCTCGCGCGCGACGCGCGTCACCTCGGCCGCGAACGCGTTCAGCTGGTCGACCATCGTGTTGACGGTGTTCTTCAGCTCGAGGATCTCGCCGCGCGCATCGACGGTGATCTTTCGCGAGAGATCGCCGCGCGCGACGGCGGTCGTCACCTCGGCGATGTTGCGCACCTGACCGGTCAGGTTGCCGGCGAGCAGGTTCTCGTTGTCGGTCAGGTCCTTCCACGTGCCGGCCGCGCCAGGGACGTTGGCCTGCCCGCCGAGGCGCCCCTCGGTGCCTACCTCGCGCGCCACACGGGTCACCTCGCCCGCGAACGAGCGCAGCTGCTCCACCATCGTGTTCAGCGTCTCTTTGAGCACCAGAAGCTCGCCGCGCACGTCGACCGTGATCTTTTTCGAAAGGTCGCCGCTCGCGATCGAGGTCGCGACCTCGGCGATGTTGCGCACCTGAGCGGTCAGGTCCCTCGCCATCGAGTTGACGTTGTCGGTGAGGTCCTTCCAGGTGCCGGCGACGCCCGGCACTTCGGCCTGGCCACCGAGCTTGCCCTCGGTACCGACCTCGCGTGCCACACGCGTCACCTCGCTCGCGAACGCGTTCAGCTGATCGACCATCGTGTTGATGGTGATCTTCAGCTCGAGGATCTCGCCCTTCACGTCGACGGTGATCTTGCGCGACAGATCGCCGCGGGCGACGGCGGTCGTGACTTCGGCGATGTTGCGAACCTGAGCCGTCAGGTTGCCGGCCATGAAGTTCACGCTGTCGGTGAGGCCCTTCCACGTTCCCGCGACACCCGGCACCTGCGCCTGGCCGCCGAGACGCCCTTCGGTACCTACCTCGCGCGCCACACGCGTCACCTCACCGGCGAAGGCATTCAGCTGATCCACCATCGTGTTCAGCGTCTCTTTCAGCTGGAGGATCTCGCCGCGGACGTCGACCGTGATTTTACGCGACAGGTCGCCGCCGGCGATCGCGCTCGCCACCTCGGCGATGTTGCGCACCTGTCCGGTCAAGTTGCCGGCCATCGAGTTCACGCTGTCGGTGAGGTCCTTCCAGGTGCCGGCGACGCCGGGCACCTCGGCTTGGCCGCCGAGCTTGCCGTCCGTTCCGACTTCGCGCGCCACGCGCGTCACCTCCGCGGCAAAGGCATTCAGCTGATCCACCATCGTGTTCAGCGTCTCTTTCAGCTGGAGGATCTCGCCCTTCACGTCGACGGTGATCTTGCGCGAGAGATCGCCGCGCGCGACCGCGGTCGCCACCTCGGCGATATTGCGCACCTGACCGGTCAGGTTGCCGGCCATCGAGTTCACGTTGTCGGTCAGGTCCTTCCACGTGCCACCGACGCCGCGCACGACGGCCTGGCCGCCTAGCTTGCCTTCGGTACCGACCTCGCGCGCCACACGCGTCACCTCGCTCGCGAACGCGTTCAGCTGATCCAGCATCGTGTTGATGGTTTGCTTGAGCTCGAGAATTTCTCCGCTCACGTCGACCGTGATCTTCTTCGACAAATCGCCGTTCGCGATCGCGGTCGCCACCTCGGCGATGTTGCGCACCTGACCCGTGAGGCTGTTCGCCATCGAGTTCACGTTGTCGGTCAAGTCTTTCCAGGTACCTGCTACGCCGGGCACTTGCGCCTGACCGCCAAGGCGCCCCTCGGTGCCGACTTCGCGCGCCACGCGCGTCACCTCGCCGGCGAAGGCGTTCAGCTGGTCCACCATCGTGTTGATGGTCTCCTTGAGCTGCAGGATCTCGCCGCTGACGCTGACCGTGATTTTCCGTGAAAGATCGCCATTGGCGATCGCGGTCGAGACCTCGGCGATGTTGCGCACCTGCGCGGTCAGGTTCGACGCCATGAAGTTGACGTTGTCGGTGAGATCCTTCCAGGTGCCGGCCACACCGGGTACCTGCGCCTGACCGCCGAGCCGCCCCTCGGTACCCACTTCTCGCGCGACACGCGTCACCTCGGAAGCGAAGGCGTTCAACTGGTCGACCAGCGTGTTGATGGTGTCCTTCAACTCGAGGATCTCGCCGCGCACGTGAACGGTGATTTTCCGCGAGAGATCGCCACGCGCGACGGCGGTCGTCACCTGGGCGATGTTGCGCACCTGGTCGGTCAGGTTGCCGCACATCGCGTTCACGGAGTCCGTCAAATCCTTCCAGGTGCCGGCCACCCCGGGCACGATCGCTTGCCCGCCGAGCTTGCCTTCGGTGCCCACCTCGCGCGCCACGCGCGTCACCTCGCTCGCGAACGATCGCAGCTGATCGACCATGGTGTTGATGGCGTCTTTCAGCTGAAGGATCTCGCCGCGCACGTCGACCGTGATCTTTTTCGATAGATCACCGCTCGCCACCGCGATCGTCACCTCGCTGATGTTGCGCACCTGGCCGGTGAGGTTCGACGCCATCGAGTTCACGCTGTCGGTCAGCTCCCGCCACACGCCGCTCACGTCGGGCACCTGAGCCTGGCCGCCGAGCTTGCCGTCGGTGCCGACCTCGCGAGCGACGCGCGTCACTTCCGACGTGAACACGCCGAGCTGTTTGATCATCGAGTTCACGATCGTCGCCGAGCGCAAGAACTCGCCCTGGAGGGGACGTCCGTCGACGTCGAGCCTCATGTTCTGTGCGAGATCGCCGTGGGCCACCGCGGCGAGCGCGCGGGTGACCTCCGCCGTCGGCCAAAGGAGATCGTCGATCAGCGTGTTGACGGAGTTCTCCATCTCGACCCATGCCCCGAGCTGCGCCGGAAAGCGCACGCGGGTCCGCGTCCGGCCTTCCTTCCCGACGACCTGCCCGACGTGCTCGAGCTGCTCGGCCATCGCCTGATTCGCACTCACCACGTCGTTGACGGCGTCGGCAATCTTGCCGAAAAGCCCGGTCCAATGTCCGGGCAGGCGCACCGTGAAGTCGCCACCCCTGACCGCGAGCATCACGCTGAGCAACTCACGGAGCTCCTCTCCAGTGCTGCCGTTCGCTACCGGCGGCAGCGGAGAACTCACCTCTCCATTTTCGATTTCATGCCTGTCCGTCATGTGGGTTCCGTTGCCACATTCTGTAGAACCCCTGACGCCGTGGCTAGCGCCGGGATAGTTCGAGCAAGACGGCGACCTTCTTGCGCACGATCACCGGGTCGAGCGGCTTGACGAGGTAGTCGGCGCCACCCGCCGCGTAAGCGCGATGGATCTCTTCTGGATCATCACCGAACGCCGTGACGAAGATGACCGGAACGTTTCGGCTGCGCTGGAGTTCCTTCATGTGCGTGACGACTTCGAACCCGTTCATTTCCGGCATCGCGATGTCGACTAGCGCGAGGGAAAACGAGTGGCGCAGGACGAGCTCGAGCGCTTCCTTCCCCGACCGGGCGGTCACCAGGTTGTAGTCCGGCCGCTCGAGGATCGCGCAGAGTGAGGCTAGATTCTCCGGTCGATCGTCGACCAGCAGGATGTGGGCGATCGACTTCGCGGCGCGGGTCGATTGAGAGGCAGGCAACGCTGGTAGCGCGAAGAACAGCGTTGTCCCGTTGCCGCCCTCGCTCTCGGCCCAGACCCGCCCCTCGTGCGCCTCGACAATGGCCTTGCAGATCGAGAGACCGAGCCCGATGCCGCGGCGCTCCTTCTTCTTCGCTTGCCAGAAGCGATCGAAGATGTGCGGCATCTGGTCGGCCGGGATCCCGACACCGGTGTCCTTGACCCAGATCAGGACCTCGGAGCCGCGCTTGGCTCCCCCAACGGTGATCGAGCCGCCCGCCGCCGTGAACTTGACGGCGTTGCCGATCAGGTTCTCCAGCACCTCGAGCAACCGTTCCTCGTCGCCGCTCACCGCCGGTAGGTCGGGCGAGACGTCGCTGGCAAAAATCACCGATGCCTCGGCAGCAACGCTCTGCTGAGACTCCATCGCGGCGACGATCAAGTCCGAAACCTCGATCGGCTTCAGGTCGAGCACGAACTGGCCGGTTTCGAGGGCGCTGATCGCCAGGAGGTCACGCACCATGCGCTGCGCTCGATGGGCGCTGCGGAGGATGCGTTCCACAGGGCGACGCGCCGTGGACGACGGCAAGCGCTGGAGCAAGGAGTTGGCCGACAGCGAGATGACGTTGAGCGGATTACGGAGATCGTGAGCCACGACAGAAAGAACGACGTCGCGCGAAGCCACCGCTTCCTCGAGGCTCGCGTTGAGGCGCCGGAGCGATTCGACTTCGGCGAGTGCGCGGGCGAGTGCCGTGCGCTCTTCGCCATCTACCTCGATGGCAGGATCGGACGGCGTGCCGGCGAGCCCCGCGCTCACGCTCGCCCTCCGGAGTTCCGCGCGGCCGGGAGGATAGCCTGCGGGATGAGCTCGAGAACCTGCGGCAGCTTGAGCGGCTTTCGGAGAAAGCCGACGTTCATGGCGTCGGCCGCCGCCTTGCCGTTGGGGTCAGCCGTCAGAACCGCCACGGGAATGTCCCGGAACTCGTCGAGCTTGAGCTGCTCGATTCGAAATTCGGCGCCATTCATGTTGGGCATTTGCAGGTCGAGCAGGATGAGGTCCGGCCGCACCGGCGAATTCTTGAGCTGACGAAACGCGTCCACTCCGTCGCGCGCGGGTAAAACCGAGTAGCCGGCATGTTCGAGCGCCTCCATCAGGGTTTCCCTGAGGTCCTGATCGTCGTCCACGATGAGAATGTGCACTCGTCTCGCCATCATCATGCTGGGGAGTTCTGAAACCCACCCAACAGGGTAAAGGTTACCTCGAACACACCTCGAGGCGGCTCGCGCGACAGCGCTCTTTTCGAGACAGTCCACTGCTCGAGTGTGCGGCATGATCGAACACCGGGGCGTTATGCGACACCGCCCAGCGCGTCGTTCCGCTGGGCGTGGCAGAGTGCAACGGGCGCGTCATTTCGTCACGGCGCTCTGATCGATGAGGCGCGCGATCAGGAGGTTTTCCGCGCGGCGCGCGCGGGCATGCGCGTCGGCGCGACAGTCTCGAAAAAACTGCTCGAGCTCGCGATCGCCGGCTCTCAGGGCATCGCCGACGTACCGATCGCACGCCGTCGCGCCCCGGAGCGCATGATAGAGCAGGCTCACGACGGCGAAGATCTCGTCCGGCGCGGGCCCACCGGGGATTCGCGCATCGAGCTCTCGTGCCACGTCTCGAGCATTGCTGGGTGATCGCGCGATGGCATCGGGCTCGGGCGGCGAAGGGTCGGTCGGCATGTTGGCCCTGCACCAGCAAGTTCCGGGCCCGAAGCCCGGCACTCTCGCTCGAGCTGGCACGCCGAGTGCACGGGAGCGACCTCGAGCCATGAGGACCTTCTCCTGTGTGTGCGGGGAACGTGTGTTCTTCGAGAACACGAACTGCCTGCGTTGCGGACGCGATCTGGGCTTTCTGCCCGAGGCGGGCGCCGTGGTCGGGATCGAACCGAGCGTCGGCGACGTGCACGACTCGCCGCACGGACCCTGTCGAAAATGCGACAACTACGCGAAGGTCGCACTCTGCAACTGGCTCGTCCCCGCCGATTCGCGGGAGCACGTTTGCCCGGCGTGCCGGCTCAACGCCACCGCACCGGACACTTCGAGGGCGGACACAGCGGCTTCATGGGCGCAGGTCGAAGCGGCCAAGCGCCACCTGCTCTACACGCTCTACCGGCTTCGCCTGCCGGTGGTTTCCCGAGCGGATGACCCGGCGCAAGGCCTGGCCTTCGACATCCAGGCAGGGAGCGGTGCGACCCGCGTGCTCACGGGGCACTCGGACGGGCTCATCACCCTCGACGCGAACGAGGCCGATCCGGTACTTCGCGAGCGGCTCCGCCTGCTCTTCAAGGAGCGATACCGGACGCTGCTCGGGCACTTTCGCCACGAAATCGGGCACTACTACTGGGACCGGCTGATCCGCGATGGATCGCGCTTGGAGGCGTTCCGTACGGTATTCGGCGATGAGCGGGCCGACTACGGGAAGAGTCTCGAGGAACACTACGCCTCGATCGAAAATGGGACGTTCAGCTCCGAGTTCGTGTCGGCGTACGCCAGTGCTCACCCGTGGGAAGATTGGGCCGAGACGTTTGCGCACTACCTCCACCTTCGCGACACACTCGACACCGCCCAGGTCTTCGGCTTCGCGGGACGGCTGTTTCCTCGTGTGAGCATCGGGACGTCCGATTTTTCGGTCCTGTTCGAAGAGTGGACGGAGCTCACGGTTGCTCTGAACGCCCTGAACCGCAGCATGGGGATGCCGGATCCTTATCCTTTCGCGATCTCGCCGCAGGCTCAGCTGAAGCTCGAGTTCGTCCACCGCGTGGTCGGGGACGCCGCCGCCGTTCGGTCAGGCGTGCGGAGTGCCGGCGAAAGGCGTTCGGCACCGGCGGCCGACGGCGCAAACCTCAGATATCGGTGAGCCAGCTCGTCAGCACGTAATTCGCCACCAGGATGCTGACCGCGCTCAGCACGACCGCGCGCGTCGTCGCCTCACCGACGCCTTTCGCACCGCCCGAGGCGAAAAAGCCCTGCGCGCACGAGATGCTCGAGATCAGAAAACCGAACACCAGCGCCTTGAGCTCGCCCATGAAAAGGTCGCTCGGCATCAGGTACTTCTCGACGTTCGTGATGAAGATGCCCGGGTCCACGCCGAGCCAGTCGACGGAGACGACCCAGGCGCCGGCCATGCCGACGCAGGTGTAGAGAATGCAGAGGAGCGGCAGCATCATGACGCTCGCCACGAGCCGTGGCGCCAAAAGGTACTGCGCGGGGCTCACCCCCATCGTCGTCAGCGCGTCGATCTGCTCGGTGACGCGCATGTTGCCGAGTTCCGCCGCCATCGCGCTGCCGGCGCGGGCCGTCACCATCAGCGCCGCGAACACGGGACTGATCTCGCGGCACAACGAGACGGCGACCACGGACCCGACCACCCCTTCGGCGCTGAACTGGCGCAGGCTGTGGACGGTCTGCAGCGACAGCACCATGCCGCTGAAGGTGCCCGTCAGCGCCACGATGAAGATGGATTTCACGCCGATGAACTCCATCGCCAGAAACAGCTGCCCCAGGCGGTACGGTGGCCGAACGCTCCAGGCGAGCGTCTGCGCCGTCAGCAGAAGGATCGTCCCCAGCCGATCGAGCAGCTCGACGAGCGGCGCGAGGAGAGTCTGGCCGACCCCGGCGTGCGGTTGATCCGGCAGGGCATCGTCCTCGGCGGCCACTCGTCTCGGGATCTATCAGTTCTGGCCGAGCGCGGCGAGGAGTGCGGTGGATCGCACGCCGGTGGCCCGGAGGACGGCCCGTCGCGGATCGAGCGCGAGTTCGAGCACCAGTGCGTCGCCACCGAGCACGTCGACGTACGGCTCGCCCCACTCGACGACGAGGACACGCCCGTCGTCGCGTTGCGCGTCGAGACCGAGCCCGAGCACGTCACGCGCGTCTCGCAGCCGGTAGAGGTCGGCGTGCGAGATCGGCGGCGTCGTCGCGTGCTCGTGAACCAACGTGAAGGTGGGGCTCGGAACCCGGCTCTTTTTCGGCAACCCGAGCGCGCGGCAGAGAGCGCCGGTGAAGAACGTCTTGCCGCTGCCGAGCGGGCCGCTGAGAACCAAGAGATCACCCGGTTCCAGCAACGGGGCGATGCGCCGCGCGAGTGTCTCGGTCGCGGCACGAGTCGGGAGTTCGATCGGTGTCACGGTGCCTTCGGTCCGGCGGCGAGCACGTTGAGTTTTCGCGGTAGCACGCGCGCGCCGCCGAACCCACGCGCCTCGCTCGTCCACAGATCGGCCTCGGCAGCCGCCAGCGCGTCTCGCACCCGCCGGCGCAGGCCGGCGACGTCCTCGCCCTGCACCACGCCCGCCTGGGGCAATGCCTCGAGCGCGCGCGCAGCGAGAGCCCCGGCGTCGTGACCGAGCGCTTCGTACCAGCCGCCCGCGGGAGCTTTGTCCGGGTAGGTTCCCGCTTGCACGACCAGCGTCGAGCGCCCGAGCGTGGCGTACGCGTGGCTGGCATCGAGCCCCAGGGCGAACGGCCACGATCGTCGCGCCGCCGAAAGTTCGCGCGCCACGTCGCCCGCGCAATCGGCGTCGCCGGTGACGACGAGAGCGTCGACGCCGGCCGTCTTCCACGCGGCGAGGGGGAAGCGGGGTTTGCCCGGGGCCACCGCGTCGACGTCGCACGATGTCCCACCGCGTCCCACGCGCTCGGGGCGGTGAACGCCGCGTTCGGCGAGTGCGTCGGTCAGGACGTCCTCGACGACGGTGTCGTCCAGGCCGAGCACGAACGTGAAGCCGGCGACGAGCGGCGGCACCTCGGGCGGCCGGAGCAGCATCAGCGGGATCTCGAGGGTCTCGGCCTGGGCGGCCGCACGGCGCGCGCTCTCGTCGTCCCCGCCCGCGATGATCAATGCGGCTCCGTCGGCAGCCAGCGCGGTGAACGCCGCGGGCACGTCGTCCGTTCCGTAGCGCACCACCAGGTCGACACGCGGGCCTTTGGCCCCGCCCTTCGACGAGTCGAGAACGACGGTGATGCCCTGTCCGATTGCGGAGGCACGGCGCCGATCCGCCGAGCTCGAAAGCCCGAGCAAGAGCCCCACCGCGCGACCGACCACGGTGGGCGCACGCTGGCCGGCGGCCGCGAGGGCGACCAGCTTCTGGCCGTCGGGCGTGCCGCGAAGCGCGGCCGGCGCGACCTCGAGCAGCTGCCGCGCGAGCGGGGCCGAGGAGCGCTCGAGCGCCACGCGCGTGAGCCGTGTCACGATGGCCCCGACGAGCCAGCTCCGACCGCGCTCGGTCTCCTTGCTCGCCCCCGGCAGCGGTTGAAGCGACCCGAGCGCAGCCACCAGATCATCCACCGGCACCAGACCGAGCAGCGTGTCGGCAGTTCGACGCGCACGCGCCAGACGATCGGGCGGCGCCTGCACCAGCCAGTCGAGCAGGGCCCGCAGGGCGACGGTGAGGTTGCCGGCAAGGAACGCCGCGCGAGCGCGCTCTTCGCCGTAAACGAAGCGCTCGTCCAGATCGATGATGCGCCCGCCCAGCGCGTCGAGCGCCTGAAGCGCGCGCTGGTTCTCACCGTCTCGCGAGAGGATGGCGGCGTCGACCACTCGCGCAAAATCCTGCTGCGAGCCGGGCGGACCCGAGAGCACCGGTGCGAGCAGGGCGCGAGCGGTCTTCCGGTCGCCGCGCTCGACGTAGCCGAACGCGAGGTAGTTGCGCACGTCCCCGGCGCGAGGATCCTTCGGAAAGCGCGCGAGGAAAGCGCGGAGCGGGTCAATCAGCGCCGCACGCCCGCGAGCGTCGGCATCGAAGAAGCGCGCGCGGAGGGAGCGGAATTCTGCCTGCACTTCGGAGCCGCCGGCGAGCGACACGTCGGGAGAAGCGGGGCCTCGGTCGCCACCGCAGCCGGGCACGGCGAATACGACGGCAACGAGTGCGGCGACGAGCGAGGGCAGGCGGTAGCGGGGCAAGCGGAGAAGCCATGGTAGCGTGGCGGCGTGGCGCAAAGTAGCCTCTCGCTCGGGACCGCGCGCCTCTTCGAACGCGCCTTCGAGCTCACGAGCGTGTTGCCGCTCGGCGCGTTCGTGGTGATCCACCTCGTCGAGTATGCCCAGTTGCTCGCGGGCGCGACGGTGGTTGGGGCCCGGCGCTTCCCGCCACCGGCGCTGATCGCCGTCGAGCTCGTCCTTGTCTGGGTTCCGCTCGCATTCCACGTGGTTTTCGGCGCCATCGTCTGGCAGCGGCGCCGAAAGGAGAACCAGGCGGACCTTCCCGGCGAGGTAGGCATGTTGGTCCTCCACCGGCTTTCGGCGCTCGTCGCGCTGGTCTTTCTCGTGCACCACGTCGTGCGCTTCCGCTTGCCAATCCTGCGCGGCCAGATCTACCCGGCCGACTCGGCGCAGCGCCTCGTCGCGGAACTCTCCGCCACGCACGCCGGCATACCATTCGTCGCGGCGCTCGAGCTCCTGGGTGTCCTCGCCGTTTCGTACCACTTTGCCTACGGGCTCCTCCGGCTCGGAGCGCGACACTCGCTCGACAGCACCCGGCTTCGCGTCGCCTGCGCCGGTACCGGCGCGATCCTCGGGCTCCTCGGTGCCGCCACCGTGATCCGCCTGGCCGGCGGCTAGCGCCACCCAAGACCCCGTTCGAGACGCGAGCACCTGCGTCCCGTGCGTGGTATGCGGGCGAGGCCGCTTTCGATGCCCAAGTGCTATTTGCTCGCCCTCTCGGTCGGCTCGAGCCTCGACCAGCAGTCGAACAACATCACGCTGTTCAATTTGGTCGAGCAGCTCAATTTCCCGAAGCACGGGGGGCCGCCGACCGGCTCCCTCTTGCCGCTCGAGGTCCACGCCTACTTCCAACTGGATCACGGCGAGCTCAATCAACGTTTCGAGGTGAGGTTCGTCCTGGTCGCCGATACCGGCCTCGAATCTCCGACCGAGGCCTTCGGGCACCGCTCGAGCACCTCCCGCTATCGAACGCGCACGTTCGGCGTGCCGATGCCACCGGCGGTCGGCTCCTACGAGCTCCGCGTCGACGCGCGGCCGGCGGGCAGCGAGGACTGGCAGCGCGATCTCATCCGCTGGCCGCTGACGGTGACACACAGTGAACCGCGCCCAGCGGTGACACACTGATGGACGTCGTTCGGCTGACCGGGCTCGACCTTTCCTGCATCGTCGGGCTCCGTCCCGCCGAGCGCCGGCGGCGGCAGCGCATTCGGCTCTCGATCGAGCTCCGGCTCGACCTTTCGCGCGCCGCGGAATCGTGTCGGATCGCGCACACGGCCGACTACTCCGTGGTGGCCGACGAGGTGTCTCACCTCCTGCGCTTCCGCGAGTATCGTTTGATCGAAACCGCGACCGAGGAGATCGCGGCCATGCTCCTCGGCACGCATCCGGTGGTCAGCACGGTCGTGGTGACGCTCGAGAAGCCCGAGGCGCTGCGCGGTCGGGCGCTCCACGGCTCGGTCACCATCGAGCGGAAACGACGCGAGCCGGTCGTGAAGGATCACGGGTTCGGTCGCGAGGAGATCCTGCTCGAAACGAGTGAAGCGACGCTCAGCCTGTTTCACGTCGATCCCGGAAAGGCACCGTCGCCGCTCGCCGAACTGCACGATAGGCGCCTGGGCTGGCTGGTCGGGGGCCAGCTCGGCACGGAGCACGCGCTCCACGAACCGAGCGTGTTTGCCCGCCTGCTCGGCGAGACCAACCGCGGTACCGAGCGAGCCACCGTCTTCGTCTGCGCGCTCCGAGAACCCGAGCGACCAACCTGAACGCGCTCTAGCCAGAATTTCGCAGGCATTGCGGAACGCGGGGGAGCTTGGCACCCGCTGAGAGACCCGATAGGGTGACCGGCTCCGGAGGTTCCCTTGTCGAATCGTTCCATCCAGCGCTTGGTCGCGGTGCTCGCCGCGTGGGTCTCGATCCTAGTCCTTTCAGCATCAGCGCAGGCCGCCGGCCGCGTCGAGTGGAAGTCCAAGACCTTCAAGGAGCGGAGCGACAAGGCCTGGATGCTCGAGCTCGCGATCTACCTGCCGCGCGCCCCCGACGTGGCCTACGTCCCAATGAAGTTCGAGTTCGAGCTCGTCACCTATTTCGAGCGAGCACTGATCGACGGGAAAGAGGGCCCGGTGGACACGAAGACCCCGATGTCCGGGCGCCAGCCGCTGATCGAGAGCGTCGATGTCGGCTTCATGGATGCAGGAACGTCCAAGATCGAGAAGCGGACGCGCTTCAGCTTCAAGGTCAAGCGTGACCTCGGCTACGAAGCCGGCGAGTACAAGGTCACCATCCGCGACACCCGCAACGGCCAGACCGTCGGGGCGGCGACGACCATCACCTTCGACGGCGAGAACGAAATCATCGATCGCCGGTCGATCGTCTTCCAGGGCGACGACAAGAAGAAGAAAAAGAAGGAAGAAAAGAAGGAGGAGGGCGGCGAGGAAAAGAAGGAGTCCGCCTCCGACGACGGCGAGAACAAGGGCGAGGAAGGCGGCGGAGAGTCCTCGAGCGACGACGGCGCGAGCTCCGACGGCGACGAAGGTTCGGACAACGCAGGCGGCGACGACCCGCCTCCGGTCGAGGAAAAGCGCGGCTGTGGTTGCCGCGTTCCGGGCGCGCCGAGCGCACCCGGCTCGAGCATCGCGCTTACCCTCGGCCTCGTGGGCCTCGCGCTGATGCGGCGTCGCTTCCGCTAGCTCCGCAGCCCGCGGCGTTGAGTCACGCTGGGCGTCATCGAGCCTCGGCGGTGCGCAAGGTCGGCAGCAATGCCACGGCGGCGCACACCGCAAGCACGATGAACACCGGAAATAGCGCCGACCAGCCGAAGCGTGCCGCGAGCGCAGGCACCAGCAAGCCTTGCAGCAGCGCACCGACCGAGCCGAGACCGTTCACGAACCCGGTCGCCATGGCCGGCGCGTGGACGCCACCCGCGTCCTGAGCGGCTGCACCCGAGAGCAGCGCGTCGGGGCCGAACAGGAGCGCGCCCACGACGCCGAGCAGTACGGCGTGCGAAACGAGGCCCGCCTGCGCAAAGCGCACGTAGCCGGCCAGCGCGAACACCAGGGTGATCAGGAAGAGCAGGGCCCAAGCAGCGCGCCCGCGCCACGGCAGGCGATCGGATAGCCGTCCGATCAGGATGACACCCGCGATGCCTCCCGCGTCGAACGCCGTCGATAGGCGAGCGGCCTCGCTCGTCCCGTAGCCGAAGCGATTCGTCAGGTAGTACGGGAGCCAGAACAGGAGGGCGTAGCGGATCAGCTTGATGAAGAAGTAGCTCGACCCATAGAGCCAGAGCCTCGGACTCTTGACGACCGCCCACTGCGCCGCCCGGCGCTCGCGGCGGAACGCCTCCGTGTCGGGAGTGACCGCGCCCGGGTGCGCGGAATCTGCCGCTGAGGAAGTGGAATCCGCGGGGATATCGCGCGTCGGCAAGAACCCAAGAACCAACAGACCCACGCCGAGGAGGGCGAGCGCCGCCACATAGAACACGGCACGCCACCCGTAACGCGCGGCCACCTCGCCGGCGAGTAGCGTCGAGAGAACCCCACCCACCTGGTAGCAGGTGGACCAGAACCCCATCACCGTGCCGCGCTCCGTCTTGGTGGTCCATTCCGCCATCGTCCGCGTGGTACCGGGCCAGCCGGTCGACTGCGCGAGACCGTTCAGGAAAAACCACGCAAGCAGCGCGACCGCGCCGCTCGAAAAGCCGAACAGGCCACAGGCCGCGGCCGAAGCCACCATCCCGAAACCGACCAGCTTTCGTGCGCCCACCCGATCACCTGCGAAGCCACTCAAGAACTGGCCGCCGGTGTAGGCCGCGAGAAACGCGGTGTCGATCGCACCGAGCGCGCCCACACTGAGGCCGAGCTCGCGCTCTAGCGGCTGCTTGACGACCCCGAATCCTTTTCGACCCACGTAGTACGTGGCGTACGCAAGCCAACTGAGCGTCCAGGCGCGGAGGCGCAGGTGGCGGTCGATGCTCATCGCACGGGAAGATACACCGCGGGCGACCCGCGCGGTTCACCGTCCCGCGCTGGAGCGCATCTCAGACCGTCGTGAAGAGTTGCGGAGCTCTAGGGCCGGCCGGGGTGGTAGCGGTGGCGGAGGCGGTTACGTTCGCGGACCAGGGCACTGCTTTCGAACAGTTTGACGAGGACGAGGCCGGCCGCGAACCCTCCGATGTGGGCCCAGACGGCGACGCCATCGTCCTTGCCGACGAACGCGTTCAGGAGCTGGAGGCCGATCCAGATCAAGAGCACCGAGTACGCGGGGAGCTTGATCACGCGGATGATGATCACGATGATGAAGAGGACGTTCACGCCCACCCGCGGGTAGAGCACCAGGTAGCCGCCGAGCACCCCCGAAATCGCGCCGGAAGCACCGATCATCGGCACGGGCGACTCGGGCGAAAACGCAACCTGTGCGGCGGCGGCGGCAAGGCCGGTGAGCAGGTAGAACGCCACGAAACGGAGGCGGCCCATGCTGTCCTCCACGTTGTTGCCGAACACCCACAAGAACAGGGCGTTGCCGAGCAGGTGACCCCAGCTGCCGTGGAGGAACATCGAGGTAAAAGGCGTCAGGAAGTTGATCGCCTCGTCATCGATGATGCACGCGAGCCCCTCGTCGTTGAGCGGGATGCCACTGCCGAGCGGCGCGAGGCCGGTGAGCTCGCCCGGGACGAGGCCGAGATTACAGACGCTGGCGGCGAGCGCATAGCCGTTGAAGCCCGCTCCCTGGATGAACACCCAGGCCGCTGCAAGCGAGAGCAGGATGCCGATGGTGACGATCGGAAACCGCAGGGTCGGGTTGTCGTCGCTGATGGGGAACATGGGAACGCGAGAGCCGGAGCTTGGCCGATGCGAGCGCGTTTGTCCCGCGCCGTCAGGGCACGGCAGGCGCGGGCGGGATCGGCGAGAGACGCAAGGCCGGGCCGACCGTCAGATTCCCGCGAAAGATCCCGTTGTCCGCGAGCTCGAGATCGGGACTCGAAGCAACGAGGTCTCCCGCGTTGACGCGACGGTCGCGGTTCGAGTCGTAGAAGCCCGTGACGCGCACGCGGCAGTGGTGACCCCGAACCGCCGCGAGCACGTAGAGTCCCCCGGGCTCGCTCTTGACCTGCTGCCACTCGATGTCCCTCGCGTGCGGGACTGCTGTCGCGAGGGGGCGAGGTGCAGGAGGCGGAGCTGCGATCGGGTTTGGGGGGCACGCCTTCTTGGCGGTGAGGTGAAAGAGCTCTGGATCGAGGGCTGACCCGTGCATGAAGCGGATCTCGAGCCGGCAAGTCGGGGAGCACGCCGTCACGAGGACGAGCAACGAGACCGGCGCGAAGCGCCTCACCTTGCACGATCGTGGTTCACCGCCGCTCATCCGTGCATGATCGCACGAATCGCCGCAGAGGGAATTCTCCCGGGTAGCGCCGACCCTACGCCGGCGGGCTCCAGAGCCCCTCGATCGGGGTGACATCGGTTTTCACGAAAACCTCGTCCGCAAGCACCGAGAGCGGATCCGTCGTCTTCAAGTACGCCTGAGCGATCGTCATCCAGAGGTCGTTGTGGGAGCGCGGGGCACTCACGAAGTTCTGGAGCTGACCGCTTTGCATGCCGAGCGCCTGACCTCCGAAGATGAGAGCCGGCAGCGGAGAGCGCGAGTGGGTCGGCTCGGCGGACTCGGTCACGAACGGGACAATCGTGTGGTCGAGGAGGTTCCCGCCGTACACGTCGGCCGTGGTGGCGAACTCCACCAGAACGTCGGCCGTCTTTTGGTTGAACCAGGTTTGGACGTTGACGAAGAACTCGTACAGCGACCGGTCGGGCTCCGTCGCCGGCGCGGGACCAACGAAAAACTGATAGCCAGCCACCCGGTGCGTGAGCGGGTGGTGCATGAAGATCGCCGTTGGATCTGCCGGGTACATACCGGCGAACGAGACGTGATTGATGCCCGGGCACCACTGGAACGTGGCCACGCGGATCAGATCGCACTGGAACGCCGCGCGGATGATGCCGAGGTGAGCCTTCCCGATCCGCTCGAGCATCGGACTGTAGTCCACATCGGTTTGAGGGTTGCCGTAGTCGATATTCGAATTCCCGGTCTGCGCGATCAGTGAGGCATCGGGCGCCGCGGGCAGCATGCAATTCAAGCCCTCCAGGCCGTCCTGGAGCTCTATCTCGACCCGGCGGATCGCGTCGGTGTGCGCGTCGATCTTCGGCCATTCGCTGGAGGGTGTGAGCGAGCGCACGGTATCGAGCTCGCCGAGCGCCGAGTCGAGCACGCTCTTTTTCAACCTGAGCGCCCGGAGCGCCGCCTCGCTGTCGCCGCCCGGCATGAAGGTACCGAAGACTTTGGCGAACAGCATGCTCGGGCTGAGCTCGGGCATCAGCGGAACGTGCTCCGTGATCATCCCACCGGGCCGGGCGCTGAGGACCTCTTGCGTCTCGTACGCGTACGAGAGGCACTGCGCCGAGATCTCGTAGGAATCGACGCGGGCGTCGCAGATCGCGTTGACGTACCCAAGACCGGGCCGCTGGAGTTCCGGGACGCGTCGCAGAAAGATCTGATCGAACGACGGACCTCCGGCGACGCCGTCGTCGGCCTCGCCCATGTTGTCACGCGTGCCGGGCGAATTGGCGCCGGTCGTGGCGAACACCGTGCCGTCCTCGTGGCCACCGCCGCTGCCGGTCATGTTGTGCCGAAGGCCGTAGAGCGTGATGGCCTTGTGGCTCAGGATCTGAAACGGCGCGAGGATGCGCGAACTCACGTGATCGCCGGGCGCCGTGCTCGCCGGCAGGTAGTGGTAGCGAGCCGTCCCACCCGGCCAGTGCATCAGCAAGAACCGTGGGGGCGAGGTGGCGCCGAGCGCGCTCGCCTCCAGGTTCTGAAGCAGGACCTTGAGCCCGACCGCGCCGCCCAGCGTGCCGAGGAAGGCACGGCGCTTGAAGCGATACGGCATGCCCCCGGCCATCGCCTATACCGGTGGGCTCCAGAGCCCGGGGATCGGGGCGACGTCGGTCTTCACGAAAACTTCGTCGGCGAGCACCGAGAGCGGATCGGTCGTCTTCAGGTACGCCTGGGCGATCGTCATCCACAGATTGTTGTGCGAGCCCGTGACTTGCTGAAACTGCCCGGCTTGCATGCCGAGCGCCTCGCCGCCAAAAATGAGGGCCGCGAGCCCCTGGCGGGTGTTGGACGGATCCCCGATCTCGGTGATGTACGGGACGATGGTGTGATCGAGCAGGTTCCCGCCGTACGCGTCAGCGGTGGTGGCAAACTCCAAGAGGACGTCGGCCGTCTTCTGACTGAACCAGGTCTGGCCGTTGACGAAAAACTCGTAGACCCAATAGTTCGAGTCCGCCGTCGGCGGGGACCCACTCCAGAACGCCGACGAACCGACCCGATGGGTGACCGGGTGGTGCATGTAGATCGCATCCGGGTCCGTCGGATGCAGGCCGCCGAACGAGACGTGGTTGGTGCCCGGACACCACTGGAAGGTGGCAACGCGGATCAGATCGCACTGGAACGCCGCGCGGATGACGCCGAGGTGGGCCTTGCCGATCCGCTCGAGCATCGGGCTGTCGTCGACGTCGGTTTGAGGATTGTTGTAGCTGCTGTTTTGAAGCCCGGACTGTCCGATCAGTGAGGCATCAGGCGCGGCGGGGAGCATGCAATCCATGCCTTCGAGGCCATCCTGCAGCTGGGTTTCGACCCGGCGGATCGCATCCGTGTGGGCGTCGATCTTCGGCCATTCGCTGGACGGCGTGAGCTCCCGCACGGTGGCGAGCTCGCCGAGCGCCGAATCGAGCACGCTCTTTTTCAACCGGAGCGCCCGGAGCGCCGCCTCGGTATCGCCGCCCGGCATCAAGGTGCCGAAGACCTTGGCGAACAGCATGCTCGGGCTGAGCTCGGGCATCAGGGGAATGTGCTCCGCGACCCTTCCGCCGGGGCGGGCGCTCAGGGTCTCCTGTGTCTCGTAGGCGTACGAGAGGCACTGCGTCGATGTCTCGTAAGAATCGACGCGGGCATCGCAGATCGCGTTGACGTAGCCGAGCCCGGGACGCTGGAGCTCCGGGACGCGTCGCAAAAAGATCTGATCGAACGAAGGACCTCCGGCCATGCCATCGTCGGTCTCGCCCATGTTCTCGCGGGTGCCCGGTGAATTGGCACCGGTCGTGGCGAACGGGGTACCGTCCTCGTGCCCGCCGCCGGTGCCGGTCATGTTGTGCCGCATGCCGTAGAGGGTGATGGCCTTGTGACTCAGGACCTGAAACGGAGCGAGGATGCGCGAGCTCACGTGGTCGCCGGGGGCGGTGCTCGCGGGCACGAAGTGGTAGCGAGCCGTCCCGCACGGAAAGTGCATCATCAAGAACCGGGGGGGCGAGGTGGCGCCGAGGGCGCTTGCCTCCAGGTTCTGGAGCAGGACCTTGAGCCCGACCGCGCCACCCAGCGTGCCGAGGAAGGCTCGGCGCTTGAAGCGATAGGGCATGCCACCGGCCATTGCCTAGCCAAGTAGCCGTTCGGGCTCGGTCGCGATCAGAATTCGCCAGCAGCCCCGGGCCTGCGGCCACGTGCGATGGGGAGTCAGGCGCCGTCCGCGCAGCCGACCAGGCGCTCGATGCCTTCGATGAAAATTTCCGGGTCGGTGATCAGACTGACGACGACGTGCGGCGGGCCCTCGAAGTCGAAGAAGTAGCCCGGTTGCACGACGACGCCGCGCTCGAGGAGCGACAGTGTCCACTCTTCATCGGTGCGGGTGGAGGGGAGTCGGACGATCGCGGTCCAGCCGCCCTCGACCGGCAGCACCGTGATCGACGTACCGTCGAGCCTGGTTCGCAGGCGACCGAAGTTTTCGATACCCCTCGCGCGGAGAGCGCCGGCGGTGGCCGTCCGGGAGCGAAGGAGTGCCGGCAGCGCGCGCTGCACGGGCGTACTCGGCGAGAGGAAGGTGTCGGCGATCAGCTCGAGCCGGGGCATCGCCTGATCGACGAGGCGCGCCGGCCCCCCGAGCGTCATGAACGCGAGCTTCACTTGAGGCAGGCCTGCGAGCTTCGAGAGTCCGTCGAGGGCGACAACGAGCGCGCCTTCGGCTTCGAGCGCCGAGCGCGCTCGGCGCGGGTCGTCGGTGAGCGCGTAATCGCCGAAGACCTCGTCCGAGATCAGCGGGAGCCCGAGCTTCTCGAGTGCGCGAAGCTCGTCCCGCTTGACGAACGATCCGGTCGGATTATTGGGGCTCACGATCACGATCGCGCGTGTCTTCGCCGAGATCGCGCGTTCGACGGCGGGCACGTCGATGAACCACGCGCCGTCGTAACCGAGGCGGTAGGGCACCGGCATCACGCTCTCGAGGCGCGCGAGGTGCTCGAACAGCGGGTAGCTCGGGCTCGGAACCAGGACTTCGTCGCCCGGGTCGCAAAACAGCTTGAACGCGAAGGCGTAGGCCTCGCTCGTGCTGGCGGTCATCACCACCCGCGCGGGATCCGCCGGCACGCCGCGCTCGCGCCAGAGCGCGACAACCGCCTCGCGCGCGCTTTCGAGACCGAGCGGATCCGGAACGTAGGTCACGTCGCCGTCCAAGAGCGGGTCGAGCAGCCCGTCGGCGTAGGGAACCCCGACGATCGTCGGGTTCGAGACCGTGAGGTCGAAAAGCGGTGCGCCGCGAGCCCTGGTCGCCTCGAGCGCCGTCGCCACGCGGTTCGGCGTGAGCTCGAGCGTGCTCCGCCGCGAGAACACCGTCAGCCGAGCTCCGCGTGAAGCGCGCGAGCGAGCGCCTGGTAGTCGGAACGATCGTTATAGACGTGTGCTGAAACGCGAACGAGCCGCTTCGGAGGGGCCGGGAAATGAATCGCCATCGCTTCGATCGCGTGGCGCTCGCGGAGGTCCGTGTAGAGCGGCTCGGCGAACGGCCAGCCCGGCCTCGGGGGCTCGGCTCCCGCGGGTTCGTCGGAGAGCACGACCGCAACGAGCCCTCCGACCATGTCGTCCGGGCACGCGGGTTTGCCACCGACGGCTTCGAGCAAGATCGAACGGGCCTCGAGACAAAGCGCCCGGTTGTGCGCTCGGATCGCGTCCCAGCCGCCCGGCATCAAACCACCGACGAACTCGAGGGCAAACGGCAACGTGAGCACGCCGCTCACATCGTCGGTGCCGACCCAGTCGAACTCGAGCAAGAACCGACTGCGATCGGTGCGTCGATTGCGCGCCCCGTGGCTCCTCACCAGCGGATGGAGGCCCGACTGGAGTTCCTTCTGCGCCCAGAGGAACGCGGTGCCCTTCGGGGTGCAGCACCACTTGTGAAAATTGCCGGTGTAGTAGTCGGCGCCGAGCGTCCGGAGCTCGAGCGAGAGCATCCCGGGGCCGTGCGCACCGTCGACCAGCACTTTGACGCCGCGCGCGTGAAGTTCTTGCGAAAGCTCGGCAATCGGAAAAATGAGCCCGGTCGGGCTCGTCACGTGATCGACGATGGCAAGCTTCGTCGCCGGTGACACCTTCGCGAGCACCGCCTCCAGCACGGCGCCCGAGTCGGCGAGCGGAAAGGGCACGGTGGCCGTGACGACGCGCGCCCCCACCCGCGCCGCCCATTCCTCGGCCGCGATGTTGCACGCCCCGTAGCCGTGATTCGTGACCAGCACCTCGTCACCGGGCGTGAGCGCGAAGCTCGCGAGCACGGTGTTCACGCCGGTCGTCGCGTTCTTGACGAAGGCGATGTCCTCCGCATCGGCCCCCAGAAACTCCGCCGCGGCCCGCCGCGCCTGATCGAGCCCAGGCTCGAGCTCCCGCGTCACGAACCCGATCGGATCGCGCTCGAACGCCTCACGGAACAAGGTCGCTCGATCGAGCACCCCTCGCGGGCACGAGCCGAACGAACCGTGGTTCAAGAACACGCGCCCGGGATCGAGCAAGAAATGGTGGCGGAGGAGACTCGCCATGGCGAAGGACGTAGCAGTTCGTCGCGGGCGCGGCGAATGCCGGCGATTCTTACCACTCGGGCGCTCGGGCGAGAGTAGACTCACGAGGTCATGGGACCGCTCGACAAGGAATGGCCGAACTTCGACGCCATGCCGGAGGACGAGGCCCTCACCGGCTCGCGCCCGCGCGGTCAGAAGCTGGCGCCGTGGGTTTGGTGGGACGGCGACCTTCGCGAGGCCTCGCAGCTCAGTGTGCACTACTACGCGAACGCCCTTCACTACGGCACGGCCGCGTTCGAGGGCATCCGCGTGTACCCGAGCGCACGCGGGCCGGTGCTCGTGCGGCTGCGCGATCACCTCGAGCGGCTCTTGACCTCGGCGCGCCTCTACGGCATGCGCGTGCCGTACGATCTCGAAGCACTGGTGCGCGGCGCGATCGAGGTGACGAGGCGGAACGGTACCCGCAACGGCTACCTGCGTCCGCTCGCCTATTTCGGCGAGGGGCCAATCGATCTCAAGCCGAAGCTCGAGTGTCGCGTCCACGCTTTCGTCGCCGTGCGTGAACTCGGTACGTTTCTGGGCGACGACGCGCTCCGGAACGGCATTCGCGTCATGGTTTCGAGCTTTCGCAAGATCCACCACTCGATGCTGCCGACGATGGCCAAAGCGAGCGGCCACTACGCGAACAACGTGCTCGCAGCCCACGAGGCGCTCGACCGCGGCTTCGACGACGCCATCCTGCTCAATCAGGACGGCACCGTGTCGTGTGCGACGGGGTGCAATGTGTTCCTCGTGCGGGGCGGCAAGCTCGTGACGAACGACGAATCGAGTTCCATCGTTCCCGGCATCACGCGCGACTGCGTGTTCGACCTCGCGGAAGAGCACGGCATCGAGGTCACGGTCCGCGCGTTCACGCGCGAGGAACTACTGCGCGCGGACGAGGTGTTCCTGACCGGAACGGCCGCCGAGATCACGCCGGTGCGTGAAGTGGACGGCGTCAAGGTCCGGACCGGCAAGGGGACGCTCGGAGCGCTCTTGCAGCGCGCCTATCTCCGCGCCGTCACGGGAAAAGACGAGCAGCGTTCGGGCTGGCTCACTCTAGTCGGCACTTAGGCCCGTCTGGGATAAGCTCGGACATCATGCTCGACGCGCTTTCTCGAGACCAACGGCTGCTGCTCCTGAGATTTGCGTGCGCCTTCGCGTGGACGGACCTCAAGGTGACCGAGCGGGAGCGCGCCTTCGTTCGCCGCCTGGTGGGGCGGCTGAACTTGGCGGAGGACGAGGCGGCGGAGGTCGAGGAGTGGCTCAGCGTCGCTCCTTCACCGGGCGACGTGGATCCGTCGACGGTCCCGTTCGAGCATCGGCGCGCTTTCGTGGAGACGCTTCGCGCCCTCATGTACGCCGACGGCGACGTCGACCCGGAAGAGCGCGAAGAATTCGAGCGCTTCAAGAAGGCGCTCGGCAGCTGAAGCCCGTCTATAGGGGCGCTCTAGTAGTACGGTCACGAAGTTCGTTACGTTAGCTCCAGCACCGATTTCAGTCCCTCTGGACTAGGGCGCGCGCGAACGCTGGGGAGCGGATTGCCGGCGGGCGGCACTGGGCTACTCTCTTGGGAGACGCCATGCGCGAACGCTTACTCTTTCAGGGATACCTGGCTCTGGCTCTGGTCGCCGCGTGCTCCGCGGCCGGCGGTGATGGTTCCTCTCCGGGGCCGGACCTCAGCGGCGGCACCACGCAGACCGGCGGCACGGGCGGCACGGGCGGCGTCGGCGGCACGGTCGGCATCGGCGGCACCGCCGGCACCATCACCACCACTGGCGGCACTTCGACCGGCGGCACCACCGCGGAAGATCCCGACGCGCGCGTCCCGCTCTGCACGGCGGACTGCGAAGACCTCGCCTCGGGGGGGCCGATCATCGACGAAGGCACCCCGGCCAACGTGCCCGACATGTTCGGCGGATCACCGTCTGGAACCGGTCCCTGCGTGGTCGAACCGGGCAATAACTCGCTCGTCCCGTTCAACTGGCTCCGGCCGCGCGTGCACATCGCCGGGCATCAGGCGGGCACCATGTACCAGATCAAGGTCAGCACCCCGCGCGAGCGCGACGTCCTCACCGCGTACACGCACCGCGACACCTGGATCCTCCCGCCCGAGTTCTGGGACAACGGCAACGCCGACGCACCGAAGGGCCTCACGTACAACGTCTTCGACGAGGACATCACGATCGCCGTCCGCGCGTCGACCGGCGGTGAAACCACCGTCACCTTCCAAATCGCCCCGGTCAAGGCCGGCGGCTCGATGGTGTTCTGGAGCTCGACCACGACCGAGCCAGGTGCCAACACGAACGCGCTCTACGGCTTTGCCCCCGGCGACGAGGGCGTCGTCGTCGCATTGAAGCCGCTCGACGTGCTGGAAACGGTGCTCAAGGACAATGCCTCGGGCCCGAAGGATCCCGTGACCGACGCACGGTTCGGCGCGGTGCCCGCCGGTGGCGTGCGTTGCGTCGGTTGTCACACGTCAACCCCCGATGGCCTTGCGGTGAACATCACCGACCACTGGCCCTGGAACGTCCGCTTGGTGAACATCAGCGGCGCCAACCGAGGCCGCCGCCCCGACTACGTCACGCCCATGGGGGACTTCCTCATGCAGATGCCGTGGCAAGGCGTAACCAGCTATTCGAAGGGCGATTGGGACGCCGGCAACCGCCGGTACGTCACCTCCTTCAAGCCAGACCGCGCGAACTCAACAGCCGAGCCGTGGATTTGGTGGGCCGTGGATTGCGACAATGGCGTCCAATGCGCCTACACGGGGAAGGACAACCTCATTTGGGTCGACGTTGCGGCCGCGGGCACGCCACCAGCTGACAACAACGACAACGCGCGCCCCAAGGCGGCGATGGCTGCCAAGGGCACCGGCTGGGGTGTGATCGCACGCACCGGTGACGCGAGTGGCGCCGTCTTGCCGGACTTCAGCCACAACGGGCAGACCATCGTGTACACCTCAACGGACGCGACCGCGGACGGCCACGTCGGCATTCAACCCGGCAAGGGCGTGCCGGCGCCAACGAAGGTCGATCTCTACACCGTTCCTTTCGCCAACGGGCTCGGTGGCACCGCCACACCGGTAGCAGGAGCGGCTGAGGCCGCACACGCCGAGTACTACCCGGACTATTCAGCCGACGACGCATTGATCGCCTACACGCGTGTGGACAATTTTCAGCAGCTCTTCGCAGCGGCACAGAACGACGATGGCAGGAAGATCTATTACCGACCTGAGGGCGAGGTGTTCGTCGTCCGCTCGAGCGGCGGCGAGGGCCTGCGACTCGACGCGAACGATACGCCGGCGTGCAGCGGCCAATCGAGCCCCGGCGTCTACAACAGCTGGCCCAAGTGGTCGCCGATCGTGCGCGAAGCGGGCGGCAAGAAGTATTACTTCCTGATCTTCTCGAGCGCCCGCCAGTCACCCGGGAGTATCGTCGCAGGAGACGGACGAAACATCGGCCCGATGTCGCAGCTCTACATGGCTGCCGTCGTGGATCAGGGCGGAACGCTCACTTCCTACGGCCCGTCCTACCTCTGGAACCAGCGCTACAACGTGACGGGGACGGTGGACAACCCGACGATCAACGACTTCGTCCAGAGCAACGTGACGCCCGCGTGGGACGAATTCCAGGCTCCGCCGGTGCCGCCGATCGTCGTCGTCGTGAAGTGACGGGGGCGGCCGCGTTGCTAGCTCGGGTACACGGCGTACCGAAAGTCCGGAAACTGGCACGTCCCTTCGACGCATTCCCACGTTCCCATGTCGGACGGCTTGAACGCGGGACACTCCTCTGTTCGCTCACACGGTATGGGCACCGCCGTGCAAAACCATACGGTTGATTCGTCCGGCATGAGCGGCTCGTTGCAGATTCGAGCTGGGTCCCTGCAGGGGTTATGCGCAGGGTCGACGACCTCGCATGGCTGCACACAGGCGCCACCGCAGAGGCCAGAAACGCAGTATGCCTCGGCGACGCATCTCCCGAGGTGCTGAGAAAGGTCGGCCGACTCGTAGCACTCGCTGGTCGTATTGCACGGAATCATGGGCGTCGAGTCATCCGAGTCGCCGCAGCCCGCCGTGACAAGGACGCTGGGCAAGAATGCCAACCACCCTGTGAACAGTCCCATCTTCCTGACGCCTACCGCTCTCATCGGTTGCTAGAATTCCGTGTTGTGCTGAGAAATAGCCGCTTTCACCAGGTCAAGGTCGAACCGCCGGAGAGTGAATCCGTCGAAGTGAAACGTCGCCAAGCTCGCTGGCCCAGTCGCCCTGCTCTCCAATTGGACGCCCAAGTGCGGGAGATTGGATTCCGTGAATTCCTCAGGGGCGCGGGGTGTACGCCACTCAAACTCGACCTCTCCAATGGCAAGGGTTTCGAATGAATTGCAGTCGACTATACGCCCCGCCTCCAAGTGAGTTACACCAGTCCTCTCACCAATACTAATCACGAACACGTCCCCTGTGTCATCGGTAACAGCAGAAATTGCATACGTTTCATCGAGGTTCGTCGAAAGGGTTGTGGCGACGAAGGTCTCATCGGTTGCCGTCTCCAGGATCTGCGGGTGTCGAGCCGAGTAGTTCGCGCGTTCGTCGAACGCTCCTACACCGAGCGCGAACGCCGCGCACCCGGGAACAGTGACAGCCACAAGCTGATCAAATCGCGCAAACGGCTTGAGAAACTCCGTCGGACGCTGCTTCAATGCGATCGGCTCCCCGAGCCCAGTTGCTTCGAGCGGGACGACCTCCGGTGAGCCGTCTCGCATGAAAAACACGGAGTGATCCACGCCGAACGCGCCGTGCAGTACGACAACCACGGGCTGGATCAGCCCAGGAAACGCGAACGGCAGCGACGACACATACCTGTGACACGTGCGACCCACTCCCGCCCGACAGGCCACGAAGCCGGTGGAGCCGCCAATGATGACATCGCCATCCCCATCCGCATCGACATCATCCACGAGGACATTGTGGTCCGCGTCCACGGGTTCGAAAAAGTCGGACCAAGCCCTCGTCGTGACCGCTTCCATATCCACGTTCGCAACCCAGACACCGCAACCAGGGTCCGAAACCACCGCAACGGAGTTTCCTCCAAGAGTTCCCGCCCCAACAGCGACGGGAAAACCGCTGCAGTTCACATGAGTTGGTTCGACGAGCCCCAAGGTCGGGGTGCCTCCAATGTTGCTAAGCACCCGCAACCCGGGCCATGCCACGACGACAGATGCAAATGCACCGCCGGCGGTCAACGCGCTATCACTGTTCGAGTAGGTGAGGGGGCCACCGCCGAACTCCAGTTTTGAACGGTGATCGGATGTCCCACACGCCACGATCCCAACCCAGTGCGTTCCCACCAAGAGCAGCAAACGGACGGTGCCGCGGCAACCTTCGAAAAAGCTACGGTTCGGTCGAAGGCCGTGGATCTCCCGGGACCAGGTCATGGATGGGCAGGACCACAGGCTCCGCCGAAGCATCGGCAAGACTGTATCGCACCTGTTGTTGTCGAGCCACCACCGGCGGGCCTTCCGGCTGAGGCGTTACCTCGCTGAACGAAACTACACACTTCGGTTCCGCAACCCCGTCCGCGTCGGGGCTCGGAAGCACGTAGGCAACCTGAGCGAGACGAACGCTGCCGTTCGGGTGCTCTCGACGGAAGCGGGCCTCGCACTCGGGAAGCGATACTTTGCTGGGCACTGAGCGCCCCGCCTGAACAAGCTGAACCGCGGCTCGCCTCAACTTGATGGAGGCAACACGGCCGGACCTGTGGATCGCGACACGCAATCGGCCGTCGCGGAAGGGGAGACCGTCGATCATCCTCGGCGCGCTGAAACGAAAGTTCAATATTCGGGGTTCCGGTGGTTCCTCGTCGCTGCGTGTAGACACTATATAGTCGGTCCACCCCACATGGACATTCTTCAGGTCATAGTCGGATGCAGAGATGAACCCAGCCTGTTCCAATTGGACGATCACGGCATCAAAGACCAATCGTGCCGCGCTTTCGCTGGCCGGAGGATCGTTCTCGACCTCGGGGATCTTCGACTCAAATTCGGGATTTGTCACCATCAGCGTATCGGTCGAACGCTCGTATCGAACATGCAGGCCCGGCGCAACGGCGTCTACTCTTCCGTCCCAGGATCGGGAGGAATCTGCCACGGATCGCGCCAGGGACTCCTGAAAGGGCGCATCCACCAGCGCTTTGCCGAGGACGATCTCCGCGAGCCGCCGCGCACGTCCAACAAGGTGCGAATCCGCTACGTCAGGACTGACAATAGCGTAGGTAGGTCGTTCTGTCGCAATCGCTACCTGTTCGGCGCCGCCCAGCGACGTTCTCTTGCTGGGGTTCTCCACGTCAGTCGCGCACGCGAGGAGCACCAAGGTAACAGGCAAGGACCATTGGTATGTGGGCTTCATGAGTCGTCTTTCTCAGCAGTCGCCGGTCCCGTTGTAGATGCGAACCCAGTTATAAAAGAAGAGCGGCTGATTCGCGCCACAAGACGGCGCTGACGGGCGGCCACCGTACTGGAAGTCCCCTGGATAGACATCCTTCATCTTCGTCGAATCTCGAACGAGATTCGCTTGTGCCGCAGTAGCCCCGTATGAGACGATGATTGGTGTGTTGGTATCCTCGTCCTGATCGTCGGACTGCATCCAGAGCAACCAACAAGACGCATTGGAAGCACCCGAGGTGCAATTGAACCAGCCCGCAGGAGAATCACTGTGGATTCCCGGGGAATTGTGAAATCCGATGTTTTGATACGTCCACTGGAAGTTTGCGTGAGCAACAAGGCTTGTCGTCTTCAAGGTGCAGCTAGTCAGATACATGGCATACCCCGCTCGCTTGCCAGCCATCGATCCGAGCCGGGAGTTCGTACCCAGTATGTTGTTGCAGACACCAAGATGCGGCCAACCGAAGAACAGACTTCCTCCACCCTGCAAGCCATGGCCAGCATATACGGTAAATTTTGCGTCGTCCGCATAGTAGGAGTCGAGGCCAGACGGCCCAAAACTGCTGGAACAAGCCTCACGCCAATCGTGAGGAAAGCATTCAAACTCAATCAACCGCAACCCACTCCATCCGCTCGATTCCAGATACTGGTCCAGCAACGCGGTGATCGTATTTACATTGGTCGCTTGACAGCCATTTCCAGTGAAATCCACTACCTCCTCGATGAAGTAGGTTTTTGGTGGCGGACCTCCTTGCGCCGCCACTTGGGGCGCGATGAGGCAAGCGGTGGAGAACACCAAGCATGCGCTTAGTATCGGACTTCTGAGAATCATGAGATCCTCCGATGGATGAATACGCTCTCGGGGCAGAGAGAGCCTCGGGTCAGAAAAGAGCCGGCTAGACTAGCCTGCGCCTTCTTCCGTAGTGTGTATCAGCGCTCGACACGCTCGCACAACTGGTGTGATCCCTAGGTTTGGTCTTTTCCATCATCGGTACGTGCGCGAAGCTGGAGAAGTCGTCGCAGCTGTCATGTGAAGCCGGCAAGGGCGGCAATGAGGCGTACCCGCGTCGGCTGTCTCGTCTTTCGAAGGATGTTCGAGACGTGAAACTCGACGTTCTTGGCAGTGCATCCAAGACGTTGCGCGATCTCCTTGTTTGTCTCGCCGCGCAGGAGGATCCGGAGCACACGCTCCTCACTGGAAGTTAGCCGCAACTGTGTCCAACCTGGCCTTCCCGACCCCACCATGTGCTCTCCTCCCTCTGGTCCACGCTTCGTAGCCCAACCGCATCGGGTAGCAAACGCCAAGCGCCTACTATGGCTGCAAATCTTCTGGCACCACGCTGGTCGCCTCCTGAGGAAACATCCTTGCAATCGGCGCGCGGACGTCGGCGTGCGAATGTTGCAAATGATCACGATTGTTTTATTCCGGGGTCCGGGACCGGAGCTGAATGCTGACCACGTCAAGCGCAAACCAAAGTCGCGAAGCACCTGAAAACCATCAGCCAATGACTCCCCCAGCGAGCACGATGCACGTGTTGCTGGTGCGATCCTGGCGCCGTTCGCGGGAGGCGAATCGAACGCAGCGGGGCCGGGCAGTGCCCGGGGTGTACAGCAGACACACTACAAAGATCTAGCAGGCTCGAAACCGCGTTCGGCGCCCGCCCCCAGGAAGTGGCGCCGAAGCAGTATGCCCCGCCTGACGCGGGCATGGGGTAACGGTGAAGCGACGACTTTTCCTGAAGGGCTTGGGTGGGGCCGCCGTTGCGGCGCCGTTCCTTGGCTCCTTGCGACGGCCGGCAGGGGCGTCGGCGCTCGAAACCAACCCCCGCCGCCTGGTGATCTTTCACACCAGCGCCGGCTGCCTGACGAACCGCTGGTTTCCGACGGTCGAGGATGGGCCGATCGACGCGGCTGCACTCGCGGGGACGACGCTCGAGCGGCTCGGCCCCTACGCGGATAAGCTGCTCTTCCCGCGCGGCCTCGCCATGTACCCACGGGGGCAAATCACCGTGAACGGTGTTACCTACTTCGATCCCCACGATCAGGCGATGGGGTCGAAGCTCACGGCGGCGCCCATCGATTCTGGCGGCAACCATTGGGCGCTCGGCCGCTCGCTCGATCACGTGGCGGCCGATCTCGTCAACCCGGAAGCGCGGGAACCGCTCGTCCTTTCGGTGGGCAGTGCGTTCACGAACGTGAAGGGGATCCTCTCGTACAAGGGAGCAGACCAGCCGTTCGCCCCGGTGACAAAACCGGCCGCCGTCTACGCCACACTGACGGGGATAGTGCCCGGCGGGGAGCCTGCGACGGAAGCGGAATACCTCGTCGCCCGCGGCAAGAGCGTGATCGACATCGTTCGCGAAGACCTCGACACGCTCCGGCGCGTCGACATGAGCAAGAGTGATCAGGAGAAAATCGACGACTGGCTGCAGCTGCTCCGCGACACGGAGACGCAGCTCCCCACCCTCTGTACCAGCGAGCAGGCAACGGCGCTCGGCGTCACGCAGCCGGCCGTCACCGCGGCGTCAGGCACCGACATGGGCACGGCAATGACGCTCGGCGGCGAGATGATGATGAAGCTCATCGCACTCACGATGATGTGCGACCTGAATCGGTCGATCATCCTGCAATGGCCGGGCTTCGTTACCTTCAACTGGGACGGCATCTCGCACAACTACGACCATCAGGGGCTGTCCCACCGGAACGGCAGCGCTGCGGTCGGCGGCACCTGCGTCGACGGCGTCCTCGGCATGCTGCGTGAGATCGACGAGTGGTACGCCGGTCGCTACGTGAGCCTCGTGGGCTTGCTCGACAGCATTGGGGAGGGCGACGGCACGCTGCTCGATAGCTGCGCGGTCACCTGGCTCCCGGAGCTGTCCGACGGCAATGCCCACAACCTCAACAACCTGCCGATCGTGATCGCGGGGAGCGCCGGCGGCTACCTGAGACAAGGCGTTTCGGTGAACCTCGAGGGGGGAACGCTGGGCCCCGGCAACAGCGAGGCCTACTGCGTCGAAGCTGGCGACGCGATCGGGTTCGACACCGGCTCGGACGGCGGCCTGGTGCCGTTGAACAAGCTCTACGTGACGCTCCTGAACGCCATCGGCGCGACCGAAGGCGGCGCGCCGATCGAAACCTTCGGCCAGGTCGACAGCAACGTGATCGAGGCGGGCATCACCCAGCCCGGTGAGCTCGCCGACCTCAAGGCCTAGACCGAGTTACTCGTCCCGTGAACGACGAGCTCACTCGTCGGTGAGCAGCGAGAGCGACGCGTCCTTCGACTCGGCCTCGTTGCCCTGCTCGAGCAGCTCGGAACGGTAGATGAGGGTGCCGTCGGCGGCGACGATCTCACCCGCGATGTCGCGACCGGGGAGCGCCTTCGAGGCGGTGACGCCCATGCTCGCTTCCTTGTCGCCGAGCCACACGCGGTAGCTCTTCGTCTCGCAATCGAGCTCGGAGGGTCCCACCGTGCAGGTGCCCGTCGTGGCCGCGGTGAGGCCGTCATTGGAGTCGGGGACGACGCTCGTCATCGCCATCAGGGCCTCGTAGTCGGCCACCGTTCCGGGCTTCTCGCCGCCCTCGAACAGGCGCACCACCCGTTTCACCTCGCCGTTCGCATCGACCCACGCCCGGAGGCCGCGCGCCCCGGCGGTGTCTTCGAGGCGATATTCGATGATCCACGCGTCGCCCTCTTTCCCGGTGACGCGTTCGGTGAAGAGGGCCGGGTGCTTACGGAAGCTGCCGGTGATCATGTGCACGTTGAAGTCGCCAACGCGACGCGTGCTCGTCGGAGCGGCCTCGTCCGCCGCGGAGCTCGGCTCCGGCATGCTGGACGCACGCGCCGCAACCGAAGTGGGTTGAAGCATGGGGCCCGTCGCCTGAGAGGGCCCGGCGCAGCCTGCGGCAAGAGCCACGGTCGCCGTCGCGCCGAGGGACAGCACGGTGTGGAGTGAGTTCTTCCTCATGCATTCGGCCTTCTCACGGCACGCGCGTTACGGCCAAATTTCGGGGGAGCGCCCGCAGAGGAGGAACCTGGTACGCTCGGGAGTTCATGCCCGGCGACGACAGCGGCGACAGTGACCGCGCCGACCTAGAGCGTACGGAAAGTGCGCTCGAAGAGTCCGAACAGCGTTTTCGGAGTGTGGTCCAGGGCGCACCCGACGGCGTGGTGATCCTCCGGGGTCCGGTGCTCCTCTACATGAACCCGCGGGCGGCCGGCATGCTCGGTCTCGCCTCGCCCGAGCAAGGGATCGGGCGCCGGATCACGGAGTTTATCCATCCAGACGAGGTCGAGCTCGCCGCCACCCGCATCCAGGAAACCCTCAGGACCGGCATCGCGCCGGACGCCCCGAACGAATACCGCTCGCAGTCGATCAACGGGCGCGAGCTGACGGTCGAGATCAAGTCGATCCGCATCGATTTCGACGGAAAGCCAGCCGTGCTCGCCTTCGCTCGCGACGTGACCGATCGGAAGGCGCTCGAGAGTCGTGTCGCCCAGGCCGAGCGCCTTTCCGCTCTCGGCGTGCTCTCGGCCGGCGTGGCCCACGAGATCAATAACCCGCTTGCGTACCTCTTATTGAACCTCGAGTTCATCGAGCAGCAGATCCGGCTGCTCCCCGAGGACGACGACCGCGAAACACTCCTTCGCCGGGTGCGGGAGGCCCAGCACGGCGCCGATCGCGTGGCGACCATCGTGCGCGACCTCCGGACGTTCGCACGGGACGACCCGAGCTCGCGCGCGCCGGTGCGCGTGGAGGATGCGCTCGAAGCCGCCGTGACCCAGGCCGAAGGCGAGATCCGACGCAAGGCGCGGGTCGTTCGCCGCTATCAACCGGTGGCCGAGGTCCTGGGCAACGCCGCGCGCCTCGAGCAGGTGTTCGTCAATCTCGTGACCAACGCGGCCCAATCGATGGCGGCCGACGACCCGGAACATCAGACGATCACGCTCGAGATCTCGCAGGACGAGACGACGGTGAAGGTGAACGTCACCGACACCGGGAGCGGCATGTCCGAAGAGGTTCAGGGCCACATCTTCGACCCCTTCTTCACCACCAAGCCACCAGGCGTGGGCACCGGACTCGGCCTCCCGATTTGCCAGGGTATCGTGCGGGCGCACGGTGGCACGCTGGAGGTGGTGAGCACGGTCGGACGGGGTTCGAGCTTCGTCGTCAACCTGCCGCGCCTGCGCGACGATCCCTTCCCGGCGCGAGAGGCGACCTCGATCGGGGCGCGCCCGAGGATCCGGGGCCGCGTGCTCATCGTCGACGACGACGTCAACGTGGGCCGCACGCTCTCCCTGGCGCTGAGAAAAGACCACGACGTGACGGTGGTGACGAGCGGAGAGGGCGCGCTCGCGGCGCTGCGCACGGCGGTCGGTTCAGAGGAGTTCGACGCCATCCTGTGCGACGTGCTGATGCCGGGCATGACCGGCGGGGAGCTGCTCGACCGAGTGCGCAGCGAGCTGCCGGGGCTCGAAACCCGGTTCATCTTCATGTCGGGCGGGCTCTTCGGCGGCGGCACGGAGGAGCTCGCGGAAAAGTCGACCAACCGCTTGCTCGAGAAGCCCTTCAATCTGCAGGCGGTCCAGGAAGCACTGCACCGCGTCGTGAGCCGGGCGCGGCCCAGACCCTAGGGCGAACCGTGCGCTAGCGCGCCAGCGTCGGCGGTTCGTCCACCATCACGACGCTGCCCGGCTTGGCCCCCGAACGGAGGCGATCCAGCACCTCCGGGAGGTAGATCGCCGCGCCCGTTGCGGCCGCCGAAGCACCGATCGCCGTCGCCCAGCCGATCGGCCCGAGCGGGCGGCAGCCGAAGACCTGACTGAGACCGGGGGTCTGTACGATTCCCGCCAGCGCCGCCGCCGACAGGACGCTCGTCAGCACGACGGGCCGGCTCATACCTCCGGAGGCGAGCGTCTGCCCGAGCTGAGTACCGACCAGCGCGACGAGCCCGACGGTGCTCGCACGCGGCCGGCTGCTCGTGAAGTGAGCCACACCCCAGGCGAGACTGGCGCCGAGCGCCGTGACCACCGCGCGTTCCGCAATCTGGCGATTCAAGAGGTCCCCGAGCGACGCTTCCGGCCCCTCGTGAGCGAGCGCGGCGAGGGAGTGCGGGACCGGCGGGCGCAAGGCAATCGCCATCGCTGGAGCCACGTCGGTCAGCAGGTTGACGAGCAGGAGCTGGCGCGCGTTGAGCGGTGGACGCCCGTCGATCAAGCCCGCCCCGAGTGTGAAGCCGATCTCGCCGAGGTTACCGCCGACGAGGATCGACACCGCATCGCGCACGGCGGCCCACATCGCACGGCCCTCGAGCACCGCGTCGACCAGCGTCTCGAGCCGCGCGTCGGTGAGCAGAATGTCGGCGGCGGCACGCGCCGCACTGGTGCTCTGCTCCCCGACCGCGATCCCGACGTTGGCGAGCCGGATCGCGGGCGCGTCGTTGGCGCCGTCGCCGACCATGGCGACCACGCGCCCCGCCCGTTGCAGCGCGCGCACGATACGAACCTTTTGCGCCGGCGTGACCCGAGCAAACACGGCGACGTGGCGAATGCGCCTCGCCAGATCCGCGTCGCCGATTTCGGCCAGCTCGGCCCCCGAGATCACGCGTCCGGCACCGAGCAACCCGACGTCGCGCGCGACGGCACGGGCGGTCCCCGGATGGTCACCCGTGATCATCACCGTGCGAACACCGGCCTGAGCGAGCTCCGCCACCGCACGGGCGGCGCTCTCGCGCACGGGATCGCTGAACGCGAGAAAACCGAGGAAGGTGAGACCGACCGGACGCCGCGGGTCCAGGCTATCGCCCTCGGGCACGATGCGCTCGGCGACGGCGAGCACGCGGAGGCCCCTGCCGGCAAGCTCCGTGGCGCGGGCGGCGAGCTCCTTCGCCGCGCTTTCGTCGAGCGGAAGGCGCTGGCCGGCTCGGCGGAGACCCGAACACAGACCGAGCACGACCTCGGGTGCTCCCTTCAGGTCGATGACGACGCCCTGCTCGCACTTGCCGACCGTCGAGTGGTAACCACGCCCGGCCTCGAACGAAACCTCGAACGCCCGTTCGAACCCCGGGCACGCGTAGTCGAGCGGCAGATCGAGCCGGTCGGCAGCGCGGTACACCGCCTGCTCCGTCGGGTCGAAGGACCGGCCACCCCGCTCGGCCGAGGCACGCAGGGCGGCGCCGAGCACCGGCAGCGTCACCGCATCGAGGTCCGGCAGGCGTTGCTCGACGGTGTCGTCCGCCGCCAAGACGAGCTCGATCCGCCCCTCGGTCAGCGTGCCCGTCTTGTCCATGCAGAGCACGTCGACGCGTCCGAGAGCTTCGATGCTGCGGACGTTGCGAACCAGCGCGCCGCGCTTGGACAGCCGCTCGGCTGCTGCAAGCTGCGCCGCCGTCGCCAGCAGCGGGAGACCCTCGGGCACCGAGGCGACCGCGAGGCTCACGCCGCTCCCCACGAGGTCCTCCATCTTTCTCCCGCGCGCGAGCCCACTGACGATCAGGCCGGCCCCGGCACCGAGCGCCACCGGCCCCGTGAGCTGGATCAGCGAGCGCAGCCGTCGCTCGACGCCGCCGCGAGCCGCATCGAGCTTGGTCGCCACCACGCCGCGGCGCGCCTCGGTCTCGTCGCCGACCGCGACGACGACGGCCGTGACACGCCCGGCGGCAACGGCCGTGCCCTCGTACAGCATCGAGTTCCGATCGGGTACCTCGAGCTCGAAGGACGGCTGCACCTGCTTTTTGACCGGCATCGACTCGCCCGTCATGCTGGAAGCGTCCATCTCGAGCGATTCGGCTTCGATGATGCGGCAGTCGGCCGGCACGACGTCACCGGCCGCGAGCAGCACGACGTCGCCGTGCACGAGCTCGAGCGCGTCGATCTCGGAAAGCTGGCCACCGCGCCGAACCATGGCGCGGCGGCGGTTCGCCCGGGAAAGCTCACGGATCGCGCGTTCGGTCCGGTGGCGTTGAAACCCGCCGACCAACGCGTTCAGCACCACCACGCCGCCGACCATCGCCGCGTCGCCGAACGATCCGACCGCCGCTGAAAGTCCCGCGCCCGCGGCGAGCAGCGGCGCGAGCGGATTGAAGAGTTCGTCCGTCACCGCTTCGACCAACTCCACGGCCGTCGACCGGGTTGGGAGCGCCGGCGATCGGCGGGCGAGCGCTTCCTTGCGCTCGAGGCCACTCGGCCCGGTTCCGAGCCGCGCCTGAACGGCGCGCGCGTCGAGCGCGTGCCACGGCGTCCGATCGCGGGGCGGCGGCAGTGCCCTCCGAACGAGGTTCAGCGAGCAGCGAGCACCGTTCACCATCGACACCAGCGACGCCGCGTTCACCACCGCGATCACGCGCCGCCCGGTGAGCGGCAGGAGGCCTCCGGCCGACACCAGCGCGCCGAGCGAGGCCGCACCGAGCGCGATGTTGACGCTCTGCTTGGCAACCTGACGCGCAACGCGGGCGGCATGGAGGATGAAGCGCGGGTCCGAGAGATCCTCGGCGCACAGGAGGTGTGCGCCCCACGGCGGAGCTTCACCCGGCCGGAGCAGCCCGATCGCCACGTCCGCCGCCGACAGCGCGGCGCCGGTGCCCGACGAGCCGATCACGCACACGCCGCGCCCCTCACGTTGCAAGCGCTGCACGCCGCGGACCATGCCCTCGCCGTCCGGAATCGTGTCGTCGGCCGCAACGCCGTGGAGGACGGCGTCGTCCCGCGCCGCGATGACCACGCGCATCCCGGCCTCGTGGGCAGCCGCCACGAGCTCGTCGACCCCGAGCCGCGACACGATCTCGATCTCGACCAGCGCGACGACGTGGCCGTGTCGCTCCAGCGCGAGCACGAGCCCGCCTTGTCCGCCGAGGTGCGCACCTTCCGCCACGAGCTCGGCCGGGGCCCGCCCGTCGAGGGCGCCGAACGGCCCGAGCGTGAAGCCGTCGAGCACCTGTCGCACCACGGGTTCGTCCGGATCGAACAAACCCGCGACCCGCCGTCGGAGGTCCGCCTCGTCCTCACCCGGAGCCAGCACCAGCGCGCGGATCTCCCAGCGGTGGCGCGCGACCAGGTCCCCGGTGAGCACCACGCAGTCGATGCGGTCGAGCCGGCGGAGCGCGGCCGAATCGAGCACGAGAACCCCGCGCCGCGCTAGCGCCCGCCCGAGCTCGGCGGAGAACACGTCGCGCCCGAGCTCGGCCGGCTTCGGCATCCCGCCGAACAACGCCGCGATGGCTCGCTGAACGCTGCGAGTCGCGAGAAAGCTGACGGCGAACCCGGCGAGCGATACCAGCACCGCGCGATCGGAGTATTCCTCGATCGGACCGCGCGGCAGCGGGCACGGCCGCGGCTCGATCGCACCCGGCGCTGGCCCCTCCGGCACACCGGTACCGTAGAGCTCGGCTTCACGCGCCTCGAAGGTATCGCGTCGCGCCGCGACCTCGAGTAGCTCCACCGTCCGGTGGACGAGCTCGACGAGTGCGCTCCCCGGCCGCTGAGCGATAGCGTGGGCTACCGCGGCGCCCACGTCGAGCATGAGCTCGGCGCGCAGCGGACCGAAGCTTTCGTCGAGCCCGCGGCGCAGGCGCGGCGTCGCCTGCACGATCTGCAGGAGCGAGGCAACCGTGCCCGCAAGCCGGACGGAGGGAATCAGCGACAGCCGGAGCGCGCTGCCGCCGAGCACTGCGGCACCCTCGACGATCAACGAGACGACCAGGCGTTCGATCGCCTCGATATCGGCCGGGTGCTGCCAATCCCCGCCGCGAAACGGCGCGGTGTGGACCGACACCGCGCGCTCGGCGTGCTCCACCCGCTCGACGATGTCCTCGAGCTCGAGAGCCCCGTTTTCAAGCTCGAGCACCACGCGCTGGAGCGGCCGGCTCACGTGGACCGAACGCACGGCAGGGTCGTCGCCGAACTCGGCGGTGAGCGCGGCCGTGAGCTCTTCGAGCTCGGTGCCGCGAACGTCGCGGTACTCGACATGGGCCCGCGCCCCGCCCATCCACGCGCGGCGGGTACGCGGGCCGAACTGGCGGGCCGCGCGCTGGAGGAGCGCCCCCGCGCGAGAAAAAACGCTTTCCGGCATCGCCATCTTCGGGTTCACGGGGTCAGGAACCGATCCGTGGCCGAGACGAGTTCATGGACGATACCGGGCTCGAACGCCGAATGTCCGGCATCCGGCACGACACGGAAGTCGGCCTCCGGCCAGGCACGATGGAGCTCGAACGCGCTCTCGATCGGACAGATGACGTCGTAGCGACCCTGCACGATCACCGCGGGTAGTTTCCTGATCAAGGCAACGTCGTCGATGAGTTGGTTCTCGTGCGACAAAAAGCCGCCGTTCGCGAAGTAGTGGCACTCGATGCGCGCGAACGCGAGACTGAACTGGTCACCGG
>Ga0315912_10000249_pt1 | contig 111937 bp, 109 predicted proteins | sample VfabasoilMG_FD_204469 | JGI IMG/M metagenome (GOLD analysis project Ga0315912, IMG submission 204469) | Garden soil microbial communities collected in Santa Monica, California, United States - V. faba soil | ecosystem: Environmental > Terrestrial > Soil > Garden | place: USA: California... | reverse complement strand
TGGGAAGCCGGAATCGTTGGTGCTTCAGTCGTGGCATGCGTGCCTCTGAGTGCGCAAGGGTACCCTTGCGTGCTTGACAGTCAAGACAGTTGCTTTTCTAAGGTAGATACCAGGTCCGACATTCTTTGCACTTATTTACGATAGCCGCGTTCCTTCACTGATTGGATTGGCGAGGCGGCAACATTCGACTCCGGCAGCGCGCCACTCCCTCACGAGCTTGGAGATTGTTGGGATCGCAGGACAGAATCGCGTTCCAATGAAGCAAGGCCTCATCCGGTTGGTCTAACTGCTCCAACAACGTCGCCAACTCACTTCTCGTCGCGATGTCTGCCGGACCGATTGCCAAGGTCTCTTGAAGTTGAGAGATCCGGATGGTCCATTCTTCATTAGGTGGATTGCGCCTGGATGACGATGGCTCACCCAGGCTTCCGATTGTCGTCGCCATGTCCGCGCTCTCCTATTCATCTGCGCTCATTTCCCCTCAAAGCCGGCCATTAACCTCATGCCGATCTCGCCCGCATGATTCATGAGCACTTCTGCTGCAATCGCCGGCCTGCCGGTCTGACGTCGATCAACCGTTCAGGATTTGCCGCATTCGACGGGCTCATGGGCAGTTCCTTTGAGCTTAATGGCCCCGGTCGTCGGGATACCTGGAGAATAGACTCTGTTGTTACCATTACATTTTGTCTCCGTGGTCGCCGGCCGTTCGGAGATCTGTGCGTGCGATTCTGATCTTTCCTCCGCAATTGTCTGGCGCGCAGGATCATTCCGTTGCTCTAATCTCTGTATTTCTCGCCAGGTGGCATACGGAACAGTTGCCACGATCAGCACAAGAACTGGAATCAGACTCCAGCTCCACGCCAGAGCTCCGACTATGGCAATTGTCGCCATCAGGTATGTAATCACATCAAACAACCCGATCTGCTGTTCGCGAATTCTCGACATTGCTATAGTCCCCCCTGGAATCTGGCTAAGCCGTCATCTCCATGAACAAGACCACGAGCGCCATTACCGTGATTCAAACGGTCGGCAGGGTACACACTGCCTCCGATCCTGCTCGTAGGATCATCATGTGCATACCCGATGCCGCGAGGAGCAAATAGATAGACCGGTAGATTTATCGCACTCTTTGAACGGGAATCTCCGAACCGGAGCACCGTCTGATTCAGAAGCCGACTGCGAGCACGCTCGTCATCTGCAAGATCTGCAGATCGTAATCCTTCAACTGACAGGCGAGACTCCGATGTCTTTTGACAGATCATGGAGCTACCTCTTTCATGCCACCGATCAAGCACGTGCAAGAATTGCAGGTCGAAGATGAGATGAGAGAAGAAGTGTGATGTGGTGCAGGGAGGCTGAGGAGATCCTTACTCGCGGATCCCGTATTCCTTGATCTTGTACTGGAGGGACCGCAGGCTGATACCGAGCAGTTTGGCAACTTTCTCGCGGTGGTTGGTGACTTCCGAGAGGGTTCGGCGAATTACTTCTTTTTCGATCTCTTCCAATGGACTTCCGAGGGTGACGACCATGGTCCGAATATCTTCTTTGCTGGCCTGAATCTCCTCCGGCAAATGTTGGGGCTGAAGCATATCCTCACGTACGGTCACGACCAGTCGTTCAAGAAGGTTCCGGAGTTGCCGAATATTTCCCGGCCAGGCATACAGCCGTAATAGCCGCATCGCTTCCCGCGAGACTTCCTTCGGCGCCCGTCGATGCTGTGCGCAAAATTCCGGCAGGAACGTCTCAACGAGGAGGGGAATGTCGTCTCCGCGTTCGCGTAGCGGCGGTAGTTTGATCGGAACAACATTGAGTCGATAGAAGAGATCCTCCCGAAGATCGCCTTGCTTGACGGCCTCGGCCAAGTTTCGGTTGGTCGCGGCAATTATTCGGGTATCCACGTTCACGACCTTCGTTCCACCCAGACGTCGGAATTCCTTGGTCTCCAAAACCCGAAGAAAGTCGACTTGGGATTTCAAAGAGAGCTCGCCGATTTCGTCCAACAACAGCGTTCCGCCGTGGGCCAATTCGAATCGGCCGGCCTTGGTGGTCAACGCGCCGGTAAAGGCGCCTTTCTCATACCCGAATAACTCGCTCTCGAAGAGATTGTCGGGCAATGCCCCGCAATTCAAGGTAATAAACGGACCATCGGCCTTCGGGCTTTTGTGGTGGATCGCTCGAGCGACAAGTTCCTTACCGGTTCCACTCTCCCCCGTAAGCAACACGGTGACATCGCTGTCCGCAACCATCTCCACCAGACCATAGACTCGCTGCATGGGCTCGCTCTCGCCGACCAGCTGATCGAAACGCGCTCTCGTTGCGAGGCGGTCTCTGAGTTGCTTGTTTTCAAAGGCCAGGGCATGGCGCTCGAGCGCTTTCTCCACGACCACCGGAAACCGCTCGCGATCGATCGGCTTCGTCAGATAGTCGTAGGCGCCCAGACGCATCGCTGCCACCGCCGTATCAATCGAACCAAACGCAGTCATGACCACGACTTCTGTATCCGGCCATTGCTCTTTCAGTCGATGCATAAACTCCATCCCGCCGATACCGGGCATCCGAAGGTCAGTGATCACCAGATCCATCCGGACTTCTTCCAGATGCTGCAAGGCCTCTTCTCCCGTACCGGCCCCGTAGAGCTGATAGCCCTTTTTCTCCAACATGGTGACCAGGGCATTGCGGATATTCACCTCGTCGTCGACGACGAGAATATGAACGGTTTGCGTCACGATCCCATTCCGATCTTTCGAGGTTGATCAATCGCCACGGGGAATTGTGTCACCACCGTCGTTCCGCTCCCAGGCACACTCGATACCTGAATGGTTCCGCCATGATCCTGCATGATTCGGTACGCAATGGCGAGACCAAGCCCGGTCCCGCTCGACTTGGTCGTATAGAAGGGTTCGAACAGACGGGCGATCTCCTCCTTCGTGATCCCGACGCCGTCATCCTTCACGGTGATCTCGATCCAAGGCTTCCCGTCAGTCTCCCGCTGCGTCACAGTAACTTGACAGAGTCCACCGTTCGGCATGGCATGAAACGAATTGACGATGATGTTCACCAATACCTGGCTGATCTGGGTCTCGTCGCCCATCACAGGCGGTAATTCCTCTTCCGCAACCTGTTCGAGTCGAATCTTGCGCTCCTCCGCCTCGAAATGCATCAGAGCCAGGATGTGGTCGATCAGTGCCTTCACATCCACCTCGTGCAGGCTCACGGATCCCGGACGAGCGAATTTCATAAAATTGTCCAGAATGACTGAGAGACGGCGGCATTCCGCATTCAAGACATGGAGATATCGCACTCCCTGCGTTGCCAGCGTTCCCTTCTCCTTGAGGTCTTCTTCAAGGAGATGCAGATTCAAGTCTATCGCGCTCAAGGGGTTGCGCAACTCATGCGCCACCCCGGCCGACAGGGTATGCATCGCCGCGAGTTTGTCCGCGATCCGCACACGCCGCTCCAGGCCTAACAGCTCTGTGACATCTTTAAGCAGCACGATGACGCCGACCGGACTCCCTTCGTCACCCGTCAGGTCCGCAGTGGTGAGGCGTATCGTACGAGTCTGATCCCCGGTGCGATACGGCATATCATGATGATCCACATGGTGGTCGTGATGCAGTGCTCCATCGAGCACGATGCGAATCGTATCTCCTTGGGAAAACATCAGTGCATAGGATTGACCGAGCAATTCTTCCGTCGAACGTTTCAATGTTGCCGCGGCAGAGGGATTGACGGCAGTGACCAGGCCATTGCGGTTAATAGTCAGCACACCGGTCGGGATGCTCTCAAGGATATTTCTGGCCAACCCTTTGACCTCTTCGAGAGTCCGTCTGGTGCTGTCGTAGTGCAAGAAGGTGATGACGGCTGCAATCCCGATTGCGCTGACTAAGACCACGAGGAAGGTGACCAGGATCAAGTCATGCCGAGATTGCCAGAGGGCTTGAAACAACTCCGTGGGTACCGCCTGCCTTTGCGTCAACCCTTGGAGTAGGAGCTTCTCCTGTTCCAAGCTAACTAAGAGGATGACGGCTACGACCAACGCTAGAATAAGCACGACAGAGGTAATGAGGCCGTACGGTATGCGTCGAAACAGCGTGGTTTTTTGAATAGGCCTAAACATGGCGCAATTTGAAATGCTACGGTTTTATGCTATCACGGGAGGCTCATGGGATACAGTTTGATGTTCTGCCTGCGAGAAGGGAGTTGCAGCGAGCATCCTTGCAGAATGACGCGGTTCCCATGGTCGCTTCAATGCGGGGTCGCTCGGCACAACGGTCTTGGTCCGCGGCTTCGTTTCGAACACACACGCCTCCGGATGATCTGTCTGATGGCGAGCGTCATGCGTGTACCGTTCCGTGGAAGGTCCGCAAGGAAGGGCGAGATCATCCGCTCACATCTTCGGTTTCGCTGGATTGGAAACCAATGCGCGCTTGCGATTCAACCGGTCGCCGCACTCCTGACAGAGCTCTTGTAACGTGAGGTCGTCATAAAACAGCACCACGGAGCGGCGGGCGCACCGGTCGCAATATTTTGATGCTCTTATCTGGGCTTCGGTCAACTGACTCAAAGAATCTTTCATGCGGAATACCTCCTTTATTCCCCTTGGATATCGGCTGACTTGTTAGGTCGATCATGCGTCGTTAGACACAATGTTCCTCTTCAATAATGAACCACTTGCTTTGGAGGCTTGCTGCGACCCTGCTGGACGGGCTTTTCTTGCGCATATTAACCTCCCGCTTTTACGAAACCATTTCCACGACCCAACTCCAGCCTACTCAGACACACCCAGCCCCACTTCAGCCAAGGTTTGTACGAAACTTAAATTGTAGCTGGAGTAAAGTGGGCTCCAGCACAAAAGAAGCACCGTGGCGGGCTTGTTCCAAGATTCACACCTATCTCACTGACCGAGGTCGGGGCCCACTCACCTGGACCAGCTCACCCTCCGATTGTTCCTCCGCCGGCGGCAGTGTGCGGGGGCGAGCGGTCCTGAAGTGGACAAGATCCTTCGAAAAGAGCACATCGAGTGTCCAGTCCAAGGCCACGAGGACTTTCTTTTCGAACCGTGGCAACTTCAGCAAGTAAATCGTCCGCCATAGCCACCAGGCAATAAAACCTGAAAAGTTCACGCCGAGGATGTTGGCCACGCCGGTCCGTTTCCCGATGGGGGCCAGCAGGCCGAGCGTCGAATAGAGGAACGGCTTCTTCTGGCCCCCTCGAATGGTTGCCAGGATATTCCGAGCCGCCACCTTCCCCTCGCGCAACGCGTGTTGTGCGGTCGGGGGATGGGAGTCCCCGGTGTTGCGATCCGGTACGACGGCACAGTCGCCGAACGCCCAGACGCCAGGCCACTCGGGTACTTCTAAATACTCGTTGACGAGGACCCGGCCCCGCACTTTGGTGAAGGGCAGCGTGTCCAAGAGGGAATGCGGGGAGGTTCCGGCGGTCCAGACCAGCGTATTGGTCGTCACCGTCGTCCCGTCGCTGAGGATGACGTCGCGGTCCGTCACGGCGGTGACTTTGCAGTTCGAATGGATTTCCACCTTGTTCTCGATGAGTTTGCGCTGGGCGTAGGCGCCGAGCTTCTCCCCGAGTTCCGGCAAGATGACATTCCCCGAATTAACAAGGATGATCCGAAGCATGTCTTCCCGAAGATGCGGAAAGAACCGCACCGCCTCCCGCAGAAAGTCATTCATGGCCGCGATGGTTTCGACCCCGGCGAACCCTCCACCGGCCACCACGAAATTCAGTAAGGGGGCGCGGAGAGGCGCCGCACATTCAAAGTCCGCCTCTTCCAGATTCGCGATCAGGCGGTTGCGCAGACAAATCGCGTCGTCCAGCGACTTCATCGTGAGCGCGCGATCTGCCAAGCCAGGGATATTTAAGAAGTTCGTGGTCGACCCGAGGGCGAGCACCAGGTGGTCGTACGGAAGCGAATGGCAATGTTGCTCGTGTCCATGCGACAGACCGACTCGCTTGTTCGGGAGATCGATGGATTCAATGTCCCCGTGAAAGAAAGCCACGCGACGCAACAGCTTGCGGATTGGACTGACGATATTGGTGATATCGAGGTCGCTCGCCGCGACTTCGTGCAGCATCGGGGTGAAGAGAAAAAAGTTGTCGCAGTTGACGAGGGTGACGTCCAAGTCGGCGCCCTGCGCAAGTGCTTGCTCGAACTCCATCGCGGCATACATGCCGCCGAACCCGCCGCCCAGAATCACAACTCTGGGCTTCTCGTTAGACATCAATCTTCACTCATCATGTAGTGCCCCCGAAGTCCGTTCCTGGTAAGTCCCTCGACTGGCTCAGGCAGACCTCTAGAACTCTGCGGCGAGCCCGGTCGAACCGCATGAACGGAACGACACGACATCTCTCGCCCCGTCGACAAGCCCAGCACGAAGGAATTATCATCGAAAATTAAGAGGCGCAGCACTAGATGCTCGTGATATGAGCGTCTGAGAGAAGCTCAGAGCAAATCGTATGCCTCATGGAGGAAGAGAGGAGAATTGCTGACCTTTTCAGAAACTTGCTGAGAAAATGTCACGAGATTCTCAGTGGGAAAAATTCTCTCGCGGTGGAATCTGCAAACTTTGCACTGGTTAGGGATATGTGGTAGCCCTGGCACTTATCGACTCCACTGGTCAGCTAATAGTCGCGACGACGCTCTTACTCGCCAGTTACACCACGCCCTCCACGATGCTGCATCCCTTCACCCCCACCCATACCGCCGCCCGGTCCCATCATGGGTCCCATGCCTTCCCCACGGCCCATTCCCCGCCGTCCGTGTTTACCGGCGAAGGTACGTTCATACTGAATGAGGCTCCAGATCTCTTCGTCGGACAGGACGGGGCCGAATCCGATCATGGCCGTGCCGGGCGAGCCATGCTTGATGACCCAAAAAAGTTCGCCTTCGGTGCGATGGCGCCAGAATCCATGGTGCCGGAAATTGCGCGGCGCAGGATTCATCTTGGCTGCTGCCGGCCCGTTCCCGCCCCCCTCCGTTCCATGACAATTGAAACAGCCGCCTTTGCCGTCATAAATTGCCTTGCCTTTGGCGACGATTTCCTGGGAATTCGGCAAGGGGCTCTTGAGTGCGCGCGCTTCAACCAGCTTATCAACCGGCACCAATGGCTGCATCATGTGCCGCTCCGCCGCCGCCGGAGATCCGGCAAGCACAACCGTTGCGAGTAGTAACGCGAATATGCTGGGCTTCATCATCGCACTCCTTGTTCGTCGTTTGCGAAGGATCGCACATAGCGCAGCACTTGCCAGGCTTCTTCTTCCGTCAAGATGAGCGGAATGAACGAGGCCATCGCCGTGCCCTTGCTGCCGTTCTTCAATATCCAGAATAGTTCTCCGTCCGTTCGAGCGGCCTGCCAATCCTTATCAGTGAAGTTTCGGGGCAAGGGACCCTTGAGCGTGCCCGGCTCGATGTCGCCTCCGAATCCTTTGCCGTCTTTCCCATGACAGGTTACGCAGAAAGCTCTTCCATGGAAGAGTGTCTTCCCCTTCTCAATCGTTTCCTCCGTAGCCGGTACAGGATTCGTTCGACTTCTGGCTTCTTCGATTTGTTCGATCGGCACTCGCGGTTTGAGGACAGCGTCATCGGCTCCAAAGACCGAAAGGCCCGGTGACTCTAGCACCGCCGCAACCACCGCGAACAAGAGATAGGGGCGCATGGCTCGTCTTTTTATTGCCCAATACGTCATGAACGATACTCCGCCAAAAGAGAACGACCAGGCCCCAAAGAATGGAGCCTGGCCCGCCCTATCGATCAATCCTACTTATTCTCCGAGAAGCCGGTGAACTTGTGTCCGAGGGATTGCGGGAAGCTCACCGTGCCGTCGGGAAATTCCTGCCCGTGTTGCCACAAGTGATAGATCACACCGTCTGTACCTGCCGCGACTTCCGCCACCTTGGCGGCCTGGTCACTCGGCATATCGAGGATTTGAACACGGCCCGTCGCGATCTCGACTTTATGATCGTGGAAATGCCGGTGCCACTGAATAGCAGGAAGCTTTCGCGTCAGTTCTTTGGCGACAAAGTACTCGACGCCGACCAACGGCGCTTTCGGGTCGGTCGACTCAAACAGGAGACATTGAAGAATCTTGTCGGAAATACCCTTGCAGTAATGATGGAACGGACCGCCCGGTGTCCCGTCCGCCATCATGTGCGGCGCCTGGACATGGATTTCGTACCCGACGGCCGGGCTTGTCGGTTCCCCGCTCACTGCCTTGTGAGGACCGACTCCACTGCATCCGACGGCAGCGATCGCGACAACGGCTAATAGTTCTTTTCTCATCACAACCGACCTCCTAGGTTTGAGGAGTCCTCACCCAGTCCATCTGGGAAAAGCAACAACCTCTACATTCGACTGACCATGAGAGACAGACGGCTTCGCAAGGATTCAACCGATTCATGCCCGTTCGATGCTCACCCGTCATAGATCCAGTTCCACCATCTTGCGGTGGAATCGAGTGATCACATTCGGATCGGGCGTCAGCCTGATCTGCGCCTCGTCCTTCCCTTTATAGGGCAGCAAGTTCAGGACGTAGCGCAAACTTTCCAATCGCGCAGCCTGCTTGTTGTTCGCCTTGACGATGATCCAGGGACTGTATGTCGTGTGCGTTTTGCTGAACATTTCCTCTTTGCTGCGGGTATAGGCGTCCCACAGCTCTTGCGCTTTCTCATCGACCGGGCTGATTTTCCACTGCTTGAGCGGATTCTGGCGTCTTGCGTCGAATCGCTTTGCCTGTTCATCCTTGGAGATCGAGAACCAGAACTTGATGATGGTCACACCGTCTTCATAGAGCATATGCTCGAATTCCGGAACCTGCTGCAGGAACCGATGATGTTCTTTCTTCGTACAGAACCCCATCACCGGCTCGACCACAGCGCGGTTGTACCAACTGCGGTCGAAGAACACGATTTCACCTTTGTTCGGCAGCTGTCGGATGTAGCGCTGGAAATACCACTGGCCCCGTTCTTCATCGGTCGGCTTCGGCAGGGCCACGACGCGCATCGCGCGAGGGTTCAGATGCTCCGTGAATCGGCGGATCGTCCCCCCTTTCCCTGCGGCATCGCGTCCTTCCACCAGAATCGCGATCCGCTCCCCGCTGCTTTGAACCCACCGTTGCAGTTTGACCAATTCGACCTGTAATTGGCGCAACTCTTGTTCGTACAGCAGCGTCTTCAGCACCTCCTGGATGTCAACGCCCCTGTTCTCGAGCAGCTCAATCATGCCCTTTCTCGTATTGATCCTTCGAAGATCGTCTTCGGTGAGAGTGAACCCTGATTCACCGGTAGGTCTCGGCTCTTGCTCAATGGCTCCCTCGCGCGACGATCGATACCCGTCCCCTTCGCGAGGCACCGCCGTTGGAATGGTCTCCAGCCCATTGACATCGAGCGACCCTGCTCGGTTCACACGTTCGTCCGCCACGTTCTCACCCCGTCGATCCTTGCGGTCTTTTGATTTCCCTGTCGAGTCGCTGTCGGCCGCCATATCAAGCCCCTTTCGCCTATCGCATTTGAGTGTGACGGTCAGAACGCCACGTTCCGGTCTCGTTCGGCCACAGCCTTGATGTAATCCGGCATGCCCTTGATCGATGCCCCGGCCACCAGATCCGCTCCGCCGATCTGCCTGGCAACGGCGCAAGCGCCGCAGACCCAGATCGTCACGCCCGACGCCTGCACGGCGGCCAGAAGATCTTTCAGCGGCGTCAGGTTCACGCCGGCCACATGGTCAGCCACGCCTTTCCGACCCAAGGTGACGGCTTCGTTCCACAGCCAGAGCACCACATCGTGCCCCTGCTCCTTCGCCGTCTTCGCCGCCATGAATGGCAGAGTTGCCATCGTAGGATCGTCTGTTCCTCGACTGCCCGAAATAATAAAAGTCGCCATGCGTTCCTCCGTTATGAATTCAAGAGCCTATGGCTAATGGCTTATCGCATATAGCACAGGCTAAAGCTGGATCCCGCGGATGATGGCTCGGCTGCATCGCTTGTGCCATCAGCCATTCGCCATCAGCTCTCGAAACTCAATCACTTTGCCAAGCTCCTGATGTACTGCACCAACTGCCACACCTGCTCATCCGGCAATCCTGGAAACGCCATCATGCCGGTTCCCAACGACCCGTTCTTGATGATCCAGAACAGCTGACCATCAGGTATATCCTTCATCATCTCGCCGCACGTGAAGTTCCTCGGCGGCGGCATCAGCGCTGCGCCCATCAAGCCTTTCCCGTCTCCCTGTTCACCATGACACATCACACAGGCGACAGGCTGCGCCGTCTTGAGAAAGAGTGTCTTCCCGGCTGCAATCGCGCCCGACGATGCGGCAAGCGGATTGGCCTTGGCTAAGAATTCATCCGGAGCCTTGGTTGTCTTGCGGGGCTGCAGACAGGCGCTCGCCTCACTTGTGGTCGGCGCGATCGTCGTCTCCGGCACTCCCTTGAATGTCGCCTTCAAATAGACGATCACATCGGCCACGCCCTGCTGACCGATCGTTAAATTCCAATAGGGCATGTTCGGCGATTTGCCTATGGCAGGACCTCCATGGTTGATGACATTGTAGAGATACTCCATCGGCAGTTTTTCGAAGGGTATGTTGGCATGGATCGCCGGCTTCGGTTCCAATCCCGAAGCCGCCGGTCCATCGCCTTTACCCGTCGCGCCGTGACACTGCGAACAATACTCTTTATAAACCACCTTCCCTCGATCCACGCTGGCCATCTCGAAATCACGGCTCGTCCAGGGCTCATAGTACTTAAAGTCCGGCACCCCCTGAACCATCAGAAATCCGATCACGGCGCGGAGCTGCGGTTCTGTGGCATCAGCCAGAAATTCGCCGCTGTGTGGTGTAAAGTCTTGAGGATTCTGCCCGAATCGGAAAAGCCAGTCCGAGTTGTACCGCTGGCCCCCGTTCTGCAGCGCGGCACTCTGCGGGCCGCCGATGAGTTTGCCGTTTTCCTCGATCGTGTGGCAGCCAAGACAGGCATGCGCCTTATAGGCCATCCCGCCGAAGGTCGCTTCGTACTTCGTCACTTTCGAGAGGTCAAATGCCCCGACCGTCACGCGCGGATCTTTGTTGTGCTCGGCAAAATAATCCGCAATGGCGCCGGCTTCCGACTCCGTGACCATCGGATGCTTGGACGGCACGGTCGTCAGATCCCATCGATAGCCCTTTGCATACAGAGGCGCCTCTTTCCCGGTCAACCATCGAGTCAACCAGGACCGCTGATATTTGCTGCCGGCCCAGATCAGATCGGGTGCCCTCAGATTGAAGCGAGAGTCGGCCTTGCCTTCCAGCCGGTGGCATTGCGCGCAGGTCTGCTGGACGAGGTCTTTCGCGCGGGACTGATCGCCGGCCAATGACCAGCACGGAAAAGCCGCAAATCCCATCAGCGCGAACACGGCCCCTGCCACCAACTCTCGTCTCCGTCCCTTCATGTCACCCTCCCTTTGATCGATCGTGATCCTACCCTTCGCATGCCTCTATGAACGAACGCCCGATGGCGTATGCGGGTTCAACGTGATCGTGATGGTCAACGCACTTGCGATAGACTGATGGACGGTGCAGCCATGCGCGACTTTCAACAGCCGCTCCTTCTGCTCGGACGGAATTCGATGGGGAAGATGGATGGCGATATCGATCCGGCCGACACGATGCGGACTTTCGGCCATGGCCCATTCCGCATCGATACTCAACCCATCCCGAGAAATATTATGTCGCGTACAAAACTGACCTACGAAGTAAGCCACGCAGCTCGCCACGGAGCCGACGAAGAGTTCAACCGGACTCATTCCGGCATCCTGCCCCCCGTCCTCCGCCGGTTGATCGGTGACGACGCGATGCTTGCCGCTCGTGATATCGTAGCGAGTCCCGCCATGATAGGTCGCCGTGAGTTTCATTGCGCGCCTCCGGAACCTGGAAGTCTTGCCGCCAACCAGAGACAAAACCCGCCCAGTGGAATCGCCAGAATGGAGCCCTGTATCCCGAGCAGTCCATGAATCGTCACAGGCCCGTATTCGCCGAATGAGAACAAGATCGTTTCCAAATCCGGAAACATGAAAGCAAACACCAGGGCGCCGAATAGTCCGCCCAGGACTGTCACCCAGGCATCCGGTTTTCCTTCAGCCGCTGCCACGAGTGCGGTGCCCGGGCAATAGCCCGAGACGGCAAACCCCACGCCGAAGATGAGCCCTGCTACGATCATTCCAGGCAGATACAGATCTTTGACCTTCATGTTCGCCCACCCCGACAGATCCAACAGATGGACCCCGATCAATCCGACTCCGATCGCGACCACGATCAGTTTGATAATCGTCAAATCTTTGAGCCGCAACGCCCGGGTGATTTTGGTATGGCTCGATGCGCCGGATAATTGAAGGGCCGCGCCAAATGCCGCTCCCAACACTAATCCGAGCAACAACATCATTGCTTTCTCCCGTCGCCGTACAGCCACCGTGCCGTCATGATCGCGCTCGCAAAGAGGGCGACCGAAAACACGAGCGAACTGACGGCCAGCTGCGACACGCCACTGATCATATGGCCGGAGGTACATCCGCCGCCGAAACGGGCGCCAAAGAGGAGGAGAAATCCGCCGACGAAGGACCACACCAGGCGATGTCCCGGGTTCGAGCCAAACCGCTTGCTCCATTCGGACGGCACGACTCTCGTGCTGAAGCGGGACGTCACCATCGCTGCCAGCAATGCCCCGAGCGGAATCCCCAACACAAAAAAGAACTCGTACGTGGCCAGCGTCCAACCTGGCGCGGTCTTCGCCAGGTAGGGGCTCTTCGATGCCACGTCCGGGAGCACATGGTGGAGAAGCACGCCGTCCAGCACGACGTACTGCGTCGAAACTCCGATCGGTTGGACCAATGCAACCGCCAGAATGAGCACAACCCCGATCGCCACACCGCCGGCCCACCACCCGAGCACCGGGCTCGTATCCTTGTGGCCTGTTCCGTGAATAGCTAGGGTCTCGTGATTCATCTCGGCGGCATCAGGGTTTGATATAGGACCAGCCTTGTTCTTGCAATTCCATCAGTCGGACCATGGCCGGCACGGTGCGATCCACCTGATCGATCAAATCCGCCCGCGTGAGACCCTGCGCCTTCATCGTATTGGAGCAGGCGGTAAATTCGACATCAGAGGCCGACTTCAGCTGCGCCAGTTCCGTGGCCAGCACAGAATCTTTTTTCGTCAACAGCGTCAACCCGGCACCATGCACCACCAGCTCGACCCGCAAGTGCTCCCGCCCCACCTCTTGATAGAGGTGGCGGATATTGTTCAACGCGCCCCGTTGGACCTTTTCATCGCCTGAATTGAGGTGCATGACCACCCGATGCGACTCCTGACCGGTCACGGCTGTTCCGCTGAACCCCACGGCGGCGACGCCAAGTGCGCCGACCAGAAGCGTAACGAGCACTCCGTTCATCTCGATCACACCACCCTCTCAGCGATGACGCTTAATATGGCGCATCCGCCGGCTTCCCCCCGTTCGGCCAATCGCGCGCTTTACCGGGAAAGTCAGGACGCGGCTGGCTGTTGATGTAGGCTGCGACATCGAACGCTTCGTCGTCGGTCAGGGACCAGCCCCACCCACGCGGCATATTGGCCTTGATGAATGCAGCTGCCACACTGACTCGCGCCATGCCCGCGCCGACATTGTAGGAGCCGGGTCCCCAGACCGGCGGCGCGGCCATTGTCCCTTGCCCGTCGGTCCCATGGCAGAAGACACATCGCCTTTCGAAGACCTGCTTGCCGCTGACAGGATCCGGCGAATGAGTCGACGTGATACGAGGTATTCCCCGCCAGGGCACGGCGCTGCCTGGCGGCACGTTCTTCGACAACCAGTCGATGTAGGCCACAATGGCCGCGAGTTTCGTGCTATCGGGGGGAAGCGCCCTGCCGTTCATACTCCGCTCGAAACATTCGTTGATCCGGTCGGTGAGGCTCATCTTCCGTCCCGCGCGGGCGCGATATTCGGGATAGAGAACGCTGATTCCGACAAAGGGGGCGGCGCCTGGAGTAAGGCCCGCATCAAGGTGACAATTCGTGCAGTTAAGCGCATTGCCGACATAACGTTTCCCGTACTCTTGCGTATCGACCACCATTTTGTAGCCCAGCCGGATCTGCTCGCCCCGAAGATCACCCGGAATGGTGTCCGGAGAAGGCGGAGAGAACAGCGCATCCACAGCTCCGTTTCGCTCCACGACGGCTGTACCCTCCGCTGGTCCTGCCACGCGCGGCGGCGGCACACAACCCATCGCCACCGAGAACATTACAACGACTGCTATGCCGGCCATCATGCGTCGATCCATCATCCAACCCTCACTTCTTGGTCCCGGGTTTCGCCGCACAGGTATTGATTCCAAGCAGAGCTGTGAGCGGGCAGAATCCGATCGCTCCGGTGAGCAGTAAGATTGCCCCTGCGGCTAGCGCGATCCCCGTGCCGACAGTAGAAAGGCCGGCCAACGCGCCGATCCCGAGCAACAGAATACCCGCTGCGATCCGTATCGGCCGTTCGATTCCTCCGACATTACAAGTCATGGCGACACCTCCCAGCAGTCAATCATTGAGTCGGTTGCCTGTTCGTTCTGATCCATGAGAGGCAGGCACCCATAAAAGGATTCACCTCTCATGGTCGCGCATCGGAACCGACTCCGAGTGTTCGCACGTAGGCCAGCACGTCCCAGATTTCCTCGTCGGACAGCGCATGTTTCCATGCTCCCATCGCGGTATTCGGTTTGCCATCGTGAATGCGCTTGAACAGTGTCCCATCGAGACGATTCTGAACAGCAAGGGAACTGAGATCCGCAGGCGCGGGAACCAGCCGAACGCTCTGCGCTCCTGTACCGTCGATTCCATGGCACCGGATGCAGGTGTTGACATAGATTTCCCGCCCGCTGACCGAATCTCCCCCTTTTCCCGCAGAACTGAGGTCCTTCAACCCCACGCCTCCGGCAAATCCAACCGATAGAATCCCGATGAACAGGGCAAGGCCGATTCCGATGAAACGCATATATCACCTCTCGCCTCACCCGATAGTGCGAGCAGTATGCCACTCAACCGGACAGCTGATGGCGGGAAAACCCACTAGTCCATTGCGGGTTTAGCCGATCGGGATGTGATGCTCAGGGTAGACAGGAACCGACAGTGGCGAGAATCACCCCAGTGCCATTTCTGCTACTGGCGCAGGATGCTACAGAGGAGGAGGACCGTTAACCGTCGCTTGTCAAAGCGATTGCTACGCGAGCGGAGTATACAAATCCCCGGAGCAGGGAGCGAATCCCGCTGGCCAGACAGACTTCAACGTACATAGGAGGCGCATTTGAATAGGAGCATCGTGGTTCACTTTATCTACTTGTACGTCAATGGTGTCCGCAATCTTGCTATCCATGATCTTTCGGAAATCTTCAGCAAAATATCTCGGGACATACCCGACAACCATAACCGGTTCCGTTCTCATCGCAATAGCAAGCGTGTCTTGTTCGTTCTGATTGTCGAGCATGAGATAGAGACGGCGGCCTGGTTCCAGCCGTTCTACCCACTGTTGTGATTCGTGCGGAAGATATCTGATCCCATGCCCAAAAAAACTAATCCTGTATCTTCCGTCCTCATGTGGCTCTGGACAGGGGAAGACGATCAGTGAATCTGTGGCTCTGATTCCACCGGTTTTCGCGAGCTCATCGAGTGGGTCACTAATTTCAGTCTTCACGTCTAACCACCGGAGATAGTCATGATATTCCGGTCTATTTTTTGACAGCAATCGATTGGCAAATAATGGGAAGAGAGTGGAGGACTCGTACAACGAATGCAGATCGGTCATCGCTCCGAACGCGCGAAAGTTTGGAGAGGACAAGGCTCCTTGCGTGTACACAAATTGAAACACCGCCCCCTTAGCAGTTAGCCGCCCAACAGGCACCCAACGCCTGCTCTCAGGATCCTGCCCTGCGATAAAAACGGCTTTCATGCGAGCAATCCTGTTACGCAATCTGCACTGACCAGACTAACCTGCGTCAAGGCTCACATCAAAGCTTCAGACGCTCTCGTACATGCATGAAGAGCGTGGTCAAGCAGCGGGCCCGGTGCTTGCCTCCATCCATCTGAGGTCTCGCCCGATGAGGAGCTCGGTCATTTCCGCATGATGTGTGTTCTTCATCGCGATTGGCCTTGCTTCAAAGCCATGGCGGAGAGCAAGCGCCCGCACTTCATCGGCGTTATCGTATGTTAGCAAGAAGTCGCCACGAAGCTGTTCACACACTGAAAAGAGACGGGCATGGTCAACTTCATTGTGTGTATAGAGCCTTGAGCCTGCTCGTTTTCCACCAGCGGTGTAAGGAGGATCGATAAAAAACACTGCCTGGTCATTATTCTTAAATTTGGATAGTGCGGCAAAAGCGTCGCCGTGCTCAAACCGAATTCGATTAGCGAGCAGCGCGATGTTCGTAATACGTTTGGCGATGGTTTGGGGATACCAGCGTGAATGAATTCCTTTTCCATTCTCTCCATGCTTGATAACCCCTGCACCATCCGCCAAGATTCCGCCATGGGCTGTGCGGTTCCTGAGTATGGTCTGGAAAGCAAGCTCTCGCCGCGATAACGGCTTTCTTGCAAGTTCTGCCTTGGCACTACCAACTGATAGATCGAAAGAGACAATTCGTCTTGCCAGCCACTCAGCGTCACCTTCCAGAATGGTTTCCCAGACAGCTGCAATTTGGTTGTCTAACTCCACGAGAACCACACGATCAGCGAGTCTTTCGAAAGCGGCTGTCAGACTGATAATGCCACCACCAGCAAATGGTTCGACAAGGACAGCTGGAGAAACGGCGAAGCTCCGCATCCACCGCCGTAATAAGGGAACAAACCAAGTCTTTCCTCCAGGATACCGAAATGGGCTTCTCTGCGGAACAGAAGCAACATTTACAGGCCTCTCTCGCTCGTCGGTCTCAATGTCTGGCAAGAATGATGTCTGTGCCATAGATTATCTGCCGAATGGGTCCTCGATGGTCTGATTGTTGGGTGGGTTTTCGAGTTTCTCATCCACTTTGGTCTGAATCTGTCGGAGAAAGTCCTCCATCTTGCCAGGGCGTGGCTTTGTGATTTGTTTCAGCGCCGTGTCAAATCGGGTGTATATGATCTTTTCTCGAAACAATTCATAATGACTACCGGGCTTCGCGGGCGGTTTTAGGTCGTAGATGAGCCATGCGATATCAGCTTGTTCCCTCGAAACCTCATGCAGCTTTGGAAGAGTTTCAAAGAAGCCCTTATTGAGCGCAACGGCTGTCTTCTTATTCCAGGCATTGAGTATTCCACCTTTGAAAATAAGTTGCGGTGCGAGCCGTTTACGAGATGAAGAAAGGTAGTCGGGGCGTGGGTAATTTTCTTCCTGTGTCCAATCCATCGTACAGTTAGACTCAGGATCTCCCATATAGGTTTCAAACGGGTTCCGCACGTTGCCGGAAATATAAACGGCTTGAACTTCAAGCGCGCCAAAGTCGTAGACTTTACCAGCCTCGTCGTACGCGCACAGCACGATGTCAATATTACCGGCTGAACCGCCTCCCGCATCTTTCAAGCGCACTTCAGTCAGAGCCGTCCATCTCGCATCAGGCTTGAAGAAAAATTCTGCTGCATCATCGGCAATGATCCATTCTTGGCGAAAACGAATTGGACAAGTGATGACGACCTCTTGATCATGCAAGACGCTGCACACGCCAAGCGGATTTTGCGCTTTGTCTTTGGTGCAGTTGGGGACTTTGTTATTGAAAGGACAAAGGCGTTTGTTTCGATGTCGCTTCGCGCTCGGACTCATATCTGATGCCGCGAACCCGAAAACTTCAGTAAGCGGATGTTTAGCTACGGCCTGTTTGGGCATTATTGATATAGGAGCAAGATGTGTACGAAAGTATTGGTGGTGCAGGATACCCTTTTTGTTAGGAGAAATCACCCGGCCTTTTGGGCAGGGAGACGATCTTGTATGCTGGAGGTGGGAACGTATTCTGTGATCGGCAGATACAAGTAGCGTGCAGACGTCTCAGTGGCTGTAGCAAATGCAGGAAGGGAGAGGAAGGCGCCGGACCGCTATGCGTCGCGAAATGTTCCCTGCCTCTTTCCCTTCCCTGACTCTGTTTCAGGTTATTTTCTGGTTTCCGGCCATAGCGGAACACCTTTCCTCAATTCTTCGCCAATTCGAATGGCGAGAACGTCTCGCGTCATAGAACTTATGAGCTGTTCCAAGGCGGGAGAGTCATCCAAGAGTTCCGGTTTGTTTTTCACCAACAGAATATCTGGGATCGAGAGACCATTTTTCTTCGAATACTTGATCCCTTCGAGAATAGCGCCTCGTGCCGCAATGAGGTAAATCTTTCTATTTGCCGCCATCTTAATCATCGGCGGGTCGAAGACGAGATCGGCGCTTTGGATATCATCCTGGGATAACAACATACTTTCTCCCAACCCTACTTCTTCAAGCGCATAACGCGGCACTAGGGTTTTCTTACTGCAAGCAGGGCGGAGAGAGTTGCCAATAGAACCATGGCGTCATCGCGCGACCAATCTTCAGCGCAGCTGTGAGGACCCAGGTGAGCACATTGAATAAGATGCCATCGCAAATTATCGTATCGTTGCTGCTTACTGCGAGATCTGAGATCGTTCATGCTCGGAGTCGTGCTGCCTGGTCCCATCTCTTCTTTTTCAATTGCCCTCCACTCTTCAAGAGCCAGTCTGACAGCTGAGACACATGACTTCCAGCCAGTTGCTCCCCCCTGTTCAAGAGCGCTCCTCGCTTCGACAAGGGCGTTCCATACCTTATCCCACTGAGTCGGTGGTGTGCTTGGAAATGGAATTTCGAGAAGCACATTTTCTGAGAACTTCATGTCTCGAAGCATTTTTATCCATACTTCCTTCGGGTATGTCAGAGTCACCTTTCCGCCAATGAATTGCGGTGCTGTCCTGATTCGAACTTGGTTCTGATGCTGCAGCAACCAACATCCCTCAGCCCGGAGCTCAAGTTTCAATAGGGGCCGCTGTCCATCTCGGCACTTCTCGATATAGGCAAGGGCCGACATTGTATCAACCCATATCAGATTTAGCTGCGAATTCCCGCCTCCAAAGTACCAAGCGGGATCTTCAGCGATTCCAACTTGCACTTCGGTTTGAGGATCTTTGTTGAGAGAGATAACAGCACTAATATTGGTCACCATTGGGAGAGGCGCTTCTCCGGTATTTGGTCTCAGCTTGATGTTTGCTGGAATGTTCAATCGAAAGCCAGAAGCAGTGCGGGCTCCAATGAATTGTGAAGGAGATTCATCAAAGACAATCTCTCCTACCTGTTGCATTGACATCGTGACTTCTATCGATTGCGGCATCCGAAACCCTCCTGGGAAATGTATCATCGGAAACATTTTACGTTTCCAACGATAGTCTGGTCCATCCCATTGTATGCGTATCGACCGAGTCACTCTCTATTTCTCTTTAAGGTGAGCCGCCACGCCTGTCCTTTACTGCGCACAATGAGCGACCACCGCTTTAGCGTGCGAGGCTTGCAAGCACATAAACCATATCAATTTCCTCACACCTCCCCTTCTGCGCTGGCCCCTCCCGCAGAAAATTGGGATTCACTTGAAGGCCGATGGCTCTGGCCTATTGAAAGAGCAGCGAGACTGAGCCGTCCCTTGCGATCTTGGCGATAAACGGTTTTGTGTGGTTTTTCAGAAACCGGGTGATACGGGGGAGCACCTTCACGAAGATCTGCGCCATTTCTTCGCCTTGTAGATCGTCCGATGGACTCGCAATTCTACAGACAGAGGGAGCTGACCGGAAATGCCGTCTTGATTGCGCGTTCACCCGGAGCATGCAATGCTGGGTCAACTGATGTCGGTGCTGAACAGACGATGACCCGGCGCACCTACAATTATGTTCCTTTCGGCGTATCCGTCTTGGGCGGACTCCTGGTCTGTCTGGCCATTTCCATGGCCACGGGACGAAGGGAAGCCTGGGATTCCGGAGCCTACTTTTATTTAGGGATTCCGCTCATGTGCGCCGTGATCTTTGTCATCGGCTATCGGTTTCCCGATCGCCCCTGGCGGTGGGCCCTGAGTATGGCTGCGGGGCAGGCATTCGCACTCGCACTGGCTGGAAATTCGCTGTCGCTGTGGCCGCTCTCTCTAGTCGCCATGACCGTACTGTCCGTCCCCCAGTTTGTTGTCGGTTCGTGGGCAAGCAAACTGGCGATAAGGAAGAGCGGGGGCTGACAAGGGGTCGGCAGCCTCGCTGTATTAGCTGCAAACCTCCAGCCGGCACCTGTCAGCTGGGGCGGGTTAATGGATGACCGGCTCCAACGTCACCGTGGCCTTCATCGAGTTGGAGATCAGACAATTGGCTTCGGCTTTTTCAATCAGCTCTTTCGCCTTGGCGGCATCGTCATCCGATTCCAGCGTAATGGTCGGCTTGATCGTGATGGCAGTGAACTGAAACTTTCCTTCCACCAACTCCAGCCGGCCTTCCGCCGCGCTTTCGTAGGCGGAGAAGGCGAGACCGGCCCGTTCCGCAACGGCGATGAACGTCGTCATCAGGCAGATATTCGCCGAGGCCACGAACAGATCTTCCGGCGACCAAATCCCTTCATGTCCCTTGAATTCCGGCGGCGTCGCCACCTCCACATTCGGTTTGCCTTTGCAGAACATCGTGCCTTTGCGATGATCCGTCCATTTAACCGTCGTATGGTACAGGTAGACTTTGCTCCTAGTGTCCATATCCTCCCCTTTCCGTTTCGTTCATTCCTCACCCTTTTACCCCTCATGCTTCACCTGTTCCGTCTTGCATTGATCATTCCGCCTCCACGAGACCTTGGACCCACTCGCCGACTGCATGCGTGATCGCCACGACGCACAGGGCGATGAAAAGATGTTCGCCGATCACCTTCCAAGGCGGAATGGCTTGAGCCCGTGACAAAGCAAATGTACCGGGAGTCTTTTCTCCCCGCTGTTTCCATCCCACCCTTCTCAAGGTACGCCCGCTGGAGCAAAGAACGCTTCCCTCGCCCTCACACCTCTCCTTTTGAGTTCATACCTTCCGTAAGGAATTGCTAGTAACCACAACTGAAGACCACGCCTATTGAAAGAGCAGCGAGACTGAGCCGTCCCTTGCGACCTTGGCGATGAACGGTTTCGTGTGGTTCTTCAGAAACCTGGTGATACGGGGGAGCGCCTTCACGAAGATCTGCGCCATTTCCTCGCCCTGTAGATCGCCTGAGGTCAGGATGAACGCTGCGACGCCAGCCTTCATGAGCGCCAGGCGTTCGACATGTCGATACCGGATGCGATGGTCTTTGGTCAGGACGACCCAGCCACGCTGTCCGATCTGGCTCAGCCAGTCTTCATCCTTGGCATCCGGAGGAAAGTGGTCGTCGTGGATATGGAGCGTGGCTCCGGCCTGACGGAGCGCTGCGGCCACGCGCTTCTTCCCCAGAGAACGATCGAGGAAGAAGACAGGGTCAGGCCGCTTCGACGGAGAGTTCGCACCTGATGGCTTCTTCGATTTCGAGCCGCCGGCGTCCATAATCGTCTGCCAAGTCATCCACGGATTCGCCGGCTTTATAGCGTTCCGCAATCACGGCCGTTGGAATGCCGGTGCCTGCCAGTACAGGCCGGCCAAAGGATACGTGTGGATCGATCACAACGGCTCTCGGCTCCTCCTGGAGGTCGCGTTTCCGCGTGAACGGATACAGCCTGACCGGGATACCCTTGAGATCTCGTTCGATTCGATGGAGGTGCGCCTGGAGAACTTCTTGGATGGCCAATTGCCCTTCTTGAGAGATGTTGATCAATTGGCTGAATTTCTTGATGAAGAGGTTCAATCCATCGGTGTCGAATTCCTGATCGGCTAAAGGGTGTCTCGACGGAAATTGCTTCGAGAGGTAGTTCATCGCCGTTCTGACCTTTTCTAGTGGGATCTCATGCTTGCGGCGAATGGCGTCGAGCACGTGGATCTCCACGAGATTCATGAAGGAGAGTAACTTGCTCTTAGGATCGGGCACCTGGATGATCGGCCCGGAGAAGCGGATGCCGGTACTGCTGCGGTAATGCCGGCCCGAAACCCAGTCCCGGATGGTCGTGCGTGGAATGCGCAGATAATGTGCGGCTTCCACGACACCATAGGAGGCTACTTCTCGTGCGTCAAAGTGTGTGCCGAACATTATCGTCTTCTGTTTCATACGATTGGCAGGCACTGTATCGCTCTCTTCATGAGTGGTCAAGTGGCGGAAAACCGAATGAACGTGTAACTAGGACTAATGGATGACCGGTTCCAATGTGACCTTGGCTTTCATCGAGTTGGAAATCAGGCAATGGGCTTCAGCCTTTTCGATCAGCTCTTTCGCCTTGGCAGCATCGGCATCCGATTCCAGCGTAATCGTCGGCTTGAGCGTGATGGCGGTGAATTGGAACTTTCCTTCGACCAGCTCCAACCGACCTTCGGCCGAACTCTCGTACGAAACGAAGGCGAGACCTGCTCGCTCCGCAACGGCCAGGAACGTCGTCATCAGACAGACATTCGCCGACGCCACGAATAGATCTTCAGGAGACCAAATCCCCTCGTGCCCCTTGAATTCAGGCGGAGTGGCCACCGCCACGTCAGGCTTCCCCGCACACGAGATCATTCCCTTACGCTGTTCCGTCCATCGCACCGTCGTCTGATAGAGATACACTTTGCTGCGAACGTCCATGCTCACCTCCGGTGAAGTTCTGATCAGCAACCAACGCTCGGGTTTTATATAGGTCCACTCGATTTGAAGCCGCTCCCGGCCCACTTTCTGATAGAGATTGCGGTGTTGTTCAGCGTCTTGTGCTGAACTCGTGCATCGCTGGAATTCATGTGCATGACAACATGATGCGCGCGGTTGGTGCCACCGCCTTCGCCGGTTCCCGCACTCTTGGCCTGAGGAGAAAGCAAGAGTGGGAGAGGGAGGACTGCTACGACGACGAATTGTATCCTCATGTACACTCTTTCCCTCCTGGCTCCATCACGGAATACCCGACGACTACTTCAGTAGATGTGTCACGGCCCAGATGAAGAACAGGCCATAGACGCAGCCGAAGAACCAGGGAAAACTGACGGCGCGATGGGCCCACCACTGCCGGTGCTGGCGAAACGCCCAGTTCGGCTTGAAGACGGGAGGCTCGTTGCGTGGATCTTCGATCATCTGTCGCGTTTCATGGAGTCGATAGAGGCCGGTGATGAGTTTCTGCCCTTGCCACTCCGGCGCCAGTTCAATTCCCCTCAACTGCCACTCCCACAGTGCATTCTGCCCAGAAAGACGGCCGAGGACGATCGCCATTTGAAGACTGAGCAGAATGCCAAAGATACAAAGAAGGAGGATCAGAACGGTGAACGACGTAGCCAGCGATTCTCTCGACACAATCAGTCCAATCACGGCAACGAAGATGGAATTGGCCGTCAAGTAGTCTGAGAGCATCGAGTGATAATCCCGCACCCCTGAGGTCCAGAGGGTGAGGAGATGATCGTAGGTTGCCTCAAGACCGGATTCTTGTTGCGTTGTCCTGGTTTCGCTACTCACCGCAATTCTCTTTTCATTCTGCTTCGACGAACCCTTGAGCCCACTCACCGACCGCATGCGTAATCGCCACGACACACAGGGCGATGAAAAGATGTTCGCCGATCACCTTCCAAGGCGGAATGGCTTGCGCCCGTGCGACGAAGAAACTGAGGGCCGCCAGTAAGAACATGCCCCAGACTACGCTGATCATTATCGCCTGATCGAGCGGGCGCAGCACAACCGGCACCACAAAGCTCAGTGCGATGACGAACTTCGCGGCGAAGGTCGCCAGGGTTGCCTCCCAGACGTGCCTCGTAGGACCGCTGTTGTTCGACTCTTCAGATACATGGATGCCGAGGGCATCGGACATCGCATCAGCAATCGCGATGGTCAGAATTCCTCCGATCACGATCGCGCGCGAATGCGTTCCCGAGTGCAACCCCACCATCAAGCCGAGCGTCGTGATGACGCCTGAGGTCAAGCCAAAACTGAGGCCTGTTTTCCAGGACGCTTTCATTCGGCTTTGTCACCTTCGACTACCGTGGAAAGGTCAGAATGTACGCGAGCACCTCACGAGTCGCCTCCTCGGACATGACACGCTTCCACGTATCCATCGCGGTATTCGGTCGTCCCTCGTGGATGCTCTTCAAGAGGCGGGAGTCCGGCTTCATGAGCACCTCACTCGAGGTCAGGTCTGCAACAGGAGGATCAAATTGCACGGCTCCATCCCCCCGGCCCAGCGGGCCATGACAGGCCAGACAATACTTCTCATAAAGTTTCTTGCCTCGTTCCAGATTGCGCTCACCCGCTGCAAGCCCTGTTGTGGATGCCGCACACCAACAGACGATCGTCAACAGGCACAGGGCAGCACGTGTCCGGCTCATCATAGGCTGCTCTTGCCCCGTTCCCTCGCTCTCCTTATTCCCACCCCTCACTCCTCACCCCTTTACGCCTTACCCCTTACGCCTCACATCTCATATTCGCCTGCTCAACGGCTGCATTCCGGCGAATGTTTCAGGCACTCCCGAAGCCAGGAGGCTATCTCGTCGAGCAGCACGGCAATCGCCCGGTTCGCGGCCACCACGCCGCCGTATGCATCGTCGCTTTGCGCCGTCTCCACTACTTCAAACACGCGTGCCCCTACAAGCCGCGACTCTTTTGCCTCGACCAATTGCGCACGAACAGTGACCCTCACCAGGCTGGGGTCCTGCATGAATTCCTGCTGCAGGGCGAACCCGTAGGAGTCGAGACGGAAATCTCCGCGAATGGAGCCCGGTACAGGAACGACGGCGCGCCACGAGCCGGTCCGCCCCAGCGCCTGCACCATCAGGGACGCGAACATGCGCGCCGGCTGGTCGGCCCATTGATTCAGGGCGTACTGCTCCAATTCATAGGGACGCTTCAGATACACTATCCGAGGTGTGTCGAATCCCGGCTCAGCCAGCGGCAGGCTGACCTGCAATATCGGGCCGTTGATGTCGGCCGGACGAACCTTAGTGCGCTCAGGATCGAGACTCAAACGATAGGTATGGGCCGGCTGCGACTCCGAGCGGGAGGAAAGACAGCCGGCCGCCGTCAATACCAACATCGCAAGAGCGGCCAGGATCGTCCAAGACTTCATCTATTGCCTCTCCCCCTTATTCGCATCTCGTGAAGCGTTGTTCGTGTCTTGTACTTGCAAGAGAAGCGAGACGTGCGCGAAAGGCGGGACTCGTCTCGACAATTTTCTTGACCCGTCGCGCTTTTCTCAAGACTCCCGCCACTCTCGCGAGATACGCGTCACGGCTGCTACTCTCCCGGTCCACGCGGCGCCGGTTTCCGTCCGAACACGAGCGACTCAGGCTCGCGTTCCAGATCCCGCGCCACCCGTGTCAGCGTCGTGACCAGCTCCCTCAGTTCCGTCACCAATTGCCCGGCTTGGGGCAAGGTCTGCCGAGAAAACTGTTCCAGCTCCGGCCGGCTGTCATTCACGACCGACCGCACCGCCTTGCTTGTTTGAGCGAGTTCTTCCGTCATCGCGTTCAAGGCGGCGGCGCTCTTGTTGATCCGCGCCAGCATGACCGGCACCTGCTCATTCAACGCCGCCGTGACCTTGACAAGATGGTCGGCGCTTTGGGCGGCACCGTTCAGGCCTGCTTCTATCTGTGCCCGATGGGCCGCGACAGAGTGTACGACCTCCGAAAGATCTGTGATTGTTCGCTTCAACGCCGTACGGTTCTCTTCATCCAGCACATCCGCCGCCCCTTTGGCCGCCAAGTCCATATCCGCCAGGAGCTTGCTCAATCCCTTCTCGGACAGCAAACGGGAGATCGCTTCGTCCAGCCGAAAAAACAAGGAGGGACCGGTTTTGATGACCGGGTACGCCTGTCCTTCCGAGGCTTCCAACCGCGGCGCCTCCTTGCTGCCTCCGGTCAAATTGATCGTCGCAAGGCCGGTGAGCCCCTGTGTATGCAGTTCAGCAACGGTGTCCGTCTTGATCGGTGTCCCGCTGGCGATATCCAGCGTCAACTTCACTTCCTCAGGATTGTCGGGGTTCAAGGCAATGTCCTTCACCCGCCCCACGTCGACGCCGCGATATTTGACGGTCGAGTCCACGCTCAAGCCCGCCACCGATTCCCGAAAGTAGGCCTCGTAACGGTCATAGATGCCCCGGTAGTCGGATTTCCCCATCCACAGAACGCCGACCAGCATCGCCCCGCCGAGGACAGCCACGAACGCTCCAACGAGAATGTAATTTACTTTCGGTTCCACTTCGATGCCCTTCTCGTACCTTGTCGTTCGTATCTCGTGCTTGCGAGAGAGACGAGACGTGCGCGAAAGGCGGGACTGGTTTCAACAACTTCCCCGTCTCGTCGCGCGTTTCCCGCTTGTCTCGCTGTTCTCGCGAGACAGGCTCTACGCTTCATGCGTCACGCTTCGTGCCGTTCCATGCCGCCTGTTCCAGCGCCGTGCGCCCGCGTGGACCGTGGAAATACTCTTTGATCACCGGGTCGTCGGACTGCGACAACTCCTGCATGGTTCCGACCCCCAGCACTTTCCCCTTGCCCAGCACCGCCACCCGGCTGGCGATGCGCCACAGGGAATCCAAATCGTGCGTCACCATGACGACCGTCAACCCCAAGAGGTGTTTCAACGAAAGGACGAGATCGTCGAACCCCGCGGCGATCATCGGATCCAGCCCGGCCGTCGGTTCGTCAAGAAAGAGCAGCTCCGGGTCCATCACGATTGCGCGGGCAAGGGCGGCCCGCCGTCTCATGCCTCCGCTGAGCTCGTTCGGAAATTTCACGCCGCTGTCCGGCGGCAATCCCACCATGGCGATCTTGACGGCGACGATCTCACGAATCAATCCTGGATTCAGATCCGTATGCTCGCGCAACGGCACGGCAACATTTTCCGCCAGCGTGAGCGAACTGAACAGGGCGCCGTGCTGGAACATGACCCCGATCCGGTTGTGAATCGGCCGGCCATTGCTTTCACCTAATGCCCGGCTATCGACTCCCAAAATCCGAATGGTTCCACCTGAAGGTGTCAACAGACCGACGATCTCCCGCAACAGCGTGGACTTGCCGCAGCCGTTGCCTCCGGCGATCGCGAAGACTTCGCCCTGCTTGATCGAGAGACTCACATCATCATGGACAACCGACGTCCCAAATCGTGTAGAGACATGGCTGATGTCGATAATCGGCGCGCTGACGTCGTCGAAGTTCCCCCGTGACTCAGCGCCACTCAATCTGCTGGTTCCCATCTTCTCTGTGCTCCCGCGTCAGCGAGAATGGCAAGAACCGTGCGACAGGCGCGCCATTGAAGACCGGATCCACCCGTCCCGCAACTCACGCCTGTCCTGCCCTCGCGCACTTCACAGGTCCCACCAGTTCGTCAACACGCTGCAAATCGCATCGAACACAATGACGAGAAAAATGCTTTGCACGACGGCGATTGTCGTATGCCGGCCGACGTCGTCCACACCGCCCCGGATCTGAAGCCCCTGATAACAACCGACCATTGCGATGATCATAGCAAAGAACGGCGCCTTGGCGAGGCCGATGAGAAAATGCCGCACCGCGACGGCCTCTTCAAAGCGGGCCAGGAACTCGGTGAAACTCACGTTCAACTGGCTCGTCGCAACGAGCATGCCGCCGAACACACCCAAGACATCCGCATAGACCGTCAAGAGCGGCAACGCGATGACGAGGGCTAATGATCTCGGCAGGACAAGGAGATTGATCGGCGAAATGCCAAGCGTGCGGACCGCGTCCAATTCCTCCGTCACCTTCATCGTGCCGATCTCCGCCGCATAGGCCGATCCCGACCGGCCGGCGATGAGTATCGCGACAATCAACGGCGAGATTTCCCTCACCAGCGAAATCCCGACCAGATCGACGATGAAGATGTTCGTGCCGAACTTGCGGAGCTGCTCCGCTCCCTGATACGCGATCACGATGCCGACCAGGAACGTCAGCAGGCCGGTGATCGGCAAGGCGCGCACGCCGTCCAATTCAATGACCCGCAACAGAGCCCGCCATCGAATGGACCGTGGCCGCAGCACGGACCGGCCCAAAGTGACGGTGGTTTCTCCGAGAAAGGCCAACCCGTGAATGACTGCGTCTTGTTTACGCTGAATAGCCTGGGTCGCGCGGGTAGCCCATCCGACGCTCCGGATGTCGGCAACCTGTGTGGGGGAAGCGCTGGTCTCGATCAGCCGCACCAGCTCGGCGAATTCCGGCTTCAATCCGTGAAGAGAGACGTTCCGACCGGCACGGCGCAGACGCTCGATATTCCGATACAGCAACAAGGCGCCGCCGGTATCCATGGCGGTCACCTCGCCGGCATCGCACAACACTTCGGGAGCGTCAGGCCATCGGAGCGTCTTACTGCGGCGCTCCAATTCAGTCACATTCGGAAGGGTCCAGTCCCCCCGACAGTGAATCACCGTGTCGCTGACGGAAATCGTTGCCTGTTGTTCCACCAGCATAGTCCGCTCGACAATCTGCGCCTTTGTCTCGCTAGTGGTACATACTTACCCCATGCAGGTGATCCATTCAAACCTTTTCCATTATCGCCTTCAGTTCAACCCCAGTGATGACTTCCTGTTCCAGCAACAGCTGCGCGCCTTGTTGCAACGCGGCTTTCCGTTCTCCCAGCAGCCGTTTGACCCGTTCATACTGTTCGTCGATGATCCGCCGCACCTCACAATCGATTTCCCGCGCAGTCTCCTCAGAATAATCGCCCCTTTCAGACCCGACCGGCAGCTGGAGGAACTGGGGTTGCCGCTCCCGCTCGAGCGTGATGGTGCCCAATTTGTCGCTCATACCATAGGCCTTCACCATGCTTTTCGCGATGTCGGTGGCCTTCACAAGATCGTTTTGCGCTCCCGTCGAGGCCTCGCCGAAGGTCAGCTCTTCCGCAATCCGACCACCCAGCAAGACGGCGACCTTGTTCTCAAGCTCGGACTTCGTCATCAGGAACCGGTCTTCCGTCGGAAGCTGCAACGTATAGCCCAGCGCCGCCACGCCCCGTGGAATGATCGAGATTTTCTGCACCTGATCCATCCCCGGCAACGACATGGCGACGAGAGCATGGCCGGTCTCATGGTAAGCCACCCGCTCCTTCTCCATCTTGTTCAGGACGCGATTCTTCTTCTCCAACCCGGCAATGACTCGCTCGACAGCTTCCTGTAATTCCGACACCCCGACCTGATCCTTGCCTCTGCGCACGGCCAGCAGCGCCGCCTCGTTGATGATGTTGGCCAAATCGGCTCCTGAGAACCCGGGAGTCATCGCTGCGATCGTTTCGAGATCGGCGTCGGGACCAAGCGCCACCTGCTTGGCATGCACACGAAGAATGGCGAGTCGACCGATCTTGTCCGGACGGTCCACCACCACATGACGATCGAACCGCCCGGCTCGCAGCAACGCAGGATCAAGAATCTCAGGGCGATTGGTGGCTGCCATGAGAATGACCCCGATGCGGGGATCGAAGCCGTCCATCTCGACCAGCAACTGATTGAGCGTTTGTTCCCGCTCCTCATGGCCCATCGGTCCTGCGCCGCGCGCTTTTCCGAGCGCATCCAACTCGTCGATAAAAATGATGCAGGGCGCTTTCAACTTCGCCTGATCGAACAAGTCGCGCACGCGTGCCGCCCCGACCCCGACGAACATCTCGACGAACTCGGAACCGCTGATGCTGAAGAACGTCACTCCTGCTTCACCGGCCACCGCGCGGGCCAGCAACGTCTTGCCGGTTCCAGGCGGACCGACCAATAGAATGCCTTTCGGAATTTTCCCGCCCAGCTTAGTGAATTTCTCCGGCGTCTTGAGGAACTCGATCACCTCCCGCAGCTCTTCCTTTGCCTCGTCCACACCGGCGACATCCGCGAACGTCACCTTGATGTCCTTTTCCACGTAGATCTTCGCTTTGGATTGTCCCACTTGCATGAAACCGCCCTGGGCCTGCCCCAAGCGACGAAAGATAAAGAACCAGATGACGGCAAACACGCCGACCGGCAACACCCAGGAAAGGAGATCGTGCCAGAAGGTGGACTCAATCACGCCGGCGAAGACGACGCCGTGTTGATTGAGATCACGAACCAGATCAGGATCTTCGACACGGACTGTCGCAAACAGCTTCTCTGTTTTGGCTTCTCCTTCTGGCTTCAGTTTTCCGGCCAGCCGCTGGCTGCTCACCGACACTTCCGCCACTTGGCCCGCCGCAACCAGGCTTTTGAACTGGCTGTAGGGGAGTTCTTCGACTTTGTTCAAGGCGATGATGAAGTCATGCACCAACACGACGGCCATGACTGCAAGCAGCACATACCAGAGGGAAAAGGAGAGTTTTTTGTTCATGGACGGTGGTCTCCTAGCCCGCATTATTCATGACGGTTCGTCGCGAGAGCGCATGGGACCGCGTATCACGTGAAGCGTATCTCGCCCTTCGACGATGCTCAGGACGGTGAGCCTGTCGAACCGTATCTCGCAAACAAGGGCATCCGGCACGAAAACGTTCTTTCCGTCGTGCGCTTCACGCTTCACGAAATACGAGCGACGAAGAACGGAGCGGCGGATCTCCGATTGTAGCAGAAGTGTCCGTGCAGTGTGCGGACTCGCAAGCCCGCACCCTGCTTCGTCTCATCAAAACGTGAAATATGCTCCGAGCCCGATCGATTCGATCTTCTGATTGATGAAAAACTGTCCATACGGATTATAGCCGTGAAAATAGGTCGCCATGATCCGAAAACGCCGGCGGGATCCTGTTCTGGACCATTCAAAACCGCCGAGCACATTGGTGTCGATGATCCAGCTGTGCTCTTCCGCCGACTTGAAGTCCGCCGAGAGTACCGGCGTGACGATCAGCCGATCCATCAATGATCCCAACAGCCGCGTACGCATCGCTGGAGCCCGCGCTTCGAATCCCCACTGCAGCCGTGTACGATCGACCGTTGCCGGTTCGGTATGCACCAGATACGCGGCTCCTCCATACAGGCGCAGCCATTTATAATCGTAGGACAGAATCGCGTCCACCTCCTCAAAGGAGACCGTGAGCCGCTTGAATCCAAGGCCCTGATTCCTCTCCAAGAACTCATCGCCTAAGTGGCTGCTTTGGTGGTAATAGCGAAGCCGCGCGGACCAATTCCCTGTCCGCCACGAGAGCGGGAGGCCCACATTGAAATCCGTGTTGATCAGCTCGGCGTTTTTCTGGTCCAGGTTGAACTGCGAGAAGATGCCGGTGAGCAGGCCCACTTGCCATCCATCGCATCCCTGCCGCTTGGTGTAAAAGCCGAAGTTCTCGCCGATGGCCACTGACCCCAAGTTGAAGGACGATCCGCCGTCGCGCGGCCGCGAGTGTTGCCACATGGCGAAGAACTGGGGCTGCTTGGGGTCCGCGATGAGGGGGCGAAAGACGTCATCGGATGGAAAGGCCTCGCTCGTCTCTCCGACATCGGTGCGATCATACCGGCAATCGAGCATCGGCTGGGGTTTGTTGTCGTCCGGTTTCTTGGCCTCCGGTTCGTCCGCGTAGGATTGGCCGGTCAGCAGAACGGCCATGACACATACCCCGACCACCCGCAGATTGAAAGGAATCACCCCGTCCATGCTCCTCCCCCTGATAATAGCTAGTTCAGCCGCCTAGATTTCCCCTATAAAATCCTCCTTCGATAACATACTTCGTAGAGAAAATTCATCCATCTCGACCGGAGAATTTGGCTGTACGGCAGCGTGTTTCCACCTGGCGGGATGAATTCAAAGAGACCGCGCACCCTTTGTGGCATTCCTCCGCCCGCTCCACTTCCACCGGCTGATCTCCGGCATATCTTCGCCATATTTGGCGATGTACTGTTTGTGCTCGATGCGTTTGTCGCGGAGAGCCTGCTTGGCATAGTCGGCCTGGGACCCGTGCAGCGGGATCCGATCGATGACATCGGCGACCAGATGAAACCGATCCAGATCGTTCATCACCGCCATGTCGAACGGCGTCGTGGTCGAGCCTTCTTCCTTATAGCCACGCACGTGCAAGTTCTTGTGATTGGTCCGCCGGTACGTCAGGCGGTGGATCAGCCAGGGGTAGCCGTGGAAGGCGAAAATGATCGGCTTCTCCGTCGTGAACAGGGCATCGAAATCTTTGTCAGGCAATCCGTTCGGATGTTCAGAGGTTGGCTGCAGCTTCATAAGATCCACCACATTGACCACTCGTACGGATAGTTCGGGCAAATACGTCCCTATCAAGGACACGGCCGCGAGCGTTTCCATGGTAGGCACGTCGCCGCAGCAGGCCATCACCACATCCGGCTCGCTGTGCTTGTCGTTGCTGGCCCATTCCCAAATGCCGATGCCGGCCGTGCAATGCTTCACCGCGGCATCCATATCGAGCCATTGCGGCGCTGACTGCTTGCCCGCCACGATGACGTTCACGTGATTGCGGCTGCGCAGACAATGGTCGGTGACGGACAGCAGCGTATTGGCGTCGGGCGGGAGATACACCCGGATCACTTCGGCCTTCTTGTTCACGACGTGGTCGATGAAGCCGGGGTCTTGATGGCTGAATCCATTGTGATCCTGCCGCCAGACGTGGGAAGACAACAAATAGTTCAGTGAGGCGATCGGTCGTCGCCACGGGATATGGTTGCAGACCTTGAGCCATTTGGCATGTTGATTGAACATGGAGTCGATGATGTGAATGAAGGCCTCGTAGCAGGAAAAGAAGCCATGCCGACCTGTCAGAAGATAGCCCTCCAGCCACCCCTGGCACTGATGTTCGCTGAGCATCTCCATCACCCTCCCGTCCGGCGCCAGATGGTCGTCGTACGGAAGGCGGTCTGCCATCCATGTCCGGTTCGTGACTTCCAAGACATCTTGCCAGCGATTGGAGTTGTTCTCGTCAGGACTGAAAAGCCGGAAATTCCGACTCCCCAAGTTGAGTTTCATCGTGTCCCGCAAGAATGCCCCCATCACACGCGTGGATTCCGCTTCGACGACGCCGGGCCCCGGAACTTTGACGGCATATTCGCGGAAATCAGGGAGACGCAGATCTTTGAGCAGCAGACCGCCGTTCGCATGGGGATTCGCACTCATACGACGGTGTCCTCTTGGCGCCAGCTCCGCCAATTCCGGCTGGAAAGCTCCCGTCTTGTCGAATAACTCGTGGGGTTTGTAGCTCTTCATCCACTGTTCGAGGATCTTGATATGTGCCACTTTGTCCATGTCCCCCATCGGCACTTGATGGGACCGCCAGTAGTCTTCGGTCCTCTTTCCATCAATCTGTGGCGGGCAGGTCCATCCTTTGGGAGTCCGAAGCACGATCATCGGCCAGAGCGGTCGTTCCTTGGCCCCGTCTCGGCGCGCAGCATCTTTGATCCGTTGGATGTCACTGATGATGGAATCGAGCGTCGCGGCCATGCGTTGATGCATCTCCAACGGATCGCTGCCCTCGACGAAATGGGGGGTATAGCCGTAGCCTCGGAAGAGATGATCCAATTCGTCGTGACTGATTCGAGCCAGCACGGTGGGATTCGCGATCTTGTAGCCGTTCAAATGGAGAATGGGCAGGACGACGCCGTCGGTGGACGGATTCAGAAACTTGTTGGAGTGCCAGCTCGTGGCGAGCGGACCCGTTTCCGCCTCGCCGTCGCCGATGACGCAGGCCGCAATCAAGTCCGGATTATCGAAGACGGCTCCGTAGGCATGGGAGAGCGCATAGCCCAGTTCGCCTCCTTCGTGGATGGAGCCGGGCGTCTCGGGCGCCACGTGGCTGGGAATGCCGCCGGGGAATGAAAACTGCTTGAACAGCTGCTTCATCCCGCGCTCGTCCTGCGACACATTGGTGTAAACCTCGCTGTAGACACCTTCGAGATAGGCGTTCGCCACAAGCCCGGGACCGCCGTGACCGGGCCCGGTGATATAGATCATGTTGAGATCGTGGGCCTTGATAATGCGGTTCAAGTGCGCGTAGATGAAGTTTAAGCCCGGCGTCGTGCCCCAATGGCCAAGCAGGCGCGGCTTGATATGGGCGCGCGTCAGCGGCTTTTTCAGGAGGGGGTTGTCATAGAGATAGATCTGGCCGACGGAGAGATAGTTGGCCGCCCGCCAGTAGGCATCCAGTTTCTTGGCTGCCTCCGGACTCAGGGGATTCCCGATGGTTCGACGCCTGTCCATGCTCTTTCTCACCTCCCGATTCAGTCTGTGCTCAACAGCGCCATGACGGACGCCGCGATCTCACGTTCTTCATCCGTGTGAATCACCCGCACGGTCGCCCTACCGTCTTCCTTGGAAATCACGGCGTCGTTCTGCTGATTGCGCGCGTGATCGATGGCAACGCCGAGAAATTCCAATCCCTCGCAGATACGGGCTCGAATGACGGGAGCATGCTCGCCGATCCCCGCGCTGAACACCAGGGTATCGACGCCCCCCAGCGCCGCTGCCAATGCGCCGATCCATTTTTTGGCCTGATAACAAAACAGCGCGACGGCGTCAGCCGCGCGCGGATCGCTCTGTTCCTCCTTGAGGAGGTCGCGCATATCGGCACTGATCTCCGAGACGCCGAGCAAACCTGATTCGGTATTGACCATCCGGTGAAACCGATCGGCGCTCATCCCCTCCGTTCGAGCCAGATAGGAGACAAGCCCCGGATCGAGATCGCCCGATCGGCGGCTCATCGGCATGCCGGAGGCCGGGGTGAAGCCCATCGTTGTCTCAACGCTCTTGCCGTCTTTGACGGCGGCCATGCTAGCGCCGTTTCCCAGGTGAGCGAGAATGATGCGACCGTTGGCTTCGCCTTGCCTTCCGACTCTGGCCAGTTCCTTCATGAGAAAGGCGTACGACAAGCCGTGGAATCCGTACCGTTGAAGCCCCAACTTGTCATAGCGCCTTGGGATCGGCAGCAGGCGGGCCACGTTCGGCATGCCCTGATGAAACGCTGTATCGAAACAGGCGACTTGCGGAAGACGGGGGTATCGACGCGCACAGGCCTCGATTAATTCGATTTCAGCCGGAAGATGTTCCGGATCGTACGGGCTCAACCGCTTCAGTTCCTGTATCACCATCGGCGTCACTCGCTGCGGCTCACGAAAATCCCTGCCGCCGTGCACAACTCGGTGTCCAATCGCCAGCAATGGCTCGCGCGCAAGCTTGTCTTGGGCACATTCCAGAATCGGTTCGAGGCAGGACGCATGATCGAGGGTTGCAACGATTCGACGATCGTCGTGGCTGGCGCCTTCCTGCATCCATGTGAAGGTACCCTGTGGCGATCCGATTCGGTCGATCACGCCCAACAGTTCACGGACGGGACTGCCATCGACGCGAAAAAGAGAAAACTTGAGCGTCGACGACCCGCTATTGATCGCCAGAATCGAGCCACTGCCGGAAGCCGCATCAGAGCGTGTCATGACGGTACTTTCTGCAGCCTTTCAATATGACCTTCTTCCTCATCCGAGGCGGGCATACTCGCCGACCAGTCGATAGGCATTGTGAAGGTATTGAGCCACCATGCGCTGGGTATTGAAGAACCCGCCGTTCAACGCGATCGCATGCCGCATGATCTCGATAAACCGCCCCCGGTCCCGATAGTAACAGGGAAGAATCTTTTCTTCGAGCTTGCGGTACAGTTCCATCGCATGACAGGCATCCATACCCGCTTGCGGCTCCGTGCAAGCCTCCACCCGATCACCGATGGACCAACCGGTCACGTCTTCCACATGCCCTTCGACCCACCACCCGTCGAGCACACTCAAGCTGGGCACTCCATTGACCGCCGCCTTCATGCCGCTGGTTCCTGAGGCCTCCATCGGCGGGAGCGGCGTATTGAGCCAAACATCCGCACCGGCACACACGAGCTTGGCCACGGTCATGTCATAGTTCGTGAGATAGGCCACCGAAATCCTGCCCCGCAAGGCATCGCGAAGTTCATGGATCTTGTGAATCATATCTTTCCCATCCTGGTCGCGCGGATGGGCCTTGCCGCTGAAGACGATTTGGACAGGCCCGGCCAGTTCGGCAATCTTGGCCAGCCGCTCGATGTCGTGAAAGATCAAAGTTCCCCGCTTGTAGGCCGCAGCCCGCCTGGCAAACCCCAGCGTCAGCACATCCCGATCGAATCCCGCGTTGGTCTCGTGATTCACATGCTCGACCAACACCCGCTTCGCCTCCTGGTGGGCGTTCCAAATCTCTTCGCCGGGAATGCTGATCGCGTAACGAAGCGAGAGCTGATCGCGCCGCCAGTCCGGAAGATGCCGGTCGTAGAGCGACTGAAACGAGGGAGCGGCCCAGGTCACCGCGTGGACTCCGTTGGTAATCGAGTGAATCGGATAGCCGGGGAAAAGACTGTGGGACACCTCGCCGTGCTTCATCGCCACGCCATTGACGAACCGTGAACCACGCAACGCCAGCTGTGTCATGTTCAAACTATGGTTATGACCGCAGGCTTTGAGCCAGGCGCAGCGCCGGTCGCCGAGCACCCGATGCGACAGCTCAGGGGAAAATTGATCATGGCCCGCCGGCACCGGCGTATGGGTCGTAAACACACAGTGCTCCCGGACGGCATCGATGAGATCGGCTGAGACTGCCGTTTCGTGGGTGCCGGAACCCAGCTTCTCCTCCAGCAGAGCGAGCACCAGCAATGCCGCGTGTCCTTCATTCATATGGAAGCGGCGGAGGCGCCCGTACCCGAGCGCCCGCAGCATGCGGTAGCCGCCGAACCCCAGCACCGCTTCCTGGCAGAGCCGATAGTAGTCGTCACCGCCGTAGAGCACGTCGGTCAGCGTCCGGTCCCAGGGCTGGTTCTCGGGGAGATTCGTGTCGAGCAAATAGACGGGCACCTCGCCGCCCGACTCGCCCTTCACGCGAATCAGCCACGCGCCGACCTGTACGGTACGATTCTCGATTTCGACAACGACCCGCTGGTCCACCGGCTCGCAGAAATCGTTGACCGGCCAGGCCACCGGCTCTTCATGCTGCAAACCCCGTTCATCCAGCCGTTGATGAAAATAGCCGCGCCGGTGCAGCAGCGTCACCGCCACCATGGGAATGTCCAGATCAGCGGCAGACCGAAGGGTGTCGCCTGCCAGCACACCAAGACCACCGGCATAGGTCGGCATGTTCGGGGCCAGCCCGATTTCCATCGAGAAATAGGCTACCAACGGCTGTTCCGCTACGACGCTCTTCGAAAGGTGCCCTTGCTCAGCCATCGCGAGACTCCATTGATGTGAATGATTCATCCGGCAGGTTGACCGAGCCAGGAAATCGGCAACCATTTGTTGGGGCAATTCGACAGGCTCGGGGCGCCAATGGATGCTGACCCCATGGCTTCCTCATGACCCGTCACTGAAACTGCTTCCGGAACCGCCACAACCCCAACCCGAACAACGACCCTCCCACCGCAGTCATCGAGAGAACTTGACTCCATACCGTCTCGATTCCTATTCCTTTCAACAGAATGCCGGTCTCGATTTCGATGAAATAACGGAGCGGGGACAAGGCCATCAGATGGCGCACCCAATCGGGCATCGTCTCCATGGGTGTGAAAATGCCGGACAGCAAGAGGATCGGGGCGACCACCAGTAACGTCATCATCCCCACTTGCGCTTGATTTTTCGTGACGGTTGAAGCAAATACCCCGATCCCGGATGTGGCCACAATGAAGAGCGCCGTCAATGAGAACAAGAGCCCCACGCTTCCTCTGATCGGCACGCCGAACACCGGCCGCATCACGCCGAACAAAGCCACCGCCGTCGCACCCAGAATCACCAGCGTCATCGCCAGGACTTTGGGTAACATGATTTGCATCGGCGTCAGAGGCGACACCAGAAGTTGTTCGACCGTGCCGCGTTCTTTCTCCCGCACCAGCGCCGCCGCCGGCAACAAGACCGCAAAGATCGTGGTCATCCGCAAGAGGTGTGAGATGGACTCGAACCATGTTTCGTTCTGGTCTTGATTGAACCAGACGCGATGATCGCTCACGACCATCGGCATCATCGTCAAGGACGCGCCTGTTCGTCCGGTTCTGACCGAGACCGCGTCTTGGCCGAATTGTCCCACAATGCGGGCGGCGTAGCTGGCGGCCGAGAGCCCTTGCGGTGAGTTGGTCGTATCAACAAGCAATTGCACCGCGACCGGCTCACCGGCGACCAAGGCCTCCTGGAAGCGGGCGGGAATGTCCAGGACCACCATCGACTCACCTCGCTCCAACCGCATAAATCCTTCGTCGGGATGAGCCAGTTCGCCGTCGAAGCGAAAATACGGGAGATGAAATCTGGAGACTAACTCGCGTGAGGAAGCGCTTCGATCGGCATCGGAAACCAGTAGGCCGGCATTCCTTAATTGCGTCTGAAGGCCGGCTCCGGTGACGTAGACCGATAACGTGAACGAATAGATGAGAAATCCCATGAGCGGAATATCACGCAACAACTGCAGCAGCTCTTTGCGCGTCATCACTGCAAGGCGTCGACTCCAGATAAGGATGCGATCGGCGGATCTCATGCCCGTGGCCTCTTCGTGAACAACCAATAGCCGGTGACTCCTAAGACCGCGGCATAGACTCCGAGCGCCAACACATCTGTCCAAAGGACCGACGGCCCGACATTCTTCAAGAACGTTCCCCTCACGATGTTGGTGTAGTACATCCCGGGGAACAGATGCGCCTGAAACTGAGCCGCTTGGCTCAATGACGAGACCGGCACGATCAGCCCGGAGAAGAGGATGGTCGGCACCGTGCTCACCACCACCGTGATAATCAGCGCCGCCTGCTGCGTGCTCACCAATAAAGAGACGACGAGGCCGATCCCGGTGCTGGTCAAGACGAACAGCACGGACGTGACCGCAAACAACAACAAGCTGCCCTTAAACGGCACGGCAAAGAGGAGCACGGCCATCAGCCACAACACGACCACATTCACGGCGGAGATGGCGACGTACGGGGCGAGCTTACCGACCAGGAACTCCAGCCGGCTGACCGTGGAGCTGTAGATGTTGTAGATCGATCCGGTTTCCTTCTCACGGACGACTCCCAAGGCCGTCAAGAGAGGAGATCCCACCATGAGCGAGAACATGACGAGCGCGGGTACGGTCGACCACGTGCTGCGGACTTCCTCATTGTACAAATACCGCACTTCGAGCCTGAGAGGTCGAGTACGCCGCTGCGCCTCGTCGCGTGACAGCCCTCGGGTCCGTGCCAGATAGTTGACCAAGAGCTCTTCATTAAAGGCTGCATTGATCGCGATCACGTAGCCCTTCGTGATATCGGTCCGCAGCGGAAAGGTCCCGTCGATCAACGTTTGCACGCTGACCGGCATGCCGGACAGCAGTCGCTCTTGAAACTTTTCCGGAATCACAATGACGGCACGCACCTTGCCGGTTTGCAACCCGGAGTTTACCTCGTCCTCGTTCGCCAACGAGCCCTGAAAGTTGAAGTATCGGGACTGAACAAACCGGTACACATAGTCTCGACTGAGGGAGCTCTGATCCCGATCTACCACCGCAAAGGCAATGTCTTCCACGTCGAGCACAAGACCATATCCGAACACCACCATCCACACCGCCGGCATGACAAAGGCCAGGAGCAGAAACATCCGGTCGCGGGTGACCTCGCGCCACTCTTTGAAGGCCACGGCTGCGACGCGCCCGAGATTCATGCAGCCACCCCCTTAGGTGTCTCTCGTCCCTGCTGCTCGAGCGCCATGACGCGCTGGACGAAGACGTCCTCGAGACTCAGAGGACGTACCGCAATGGCGTGCACATCAATACCGACGGAGATAAGAGATTGTCGAATTCGCACTTCGTCCTGCACAGGATCGGTCGAGAACAAGTGAATCTTCGTGCCAAACAGTGCGGCGGCGACGAATCCTGCCGCGGTCACCCGCCCCAGGGCCAACCCCGGTTGATCTGTTGCCACTTCGATGAGTTGTCCAGCTTCTTTTTCGACTTGCTGCTTCATCTCAGCCGGAGACCCTTCCGCCACGATTCGGCCTGCATACATCAGCGCGAGGTTGTCGCAATGTTCTGCTTCGCTCATGTAATGGGTCGTGATCAGAATCGCGACCCCTTCTTCACGAGCAAGCCTCGACAGAATGTCCCAGAAGTGTCGCCGGCCGATCGGGTCGACGCCGGACGTCGGTTCGTCTAGAAATAATACCCGAGGCTGATGGACGAGCGCGCAGCCGAGCGCCAGCCTCTGGCGAACCCCCATCGGCAGCCGACTGGTCAAGCTCGACTCGTATCCTTTCAAGCCGGCCATCGACAGGATCCACTCAAGCCGTGTGATAGTCGCTGGCCGATCGAGGCCATAGATCCCGGCGAAGAGCCGGATATTTTCCTCCACGGTCAAATCCAGATACAGCGAAAAGGCTTGAGACATATAGCCGATCCGTTGCTTGATGACCCCACCCGCGGTCTTCATGTCCGCCCCCGCGACCCATCCTTCTCCCCCGGTTTGCGGCATGATGCCGGTCAGCATCTTGATGACGGTCGTCTTTCCTGCTCCGTTGGCCCCGAGGAGGCCGAAGATTTGCCCCGACTTCACCTGAAAGCTGACGCGGTCCACCGCGCGAAAAGCTCCGAACTCACGGATAAGACCCTTCGCTTCGATTGCTAGCGCGTCATTCGACGTCAGAGGTGCGGCGGGAGGCATCTCGATGGCTGTCGGCTGTTCACCCTGGCGAAGCAACAGCGCAACAAAGACATCCTCCAGTTCCGGCTCATCGACTCGCAGTTGCACGGGTTTGATAGCGCCCAGGCTCGAGGTGATCGATTCTATCGCGGCAGCGTGAACGGTCTCCTCCGTGAAGACACGCAGCAGGGGGCCCAAAGCCTCGACCTGCTTGTACCTTGTCTTGAGCCCGGCAATCGCATCCAGTTGAGGCGTAGCTTCAAACGTCACTATCGAGCCAGGGGCCAGCGCTTGAACTTCGGTCGGTGTTCCCGATGCCACCACCTTGCCGCTCGATAAGAATGAGAGCCGATGAAAGCGTGCGGCCTCGTCCATATAGGCCGTGGAGACCAGGGCGGTCATGCCTTTCTCTTGGATCAGCGCGGCCAGGATCGACCAAAAATCACGGCGCGAGACAGGGTCCACGCCGGTCGTGGGTTCGTCGAGAATCGCCAGTTCCGGTTCATGAATCAGCGTGCAGATCAGCCCCAGCTTCTGTTTCATTCCTCCGGACAAATTCTTCATGGCTCGATCGCGGAACTTGTCGAGTCTCGTCATGGCCAGCAGCCTGGTCTTTCGCTCAATGAGATCACGCTCCGGCACCAGTCTGAGTCGCGCAAAGAAGTCGATGTTCTCTTCGACAGAGAGGTCGGGGTACAAATTCAGCCCCAGCCCTTGCGGCAGGAACCCGATTCGCTCCTTTACTCGCTCCGCCGCTCGTTCCGAATCGACCAGCGTTCCGAAGACCTCGACCGTTCCTTCGTCATAAGTCAGCACCCCGGCAATCGCTTTCATCAGGCTGCTCTTGCCGGCTCCATCCGGCCCGATCAGCCCATAGATCTCGCCCTTGCGAATTTCAAGATCAATCCCGTCAACCGCCACCTCTTTCTTATAGTGCTTCATAAAGGCGGTCACGCGGATAACTGAGCCGACAGAATTGCTCATGTCATCAAGCTTCTTTTCTCTGCGGCGTCCAAGGATAGAGCCTCGGCACAGTCGCGGTCAGTGCCATCGCCACGATCAGAGCCAGGCTCATGCCCAGAAAAAACTGAGTCCATGTGTTCGGTCGCAACGCTCCAAGCGCCACGATCACAAGAAGCATGGGAATATCCAGAAAGTGAGTAAACGTTGGAACTGGCTCTCGTCGTGCTAGTTCCAGTTCCGGCGTCGCCGTACCTTTCGCATAGGCCTCCTTCGTCAGCCTGCGCAGTCGCATGAAATAGAGCCGCGTGACGGTATTGCCTTCGATAAATTCGAAGACGAAGAGAAAGATCATGCCCGCAAGCCAGGGATGCTGCATGAATCCCCAGCCACCCCACACCTCCCACGTCATCCATGTCCCGGAGAGGAGCAGGAGAAGGGCTCCTGGTACGACCACACCATCGTAGAACACGGCGATGTTCCGAATCGCTTCCGTGAAGAGAGCCAGGTCTTGGACCTTTCGGGAGCGGAGATCAGACAGCCAGACACCAATGAGTCCCGCCCCCATGAGCGTGAGTCCAATGAGATGCACATAACGCATCCAGGCGTAGGTCATCGTGATTCCTTATGACTTCGGTTTCATCCACGCCACATCTTCTTTCCAGCGGATGATCGCATCAGCCGGCAATCCTGGCGTCAGGCGGTGATCCGGGTTCGCAGCCAGGTAGAGCTTCACCGCATAGATCAGTTTGACCCGTTCATCGGGAGTCTGTACTTCTTTCGGCGTGAATTCGGCCTTGGACGCGATATAGCGCACGGTTGCATCGAAGGGCTGCTCCGGAAAGGCGTCGGTGAAAATGCGGGCCGGCAGATCGAGCCGCAGTTTGCCGATCTGCACCTCCGGCACATACACCTTCAGATACAGCCGGTCCAGATCGACCAATTCAAGCAGCGGTGCCCCAGCTGCAACCACTTCGCCCGCGTCGATCATCCTTGTGGTAACCGTGCCGCTCGTTGGAGCCGTGATCGTCAGGTCTTTCAGTACGCTTTCGGCTTCATCGAGGACTGCATAGGCCTGGTCACGCTGACTCTCCAATGCGGAGACGTCGGATTCTTTGGCACGGATCCGCTTCCACCCTAACTCGGCCTGCGCAAGTTCCTTCCTGGCTTGGGTTAGCGCTGACCGTGACGAGGCAATCTCTTTCTGCGCGACCTCCCATCGCATGGTGACTTGATCCCGCTGCTGGATCGAGGCCTCATCTTTCTCCGCGAGATCCCGGAAGCGTTGGGCATCGCTGCGCGCTTCTCGTTCTACGGAAAGGGCCTTGTCGACTGTATCCTTCGCTTTGGCCACCTGCGCGTCGGCTCGTTCAATCGCGAGCGGCACATCGAGATTGAGGACGGCCAATGTCATGTGGGCCGCCTCCACCTGCGCCTCCAGCGCCGCAGCCGCGTGCTTCGCTTGCTGAACGCGTGCGGTGGTCTGGCTGTCGTCCAATCGAATCAACACCTGATCGACCGTGACCGTCGCCCCCTCGCGCACGAGCAATTCGCGGATGCGGCCGGGGAATTTACTCGACACCGTCACATGATCGCCCTCAATGCGACCGTTCACCTGGATCAGCCCATCCGGCAGCCCGCTATTCAAGATCAACCGGTCGATCGCAAGATAGACCCCGCTCACCACAAGAATGATGAGCGCCAGCACACCAAGCTGTTTCCGGCCTATCTTCATCGGCAATGCCAGATCGTTAATCGTCAACTGTCACCGCAGTGCGCGATGAGCGGAACAGGCGAGACACGCGCGACACGTGACCAGGATGTCCTTTCCTGCGTTTCCCGCTCTGCTCGCGCGTCGCGCAGTTCCCGCCGGTATGACGCACCGCTAGAACAACCTTTCGATTTCCCCCTTCGCCCGCGCGAGATTGATCCGGGAAGCGTTGAAACGGAACAGCGCTTCGATCTGATTGTCCCGGGCGCGCGCCACCGAGGTCTGCGCACTCGTGACTTCAATGTTGGTCGTCAGGCCGGCGGCAAACCGGTCGCGCGCAAAAGTCAGTTCCTTGAGCGCCAGCTCCATCCCCTTCTGGGACACGGCCACCTGTTGCGTGGAGGACTCCAGTGTCAGAAGCGCGTTCCGGACTTCCAGCGTCACCTGGTCCGAGACATCCTGCATACGGATCGATTCCTGCTGCACACGGCTGCGGGTTTCGGAGATTCGGCTTTCCCGCTGGCCGCCGTCGAAAATCGGAACCGAGAAGGTCAGACCGATCGAGCGGGTTGCCAAGGCATCCTCCGGTTTCACGCCGATCCAGCCGTAATCCCCGTTCAATGAGAGGGCGGGAACCCGCTCTCCGGCTACAGAACTGAGGCTGAGCGCCGCCAGCCTCTGCCGGTTCTCTTGCGCCCTCAACTCCAGTCGCTGTTCCCTCGCAGCCGCAAGCGCGTCTGCCGCGCGCTGAGGCTCCACCGGAGTGAACTTCAACTCATCGGTCAGCGTCAACCGCACCTCGAAGGCGATTCCCAGAGCGCGAATCAGATTGAGGCGCGCGCTCTCCTGCTCATTCTGAGAGACCAACAACCGTTGTTTGTTGTTCTCCAGTTGAACTTCTTCCCTGGTCACATCCAACCCGGTCGCAATGCCGGCCGCCCGGCGATCTCTTGCCAACTTCAGCAATTGCTGGCTGAGTTCGATATCGGCCTCCCGCGCCTTTACGGCTTCATCCGCGCGCAGCGCCTCGATGTAGAGCAGCCCCACCATCGCCATCACATCGCGCCTCGTCACGTCCGCTTCAAGACCGGCCACGTCGACGCCGGCTTTCGCGGCGCGCCACCGCTGAATGAGGCTGAGGCTGAAAATATTCTGCACGAGCGTCGCCCTCGCATCGTACACCTCAAACGGTTCCGTCACACTGCGGGTCAGACCGAAACCGGCAAGCCGGTCGGCCGGGAGACCAAACGCGGCAAGATTGACCGTTTGGTTCCGTCCGTTCACAAAGCCCGACACGTTCGGCAGTAAGGCGCCAAGACTGACATCGGCCTGGGCCTGTGCGGCGGCGATGCGTTCTTTCAGCAGCCTGACGTTGACGTTGTTGTCGATCGCAGCTTGGATGGCATCGCGCAGACTCAGCCTGAGCTCTGGAAGGCCTGGCTCCTGCTCTTCTGCACAGGCAATTCCGTCGCCGGCGCCCCAAAATGGAAAGAAGACCAGGCAAGAAGAGGCCAGCCATCCGATGAGGAAAGAGCTCACTTTTATCCTTTGGAGGAGCACCATCGACGCTCTCCACGTTTGGAATACAGCGCAGAATGCAAGGAGGGAGCCGTATCGGAGCGAACGCCTCCGGTGGTGTTCTGATAGGAAAATTGACCGGTTGGGCCGTCTGAGCCCCGAGGAAGGTTCCGTGCCGAGGGGAGTCTTGCTACAGTGGGAAAACTGCCCCTGTCGCAGAACTCCACATCAGTCCGCTCACACCGACACGTCGTCTGTGCTGGGGCTAGGCGTGACGGCTTCACCCCTTCCGACCATGATGTCAGGGGAACGGCGGTTTACGGCCAGACGATAGTACAGGAGGGGAATCACGAGCAAGGTGAGCACCGTCGAAGCGCCCACACCGAACAGCAGCGACACGGCCAGCCCTTGGAAGATCGGATCGAGAATGATCACGAATGCCCCCACCATCAACGCGGCAGCCGTCAAGAGGATCGGCCTGGTACGGATCGCACCGGCCCTGATGACCGCTTCCGACAGCGGAACCCCCGCGCGCTCCTGAAGCTGGATAAAATCCACAAGCAGTATCGAGTTCCGGACGATGATGCCGGCCAGCGCGATGAAGCCGATCATCGACGTGGCCGTGAAATAGGATCCGGTGAGCCAATGGCCAGGCAGAATGCCGATCAAGGTAAGCGGGATGGGCGCCATGATGATCAGCGGGGTGAGGAACGACTGAAATTGCCCGACGATCAGCAGATAAATCAGCAACATTGCCACGGCAAACGCAATCCCCATGTCACGGAACGTCTCGTAGGTGATGTGCCACTCGCCGTCCCACTTCATGGCGATCCTGTCTTCCGACCAGGGCTGAGCCCTGAAAAATTGCTCGATCTCGTATCCTTCGGCCGGCCGATAACTCTCCAGTTGCCTCCCGACGCCCAGCACGCCATAGACCGGACTTTCGGCTTGTTCCGCGCCGGGGCCTCCGACATCGGCGACGATATAGACCACCGGCTTCTGGTTCTTGTGGTAGATCGCGTTGTCCTGAATCGTCTGTTCGACGGTGAGCAATTCGGAGAGCTGGACCATGCCTCCGCTCTTCGTCCGCAATCCGATTTCGCCGAGATGTTCGAGCCCCGTCCGTTCAGCCAGCGGCAGACGCAGTACGATCTGAACCGGACTTTTCTCTTGAGGAATATGAACCAGCCCGACCTTCGTCCCTTCCAACGCCATACGCAGCGTATGCACGATGTCATCTGTGGGAATTCCGGCGAGGGCCGCTTTCGCACGATCGACCGTGAACACATACTTTGCCTGATCCGCCTCGATAAAATCGTCCACATCGACGACACCGGGCGTGGACTCAAAGAGCGACCGAACCTCCCGCGCAACGGCGATCTGCCTGGCATAGTCCGGGCCGTAGATTTCTCCGACCAACACCGATTGCACAGGCGGCCCCGGAGGCACTTCCACGACCTTGACGTTCGCACCGTACTGTCGGGCGATCTCCTGGACCGGGGGCCGAAGCCGCTGCGCGATCTCGTGGCTCTGGGCCTGGCGCTGATTCTTTGCCGCCAGGTTTATTTGAATGTCCGCCTCATGCGGCAACGTCCGCAAAAAGTAGTGGCGCACCAGACCGTTGAAGTTGAATGGTGATGCTGTGCCGACGTAGGCCTGGTAGTCCCGCACTTCGGGTACCGTGGCGACATATCGGGTCAGCGCCTTGGCGGCGCGGGCGGTTTCCTCCAGCGTCGTTCCCTCCGGCATATCGATGACCAATTGCAACTCGCTCTTGTTGTCGAACGGCATCATCTTGACGACGACATGGCGTGTGTAAAACAAGAGGCATGATCCGGCCAGCAGAAGCGCGACCACGCCCAAGAAGGAATAGGCCAGGATCGGATGGGCCAGCAGCGGGGAGAGAACCCGGTGATAGAGGCGCGCCGTCAAGCCGGCTTCTTCTAGTGCTGAATGCTCGCCTCGCTGAGCAGGCGAAGCGGGTTGATTGCTGAGTGCTGAGTTTCCGCCAAATGTGCGATAACAGGTTCGGCAAAACCATGGAATCACGACGAAGGCGACCAGCAGCGAGAAGAACATCGCAATGGAGGCGTTGACGGGAATCGGCCTCATGTAGGGCCCCATCAAGCCGGAGACGAAGGCCATCGGCAGCAGCGCCGCAATGACGGTGAAGGTCGCCAGAATCGTCGGGTTGCCGACTTCATCGACGGCATAGATCGACGCCTCGTCATGGGGACGCAGGCGCAGCGTTAAATGCCTGTACGTGTTTTCGACGACGACGATAGCGTCGTCCACCAAAATGCCGATCGAGAAGATCAGCGCGAAGAGCGTCACCCTATTGATCGTGTAGCCGATGAGCATCGACGTAAAAAGCGTCAAGGCAAGGGTGACGGGTATCGCAATGGACACGACGAAGGCGGGGCGCGGCCCCAGCGCGACGCCGAGAAAGATGACCACCGCGACGACGGCAATGAGGAGGTGCCACAACAGTTCGTTGGCCTTCTCTTGCGCGGTCTCTCCGTAATCGCGCGTGCCGGTCACGCGCACATCCGACGGGACCGTCACGCCTTTCATGTCTTCGACCTTGCGGATGACCTGCTCGGCCACCGTCACGGCGTTGGTGCCGCCCTGTTTGGCAATGGCCACGGTCACCGCCGGTCGCTCCAACCCCTCACCCCTTACCCCTAACCCCTCACGGTCGCCGGCGGCGCCCAGACCGAACCAGACATAGCTCGTCGCCTCAGCCGGTCCGTCGATGACATCCGCGACGTGCCGCAGATAGACCGGTCGTTGCTCGCTCACCCCGACCACCAGGCTTTCCAGATCGGCGCGCGATCGAATGAAACGGCCGGTCTCCACAAGGAAACTCTGATTGCGGCTGTCGAACCTGCCAGCCGGCAAGGCCCGATTCTCTCCGCGAATGACGGTCGCGACCTCCAACGGGGTGAGCCCATAGGCCTTCAACCTCGCCGGGTCGATCTGTACTTGTAATTCGCGCCTCCGGCCGCCGACGATGAACCCTCCGGACGTGCCGGCGACTTTCTTGGCCTCCTCCAACACCTGCTCGGCCAACTGATGCAATTCGAATTCGCCGTACCGCTCGCTCGACAATGTTACCGTGACGATCGGAACATCGTTCACGTCCTTCGGCTTTACCAAAAACGGCTCAGCGCCTGGCGGTAACAGGTCTTGGTTGGACATCAACTTGTCGTAGAGATCGACCAGACTCTGCTCCATCGGCTGGCCGACGTAGAAGCGGACGATGATCAGCGCCCCACCGGGCCGAGAGATCGAGTAGACATACTCCACGCCCTTGATCTCCGAGAGTTTCCGCTCGAACGGCTTGGTCAGTTGTTCTTCGACGACTTTGGCGGAGGCGCCGGGAAAGGGCAGCCAGACGTCGGCCATCGGCACCACGATCTGCGGCTCTTCTTCGCGCGGTGTGGCGACGATTGCGAACAGGCCCAGAAGCAGCGCCCCCACCATAATGAGCGGAGTCAGCTTGCTCCCGATGAAGAGCGCTGCGATGCGGCCGGATAAACCGTAAGAAGGTGCGTCATTCGTCATACGTCAATCGTTTCTCGTGCTTGCGAGAGAGGCAAGACATGCGCGAAAGGCGGGACTTGTCTCAGCAACCTCCTCGACCCGTCGCGCTTTTCTCGCGATTCCCGCCGGTCTCGCGGGACACACTTTACTGCGCCGGCTCTGCCGCCTGCGCGACGATCTTTACCGTCGCGCCATCGACGCCTCGGGCGGCGTCGAGCAGGACCAATTCGCCGACGTTCACACCGGACAGCAGTTCCACTTGTTTGTCGAACCGCCGACCGGTTTTGACCCAGCGGAGACGAGCGATCCGATCGGAACCGACGGCGAAGACGCTCGTCAGTTCTCCGCGCTCCACCACGGCAGTCTCAGGCACAAGGATGGTCCGGGTTATTCCCTTGTCCAATTGAAACCGTCCAAACATGCCGGTTTTCAATCCCGGCACCGAAGGCAGGTCCACTTTCACCGTGAAGGTGTGCGTCTGAGGATCGCCGGCGGGGAGAATTTGGCCGACAATCCCGGCCAAGGCGCGTCCCTCCAGGGCATCGATGATCACGGGAATTTTGTCGCCGCGGGAGACCGATTTCAAATCTCCTTCCGCCACGGTCGCTTCAAGACGCAGCTGCCGGGGATTTTCCATTTTCAACAGGGGCTGCCCCGGCGAAGCCAATTCTCCCGCCTCGACCTTCTTCTCGGTAATCACCCCGTCGAAGGGCGCTTTCACAACGGTATAGCTGAGCTGGGCCAACACCGCCTTGTGATTCGCCTCCGCAACTTTGTAGGTCCTGGTCGCGTTTTCCATTTCCTGTTTCGACACGGCGTCCTGGGCATGCAGGGCCCTCATGCGGTCGAGGTGCGCCTTGGCATTCTCGACTTCCGCTGCGGTGCGGGCCAGCTCCGCCTGCACGTCGCGGTTGTCGAGCTGAATGAGGGTCTGCCCCTTGACCACCTGTGTGCCTTCCCGCACGAGAAGTTGATCGATGGTTCCCTGGATGCGGCTGGAGAGGACGGCTTGGAAGATGGGCATGACCTGCCCGGTGGCTTCGACACGGATCGGCGCCTCGGAGGTCCGGATTTCGACGATCGCCCCCTGGACCGTCGTTTGCGGAGCAGCCGACACGGCGGACGTCGGCGGTTCGTCTTTCGAGCCGCACCCCGCCGCCAACAACAACACCGCCATGAGCCATCGTTTCATGTACCTTGTCCCCGCCGGTCAGGAATGTTCTCCCTATCCCTTCAGAAGGTCAATGCCGACGCCGGAATAGATCGGAGAGAGTGGACGGAGCGAACGACCTGACTCACCGGCCGGCTCGTTCATCCTCCCATGGCCGCTCGAGCGTGATCCTCGCAACCCACCGCGGATCGCGTCGCAGCGCTCACATTATCTTCCCATTGCCCGCGTTTGGCCCCCAACCTCAGCAGCAGACATTCGGCCGTCGCGAGCAATTCTTCGAGCCGGCGATCGGGTTTTGCGCCATAGTGTGCCCGGTCGAAGATAGGGATCTGCAGACAGACCTCGGCCCGGTACCGGCGCTCCGGAGAGTACATGACGCGATGCATCGGAGGGTCCGGGTATTGGCAGGGTTTCAGAAGATCCAACGATTGAAAGAACACGCGGCAGAGACGATGAAGTTCTCCGACCAGCTCATGAAGCTCAGGGTCTTCTCCAAGCGGCACATGCCTGGCGTCCTGAAAGGCGGCATACAGGTTGAGTTGAAAGCCGATTTGGATGATGCGGCCCGACCCGTCTTGCACATAGAACGGGGCGTGATCGAAACAGACCTTCCGCGCGACGACCATGTCCCGCAATGCTTGCTCGCCGGCGAAGGCTCCCTCGAGAACCAGCGGAATGGTCATGGCCAACTCCCTTACATCTTTCTCACAGGGCTGAGACATCGACAGACTTCTGCCGGCTGTCACAAGTCCTTCGGACTCGCTCCGCTTTGACCTCAGCCTTCTCGATCGCGCTGCTACTCCTGCACACCGAGCTTTCGCAACAGCGCCATCATCGGACACCAGCCGGTAAAGGCCGATTGGATGAGATTCACCGCCACAAAGGCTGCGAAATAGTTCCAATAGGGATGCACCGTGGCCCCGAGTACGACCGCCCCCAGCACAAAGACCCCCGCAATCAATCGCAATCGTTCATTGAGTTTCATCTCGCCCTCCTTTCCTCTCTGCCTGTGTGAGACACCGCAAGGACAAAGGATTCAGGGCGACCAATGCCTGTTTAGCCGGCCTGTTCACGCTTGCCGATCCCCATCGCCTGGAGGACCGTCTTCTCGAAGAAGGGTTCGCTGACCCCTCGCTTCATTTTCATCAGAAAGTATTTTTCGAGGGCAATCTTGGCCAGGTGCACCCATTTCCCCTTTCTGGCCCATGTCACATTGCGCGGGGCCATCTGCGGCAGCGCGACAAAGGCCATCCCGGTGTCGCCCATATCGGCCAGGCAGATGGCATTCCAGGTTGCCGTTTCTTTCTTTTGGTTATTCTCGATATCCGCGTTGATGTTGTGGACCGCGGCAGACACCATCGACTCGATCATATAGCCGGTCTTGGGCGCGCCGGTCGGGACCGGCGTCTGCTCAACCGGCGGGATCGCGACGCACACCCCGACCGCATAGATGTTCTTGTACTTGGGATTCATCTGGTAGGCATCGATGTTGACGAATCCTTTGGGATTGCAAAGCCCCGACGTTCCCGCTACCGCATCCACGCCGGCAAATGGCGGGATGATCATCGAATAGCGGAACGGCACTTCCTGTCCATCCTCCAGCAGCATCTTCCCCGGCTGCACCTCCCTGATCGCGGTGTTACAGATTGTCTTGATCGAATGCTCGGCGAATTCATCTTCCATCAGCCGCCGCGACTTGCCGACCCCGGCGAGGCCCATATGGCCGATATAAGGTTCCGGCGTGACAAAGTAGATTGGTACTTTCTTTCGTAGCTTCTTCTTCCGCAGATCCGCGTCGATGATAAACGCCATCTCGTACGCCGGTCCGAAACAGGACGCTCCTTGGGCGGCGCCGACCACGATGGGGCCGGGGTCTTTGAGAAAACTCTGATAAGCGCCCCAGGCCTGTTCGGCATGATCGACGTTACACACTGATTGTGTATAGCCGCTGGGGCCAAGCCCCGGCACCGCGCCGAAATTCAGCTTCGGGCCGGTGGCAATGATGAGGTAGTCGTAGGGCACTTCGCCTTTCGATGTGACCACGCGATTCTGTTCCGGCTCGATCCGATCCGCCGCCGCATGGATGAACTCGATGCCTTTCTTCTCCAGCACCGGCCCCACTGCAAAGCTGATATCCTTCCGTGTCCGCCATCCCACCGCCACCCAAGGATTCGACGGCACGAAGTGGAATGAGTCCACATTCGAGATGACCGTGACCTTATGCTGCTTATCCAACAGCGCCCTCGCCTCATAGGCGGCAGGCAAGCCGCCGATCGATGCGCCGATAATCGCCACTCGTGCCATCCTGCACCTCCAGATCTGAACTAACGTCGTGAGTTCTTAGTGTTGAGTTGGTTGTGAGAACCTTCGATTCGCAATTTCACCGGATAACTCAAAACTTATCACTCACAATTCACAACTCGTCGGAGTCTAATGCCCGCCCCGCTCGGCCCGTTCCGCCTTCTCATGCTGCGGTCGTTCCGGGCGTTCCGTGCGGGTCTGTTCCCGAGTCCGCTCGCGTTCCCGCGTCCGCTCCTGCTCCTTAAGCTGATCTTTGTCTTTCAACTGGTCCTTGGTCTGGAGCTTATCCTTATCCTGAAGTTGTTGCTGCGTCTTCAGCTGATCGCGGTCACGATCCTGCGCCGACGCGACGGACACGATACCAACCGGTAACAGCATAGCCGCTGCCACTGCGATGGATAGCGTCATTCTGGACTTCATCTGGCACCTCCTTGTGCACATAGCCGTGAGCGACATTGCTCGTGGCAATAGCAGGCGCTGAGCCTGCTTCCTCTCGCCCCTCCCATCCGGCCATGACAGAAGCACATTGGTTATGAGACATCGCACGTGAAATGGATTCGAGGGAGTTGGCCGTTTTCCCACCTGACACATTTTACTTTTCACGTTCCGCTGAGAATCGATACATGTCGTGGCAGGCCGTGCAGCGGGCCGTCATGCTCGACAACCGTTGCAAGATCTGTTGAGACGTCTCGTTCCGCGTGATCGCATCGGCCAGTGCATCCATGTCGCTGTGAATCGACATGCCCAACTGTTTAAACGGCAGGGGCAGCTTGGCCATGATGGTTGGCCCCACATCCGCCGCCATGCCCATCCCCACCGCCCTTGCGGCTTCTTGGATCAGCTTCCGGTCGGGCTCCGCCGCCCCCAAACCTCTGACGATGCCATCTACGGCCTTCAGGAGTTGACGCATCTCCGCAAGGATTTGATCACGCTCAGCTCCCGCCAGCAGTATTTCCGTGCGTCCGTCACTTCCCGTCGTCGTCCATCCCTTGATGAATAACCATCCCAGAACAGTGATCGTGAGGATCCAGAGAACAAAGACCGACGTACACCAGCGCGATTTCATTTCTGTTGCTATACCTTTCCATTCATGGTCGAAGCCATCCCGTCATCTCTTTGGACAAAGAGGCCACCTCTTCGACCACTCAGTCCTTGACGGGTGCAAGGAGAGCACCGCGGGAGAGGTTCAAGAAACATATCAATCAGCCTTGGACATTCACTGGTTCCGTCGCGTGATACGATCAACCGATCGACAAAGGTGGCTTTTTTCTACAGCCGTCACCGGGCTTTTGTCGCAGAAGGCGACAGCTGAGTGAGGTCTAATGCCCACCTAATCTATTTCTCATGTACAGCTAGTAGCGTGAATCTAGTTTGATCATGCCGGCGCTATACTTCATGGATTCCAGCCGGCAGATGAGTGTTCTTGCTTCAACCATTTATGTAAGGGGAGGGATATGTATGAGAAACAGACGTACGGCTCTCATAGCCGGCATGTTGTTCAGTCTCATGGTGGTCGGTCCGCTTCATGCTGCAGATCAACCGGGAGATATTCCTGGCCGTGTAGACGAAGCCAAGATGTCGGAAGGTGTGATTGGTATCTCGCTCCACATTGGGGCCTTGCGCGTGGGAGATCCGGCCTCGTTATATGTCGGCCACGTATATCCCGAAGGGCCGGCCCACAAGGCCGGACTGAAGCACGGAGACGAGTTGGTGAGCGTCGACGGCGCATCGGTTTCGGGAAAGACGTATGAGGAGGTGGTGAAGATGGTCCGTGGAGAAGCGGGGGCCAACGTGAAGTTAGCCGTCACGCGAGAAGGCGTTCCTCAGGAGATCTCCGTGACACGGGTGGCCGGCACCACACTGGCGAAGGGCCGGGCGGGTCACGGCAGCTACAAGGAGAAGCCGGCACCTTAGACTATTTGAGTGCACATCTTCTCGGCGGCCTGATCAACCAATACGAAGGCCGCCGAGGGTGCACGGCCGTTGGCCAATGGCTGTGATACCTCCTTTTTTCTAGCACAGAACAACAATACTTTCCCGCCGTCGATCAAGCGTTCCGCCCACGGGGCGATCCGCTTCCCCAGCGACGCCTCAGAGACGACGCAATCTCCCATCGGCTGACTATTCGGACATCCGCCATCTGCCGGGGACTTCTAGCGAGACCGAATCATCAACCGCACAAGACTTGGTCAACCGCTTAGGCTTCTTTATGCTGATGCTCGGTTATGTTATGTTTCCCGACTATGGAGCCTGTGTTCACGACGACGGCCGGTGCTCTTTATCGGGAGGCGAGACCCACTGCCATAAGGCAGTCGCAGGAGGGAGGGAGGCGTTTATGAGGCAGATGGTTGGGGCGCTGGGGTTTGCCCTATGTTTGAACATGACCGCAAACTCCATGGCGGCGCCTGCCGGCACCGCCGGCAACCAGGACTTTGCCAAAGGGGAGAATCTGCTGAAGAACAAACAGTATGCGGAAGCGCGCGTGGCGCTGGAAGCCGGCATCATGAAGAGCCCGTCGAGTGTGCAGGCCCATTTCAACCTGGCGGAGGCCTGTCGAGGATTAGCGGCCTGGGATTGCGCGGAAGAACATTACGAGACCGCGTTACATCTCGATGCGAAATCCAGGATCACGGGGACGAGAGAACCACGATTAAGCAAAATGAAGGTGTGGCAGTCGCTGGAGGAAGTGACTGCTTGGCGGTTGCTGGAGAAAGCAAAGGGTCTGATTGCCAGTGGGCAGGCTCAGCCCGACAAGATGAAGCAGGCAGAGGAGGCCCTGGACGGCGCCAATCAGTTGGGCCTCAACAACGAGCAACAGACCGTCTATCAACAGTTGGAAGCGAAATTCCCCGGGCGACGTTCGACGAGCTCGCCGGATAGTCTGAAACCAGATGGGCCAGCAGGAGAGGCGTTCCAGACCGATTCCCGCGACGTACCGATGGCGCTGGTGTCGGCCGGGGAATTCACGATGGGGAGTACCCTGAAAGCTGACGAAAAGCCGGTACGTCGCGTCTACCTTGACGCTTTCTATATGGACAAGTACCACGTGACGGTGGGGCAGTATGCCAGATATCTGGAGGCGACGGGCGCGGAGGCGCCACCCGAATGGGATATTATGAACCAACCCCGCCATCAGAAACGTCCCGTCGTGAACGTCAGCTGGTCGGATGCAGCCACGTTCTGCAAATGGGCCGGCAAGCGTCTGCCGACCGAGGCGGAGTGGGAAAAGGCGGCGCGGGGGACGGATGGTCGCCTCTATCCCTGGGGCAATGAGACCCCCACCAGGCTCCACGCAAATTTCGGCAAGAAGGAATGGGCTCATCATATGGCCTTAGTCCCAGTGGGGATGTTCGAAATGGGCAAGAGTCCCTATGGCATCTACGACATGGCCGGCAATGCCTGGGAATGGGTCGACGACTGGTATGACCATGACTATTACAAAAAGAGCCCGATGAAGAATCCTCAAGGACCGGCAACGGGTAAGTCTAAAGTCGTGCGGGGCGGGAACTGGCGCTATGTTCAGGAGTTTTTGCGTTCCTCGTTCCGGTACAATGCCGATCCATCGGGTCGACAGTTCGGCTACGGGTTTCGCTGCGCGAAGACACCGTAGCGCTTGGAGGCCATGCGCCCCCATTATTCATGAAGAATACGGTCTAGGAACGCGCAAGCACTGCCGCCGCAATTACGACACTCAACGCTAAGAGGAGAGAGACCCGTGGCAGCCAGCGGGCGGTTTTAAAAACCATCTGCTCGCCGCTGGTGCGCTGTGATTCCGGAATCGCGCTGACCCGGCTGACCCTGGGTCCGAGTAAGAGGTCGTGTAGCAAGGTCAGGAACAGCAAGAGACCCACCAGAGCCAGCTTCACCGTCAGGATCCCAGGCCATGAGGCAGGGTCCGTCACGCTGAGACCTCGTTGTGACAAAAGCATCGGTCCGGTAATCAGTAGAATGCCGATGGCCGTCCAGACGACGGGGCGAAACCGCAACGCCGCGGATCGAAAGAGCGCCATGAACTCCGGCGCTGCCTTCCGGCTCCTGACCAGGGGTGCCAGGACCAGGGACAGAAAAATCATGCCACCGACCCAACTCATTGCGGCAAGAATGTGCAGGACGACCAGGGTGGAATACATGTGCCGTATCATAATCGAGTCGGCTCCCTGCTTTCAGCTATCAGATTTCGGCTGCCCATTGACTCCTGTACGGTGATCTCAGTACAGGATGTTATGATGTCCCACATACTCGGCTTCATCCTCCTCACCACCGTCCTCGAAACCGCCGGGATGAGTTCCGCATCGACTCTGCAAGAGAATCCGAGCCCCGTCGGGCAGATTGCCGCGTTTGCTCAGAGCTCTCCGATGTTGACCGTTGCCGTAGGCCCCTTTCTCATGGGTACGGCCCGCATGAGCGAGGGATCGTTCAGCCTTGAGACCCAATATGACGACACGGAGCAGCCGCAGCGCCGAGTCTGGCTGGACTCGTTCGAGATCGATCGCGACGAGGTGAGCATGGGAGAGTACCTGTCTTGGCTGTTGGGGCATCAGCGCGCGATTCCCGAAGAAGTGCAGAAACTGATCGAGCATATGACGAGGGTCCATGCCCTGCCGCCTGAGATCTTGGCCCGGTCGCCGGCGCTCTACGCGACATGGCCCGAGGCCTCGGAGTTCTGTCGCGCCCAGGGCAAGCGGCTGCCGAGGGAAGCCGAGTGGGAAAAGGCCGCGCGGGGAGACAGCGGCCATCTCTTTCCTTGGGGGCAACAGCCTCCCACGCCGGAGCTGGCGAAGTTCGGCCAGTACCATGTCCATGAGATTCCCATTGTCGCCCCTGTTGAAAGCGGAGAAGAAGGCCGGAGCCCCTATGGCCTCCATCATATGGCGGGGAATGCCGCCGAGTGGGTCGAAGATTGGTTTGGAATCGATTACTATGCGACGATGCCTGACCGTAATCCACGCGGGCCGATTTCCGGCCGGTACAAAGTCGTGCGGGGGGGATCCTGGAAGAGCGCGCCGGTGATGCTGCGAACAGCCACAAGAAGCGGAGCCTCGCCGGATCGGCGGGCCGCCACGATTGGATTCCGTTGTGCCCGGTCCGCGCGATGAGGGGATCTATGACAAGACTCGGAATAATGGCTGTTCTCTGTATTGCCGCGATGCTGGTGAGTTCCGCTCCGCTCTCTGCCGCGAGTGACGATGCACCGCAGGGATGGAAACTCTATACGAACGCCCGATTCGGCTTCTCTGTGCGGTATCCCGATGACTGGCGCCTGGGCAATCCATTGCCTGATGGAACCGGGGTGACGCTCTATCCTCTCATCGAGCACAGCCTCATCGCCTTCTCCGGCCATATGAATGTGCTGGAGGGCAAAAGCCAGGACGGACGGCAGACGCTCGACGAATTTGCCGCGGCCCATCGCCGCATCATCGGAGAACACTACGGCAAAAGGACGATCGCCCTGAAATGGCGGCAGGATCAGGATCTGGCGCTGGCCGGATTCCCCGCAAAGGACCTGATCTTCACGTATTCGGATAGCGCGCAGGGAGAGATGATCGAACACCACATCTTTTCACTTGGACGCAATGAAGGACGCGGGGTGCGCATTAAAGTGCCGCGTGCTGAAGAGGCAAGAATGATGGAGACGGTCAAGAAAATGCTGGAGACCTATCGGCCGGGACGGGATCAGAATGCGGTCAGCCCGCTGGTGCCGAAGCCTTAAAGGTTAAGGTGGAGGAAATCACAATTCGTAACGCGGCACGACCTTGGCCTCATTCTAAACCTTCCCTCGCTAGGCCCCGCTGTCCTTCATTGCCGCAAGATGCTTCATCGCTTCTCTCGCCGCCGCGCGGGCTTTTGTTGCGGGGTTCAAGCTGGCACCGGGATCAACCTTATCACCCATCTCCGCCACCCGCTTGCAATACTTCACAGCGTCCTGCAAGTGCGGCGCGGCTTCCTTGCCATGTTCATCAGCCGACGGCAAAGCCTTGAGAATCGCTTCCGCATGCTTCGCCACTTCGGCACAATGGTGCACGATGGCTTTCGCATCGCCCATTCCGCCGTGCGCCACCATCTCTTCGGCGTCCTTCACCATCTCCTTCCCCTGATCCTGAATCGCCTTCGGCGATCCCGCATGAACCGAAACGATTCCGATTACGACAACACCGAGCACTACGCCGACAAAACGCGGGCAATGGTTCAACATCATTCCACCGATCGCTTCGATTCGAAGCGGAAGTCAAGCATGGCCGTTCCGTTAGGCTGCACCGTGACCTCCTGCTCCTGAACCCCTAACGCGGGATGCCAGGCCTTGATCCGATATGTGCCGGCCGGCAGATCCCCGATGACGAAGGCCCCCTCCTGATTCGTTACCGCATAATACGGGTTGTCGATCGCATAACCCCAATTCTGCATGTAGGGATGCATGCCGCACTGCATCGTGAACACTTTCCGCCCCTTGACGAGATTCACAACATCCGTGGTGCCGGTGGCCTTGAGCGAAGGCCGGTGCAACACGATATCCACGCCGGCCTGATCATAGGCATAGCCCTGAATATCGTGGGACACGGGATCCCGATTCGTCACGGTCAACTCTCGCTTGTCGCTCACGACGGTGACGAAAGGAAGGAATTGGCAGACGTTGGCTTCGACCTGGGCATCCGTAAAGGTGAACGGTTTCCCGCTCTGCACCCCTTCCACGACAACCACCACGTCCTTGAGTCCTCCGCTCCCTCCGACATTGACCTCCTTCAGCAATCGATACCCGGCGCCATCGGACAAGGCGCCGCAAAATACTTGATCCGGATATCGCCGCATCTCGAATTCTTTGGGAGCCGGCACCGTTCCAGAGAACGTCACAGTTCCACGCAACACAGCGCCCTCGGTCACAGTCTTGGACTCATAGGCGAGAACAGTCGTTTGGAGCCAGGCCGGCATGGCCACTTGCGCGCATGCCGCCAGACACAAGCCCATCATGATCTGTCGTTTCATTGGTATCCCTCCTTCATCCGCATGTCGTTCGCCGACGGTTGTACCTCCATCGGCGGATTGGCCCGATCCAGCCGACGTGGAAGCTCAAACAAGAACGGAGACTGTTCGGTGAAGATCAGCCGCCGAAACTCCTCCGACCACCTGCCTTGCTTGCTCACCGTCTTAACTGGAAACCGCTGAACCTTGGTCACCCATCGATAGTATTGCCGAGTTACTCCGTTCTCTGCAACCGTCACTTCGAACAACTCGGTGGGATAGCCGTTCAGGATTTCATCGCCGATGAATTCCCGCGAGACTTCTCCTTCCATCCTCTCGCTCACCACCAATCGATGGTCTTTCTCGACCGGCACCTCAAGATATTGCCGCCGCTTAGACAAAATGAGCCAGGATGTCCGGGAGTCCATTCGCACAATGATGATGCTGGCGCCTCCTTGCGGTTGCATGAATTCGAACCGCCAGCGGTCATCCTTGGCATTGACATGAGCTGTCACGGAGGACTGTTCGTTCTTGACGATGCGCTCGGCGGAAAAATCAATCGCCCCCGCATGGTGGGTCAGACCCCAGGGAATAACCGACGCCGGCCAGACTACGAGCCCTAAGACAAATATGCACCACCACGATCTCATCGTATGGCATGGGTTCTACCGCAACGCCGAGGCCAGCTACAAGCCGTGACTCTCGTTGCCCCGAACAACACAACGGGAGAATCCGACCCTCACTAGCCAGATTTCCCCGCGCATCTGCCGGTTCAGACTGAAACCAATCGGCCTTCAGGGATACCGGAATGGTAGGTGGCATGACTATCGACGCCATGGGGCGTCTACGCCCCATGGCGTCGCGTCGAGCTTCAAACGTATCATTCAGAAGGGGGTTGCGATGGTACTCACAGAAAAATGAATGGGACAGCGTCGCCCCACTTCGAATGCAAATGAACATTCATGGGCTTTTCAGAAAAATCCTCGTAAGCCGTGTTTCTTTACCATGCGCTCGATCGTCTTACGATCGACTCCGGCTTCACGCGATGCCCGCCCCATATGCCCGTCATTGCGCTTCATGAGATCGACCAGGAAGCCTCGCTCGAAAGATTCCACCGCTTGCTGCTTGGCCTGTTTGAATGAACTTGATTCCGATTGCAACGGGTCTCTCTCCGTCAAGGCAAGAAATCGCTCCGGCAGATGCGCACTTGTAACAGTGGGCCCGTCGACCAACACAGCGGCTCGCTCCATGACATTTTGCAGCTCCCTCACGTTACCAGGCCAGGCATACCGCATCAGGAGATCTGCCGCTGAAGGATCGATCGTTGGGACCGTGCCGGCTTCAGCCCGAACGCGCTGCGCAAACCGTGTCAGAAACTCATTAGCCAGTAGGAGAATATCCTCCCCACGCGCCCTGAGGGGAGGAAGGGTTATGGAAATGACGTTCAGGCGATAGTAGAGATCTTCGCGGAAGGTCCCCCCCTTACACAGCCCTTCCAGATTTTGATTGGAAGCCGCGATGACACGGAGATTCAACGGTGTGAAGCGTGTCCCGCCAACCCGCCGCACATGCCTCTCTTGCAGAACACGGAGCAGCCGAGCTTGTAGATTCGCGGTCATTCCGCTCACTTCGTCGAGGAAAATCGTTCCGCCATCCGCCGCTTCAAAGAGACCAGCCTTTGCGGCATGGGCCCCGGTGAAGGCGCCTTTTTCATGACCGAAGAGCTCGGTTTCCAAGAGGGAATCCTGGAGGGACACGCAGTCCACAGGGATAAACGGGCGACCTGATCGAGAGCTCAACTCGTGGATCAACCGGGCAATCATTTCTTTCCCGGTCCCGCTTTCTCCGTACACCAGCACATTGGAATCGGTCGGCGCCACTTTATTGACTAACGCCAACACTTCTCTCATCGCGACACTGTTCACGACGAGCTGGATTGCCTCGTCCGGCGAACGCGGTGACGATCGCTCCAGCGGCGCGTCGGTACGCGCACCGGCGCCGACATTCATCGGGACGGATTCAAACGCACGCCGCGCAACCTTCACAAGTTCATCGCCCGTAAATGGCTTCGTGATGTAATCAAACGCGCCGTACCTCATAGCCGCCACGGCCGTGTCGATGGTGGCATGCGCCGTCAGTAGGACCACTAAGATCGCCGGATCTTTCCGTTTAGCGGCGGCCAAAACCTCTATTCCATCTAGTTTGGGCATCCGCAGATCTGTCAACACAAGGCCCGGCCGTTCCCGTTCAATGATGTCGACCGCGTCATTCGGATCGGAAGTCACCATGCAGTCATACGGCACTCGACTCAAAATCCTTCGACAATTCTCCAAGGCCTCTTGCTCATCATCCACTATGAGAATTTTGCCTGCGATTCCCATACTCCCTCTTCTTCGGTTGCCGTTCCATAGCCTACCGCCGGCAATGTAACTGAGAACACTGCCCCGGGCTCTCCGTTCTTGACCTCGATCCGCCCTCGGTGGTCCGCGACGATCCCGTAGGCCAGAAACAATCCCAATCCCGTTCCCTGTCCCGCTGGCTTCGTGCTGAAAAACGGGTCAAACACCCGTCCAATGATTTCCTTCGGAATACCGGGGCCGTTATCGGACACCATCACTTCGATCCCTGACCTGCCGTCCATCTGCGCAGGCCTCGTTCGAACCGTCACGACACCATCGGCACCCAGTGGATGCACCGCATCAATCCCGTTGTTGATCAAATTAAGAATGACCGTTTCCAGCCGGTCGCGATCGCCCATCACAGGAGGGAGCGATGGGGCAGCGATGCATTCAAGTCCCACAGAAAATGCAGATACCCTTTCACTAGCGATGGCGACGCAGGAATGCACGACACAATTGATATCAACCGGTTTTAAGGTCGATATCGATCCACGCGAGAAGGTCAGAACGCTTTTGGTCACCCTGGAAATGCGCTCCGCCTGAGCCTTGACCGCGAGAAGATCACGCCGCACTTCAGCCGGGATCGGCGACCGAGCCGCATCAGCCTCCATACATTCAATACGGTTCAAAATGATCCCCAGAGGATTATTAATCTCGTGCGCAATCCCGCTCGCAACCTTGCCAAGAGTCGCCAGACGTTCGGCCAGCTCGAGGCTTCGCATGTGTTTGGTGATTTCTTGCGTCTTCTCCTCCACACGGTGGGCCAGATCCTCATTGAGCCTTTCGAGCTCGGTTCGGGATGACTTCAGTCGGTCCGCCATACGATGAAAGGCGGCAGCCAATTCTTCAAACTCGTCGCCCGTATGGATGCTCAGGGGGTGCTCATACGTCCCCTGGCTGATCGCCTCCACGCCACTCCGCAGAATTTGAATCGGGCGGGCAATCCGCGCGGCGACATATCGCCCCATCGCCCAGAGAAGTCCCAGCATGACCAGGCCGATCAACGCTAGATTCCGCAATTGATCCCGAATCGGCGCATAACTTTCCACCGGCTGCTGGCGCACGAAGATATGCCATGGATTCTCCGGTATCGTAAGCCTTGACACCGGCGCATAACCGACGACGGTATCCGTCGCGCCATGCCCGTCATCTTCTGCGATCCCCCAGCCGGGCTCCGACGACACAATCATGGCCATCAGCTGACTCGGGATGCGATGCGCCTGCCTTGGCAGAATCGGACAGACGAGAGGATTTCCTGCGTCATCAAACAGCATCGCGTGGCCGGTTTGCCCGATGTGGATCTGCTTGATCATGGCGAGGAGCGTGTCGAATCGGTACGACGCTTTGACCGCTCCGATGACGAGACGTTGCCGGTCGTCAAGGATGGGCACCGCAATATCGATGGTCTCCTCCGAAGTCCGAAACGACCCTTCGTACGACGGAATCATTCCACTGATGTAAACTTGGTCGCCGTTACCGGTATGGATCGCTTTCCACCAAGGTTCATCCCCGAAAAAGTAATGGTTCGTGTCGGAGCTTGCGGCAACGAGCGCCCCATATTGATCCACGATGAGCAGGCCGACGACCTTATCCCCTCCGCGGACTTTGGTTTCGAGAAGAAATCGAGAAAGTTCGGCGTCCGGGATGCGCCCTGCTCCCTCCGCCACGTTTTCCCAAACCTGCATACGCTCCGAGATGAGGCGTTGCGCTCTGTCGCGATCCATCGGATAGGATCGGTTGGCCGCCTCGACCGGCTGGCGCACACGCAATGGCGCTGCTCCAAGCAGCCTGACACCTTGCACCTCAGCCTGGACCAGCATCGTGACCCGATCAGCCGCTTGGACGGCGATGGCTTGAAGGTTGCCCCCGATCACATCTCGAAGAGACTGCATGCCTGAAAAATAGGCAAGAACGAGTCCGATCAAAAGCGGGATACATCCCACGAGCACAATCGCCAGCACGATTCGCCCGCGAATAGTCCTGATTCTCATCGGTTCCTCAGCCTCGTCGGGATATTGTATGCACCGTGAACGGGAAAACTCCAGGCCCTCAGCGCAGCGATGGCAGCCTTAGCTTGCTAACCCCGAGATACGCTGGAGAAACGTTCTGATGGGAACGCATCGCACCACCACGTCCATGAACGCGCTGTCGTCCACGAGATCGGCAGGAAGATCGTGTGTGAGCACACGAATCTATTTCTGAAGGATGGCGAGGCATCATGCAGCGCACCCTCGCTGCTACACATCTTAGTAGGGTCTTCCTAAAGAACGGCCCTTGGGCTCCAGCGGAACGGAGGTCAGCTCTCGATAGAGCTGATGAAATGCCTCTGTATTTAGCTCGGAATCCTGAAGCTTGGCAAGCGAGGCCTGATCGACGGGATACTCAACCGTATCGTCATAATTCGATGAGGCAATCGTCACGAATCGTGGAGGGAACAACCGCTCAGGCAGGAGAATGCCAATACCGAGATTGTACTTGAGCGCCAGACGGATGACCTCGCGTGCCTTGTCAGCCGGCACATCCCGGCCTAATCCAATGTTCTGGGGAGGCTGCCCTCGTTTGGCGAATTGAAAGTGGACATTGGTCATGCCCGCTTGAGCAAACTCTTCTTTCAACGCGGCGACCTGATTCCGATAGTGATCGGCCAATACAACCTCGACGCGGCTCACGGCTTGAACGGACTCCCCGGCGGCAAATACCGCAATTATTCCGGTAGCCATGAGCAGAACGAGAAGCGCGCCGCTGATCAGTGATCGCCACAGATTCATCAGCTATTTTTCCTCAACGATAAATATGAGAGGTGTGCAGAAGAGCGGCGGTGTCCCGTATTACGGGACACCGCCGCCTGAACGACTACTGCCCGACCATTGAGGTCGGCGTGACGACGGCTTCACCGATTTCGTTCTCCGCCGTCTTAGTAGCTGGAACCTGTGGCGTCAGGTGCAAGATGCGCCGATCCTCGACCGGAAGTACCTTGAAGAGTCCCCACTGCCCCGCATTGACATAAGCCGGACGTTGGTTCTTCCACAAGTAATCGCCGACGATCCGGTTCGGACCTCCGGCCCCGCCGGTCAGATAGGCGTTAATCACTTCCGACCCTCCGAACTCCATGGTGCTGACTTGATCGGCACCCTGCATATAGGGCTCGTGCGGCCATTCGTGACCATCGACCGTGAACAGTTGAACCTGCTCACTAAACGCACCGAGCACGTGAATCGCGACCGGATCTCCCACGTGAGCCTGTAACAGCGGAGTCGAGAGCGTTTCCCCGGCTTTCACGCAGCTGAAGATTTCCGGCATTTCACAGCCTTTTTCTACTCGCCATGCAGTCGGCTCTGACCGGTAGTTCACCGCCGTAATGCCGGCGACCTGTTGAATGTACGGCATGAAGCTCACGCCGACGATATTATCCTCGTCCTGGAACATCAGGGAGAAATCTCTATAGTTCTTTCTGTTCTCATTGCCGGGAATCGTCCGATCAACGATCACATCGGCTCGCCAGCTGCTCTTCATCGTAATATCATCACCCGACACTGGATCGCGATACCGCGAACCCTTCGGACCGATAATAACCGATCCAAACAATCCGTTCCGTGGATTCTCAACCACGTTCCCCCAATCCTGAATGAGGGCGGCCAGTTCTCCATATTCCGGATGGGCATAGTAGGTGTAGGTCTTGCTCTGCCCCGGGCCGATTGTTTGATCGCCTGAGTTATTGCCGACATTGGCGCCGAACGAATCTTTTGGATCGAACGCCATCATGTCGACATGGAAACCGGCGCGCTCTTTCGCCATCTCGTTCTTCAAATTGATCTTCAGGCAATCACCGACGTTCACGTGCAGCGTCAGGGGGCTTGGCTTGAGTTCACCGGCCTTGACACGCCCACGATCCCCTTCGAGCACATACATCTTGCCCTGCTCGTTACCGAAGATCATCCTCCGTTCGAGGTCCACTTCCATCACACCAGGCGCTCCGTCATGGTACCGGATCTGCTGGTCAACCGCCGACACATTGAAGGACTTCACCGGCGCATCAGCCGGGCAAACAGAAGGAGCAGACTTCTGAATCTGCTCGCGGCTCGGCAAGGGCTTCAGATCGCCCTGCAATTCATCGAATACTCTGAAGATTCCCCAACTGCCTTCGGCAAAATGCGATGCACGACCGCTATGGTAGAGGTAATCTCCTGACTGTTTTTGCGGACCACCCGCCGCCGGAATCGCTGGATCATAACGCTCTCCGATCGCCAGGTGGATCGTGCTCCTCGGCATGGCTGTCGTCCCGTACCGTTCCATCGGGAACCAGTGGCCGGTCACATGCCATGTATGCACTTCATTGGCTGAACCGACCAAGGCCCGCACGACAATAGGATCGCCAAGGTAGGCCCGCAGCAATGGAGTACCGGGATCACCGTGAATCCCGGACACGAACAACTTCGAGGGATCCGGGTTATTCATGAGCCGCACGCTCAGCGGCTCGACCCGCATACCGTATCCACTGCCGGTCGTCGCCTCTCCGCCGTTCAGGAACCACATCGGCGACTTGTTGATCTTTTCAGGGAACTGATGCGACGGTGGACCATCCACAGTAGTCGCTCCGATCCTCGCTTGAGGATTGTCGGTCGTAATCAGCTCCGCTGTTCGAGCATTGCTGTCCATGATATGCATCATGACTTCTCGGAAACTGCCACGGATATGGGCCGAAACCGGCTCCAGCGTATGGATATCCGCGATGGGACCGCTACGGATTTCCTTCCCAGTCACCGGATCGTGATACGTCGAACGCGGAGGCTCTGTGATGAATGCGGAGAACAATCCATGGCCCCACGTATCCGTTCCGAACACATGGTCATGCCAGTAGACCGTGCCCAAATCCGCATCGACATACCAGCGCTCACGGATGAACTCGACGCTGGCGATATCGTCCTTCTTATGCCCATACTTCAGCGGCGCATCGAAGGTGATCGTCTTCCCGTTGATGGTCTTGATCCGGGCCACTTCAAAGAACTTGGGATCATCCATCCCGACGCCCAACTCGATATTGACATGGAACTTTGACGGGTCTGCCACCGTAATACTGCGCGCACCGGCCTTTGTATCGGCCGTCAACACTGTATTCCCCGGCAAAGGCATGCCCTTATCAGGCTGCGGGTCTTTCAACATGGTGAAGGCCCGCAACGACATGTCGTAGGAGAATCCGATCGTCGGACCATCGGATGCGCTGGTGTCGAACTGGAAGAAATGCGGGTGGAGATTGATCTTGTTCGACCACCCGGTTCTGGCATCGTCGGGAATTTCGTTTTTGAAGATCACATCCACGCAATCATAGACGTTGCCGCGAATCACCAACGGAACCTGTTTCTTGGGATTTTGCCGCACTTCTGCTTCTTCTTCATGCAGCACGTAGATCATACCGATTGGATCGACCAGAGCGGCAGAGTTCGCCGTCGCCGGCTTCAGCGTGATCGGTAATGTAATGGAATGGGCTGTGAAGTACTTTCGCGGAGCATTCTCCGGGCACAAGCTCCACGGACCTTGCTCACCGGGCCTGGCCGGTTCCGTGCTCTTGGTGCCGTCCTCTCTCACATGGAAAGGCTCTAACCATGGCGCACCACCGTGGTTCGGGGCAAACGGCGGACGCTTGCCGAGATGCGGACGGAGCCATGGGAACGCCAGTTTTCCGGTTTGTGGGTCGAACGTGATCGGCGGACGCTTTAACGGAGCGGGCGAGACATAATCCGCCCACTTGTGCGGCGTCTCCGGCTCGTTCAAGGCTAAGGAACCTTCCCACTTCCAGTTCACCACTGTGGCATCATGCGCCTTGGCTTGCTGGACTTGATCCTCTGTCTTGCCAGGCAAGCCTTGCGGCGGGAGCATGTACTCCACCCAATCCTTGATCGACACTTTTACCGGATTGGCTTTCCAATCGGTCTTATCCTTTGTAATTTCCCACTTCTTCCCGCCGTACCAATCCACCGTCGTGCCGACCAGCTTGTCGGAGCTCACCGCCGGCTTGATCTTGCCTTTGCGATCCGGCAACTCCACCAGCGCCTTCATGACGTCGGTTTGGAAGCCCGGCGCCTGCAGCGTGTTGTACACACGCCAGAACCCCCACATACCCGTGACATAGTGCTGCGGAATATGGCAGTGGAATACGAATTCTCCGGCCAATGCCTGCAACCCGCCGGACCCGCCCTCTGTCACCTCATCATAAATCTCCGACGGACCGATCGACTGCACGTCCAACCGATCCGACGTGTCGTTGATCATAGGAAACTTCACCGGACCGTTCTTGGAGAGCGTCGCATCCAGCTTGCTGGTTCCAGGCTGTCTGGCCCAGCGGATCGACCCCCCGTGCAGATGGTGGGAATGCACGATCTCGGATCCGCCGATCATTCGGAACGTCGCCGGGTCACCCAAATAGGAACGGGGAATCGTGGTGGCGGGATCACCGAATGTATAGGATCCATAACCCTGCGACTCATCGGCAAATCCGACAAGATGCTCCTGCATCTCAAGTCTGGTTCCGTGCGGCTCGCTGCGATAGTTGAGCAATCGGGCCGCGGGACGATAGGTGTCCGTATGCGCATCACGCTGCGGCAGCATATCTCCTTTGCGGTTCAGCAAGCGGAAGGTCTCATCGCCTGCTTCGTGATAGAAGATGACGAATTCTCGGAAATCCGACCCGTTCGCCACATCGATCATGGCTTCCCACCCGCTCTTCATCTCCTCGCCGGTAAACGGACTGAGGAAGCGCGAACCGCGCGGTTCGACGACGAGTGATCCCAGCAGGCCCAAGGAGTACTGTTCGCGCGTGGCATGACTGTGAAATGCGAGGCCGCCCACCTGCTTATCAGGCTGGATATACCATTCGAATTCGGCGCTCTTTCCCGTCGCCACCAGCGCATCCTGGTTGTTGGCCGTCGCAGGCTTGCCGGTGCTGGCGACCAACATCTGCGACCCATTGATGATCATATTCGTGGGCTCACCGTCGATCTGATTGCGGAGTGTGATCCGCAAGCAATCTCCCTGGTTCGCGCGAATGACCAATGGCTGAATCAGGTCACCCTGCAAACCATTCGATACGGCACCGCCGGCGAAGGTCACATCTTCGCTCTCCCGTGCTGTCTTGTTCTTCTCTTCCTCCTCACGAACTCCCTTCACATCTTCAGTCAACGCATACATGTAGCCCGGATAAAAATCGCCGAACCGGTTCACCGTGATTTCGACGTTAATCGCCGTGATATCGTAGGCCCGAACCGGTGCATGCGCGGGGCAGCGAGCGCCCTGCGTCACCTTCACTTTATCCGGGTCCTCGGCTACGAGCAGGATCCCCTGCTGCATGGCATGCGCGCCGGCTCCCTGAAACGGCCCCGTTGATTGAACCTGGCGTTCGATTTGCTCGATCGCCTTCGACATCTTGTCCTGCAACATCGGACCAGCTTGCGCATGAACCGGCTGCGACACATCCACCGGTAAATCCTGTGCGACGTGTGAGTCATGCGGCACGATCGCACCGGCAGACAGCGCCCCAGCCAGTGTCAGGCAAGCTGTCAGTCCCAATAATACTGTTGGCCCTACCAATCTCCTCGAAGCAACCATATGTCTGGTCTCCTCCTTACAAAACCACATTGTACGATGTGACACGTGGAAGCCTGACAGGATCGATCTTCATCTTATTATTGCCCGCAAGACAACCGTCCATTTACTTCCACGCCTCTTCCAGAGATGATCGAAACCCATGTACCCGCACATCTTCCCGTTCAATCATGATCAGCAAGTTCTATTCCGCTTAATTGTTATCCATTTTCGTTCACTATTGGGTGATTTCATGTCGACAACTTATCCGCCTCCACACTGATGGGACACGAACGCCCCATCAAATTCGACAAATGACGGAATGGTTGGATTGAGAAGAGTATTTGCGTATCTACCGCGGAATGAAGAATGGGGCGTGAGCGCCCCATTTCATGAGCAGTGAGTCTGACAAAACTTGTGCGGCCGGACGCACAGAGCCCACATTTCTTCACCAAAATGATTTGGCTTGGGCCAAGGGAATCACCCTCTGAGGCTTCACATCTTACCGTTCGTATCGCACTGGCTTATGCCTCGCTGTCTTTCATCGTCGCGAGATGCTTCATCGCTTCTCTCGCCGCCGCGCGGCGTTGGCCGCAGGATTCATAAGAACCGCGCCAACGGAAAAAGTGGAGCCCGTGGCTATAGCCCTGGCGCCTTACGATTGCTCGTGCCCTGTAAATCCATTTCCAGCAGAACAGGAGCATCGGAATAGTTGGACTCGATCCTCCGCGGCATTTGGTCGGCCATCAACCTCTCAAGAGGGACGGCGACGATAACCGGCGCTTTTCCCAACGGATTGGAATAGAGGGAAATGCGAACGTTTTTGGACCGTTCCCTTGGCTTGATGAGAGGAACGGCCTCCTTCCCTAAAAATCCTACCAATAGTCCGCTGCCGTCGGCGAGTTTATGGATTTCGTAGTCGTTGGATGACGACGATGCCCGCTCAAGCGCCAGATCCGGACTTTGCGTGATGAGGGCCAATCCACGTTGCTTCGGCGCGATGAATCCATAGCTGCCGCTGGGCGACTCAGAAAAACGGGCTGTGCCTACCTTGAGTTCGGCCGCACCGTTTTTTGTACGCAGCAGGCGCGGCTTCGAGAAGGCAAGGAAAGAAGCTCAATCCCATGAGAACGAGCGCGAGAATGCGCCGGTCAGCGGCGGTATGAATGAAGGACGAAGCGATCTCGGTAGAAAGGCATGGACTCCCCTGATAAGACTACTTCAACGTGTCCACCAGGCTGATCGCCTTCCTTGCCTTGTCAAATGAAGGGGTGCCGCCATCTGATTGCGCGCAACGAAACCCCGTCAAATAACTCCTTCGATCAGGCGGCCCCGCGTTTCGGCCGGCTGATCTTGCGACCTCCGGATCTTCGTTCCAGGAGCCGCCGCGAAATACTTTCATCTCACCGGTGTCCGGCCCCTGCGGATTCACATCGACACCCCGCCGGTAGTATTCAGGATCGAACCAATCCGACACCCATTCGCTGACATTGCCGGCCATCTGATAGACGCCATAGGGGCTCACCCCTTTGTCATAACGCGTCACGTTGGCGAGGGGCGGATACTTGAATCCGCGCTTCGACCCCGGGTGCGCAATGTTGCTCTTGATCCATCCCGCCGGCTCATCGCCCCAGGGAAAAATCGGCGCCTGCTCACCGCGTGCGGCTTTTTCCCACTCCGCTTCGCTGGGAAGCCGCTTGCCGGCCCATTGACAATAGGCATCCGCTTCATACCAGCTCACGTTGATGACCGGATGGAGCGACACTTTCTCAGGAAACGGGTTCTCCCGCCAGAATTTCGGCCAGTCCGCTCCCGTCCCCAACACAAAACGTAGGTAGTCCACATTGGAGACTTCGTATCGATCGATCCAGAAGGTGTCGAGATGGACTCGGCGCTGCGGAAATTCTTGGGGTCCCGCGGCCCGATCCTTCTGCGGATCGCTGCCCATGAGAAACGATCCGGCCGGCACTACAACCATCCCCCCTGGAATCTCGATGGCCGCCAGCCGTTCTGCTTCGTCAAGCGCTGTCCAGAGCGGAGGCTGCTTCGACGATTCATGATCGGCCAGCGCAGATGTTGCCATCAAAAGAGATACCAGTAGACCGACAACTTGACCGATGACTACTCCTCTTGCCATGGAGGTTGGCTTTGGGGTCACACGTGATGTCACGTGCGACAACGGAAAAACAAAACTCTTATCAAATGACGAGCGACCATTGACCCGAATATTCCGCCTGTTCAGTGATGCTGTTTCTGGATCATCGGCTCGATCTCTTTTTGTGTTTCCTCGGTCACGTTGTAACGGACGTACGCATGATCCAGCACCTCATTGGCATAGAGACGCCCGGTCGGCGCCGGAACCACGATCGCGGCCTCCACGGTCCCCTTCGGATCGACGGTGACGGTTTGTTCGATCGTACTACGTACATAGGGGTGCCAGACGACCAGCTTATAGGTGCCGGGCGGCACATCGGTCAGCGTGAATCGCCCTTGTTCATCCGTTTTGGCAAAATATGGATTAGTGACGGCCAGACCCCAGCTTTCCATATACGCGTGGAAGCCGCATTGCATGGCAAAAATCCGACGGCCTTTGCTGAGGCTGACCAGCTGTTTCATGGGCGCGCCCGCCATGTGTTTGTGGTACAGCCCGGCATCGCTGCGGTCCTTCAAGTTGCGCGGGTGCTCCGGATTCATCGGCAGCGGCACATTGAACAGCACGCGCGCACCCAGATGTGACGTTTCATACGCCTGTATGTCATGCATGACAGGATCCATGTTGACCACCGTCACCGACTGATCGTCCCGTACCACGGTCGTAAACGGGAGAAAGAGACAGTCTCTTGCTTCAATTTGCGGCACACCATTTTCTTCAAATGGCTTGCCTTTCTCGATTCCCTCCAGATAGACCACGACCTCGCGAAACTCTCCTCCCGGTCCAACCTGGAACGGCTGTAGAATGCGCCAGCCCTGCCCATCGGAAATCCGCCCACAATAGAATTGGTCCGGCAAGGTCGTGAGATTGTAGCCCTTTGGCTTGGGGACCAGGCCATCGAGCTTCACAGCACCGACGATGGTCCCGCCATTCGAAACCCTCATTTCCTGATACCCGAACGCCGGTCCGGACAACGACAGCAAGACCAAACCCACCGCATATCGTGTTATGAGCATCATGTTGAATCCCTCCAGCCTCCCTCGCCCCGCCACATCACCTGTCTTCAGTCTTTCTCCTGCATGCCGGTCTCCACACCGTTCCCATTGTGCATTTCCAACATGATCCTTCGCAAGATCCCCATGTATCCTACCAAAAACGCAAGTGGGGGAGCCGCCATTTTTAGGCCGCCCCCCCACCAGGGTTTATACCCTATGCCCTCCGCCTACTTCATAGCGGTCGGCGTGGCCCTCGCCTCAGGATTCACCTCCACCCGCTTGGCACCCACCCCTGCAGCACCGAGCGGTTGAATCCGTGAATCACCGACCGGCAGCACGCGGAGATAACCCCATTGTCCAGACTGAGTGTAGGGCAGCCGCTGATTGGACCACACAAAGTCTCCCACTTGGCGATACGGACCACCCGCACCACCCCGTACAAAGACATCAAGGATCTCAGATCCGGCGTACTCCACAACGCTGATCATATCGGCCCCCGGCATGTAGGGCTCAATCGGCCACTCATGGCCTTCGATGCCGAACATCCCGTTCTGTTCGCTGTTGGCGCCGATCACGTGGATACGCAACGCATCACCGGCATGGGCCTCGATAACAGGAGTCGCCGGATCTTCCGGCTTGCCTACGACGCAGGGCTGGAAAATCTTGCCCAGCGAGCAGCCCTGTTCCTCACGGAACTTATATGGTTCCGCACGGTAGTTCACGGACGTCAACCCGGCCACGTTCTGCACATAGGGCATGAACGCAGTCCCGATGATGTTGTCCTCATCCTGGAAGAAGAGGGCCACGTCGCGATAGTTCCGCTTGCCCACGTTCTCCGGCAGACTGGCGTCCACGATCACATCCGCTCTCCAGGAGTTCTTCTGCGAGATATCGGCACCCGTGACCGGATCACGATACTGTGACCCCTTCGGACCGACGATGATCGCCCCGTACAATCCATTGCGCGGATTGACGACGATGTTGCCGCCGTCCCACACCAGCGAGGTCGTCTCCTTGTTCAAAGGATGCGCATAGTACGTGTACGCACGGCGCTCGCCCGGACCGATGGTCTGATCGCCGCCGTTGTTGCCGACGTTCAGCCCTTGGCTGTCTTTCGGATCGAAGGACAGGCCCGGCGCAAAGAAGGATGCCCGGCTCGCCTTCATTTTGTTCGTGAGATTCACCTTGATGCAGTCGCCAAGGTTGGCGCGCAGCGTCAGCGGATGCGGTGTGGCTCCGCTGGAGACGGTCGTCGTTTCCTCTTCGAGGGCGTAAATTTTGCCCTCCGGCATGGTCATTTCGATCTTCCGCTCGAAGTCGACCTCGATGACATCCGGCGCCTTCGGATTGAGCTTCATAGGGCGGTCCAATGCCACCACATTGAAGTTCTTCACCGGAGCGTCAGCCGGACAGACGGAACTCGGGGTGGCCGGAATGCCGAGCGGATTGGTCCCCTTCGGCAATGGCTTGAGATCCGCCACTTCCTTATCGAGCACCCGGACGATCCCCCATCCGCCTTCGGCGAAGTGTGAACTCCGGCCGTTGAAGTGGATGTAGTCGCCGGGCATGCCCTGGAATCCACCCGCCTTGGTGACCAGGTCATACCGCTCGGCGATCCCGACGTGAATCGAGTTCTTCCGATTGGCGTCGTCCGCATACCGTTCGGTCAGGAAGGTATGGCCGGAAATGGTCCAGACGTGGGATTCGTTCATGAGCTGATGCAACAGGCGGAACACCATCGTGTCGCCCGTGTACGCCCGCAAGAGAGGCGTGTCCGGATCTCCATGAATCGCGCTGCTGAACAGCTTGGAGGTATCCGGATTGTTGGCCAGACGTTGCGCAAACGGTTCCGCGCGGAAGTTGAACCCGCTGCCTGTGGTATGCGTCCCCCCGTTGATGTACTTGTTCGGAGCCGCCAGAATCTTATCCGGCATCTGGAAGGACACCGTTTTCCCGGCCTCCAGGGCAACTTCGATCGGCTGCCCCGGCGGGTTGCCCGCTTCAATGGTATTGACCGTGTGCGGCACCGTGTCGTGGATGGAGACCATCAACTCACGGAAGCTGCCGCTGACACCGGCTCCGATCGGCTCGTTGCTGTGAATGTCCGCGATGGGACCGCTGTAGACCAGTTTGCCGTTCTTCGGATCATGATAGGTGGACCCGAACGGTTCCACGATCGTCACGCCGAACCCGCCATGGGGCCAGGTCGTCGCGCCGAACGCATGGTCGTGCCAGAACACGGTCCCCATATCCACGTCTACCCACCACCGATAGCGCACGAACTCCGGCGACACCAAGTCGTTCGCCGGGTGGTTGTTCTTCAGCGGCTTGAAGAACGTGATGTGATCGCCCTTGATTTCTTTGATACGAGCCACTTCCTGGCAGCTCTTGTCTCGAGGCAGAGAGGCTGTCGGATCGTTCCCTTTCTCCAGGCAATCCATGCCCACCATGACCTCGGTGTTGACATGGAAAGGCGTGGCGCCGGGCGCCATCTGAATCTTGACAGAGGTTGCACCGGCTTTCGCCCCACCCACGAGCTTGGCGACCATTGGAGCCGGCAGTCCGTGCTTGGTATTTTTGCCCCACATGGTGAAGGGCCGAACGGACATTTCGTACTCGAAACCGGAGATGACACCATCCGAGTTCCCCGTGTCGAACTGGAAGAAGTGGGGATGGATGTTGATTTTGGATGACTGGAAATTCGTGTAGTCGTCGTCATCCCATTCGCTCGTGAGAAGCACGTCCACACAATCGTACACATTGGCGCGAATGACCGCCGGAAGCTTCAGGTCATCGTTCGCTCTGGTCAGCTGTTCTTCTTCGTGCAACACGTAGATAAGGCCGTCCTTGTCCACAATGGGCGGCTCGTTGCCCTGTTTCTTTGCGAGAGTGATCGGCATACGGACAAAGTGGATGTTGTAGAACTTCTGATTGGCGTTCTCCGGACAGAGACTCCACCGTCCCTGTTCGCCCGGCTTGGCCGGCTCGGAAGTCCGCTCGCCCTTTGCATCCTGGTGGATCGGTTCCAGCCAGGGGGCGCCACTATGGTTGGCCGAGAACGGCACCCGCTTGCCGAAGTGGGGCTTGAACAATGGCCAGGCCATCTTGCCGGTCGTTGGGTCAAAGAGAATGGCCGGTCTGGTGCTGTCATCCCACTTGGCCGCCCATGTGTACTTTGGATTCTGTGCGGTGCTTTCCCGCTCCCCACGTGCGATGTTGCCGTCCCACTTCCAGTCCCACACGGTCGAATCATAGGAAAGGATTTGGCCCTTCTCATCATCCGTGTGGCCCGGCTTGCCTTGTGCCGGAACGAACATCTCAACCCAATCCTTGACATTTACGACGACCGGATTGGAGTTCCAATTGGTCTTCTGTCCCTTGTCCACGATCTTGAACGTCTTACCGAACCAATCGACCGTGGTCCCGATCAACTTGTCTGAGGAGACACCGAGCTTCATCCGGCCTTTACGCTCCGGCAGCTCTTGGAGATCCGGCATGCTATCCGTATGAGCGGCCCCAACTTGGAGGGTATTGTAGAACCGGCCGTACCCCCACATACCCGCCACATAGTGGTGCGCGACATGGCAGTGATAGAGGAATTCACCGGCCAAATGCTGGCAGCCTCCACCGCCGCACTCCGGCTCGAGATCCAAGGCTTCAGATGGACCGATTACTTCCACATCCACACGATCTGATTTGGTCCGGACAACCGGGTACTTCACCGGACCGTCCTGGCCCATCGCCCACAGGTTGCTGGATTCAGTACGGGGGCTCCGCTGCCAACGGATCGTTCCGCTATGCGGGTGGTGCGAATGGAACACCTCGGATCCGCCATGGACGATTCGCCACTTGACCGGATCGCCCAGGTAACCACGGGCAATCGTGGTCGGCGTATCGCCGAACGTATAGGAACTATAGGCCATCGACTCGTCTTCAAACCCGAAATACTCGTGCTGGAGATGCATCTGATCGATGCCGAATGGTTCGCTGCGATAGTTGATCGCCCGGCCGCCGGGACGGTAGGCATCGGTCAGCGGATCGCGCTGGGGCAGGAAGTCCCCTTTCTTATTGAGGGGGCGGAAGGCCTCATCGCCGATCTCGTGGTAGAAAAGCACGAACTCCCTGAAGTCCGGTCCTGAGCCGTTATCGATATTCACCTGCCAGCCGCTCCTGACCTCCTTATCCGGGCCGGTGCCGATTGAATCGAGGTACTTGGACCCCTTCGGCTCGACAATAAAGGCGCCGAAGAGACCGAGGACGGTCAATTCACGATCATGACTGAAGGAGTGAAACTGGCGCACACCTTCCTGCATCTGCGGATGGATGTACCATTCGAACTCTTGCGACTTACCCGGCGCCACGATGGAATCGGGATTCGTCGTTGTCGCCGGCTTGCCGGTGGCGCTCACGATCATACTCGAGGCCTGGATGAAGAGGCTGCCGTCCTCGCTCTCCATCTGATTGCGAAGGGTCATCTTGACACAGTCGCCCTGGTTCGCTCGGAGCACAAGAGGCTGAATCACATCACCCTGCAACCCGGTTGTGACGGCCCCGGGATCAAACCCATCCAGATCACGAGCGGCTCTGTTCTTCGCTTCCTCGCCACGAGCCTTGTCCAGGTCTTCCGTGTTGACGTACATATAGCCCGGATAAAAATCCAGCCAGCGATTCAAGGTGATCTCGATATTGATCATCGAGACATCGTACTTTTTAAGCGGGGCATTGGCCGGACACTTCCCACCGGTCGTCAACACCGGCTCGCCCTTCGACGCATCGGTCATGAGCAGGAAACTGCTGCCGTCCTGCCCCATATACTGGTGCATCATCGACATGTCGTTGAACATGCCCGACGTATGCTGGGCGGTCGCATCGGTCTGTGCCTGCCGTTCGAGTTTCTCCATCAGACGATGATGCTGCTGTTCCATTTTCTGCGCGTTGTCGGCGCGCCCTTCAATGGCGTTCTCAACAATCGTCTGACCCTTCAGCTGCTGGGCCCAGCCCGGCATGGCCACCGGCGTGGCATGGCCACTTGGCGATTGATCGTCAGGTCCCGCAGCCAACAGACCCGGCGTTACCACCAGACTACCTGCGAACAATAGGCTCTGGAGCATTAGCCCGATGCTGTTCATCCTCCACCTCTCTGGTGATTCATGTGGTAACGATCTCATACACGGCCTCCTCCCGATAGGCCCGCCGCCTTTCGCGGCAGGTGATTGAAATATCGTAGCTGTTGATCGCTCAGCGACCTTTTCCTGGTTCCTTATCCTTCTTGGAAAAGAGAACCGGCCTCCGACTGCCTTCCGGCCTCGATCACGGAGGGATAGCGCTGGTGAAGGGCTCCTTCTTGCGAAGGAATGGGTCATTCGGAGGCCGGTCCAAAATCACCCACACCCTCACCAGCAGTACCGTTCTAGGGCAATCCCCGTGCCCTGTGGCTATTCAAAAAAATGTTCTACGATGACAAGAGGTTACAGATATTTCTGCTGTCGATCGCCTTCGTGCGTTTGGGGAATTGTTCCACTAGGCTAGACAATCCATTCGACTTGCGTGATGCTGCATAGGAAAATCAATGTGTTAGACTGTCTAATGCATTGGACGACGCGCTACTGGATGTGGGGAGATATGGGGCACGGTAGGGCGATCGAGTTTTGAGCAACAGGTTCCACCCACAGTTTTTCATCGCCGGATCGCCTGTTCACTTGAACCCACCAAGATTGAACCAGTTATTGGGAGTCCCGCGCTTCAGCACATGCGGCTGCAGTGAATTATGTTCATGTGGTCAGTCTTCGACCATCCGACTCAGGTAATCCACCTGAGCGTGACTTTCTCAGGGATCGGATGCTGTAGATTAGGTACCCCGGCCAATTGATCCAGACGATATTTCTTCAGCTGGCGGTACCAGACGGCCGGCCTGTCCGATTCCAGGCTCAAGAGCATACTTCCTTTCTCGCCGAACCCCTGTTCCTGCGATTCCAGGACTTCCCGGTCCTGGCCCAAAATGGTCCGCAAGGTCCGGCGCACCGGCCATCCAACAGGAAGCCCTCGCAAGAAGTTCCACCCGACGCAGATGTCGAACCGGCTTCGTCCATCAGTGAGCGGTGTGGCAATCAACATGACAGATGCGAACCGTGTGCCGATCTCCCATCGTTCCAAATGGATGCCGGGAAGGACGAAATCGACCGTGGTCGTGGCTGAGCCAAGCCCTGGAGACAAGGCGCGAAAGATAAAGGTGTCCGGCAGCAGGACGTTCTGCGAGATGGTGCGAAACCCCAGCGGCAGCCGCGTGAACACCTTTTCTTTTTGCCTGGCTGCCTCGCGCCGCCGAAAATACTTGTTGTGCACGAAGGGGACGTGAGCGGGATCCATGAGACTATCCACGGCGAAATCCCACCGGACATTCGCCTCGGCAGACTCGCGCACAGAGACCATCGGACTCCCGTCAGCGGGCGCCGGCAGCGACGGTGGCGGAGACGAAGGCTTCGGGCATTGGTCGTTTCCGATATAGACCCACATCCACCCGTCCCGCTCCTCTACCGGAAAGGTCTTCACGCAGGCCGAAGCCGACGATGGGTGCGCCACGTTGCCGAGGGACGGGACTTCCACACACTCACCGGAGGAGATAAAGCGCCACCCGTGAAAAGGGCACCGTAAGGAGTCCCCTTCCTGCCGAGCGGACGAGAGGGGCACGCCCTTGTGAGGACAGCGGCTTTCTAATGCGTGCACACGACCATGACCATCACGAAACAGCACCAGTGGTTGATTACAGAGCACCGACGCGAGCGGCCGCCCGACCCTGACAGCAGCGCTTTCCCCAGCAATGTACCAGAAACCTTCAAGCATGCAGTTCTGTGGCGTCAGCCGCCGAGCGTGTCGAGCATTTCCTTGAGGCTCTTGCGAATGCAGGTGAAAATCGGCGTATCACGCAGTGTATAGCGTGAGCCTTCGGTTTCGCGCAGCGCCATCACGAGTTCCAGAAAGTCTTCCGGCTTATCGCTCTCAAACGCCACCACCCATTCCTGATCATCCAACCCGAATGAATAGCTCGTATTCAGTTTCACCGAGGGGAACCGATGACCGACTTCGATGTGCTCATCCATCATCCCTTGTCGCGCCGCCTTCGTGAGCAGGAACCACTCGCGCGTTTTCAGAAACGGATACACGAAGTTGTACTTGCTCTTCCCCGGCACCACCGTGAGCCGTTTCCCTTCCTGCCCCTCGTGCGAATGGTGGTCAACATAGACGGACCGTTTGGTCATCGCCAGATAGGAATAGGGGGTCGTGAGGTATTGCCCTAAGCCGGAGGCGAGGATCTCGGCGCTCATGTCCTGGAAGAGGTCCAGGTCGTAGCTGATGCGCCAGAGCATGAAGTCGCAGTCGCCGCGAATGCCGATGGTCGAATACGGAACCACCAGGACCTTGCCGTTGTAGTCCTCCACGGCCCGAAGGAACTCCTGTTTACCCTGGGTGCGCATATCTTCCGGCAAACGCCGCCAAATTGGGGCGACTTTATAGAAGACGAAGTTCACATATTGTCGGCGTCGGGGCGCCTGGAGCGCTGGGACTTGTTCGGAAGCAGGCATCGGAACTCCTTTGGATAACATCCGGAAAAGAAAACTGACCTATTCGTTCATCACTAGCCGCGACCTCGTCTCATCCAGCGAGCGTTCCTCATCTGGAGGCTGAGGATTGGCATGAGGGCGGAGAGCGGTGCATCAGCACAGAAGGGCCGAAGCAGGCGAACGCGTCCTTCACGTTGGTAAATCGCTTCTTCACCGGCTCCATCTGCTGATCCGTCACGTATTGGAGCGTCAATGCGATGCGTTGTTCACGCGCGCCACCAGCGGCGCCGCTCACTGAGCGCTGGGGCAGCCACCCGCCGTCATGTAGAGCAGGTAGTTGCCCATGCCGTGATTCGTCTGTGGTTCCTGCAAAGGACGGTGATGGACCATCACCATCTCATACTCGTCGTGAGTATTGACGGGGAAGCCCTGCGCGTTTCGATACACCTGGTGTGGTGCGAATGAGAGAAATGCTCCGTCCGGCGCGACATCAGGCACCGTTCGGAGCAGCGTCCGCTGCGCCGTCTTGTTCTCCAGGGCAATCAACACCGCTTGATCATGTCCATGCGGATAGGCAAACTTCACGCAGCCGTCCATCTTGAATTTGAGCGGCGCACGATCTACTTGCACACCCCGCTGGATCTCGATGCCTTCGTCCGTCTCGTCCGGCCTCCGCTTGTCGAATTGCGTGAAACAGACAACGTTGACGCCGACCTGGTAGACATCCAGCGCCTTCACTGCGCTCCCTTTTGGTGCCATCTCCATTGTAAAACTGGCCATCACATCCTTCGTAGGCGGCACCCCGTGATAGAACGCGACGATGGTCATGAGTTTCTGCCCCTTGGCCAGCTTGACTCCATACCCGACGGGAAACCGCGTCTCAGCCATCTCCATACCGGCGCCGGCAAAAAACAGCGGCTCGCCCGGGCAGGCGGCGCTGTCTTTGTCCTGGTTGATCATCAAGATATGGTGCAGGTACTGACGGGGGAGCGGCGTCCCGTCCTTTTGAAACACAGCGGAACGGAAGCCGGTCATGATCATGTCATCCGGCACGGTAAAGACGTGCTTCGGCAGACTGGCGGCCAACTCACCGTCATGTCCCGACGGCAGATCGATTGGGCCGAACGTGATGGTGACACGGTCGTTCTCGAAGGAAACGCTGGTCGTCGTCCGGCTCGCTAGCTGTGGCACATGATGATCATGCGCGCCACCTGCCGACACCGCACCTGTTATGGTGAGCAAAAGGAACAGCACTAGCGAAAACACCAACATGACCCCTCCTTGCTTGGGAAATTTCGCCGTCGATCACGCTCGAATACATCTACACACGAACCCGTATAGAACTGTTTGTTGATCTCGGCACCTGATCCTCCTCACCATTTTGACCAGGCTCCTCTCAGAGCACCGGCATCACGAGTGCATTCACAAGATCCTTAGAACCCGATAGCCCCATAGATACCGGTGGTCCAGAAATTGTTCACGGTGTTGGTTTGATTGGACGCCACATGGAATCGACTGTCGACACCCAGCCACAATTCCTTCCACACTCGATACTCGGCGCCGCCGCCGAACTGAACCCCGATGTCCAAGTAATTGATCTGACTTGACGTCGGACTGATGACGTGGAAATCCAACCCGGCCGGGATGAGCCAGGGTTGGAAATCGGTCCCCTGCATGAACTTCACCTTCGGAGCCACACTCGCAGTCAACATGGTCATCTGCACCTTGGCTGGAGTCGCATTACCAACCAGGGCTTCCCCATTCACAACGCTGCTGGAACTCCACCGCTTGAATTCCAATCCGATTTCGCCCACGACTGCAATGTTTTTCGCCATGCCCCACAGATCTCTGGTGATCATGAGCTCCGCGCCGCCACCGATATAGTAGCCGCCTTTCCGATCGTTCCCCCCGGTATGGACATCGGTGATCAACTCACCGGCACGATCGCTCGTGAGTGCGCCATAGCCCCCACGAAAAAACACGCGATTCCCCGTCGAGGTCGTATCTTCGGCGAAGGCCACCCCTGCACATAGCGCGAACGATGCCGCGAGCGACACCGCGACCGCCCACAACCCGATGTTCCTACTGCTTTTCAAAACCTGCATGATGCTCCCCCTTCTGGTTACACGTCGAAGGACACAGCTCTCCTTCGAGCAACCAGCTGATAGCCACCCTCCGGCCCGAGGCATCAGCTTGGTGAATAAGTGATTCCGCATGTCCTCATCGATCTATAGGCACAAGAGGCATAGGAACCGCGAACGGCTCAACCGGGCCCCGCTCATCCCTTGGGCGACAGCTCACGCATCGAACTTCGCGATGCGGAGGTTCGGACACCAGTCCACTTTGGCCTGCCGAGCGATCTCTTGGAGCTGAACCGATATCGGCGGCGCACCCCGTTCGCGCGCTAATCCCAGACACCTCGAACAAATGAATTGGCAATGGGACAGGCACGCCCGATCCGGACAGCCGCCGGCGTCACCGACTTTCGCCGCCTGCTGCGTGCAATAGGCCAACGCGTCCGTCACATCAAGACTCTCTCGATAGCAGCAGAGGGCGTTGTAGAACTTGACCTGGCTCGCGACAGGCCGCCCATCGACGGTGATACGAATGGCCCGTAGGTCCCACACCCATTCAATGAGGTGCGCGACGACATCGGCCGATTGCGGAAAATCCCCGAAGCGTGCCACGTACGAAGGCCCCTGGTCATCCGCCTCCATGTCGGAGGCCTGGGCCATCCGGATGAGCCGCAGCACGGCCGGGGCCGCAACAAGATGGGATTCAGGAATCGCGATTGTGAGGCGCACCTGCCGCTCCTGCGAGAAATCGTAATGTCGGATGATCCGCCATCGCATCGGACTGCGATGCCGCGGGCCCATCGATCGATGCCCGCTCCGTCCTAGACCGGTGTATCAAGGCAGCCGGACCGAAGTAGCCGAAGACATCCTTCATGTTCGAGAACGCACGGTGAAGAGGCCCCATCTCCTGATTCGTCACATATTGCAATGTAAGAACGATCCGTTCTTCCCGGAAACCGAGAGGGGTGACAGCATGCCACAGTTTGTCACCGTTAAAGATCACGAGCGACCCAGGGTCGAGCGGAACGGACTGCTCATTCACGTCATCCTTCGTTCCTGGTGTCTGCATATGGGCCACGAGTCCGCATTGCTCGGAACGCTCGATCAAGCCCATCAGGACCGTGTACCGCTTGCCCTTGTAGTACGAGGTATCGTAATGAAATCCGATGTGGTCTCCGGGCCGCGTATAGTAATAGAGCGCGCAGGAATGAGGATCGCTTTCCGGACAGAGCAGCAACTCCTCCTTCACAATCTGACTCAGAAATCGCCGCAGCGCCGGGGAGCGATAGAGCGAGACAATGGCGGATGACTCATGGAACTCATTCCGGATCGCGTAATAACTGACGCTGCCTCCCTGCTTGTGGCCTGGCACGTAATTGCGAAAGATGTTTTTCCGGAGCAGCTCAACCTCGGTGAGACAGGGCCAGACAATCTTCTTCGGGATGAACCGATCGAGAATGAGGCACTCGTTTTGTTCCCAGTACGTCCGGCTTGACTGCGCAAGATCCACCCCTGCCAACGTACGATTCAGGTAATCCTCCACGTCGATCGTCTGACATTGCATAGGTCCTCCTCCATGAAAACATTGATCGCCAGGCATAGACCCGCCTGAACAGAAAATGAGGGGGCCACTTTCACTTGTGACCCCCTTCACCGCTGCATCGTGGCGGTCTGGGCAACCGCTCACGTTCGAGCAAACCGGACTGAGTAGCGACAGGGCATTTCGCTATTCAGCACTCACAGAGCCGGACCTCTCTGTATACTTTGAGTCTTCCGCAACGTTCGTGCCATGACTGCTCTCAGTCTCCCAACCGGATCATTCATGCGCCAGAAGCAAGGATGGGAGTTTTACATCGAGTATCCGTATCTGTTGCTCGTTCCCAACAAAATCCATCAACTTAGACAGTCGCAACCGACGTCTCGCTCGATCATTCAGATATCATTCACTTGCGCTGTCCAGAGTGCTAGACGACGCATCCGATACACAAAGGGCGAAAAGGGACACACGAGAAACGCTTTCATATGCGACTTTGTACGGCTGAATTCCAGACGCCGAAGCGCATGCGTGTTCTTATGTCTGTGAGATTCGAGCACCGCATCCCTCGATGCGGAAAGAAACCAGGACGGTGAGCGCAATCTCATCGATTGCGCATATGAAGAATGTGGATGGACGAGGGTCAACCGACCGGCACGACGCATCACAGAACATAACTCGGCCCGGTACTCCGATTCGGAGTACCGGGCCTCATCAGACCAACGGCGGCGAGCGCCTGATACGAGAGCTTCTGATCTGTGCTCTTGACCCTCCTCTCAGTACCCGGTCTTTTGACCCGTGGCTACCTGGCTGGGGAACGGATCCAGGATGCTCTTCGGGGCATCGTTCCAAATCACGTCCGCCAGGTTCGACATACGCGACACAATTTGCGCCGCCACCCCGCCGGCCGCTCCGAACAACCCGCACCAGCCCAACGTCACAAAGCCCCAATGCAACGGCGCCGAGAACAGCTCATCCACGAACCAGAAGGCATGGCCCCACTCATTCAACCCCACGTTCGGCAGAATCATCATCGGCCCCACCACCGCCGCCACCAACGGGAACGAGGTCGCCTGGCTATACAGCGGCAACCGCGTCTGCGCATACAGGTAACTGGATACACCACACGTAATGTACAGGGGGAAACTTCCGTAGAACGCCACAATATGGCTCGCCGTGAAGCTCGTGTCCCGGATGATCACCTGGTGCCACGCCGCATCCTGTTCCAGCGTATAGCTGCCCGCGTAGTACACGCCCCAGATGTAAAGCACCAGCCAGCTCAGCCAGTAAAAATATCTCTTCAGCTCCAACCTGGGATCCAAATTGGCCAGGTTCCGGTCCCGCGTCGACCAGAGCCAGCCGACGGAGATGGCAAAGAAGGTGGCATTGGCGATAATGTTAAAGCGCCACAGTCCCATCCACACGGAATCGAACTCGGGCGTCATGGAATCCAACCCGTGTGAGTAGCCGAAGATGCGTTGGTACATGACCCAGAAAACGCCGATGCCCAACATCCCCAGCCAGCCGACTGTCAGAGGCGTCATGTTGTGATACCACCTCTTCACACTCGTGTCCGGTATTCTCGCCGATCCGTGCGTTGCAACCCCGTTCGCCATGATGACCACCTCTTAGTGTTTAAATGAACTTTGGCCCATTCTCGGTTGTCCAGTGACGCTGTGATTATGCAGATGAGCAATACTTGTGCTCGGGAATCCGACCATGATCGAAGCGAATGATTGCGTTGATGATAGGAGCGGCGATGATGAACCGTTCCGCAACGTTGGCTCAGACCTGAAATCCACGCGAATAGACAGTTCGCGCAGAAGACTGTTGCCTTACGCAGGGTTTCAATTGGTTAGAGCGTCCAAAGAGTTGGACTGCACCGAAGAGAAAAGGAGGCGGAAAGGGACACGACGCGGGCTAGTCGATGCGATACACACGCAGCTTGTTATACAGACTCGCACGGCTGATCTTGAGCAGTTTTGCCGCTTTCGTCCGGTTGCCACCGGTCTTCTTGAGCGCGTCGACAATGCGGGTTCGCTCGGCTTGGGCCACCGCGCCACGCGTTGCCGAGCGCAGGCCTTCTTCGTCGCCCACAGGGTCCGGCGCAAGAAGACCCTGACACGCGAGCGACGGACCACCGGTCGTCACCACCGCCCGCTCAATATAGTGCTGCAATTCTCGGATATTGCCCGGCCATGGAGCGTTGATCAACGCTCGCATCGTTTTTTCAGCTACATGCCGGACCGTCTGACGGTGCCGGCCACAGGACACGGCGACGAAATGCTTCACCAACAGCGGAATATCTTCTCGCCGTTCCCGGAGCGGCGGGAGGTACAGCGGCAAGACCGCCAACCGGTAGTAGAGGTCCTGGCGAAACAACTTCGCTTTGACCAGTTCGGCCAGGTCCTTGTTCGCTGCGGAGATGACCCGCACATCAACCGAGATCGGTCTGGCCCCGCCGACCCGCTTGATCTCGCCTTCTTGGAGTACGCGCAGCAACTTGGCCTGGAACACCGGTGTCGTGTCGGCAACCTCATCGAGGAAGATCGTTCCTCCGTCGGCCTCTTCGAATAGACCCCGTTTATCCGCGACCGCCCCGGTGAAGGCTCCCTTCACATGGCCGAACAACTCGCTTTCGAGCAATGTCTCCGGCAACGCGCCGCAATCGACGACGACGAACGGATTCTCCTTCCGGCGGCTCAAGGCATGAATCGTCCTGGCAAGGACTTCTTTGCCTGTTCCGCTCTCGCCCTGGATCAGGACCGTGCCCGCACTGTCCGCGATAAGAACGGTCATGTCGAACAGTTGCTGCATGGCCGGACTCCGGCCGATCAACTCACCCAAAGACTCCCGCACCGCCGGAGGCGTCTGTTTTTCCGGAACAGACGCAACATTTGGCAGCGCCTGACAGGGCTCGTCCTTGAACAGCACCAGCATAGAGTCAATGTCGCCCGGGCCTGAGGCAAGCGGAAAGGCCTGGTGCATCCCGCAAGCCGTGCCGTCGCCTCCGCTGTGACAGGAGACAGACCGAACGTCCGGAGCGTCGAATACCTTGATGGCCGGGCAGGTCCCGCAGGGATCGGTTCGATGGGCAAAGGCTTCGTAACACTTGGCCCGGCGGCCGTCGGAACTCCTGGTAGAAGCCGATGACCAGGCCGACTCGTTCGCATAGATCACATTGAAACTGCGATCCATGACAGCCACGCGGTCGGTCAAGCCGCCGGCAAGCTGTTTGATGGCTTCTAGTCTGGCCGCCAGGATGGGATCTGCAAAGGAAGCGGGACGATTGTCGTCGTCTAGTGATCCGGCCATCTGTTTTTCTCGTAAGGCGTGAATCGTGAGGCGTCAGGCGATGAAAGCACACACGAGCGATGAAAGTTCAGTTCTCGTAACCCATAATTCAACACTCATCCCTCAAGACTACCCTCTTGCCCCTTACGCCTTACCCCTCACGTGACCCTGTGGTTCAACAGCTGCTGCACACACTGCTTCAGCTCTGCTATACGGACCGGTTTATCGAAATAGGCATTGGCGCCGGCCTTTAACACGTCGCTTTTACACCGTGCATCTCCGAACGCCGTCATGACGATGATGGGGCAGCCGGGCGCCACCGTCCTCAGCCGGCTGATGTAGTCAGCACCTCCGGCTGGCATTCGAAGATCCGTCAAGATGAGATCCGGAACCGATTGCAAGACCATTTGAAAGGCCTCGTCTCCGTCCCGGGCTTGCCGCAGCCGGTACTCAGCGCTCCAGAACTCGTCGCAAAGCAGGCTGAGCATCTCCCGGTCATCCTCGACAATCAGTACGACAGCAGCCTTCCCCTTGGTCACGTTTGTCATCCTCATCGATCTTGTTCCTACTCCCGTCTCTGTCTCTGTCGAGATGAATGGCAAAGGGCATGCCGCTAGAACAGCGGCAACTTCACCGGCATTTCAGGGGATTTGCGGCACGAGACCGCTATATCGACCTTCAAAATGGTGAGAAACACCACAAAATGAGCGGACAGACTGGTGCGAGATGCCACAGGGTTTGGGAAGGGAGCGGATTGCGAATAGCTGATGGTGGGAATGTTGAGTTCTTAGTCATGAATTATTGGATACATTGCACCATTGTTCGCCACCCCTGACGCCTCACCACTAACCCCTCACGTCTGGATGCTATACGCTAGACACTATATGCTCTTCGGAAGCACGATCGTAAACCTCGTGCCTCTGCCTTCTTCGCTGTCGACCGTAATCGAGCCCTGATGTTCTTCGATGATACCCTTGACCACCGTGAGTCCAAGACCGGTCCCCTTGCCGAATTCTTTCGTCGTGTAAAACGGTTCGAAGATCTTCGGGAGCGAGTCTTTCGGAATTCCGTGGCCTGTATCGGCGACCGTCAGTTTGATCCCGCCTTGTTCCGGCTCTAATCCGATGCGTAATGTTCCACCCTCCTCCATGGCATGGAGCGCATTCATGATCAGGTTGATCATGACCTGGCTCATCTGATCTGCGTCGGCCTGCGCCGCAGGACAGTGGTCGTCCAAAGCCAATTCCACCGTCACACCACTCTTTCCAAGTCGTTCACGAAACAGCTCCAGACTGTTGTTCACGATGTCCTTTAAAACGAGCGGCCCTCGCTCCGGAGGCTTACGCCGGGCAAACGCGAGGAGCTGGTTCATCACTTTGGTGATCCGTTCGACCTGCGTCACGATCGTTTGGAGGCCCTTCTTGATTGGTTCCTCTTTCACTCGATCCATCAGATATTCGGCGCGGCCCAAAATCACGTTCATGGGCGTGCCGATCTCATGGGCCATGCCGGACGCCAGCGTGCCCAATTCGGCGATCCGCTCGGTTTTCCTGAGCTGTTCTTGAATCTGGTTCAGGATCGTGACGTCGATCCCCGTCCCCACCACATAATCCACCACTCCCTCCCGATTGATAATGACGGTGTTGGACCAGGCGATGCGTCTCCGGCGGCCATCCTTCGAAACCCAGACATTCTCATATTCATTGCGTGGCTCCCCGCCTGCGAGGCGGGCGAACAGGGCCTTCACGGCGTCGACCTCTTCAGGAATGAAGAGAACGTCCCAGACCGTCTTCCCGACAATCTCCTCCGAGCTGTACCCGGTGGTCTGCTCGCAGGCCCGATTGAATCGGAGAATCCTGCCGTGACGGTCCAGGACGACCACCAGCGCCCCCGCGGTCTCTAACACCGCTTCAATAAACTCTTGTTGACTCCGCAACTCTTCGATCGCCCGGTTCCGCTCCGTGATGTCCCGTAGAATAACGCTGTAATATTTCTTCCCCTCCACCGTGATATGCGAAATCGCGGCTTCGATCGGAAACTCTTCCCCGTTGGTTCGGAGCCCGGACACAGTGCCCAGATGACCCATCTTCCGGCTCGTCACACCGCCTTGTCCGAATGCATGAATCTGACGGTGATGGGCTGCGCGGAACCGGGCGGGTAAGAATCGGTCGACCGGCTGCCCAATCGCTGCTTGAGTGGAACAACCGAACATCTGTTCGGCCGCTTGGTTGAACAGCACGATATTCTGATTCTGATCTACCGTGATGATCGCATCCATCGCGGACTCGATGATGCTTTGCAGCCTAAGTTGGCTGACCAGAAATTTCTCTTCCGCTTCTCGTCGGCTGGCCGAAGCTCCCGATGCCGCCGTCTCAGCATAGGCCCTCGCCTCCTGCGCTGCCATCATGAGCCCTTCGGCATGGGCCCGCTCCACGCGTTCCGACATCAAGTCTCGCCCGACTTGTGTCCTATCGGCTTCTGTCTCTGCCAAACTCTGTTCCACCTGCTTATAGCGAAACAATCCCAGGGTCATGGACCACACAACAAACGTCCCTAACGCTCGATTGAGCATGCCATAGGAGGCGAGCGGCTCCGGCGGATTGAACAGCAATTCAACCCAGATGAGGCCGGTGACAAGGAGACAGAGATAGACAGGATCCCGCTTGCGCGGAGTGAAAATGGTCAGCACCAAAGGAACAACGTACAGCATCGGTATCCCCACTCCAACCGGGGTCAGCAGGTCGAAGATGAAGATGCCGATCGTGAGGAGTGGGATCGCCCAGGGCATAGCGCGCATGGCAGGGCTATGGTTGACCGTCATGTGATCGCTCCCGACCGAGCAGACCATCCGACAAAAAGACTTTATTCTTCCGGATGAGTCTTGCCTTCGATTTCGGCGAGCTTACGATACAGCGTCTTGCGGTCGATGCCAAGCGCGTGGGCGGCTTGGTACTTGTTGCCGCCGGTTTTGTCGAGAATCTTCTTGATGTATTCTTTTTCGATTTCATGCAAGGGCAGACTTTTCTCGGCCGCTTCGTCCAGCACTCGCCGGTCGCCGCGGGCCCCTTGCACCGCAGCCGGCAGATCATCCGGAGAAATTTTCTCGCCGCGGCTGAGTGTCACGGCCCGTTCGATCACGTTTTCGAGTTCACGAACGTTCCCGGGCCAGGCATAATCCATCAACATCGCCAGCGCAGATTCGCTCACGCCTTTGACCTCTTTCCCGCCCGCCTCGCTGCACTTCTTCAAAAAGGCGGCAACCAGCAACGGAATGTCCTCCAGCCGCTCACGCAACGGCGGGAGCTTCAGCTCGATGACATTGAGCCGGTAATACAAGTCTTCGCGAAACCGCTTGTTCTTCACTTCCTCGCTGAGATTGAGATTGGTCGCCGCGATGATCCGTACATCGACCGAGACCGGCTTGGTCGCCCCGACCCGCCTGACCTCCCGTTCCTGAATCGCGCGCAGAATTTTGGCCTGCAGCATGAGCGGCAGCTCGCTGATCTCGTCGAGAAACAAGGTCCCCTTTTGCGCTTCTTCGAACAAGCCCCGCTTGTCCGCCTTGGCATCGGTAAAGGAACCGCGCATATGCCCGAACAACTCGCTCTCCAACAGCTGTTCCGGGATCGCCGCGCAATTGACCGGAACGAACGGCGCCTCTTTCCGGCTGCTGTTATAGTGAATAGCCTTGGCGACCAGCTCCTTGCCGGTCCCGCTCTCCCCGGTAATGAGCACATTGGTCGGGCTGTCGGCCACCCGGCGGATCAATTCGAAGACCGCTTGAATCGCTTTGCTCTTCCCCAAAATCTGGTGGAAGCTGTACTCCTTGTGGACCTCTTTCCTGAGCCGATTCACTTCCCGCCGCAAAGCCGTTTCCCGAAGCACCCGTTCGACGACGCGCACCAGCTCGTCTTTCTTGACCGGCTTGGTGAGATAATCGCTCGCGCCATGTTTCATCGCTTCAACCGCCGTCTCCACCGATCCGAAAGCGGTCATGAGAATCACGTTGACGTCGGGATAGTCGCGTTTGATCTGAGCGAGCAGTTCGAGCCCCTGCATGCCTTTCATGCGGAGGTCCGTGAGGACCACGGCATAGTCCCCTTCGGCCAGGCGCTTGAACGCCTCTTCCCCGCTTCCGGCTGTGGCGACGTGATGCCCCCGGTCTTTCAGCATGTCATAGGCCAGTTCCCGCATATCCGCGTCGTCATCCACGACTAGAATCGTGCCCCATTGTTCAGTCATTGCATGCTCCAGCCGGAAAAAGTGAGATCGTTGCGTTAGACCTCAAGTATTGGCAAGTCAAACACCATTGCCCCAATCTGCAACAATCTACCTGTTGTAGTGGCGCATAATGCCCCACTTTCTCACCTTTCCTATAGTAACAAGGAGATATAGCAAAGGCAGGGCCAGAGAATACCGGCTCGCATTCAAGATGCGTCATTCAGCGACAGAACACTCTGTCTGATTGACGCGAAACTCCCCAAGACCAGATCCGGCACCCATTATATTTCAGCCAACCACTGTCGTCGACAAACCCGTATAGCGCAACACCTTGCGCGCGCTTTTGACTCGCTACTTCCTGGATTTAACCACAGTGGCACTCAAGATGCACAAGCCCTGTCTTAGTCGGGGGAGACTCCGCAGAAGAGGATGATCGTATGCACGAGACAAGGGAGAAAATCATGCAGGTGATCATTCGTTCCCCCGACTGTTCGCTTGAGAAAGTCGTCCTTGAATGTCCCGACCTCACATGGAATCAGGTGTTTTGTGAGATCGACCCCGCATGAGCCGAACGGGACAAGTCAGACTGATGCCGAAGGGTCCCGGCCGATACGGGGTCTCGCGGGCAACTACCTGCGACGCCTCTGCGTAAACAGCGTAAAGAGAAAGGAGATCGTGAATCATGCAACCGCATCCCTCGAAAGAACCGAGCAAGCGGAAGGTTTCCCGACCTATCCAGAAGAAGGAACCGGCTGTTGCTGTCACGGAAAAGGAGCCGGTTTACTGTCAACCGGTTTCTCCCTGCGACGACCTCCAAGTCCGCATTGCTCAGCGGGCCTATGAGCTTCATGCCGAGCGCGGCTATCGCGAGGGCTGGGCGCTCAACGACTGGCTGGAAGCCGAGCGGGAAATTCTCGGCCTCGAATGTAACGCATAGTGAGTCCGACAGGGTCGTCCTGTTCGGATCGCCGTAATAAGGAGGTGTCCATGAGACAGCGATCGTCCTCTATGTTTGCCTTGTCCATCCTGCTGGCAGCCGGAACCCTGGCCGCCGCCGGAATCGCCTTCGGCGACGAAAAAGAAAAGAACGGCAAAGCCGAGATGGCTGCCGCCGCCAAGGTCACGATTGACCAGGCGCTCAAGACCGCGTTGGAGAAAGTGTCGGGCAAGATCATCGAAGCCGAACTGGAGAAAAAGCATAACAAGCTTGTATGGGAAGTCGAAGTCGTCACGGCGGACAAGAAAGTGATGGAGGTCCATATCGATGCCGACACCGGCGCGGTGATCGACGTGGAAGAGGAAAAGGCAGAGCCGAAAAAGAAGCGCGAGCACAAAGAGTAACCCACATTGTTCATGACCGTTTGTTGCAACATCCCCTGGAAACCTGTTCCTCGTGAAAAGCGGCGGTTCTATCGAGCAGCCCTCCCCAACGCAGCGACGTGATCATGGAGCGCGGCTGCGATCGACTGGTATCGATCGGTTCCCAAACTCTGTCCGGCGAGTAGGTTCGGGTTTAGAGGTTTGCCGAACCGGATTCTGATGCGCCGCCGGCGCGGCCACCACGCGCCGGTCGGAAGCGCTTCAAAGCTCCCCTCGATCCACACGGGAATGACGGGGACTGGGTGCGCCGTTATCATCAGGCCGATCCCCGATTGGAACGGTTGAAGGGTTCCTGCGGGAGACCGCCCTCCTTCTGGAAACCAGACCAGCCGATGGCCGCTTGCGAGAGCGGCAGCACCCAAGGCGATGTTGGCCAGCGGACGGCTGTTTTGATCGATCGGTAGCACCTGAACGGCGCGGCTCACCAGACGCATGACCGCATTTCGAAACATGATCCCGGTCCACCCTCCCCAGTACGTCCGGTTCAAACTACCGGTAGGGAGCGCCGCCATCACAGCCGATGGATCGAGCAGGCTGGTGTGATTGGGGGTCAGCACACAAGGCCCCTGTAACGGGATCTGTTCAATCCCTTCCGCCTCGAGAGAAAAGAGCGTCCGCATGAGCAGCCGGTTGATCGCGAACAATCCCGTGCCGAGCCTCCGCAAGCACCATCCTCTCTTCGTAAGCCACCGCTGCTGTTGAGGATCCAGCAATTCTTCAGGATTCTGAAGTTGAACCGCCGGATCAATGGTCCCCTCCGCCGCCTGCTCCGCTTCAACAGCCTCACGTAACAGATCTCTCACGGTCCCGATCCGCATCATGGCATCCTCGGGCAGGTCGATGCCGACCCGGTCGCGCAGCTCCAACGTCATCGTCATCCAGGCCAGCGAGTCCAGCCCAAGTTCGAGCACCATATTCATGTCCGGCGTAAGCCGCACCCCAGCGAACCGGTCGGCCAGCCAGTTCCACGTGCGCAACGCGACAGGGTCCTCCAACAGTTGCCGATCCTCCGACCCCATCAGTTCGATAGGGATCGGTCTCGATTCGCCCAGCGCCACCCTGCTGCCCCGTTTGCACGCTTCAAAGAGGCTGCTGAGTCTGTGCCGCTGGATCTTGCCAAGTCTGGTCCTGGGTAGAGGATCAAAACTGAGGGTACAATCGGTGAGACGGCAATAGGACGGCAGCATGACGAGCATGCGATTGATGTCCGCACGGACGGCTTGCCTCGCCCGTTCAATGTCGCCTGCTTGGATCGAGCCGGCCAGCGGCACAATGACTCCAACCAGGCGGCTGCCGTACAAAAGCACGCCCGATTCCCGGATCGAGGGAGCGGTATCGAGGATTTCCTCCACCCGCTCAGGCCAGATCTTTTCGCCGCCGGGCAGGGTGATCCTGGAGGAGGCGCGCCCAACCAGATGCAGATTGCCTTCTCGATCGAAGTACCCAAGATCGCCTGTTCTGAACCAACCGTCCTGAGTGAATGCCTCGGCGGTCTTGTGCGGCAAATGCCAATAGCCGGCGAATACGTTGGGGCCTTGGGCTTGGATTTCACCCTGGCCGGTCTCAGGATCCACGTCGCCGACACGGAGACGAACGCCGGGCAGCGCCTTCCCTGCTGTGTCAATCACTCGACTGCCGGGGGCGGTCAGCGTGAGAATCGGAGAGGTCTCCGTCAGGCCGAATCCGCCCGCAACCTGCCAGCCCAACCCTGCCAACCGCCAGGCAAGATCCGATGGCAACGCCGCCCCTCCATACACCAACGTTCTCAGCTGAGGCGCAAGCTGACGGCGGAGCGGTGCGAACAGACGGAGGCCCAGCCCGATGCCGTAGTGTCGACACAGCAGCACGGACAGCCTGAGCAACCCATGAAAGAGCCCGTCCGCCGCTCGTCCCCGCTGCCGAACCCGCTGCTCGATCGCGTCGTACAGGGTTGCATAGAGACGCGGGACTCCGACGATCGCCGTGACGCGACCCTCCCGCAGCGCGCGTAGCATCTGCGGACCGGTCAACGAATGAGGAAGCACGATGGGCAGTCCAAGCGCACAGGGCGCAAGGAGTCCGATCATGAACGGGTAGACGTGATGAAGCGGCAGAGGCAAGAACAGCCGTTCGTCGGACCGATAGACCTGAACGTTCAGCAACGACCGTAGATTGGACAGGAGATTGATGTGCGTCAGGGGCACGCCTTTCGGTCTGCCGCTGACCCCGGAGGTGTAAAACAACAGGGCCGTGTCCTCAGGCCTTACGGGAGATCCGACCTCAGTCGGCTGTTGCATCAGCTGCCGCATGCTTTGCGGATCGGTCTCGTCGGCGTCCAGGACGAGTAGGAAACGGCCCTGGTCGAGGCCGAGAGCCATCAGTCGATCGGCCAGCGATCGCACCGTGACGATCCGGCGGGTTTCACAGTCTTCGATGACGTGGACAAGATCTTCGCCGGCCATTTGAGAATCGATCGGTACCGGGACGGCGCCTGCATCGAGCAGGGCCAAGCAGGCGATGATCCACTCAGGCCGATTCGGCGAGTAGATCGCCACCGGCTCGCCTCCGCGAAGGCCGGCCCGGATAAGGCCCGAGGCCAGCTGCTTTGCCGCGTCCGACAGCTCCGCAAACGACCAGGTCTCGACTGTATGTTTGTGGAAGGCGAGGATGGCGGGAAGATTCCCATACCCCGTCAGGTTTTGTACGAGGCTCTGGAGGGTGCCGACGGGGGTTATCAACGATGGACATGACACGAATGGTCACCCGTCTTTCCCGCCCACCAGGGCTATCGCTGTCTTCGGATCTCTTCGTAGTGCGTAGACACGACTTGATTGAGCGCCTCGCGGAGTTCTTCTCCTCGATATCGGCGATTGGCCACTTTCTTGAGTCGTGACGCGAGCCCTCCGTCGCCGAGCGTCCCTTCGGCCCATTTCACGAAATCCTCCCGACGATCGTGATACTCCAGACTCTCCAAGGGGATCGTCGGAATCAGACGGGACAGTTCGTACACACTGGCGGCTTCGACGCCCAGGTAACCTCTCTCGGTACAAAAAGCGAATCGCTTGCCCGGCGGAAGAGGAATATCGAGATACTTGTACAGATGGCGGATGTGGGGAACCCGCCGAATCGCAGGACGCATGCGGACGATGTCTCCGCCGCAAAGCAAGGCGCTCCCCATCGGGATCTGATCGAGATGTGCGCCCTTCAAACTGCATACGGCGCAATGTGTGCGCAGGCAATCCCCTATCGTCCTGTCCGTGATCCTGGTCAAGAGCAGGTGATGGAGCGATGCGAGGACCGATTCACTCAGGCGGTCCGGACGGTACGAGACAAAGGCCCACCCCCCCACTTCCAGGACCGGCCGTAGCAGCGAGGTGATCTCGCTCCCTTCGAAGAGGAACTCCTGCGCTTCATCCAGCACAATCCAATGAGGTCGGAACTTTCGTTCTCTAATCGGGCGCAAGGCGCGCATCAACTCAGCCAGGTACCGGCTTCGATGGGTGACCGGGTATTGGCTCAGATCGAGGACCAGCGACACCCCTCCCTCTTCGATGAGCGAGACGACAGAGGCAGGCGAGGGAAGCGTCACCCGGTCGCCGCTGATCGAGACGAAGCGTGGCAGCACGCGCAGCCCGCGAAAGTCTCCTTCCGGATCGATGAGGAGGACCTGATAGTCTTCATGATGAAGCCCTTCTGCCAGCAAGCCGACCATCCATGATTTGCCGGTCCCAGAGTTGCCGAAGACGCCCAGATTGCGCCCCGCCAATCGTGCAGCGGGGATGCTGATGTTGACGCCTGCCTCGGTTTGCCCGAGCGGAATCGGCCGTTCGCGTTTGAGCGGAATGTCGAGAAACTTTGGGCCCAAGGGATATTCTTTGAGTATTTCCAGGACGCCCCATGGTCCGGGCGCCGTCGCGACGAGGTCCGATGTTTCGATCACTGCGGGAACGGCGTCCGCCACTGCGACCGAGACCTCGGCGAGGGTCAGCATGGACAGATCGTTCTCCGCATCGCCGAATGCCGCCAGGTTCCTCGGGGACAAACCGCATAACGCAAGCAGCCGTTCCAGCCCTGCCCCCTTGGTGGCGCCGGGCGGGAGCACCATCACGGCGCCTTTATTGTATTCGAGCGAGGTGCTGCCCCCGTGCGAGCTCAATACACGCCACAAGGTTTGATCGTGGGGCGTCCAGGTCGCCGCGATCGCGAGGCCTCGCTCGAATGGAATCCCTGATTCTTCAACAGCCTTCAGCAACCGCGCATCAAGCTGGCCGAAGGGGAGATAGGTCTCCCCGGTTGTCGTATGGCTCAGAACCGCGCCGTTTTCCCAGACGATGCCGGCAAAAAGCTCTCGCAGGCCTCCTAATTTCACAGTCTCGAAGCGGCGTCCCGTCACCAGAAACAAGACGTGGCCGCTGGCGCGGCACTGCTCCAGAGCCGTTTCCAGTTCGGGAGGCACGTCGCCGTTCACGGCGAGGGTGCCGTCGAAGTCGAACGCCATGACGAGACGATACATCTATCCCCTCGAGATCTGGGGTGTTGGGTGCTGAACCGGACGTCCGAGTTCCTACTTCTCAGTAATCAGAACTGCATGTGCGTGAGAAGGAGGCAAGGATTCAATAGAAGAGAAGAAGAGTGCGCCCGCATCCCCCGGATCTCATACAAACCGCCTTTCCATCCGGACTTCCAGACATTGCCGCAGAGTTCTTCCCGTTGCTTCCACACTATTGGCAAGAACAGGGCCATCACAGATGAACAAGAGTTAGACCACAACTCATTGAAAATGTCAGGAGTTGATTCAAACCGTTTGCAGATGGAACGAGCACCTGTGAGGAAATCCGCTACAAGGGTCCGCTCTACGATGTCGCCAAAGAACACATGATTGCTTCCAAATGGTACGCACCGGGAGACTTGCTCAATGGGATTGACTGCCTCCCTAGTGATCCGATGTGGGCGCGCTGCCTCCGCAAACAGCCGTTGGTCCTACTCAAGAACCATCTATGGACATCGCGAGGCACTTTACTTGCTCAGTGCACGTGGAGGCGATGGTGAAAGGAGGATCCATGACTGTGTCTCGACATGTGGAAGAAGCGGCAGGAAAGCTCAAGGAAGCTGCGCGGCAGATTGCGCTGGCGCGAGAAGGCCCCGACACCTGTAAGAATCAGCGGGTCTGGCTGGAAGCACTCACGGCCTACTGCGAGGCCCTCGCCGACATGCAGACCTACAACAATGAATCCGTTCACGAAAAGCTGCATGCCTTGGCGGGACAAATAGGCATAAGAAAGTTTCCGTCGTCCTCCTAGTTGGTCGCAAGGGTAACGATGGCATCTACGAAACCACTGCGCCTCGCTGTTGTCGGATTCGGCAGGATCGGACAGGCCTGCGCGGAACTCATCGCTCTGAGCCATGACCTTGCGGTTGAAGCGTTCGTCCGTCGGCCGGCCAGCGGAGCAGAGGGACTCCCCGTGCACCTGCGCCATGTTCCGCTGATGACCCACGCCGGTCAGCTGAGTGCCGTGGACGGAGCGCTGATCTGCGTGCCGACAGGCGCCGTCACGGAGACTGCATCTCAGATTCTTCAGCACGGAATTCCGATCGTGGACTGCGCCATCCTCCATGGGGAATCGTTTCACGCTCACAAGGAAGCGATCCATAAGCTGGCCCTTCATTACCGCACTCCGGCCATTGTCGGAGCCGGGTGGGATCCCGGAGGGCTCTCGGTATTTCGATCCTGGCTGGCGCTGCTCACACCCGGAGGGGTGACCGAGACGACCCATCGACCGGGCATCACTCTCCGCCACACCGTCATGGCCAAGAGCGTCGTGGGCGTGAAAGATGCGCGCTGTACCGAAGTCCGAACGACCGACGGCCGATTGCAGCGCTACGTGTATGTCGAATTGGAGCAGGGAGTGAACGCCGATCGGCTGGCCGAGGCCATTCGGGCCGACCCGCTGTTTCTCGGTGAGGAGACACAGGTCTTCCCGGTTGAGAGTCTGGCCTCGCTTGAAGAGGCAGGACGGGGCGTGGTCCTTGACCGACGGGGTTCTCCTGGACGACTCAGCCATCATCATTTCCTGATCGAAGCTCGTTTCGACGAATCAGTTCTGACGGCCCAAGTCATGCTCGCCGCGGCCCGGTCCCTCCCGCAACTTGAACCGGGAGCTTACGCGCTCACCGATATCCCACTCAGTGCAATGTGGGGGGAACGGGCGGACAAAGCGGAACGAGAATGGCTCTAACGCGACGGTTTCTCGAGCGAACCATGGAGGCCGACTACAAGCCATTTGGCGCACTGATACGCGTTGAGGGGTCCAGCCGGGAGATCATTGATTGTGCCACAGCCCCATTCTGAGACCGAACAGGCAAGATGGGAGCATTTCCCACACGAAGCCGATATCGGTGTGCGGGGCATAGGATCGACCAAGGAGAAGGCGTTTGAAGCAGCCGGCCTGGGAGTGACCGCTGTGATCACCGACCTGGCCTCCATTTCTCCGATGCAAGCCGTGCAGATCGCCTGTGAGGCTCCTGACGAAGAACTGCTGCTGGTGGATTGGCTGAATGCGCTCGTCTACGAAATGGCCACACGGAAGATGCTGTTCAGTCGATTTACTGTTCACCTCAACGACCATTCGTTGCACGCGACGGCCTGGGGAGAGCGGATCGAAGTAGCGAGGCATCAACCGGCCGTCGAGGTGAAAGGCGCAACCTACACCGCGCTGTCGGTCAAGCGAGACGAGGAGGGCCGTTGGATTGCACAGTGTGTCGTGGATGTATAGCAGGTGCGAGCCAAGCCCTGTCTATATAGTTCATCTCGTCTATCTGGTTGATTTGGTTCATCTGGTTAGTTTCGTTCAACCAAAAAAACCAGACAAACCAGATAGACCAAACAGACCACATGAACAAGACTCGCTGCGGGCTTTTCAGCAGCCTGACAGATCACGTTGAGAAATGAGGCAGCAATGGATCTCAACCTATTAAAACGGCGCGGGCCCGACGAATGGCACATTTCTCCGCACGGCAAGATGCGGGTGCCGGGGGTGATCTATGCCACCGAGTCGTTGATCCGCGGGATGGATGAGAAAGTCTATGAACAAGTCGTCAACGTGGCGGCGCTGCCGGGGATCGTGCAAGCCTCCTATGCGATGCCCGATGCCCATTGGGGCTATGGGTTTCCCATAGGCGGAGTCGCGGCCTTCGATCCTGAACTTGGAGGGGTCGTCTCGGCCGGCGGCGTGGGATTCGATATTTCCTGCGGGGTTCGCACGCTTCGTACAGGACTTACAGTCGAGGACCTTCAACCGGTGAAGGAACGACTGGCCGAGGCCTTGTTTCATCGCATTCCCGCCGGCGTGGGAAGCACCGGGAAAGTGCACTTGGACCGGCGCGAAATGGATGCGATGCTCGCCGGAGGCGCGAAATGGGCGGTGGGGAAAGGCTATGGCCTGCACGAGGACTTGGAGTTCATCGAAGAGCACGGCTGCATGGCCGGCGCCAAACCCGAGAATGTCTCGGATCATGCCAAGAAGCGGCAGCAGGATGAGATGGGCACGCTCGGCTCCGGCAATCACTACCTGGAAGTGCAACAGATCGTGGCCGTGTTCGATGCGGAGGCGGCGGCAGTCTTCGGAGTCCGCGAAGGTGACATTGTCGTGAGCATCCATTGCGGCTCAAGGGGACTCGGACATCAGATCGGCACCGAGTTTCTCAAGAGCATGGCCGTCAGCGCAGCGCGGTATCACATTGAACTTCCGGATCGCGAATTGGCCTGCGCCCCGATCAACTCCGAAGTTGGCCAGGACTATCTCGGCGCAATGCGGGCGGCAATCAACTGCGCGCTCGCCAATCGTCAGATCGTCACGCATCTCGTCAGGGAGGTTTTCGCCGATGTTCTGCCGGAGGCCGTCCTCTCGCTTCTCTACGACGTCTCGCATAATACCTGTAGGGTCGAGGAACATGTCATCGACGGGAGGCTGACCAGACTTTTCGTCCATCGCAAGGGCGCAACGCGAGCCTTCGGCCCCGGCCATTCCGATATTCCCTCTGCCTTACGAGCCGTAGGGCAGCCGGTCCTGATCGGGGGCACGATGGGAACGGCCTCGTATGTGCTTGTAGGGACAGAGGAGAGCATGTCACTGGCATTCGGGTCCGCCTGCCATGGGGCGGGGCGCAGTATGAGCCGCCACCAAGCGTTGCGGCAGTGGCATGGCCGCGAGGTGGTGAAGGACTTGGCAGGGCGCGGGATTCTGATTCGCAGCCCGTCGATGCGAGGCATCGCCGAAGAAGCGCCCGGCGCGTACAAGGATGTCAGCGAGGTGGTCGACGCAGCGGATGAAGCAAGGCTGGCGAGAAAAGTGGCCAGGCTGGAACCGCTCGTGTGTGTGAAGGGGTAGGAGAACAATGGGCAGGGCATGACGCGAGGATCGCTTGAGATACAACGGAGGCTACGATGGCGAAGTCAGAGAAAACGGAACAGACCACGGAAGAAACAGGAGAGGAGAAGCCGCCGTTCGAAGCACCCAGCTATTGTCTTCTCTGTGGAGTGGTGGGGCCGGCGCTGTTGTATGGCCACTGGGTCTGTGAGCACTGCAAGAACGTGGTGCAGGCAGAAGCGCTGTCCAAAAATCGCAAGATCGAAAAGGAAGGCGGCGGGCTGGCTTAGCCCACATTATTCATGACGGTTCGTCGCGGACTGGTTAACTCCGCGCGAAGAGCGCGACTCGCGTGACGCGAATGCCCGGTCCCTGCCGGTCTCGCTATCCCGCCACTCTCGCCCCTCTCACGTGAGTCGAGCATCAACAATTGCAGCAGAAGTACTCATGAATAATACGGATTAGACTTCTTGGGAGGACGTATGGACATGAACCGCATGACGCTGAAGCTCCAGGAGGCACTGCAGGCCGCCTCAGCCCACGCGATGCGCCGAAGCCATCAAGGTATTGACATCGAGCACCTGCTGCTCGCGCTGATGGAACAAGAAACCGGTCTGACCGGTCCGCTGCTTGAGCAGGCGGGTGTCTCTCCGGCCGCGGTACGGAAGGCGGCCGAGGCGGCCTTAGACAAGCTTCCACAGGTGCAGGGGCCCGGATCAGCGCCTGGACAGATCTATGTGACGCAGCGCTTATCACAGGTGTTGTCCCAGGCCGAACAGGAGATGCGAGGACTGCACGATGACTATGTGAGCGTGGAGCATGTCCTGCTCGCGATGGTGGAAGAAGGGGGCATTTTTAGACAACTCGGATTAACCCGCGATCGGCTGTTATCCGCGCTTCAACAAGTACGAGGAAACCAACGGGTGACCAGTCAGGACCCAGAAAGTACCTATCAAGCGCTTGAGAAGTACGGGCGTGATCTCACCAGACTGGCCGGGCAAGGCAAGCTGGACCCGGTCGTGGGACGAGACGAAGAAGTCAGACGGGTGATTCAGATCCTGTCCCGCCGCACCAAGAACAATCCGGTGCTCATCGGTGAGCCCGGGGTGGGGAAGACGGCAATCGTGGAGGGATTAGCCCAGCGAATTGTCAAAGGAGATGTGCCTGAAGGCCTGAAACACAAACGTCTCATCGTGCTGGATATGGGAGCCTTGATCGCTGGAGCCAAGTATCGCGGCGAATTCGAGGAGCGCCTCAAGGCGGTCCTCAAGGAAGTCCAGGCTGGACACGGACAGATCCTGTTGTTCATCGATGAGCTGCACACCGTCGTTGGAGCGGGCGCGGCTGAAGGCGCGATGGATGCGGCCAACATTCTCAAACCCATGCTGGCCCGCGGCGAACTGCATATGATCGGGGCGACTACACTCGATGAATACCGCAAGCATATTGAAAAGGATGCGGCGCTCGAACGCCGGTTTCAGCCGGTCCTCATCGGTGAACCGACGGTTGCGGACACGATCTCGATCCTACGAGGACTCAAAGAACGATACGAAATCCACCATGGTGTGCGTATCAAGGATGCCGCACTGATCGCAGCCGCCAAACTCTCGCACCGATACATCGCAGACCGCTTCTTGCCGGATAAGGCCATTGATCTCATCGATGAGGCAGCCGCTCGCCTCCGGACTGAGATCGACAGTCTGCCGGCAGAGTTGGATGAGATCTCGCGGAAGGTCCTGCAGTTGGAGATTGAGCGGGAAGCCCTCCGCAAGGAAACCGACCCCGCCAGTTGCACACGACTAGAGGCGCTCGAAGAGGAGTTGGCCGAGAAGGTGCGTGACCGGGATGTGCTGAAGACCCAGTGGGAAACTGAGAAAGTGTCTGTCGGTCGCCTGCATAAGCTTCGGCAACAGATCGAAGGCATGAAACAGGAGATGGAACGGGCCGAGCGGGCATACGACCTGAACCGGGTCGCAGAGTTGCGGTATGGCGAATTGCCCAAGCTGGAGCGGCAACTCACCGCAGAGGAGCAGCACCTCGTAAAGAGGCAAAACGGACACCGGTTGCTGAAAGAAGAAGTGGATGAAGACGACATCGCGGCGGTCGTCAGCCGGTGGACGGGCATTCCCGTCGCTCGTCTGGTGCAAGGAGAGATGGAGAAGCTGCTGCACCTGCGGGATCTCCTGCATCAGCGGGTGGTCGGTCAGGAGGAGGCGGTCCGGGCCGTGGCCGATGCGGTGGTGCGCGCCCGGTCGGGGGTCAAGGATCCTTCCAGGCCTGTCGGGTCATTCCTGTTCCTCGGTCCGACCGGAGTCGGAAAGACCGAGCTCGCGCGCGCCTTGGCTGCCACGCTCTTTGATGATGAAGCGAATCTCATTCGTATTGATATGTCGGAGTATATGGAGAAACACACCGTCGCCCGGCTCATCGGCGCCCCGCCAGGCTATGTGGGGTATGAGGAGGGCGGTCAACTCACAGAGGCGGTCCGGCGTCGCCCGTTTTCGGTGATTCTGTTTGATGAAACCGAGAAAGCGCATCATGACGTGTTCAATCTCCTGCTCCAGGTGATGGATGACGGACGACTCACCGACTCGCATGGTCGCACCGTGGATTTCAAAAATACGGTGCTGATCATGACCTCAAATATCGGCAGTCAGGACATCCTCGCAGCCCAGCAGCAACAGTTGCCGTACGAAGAGATGAAAGAGGTGGCTATGACTGACCTCCGCCGGCATTTTCGGCCGGAGTTCTTGAACCGCGTGGATGAGACGGTGGTGTTCCACCCGCTCTCCACCGCGCAGTTGATCACGATTGTCGACATCCAGTTGACCCGCCTGCAAGCGCGCCTGGCCGAGCGGAGGATTACTCTTTACGTCACGGCTCAGGCGAAGGCTGATCTCGCTCAACGCGGCTATGATCCTGTGTATGGCGCGCGTCCGCTCAAGCGATTGATCCAACAGGATCTCGAAACCCCCATCGGGTATGCACTGGTGCAAGGTGAGCTACGGGATGGGGACACGGCCCATGTAGAGCTGAAAGACGGAAAGATCGTCGTGATTCCGGCAGTCCGGACCGAAGTCGTCAGCTGAGAATAAAATGGAATGAGGAGGCCTACGGGCGACGATTGACGGAATCGGCCGACCTTCAGGGCAAGAGGCAGAATGGAATTCAAGGACTACTACAAGATCCTCGGGGTTGAGCGTACCGCGACGGCCGATGACATCAAGGGCGCCTACCGCAAGCTGGCGCGCAAGTATCACCCGGATGTGAGCAAGGAGTCCGGAGCGGAAGCGCGCTTCAAGGAAATCGGCGAAGCCTACAAAGTGCTCCATGACCCGGAGAAGCGAGCCGCCTACGACCAGCTCGGAGCGCGCTGGCAACCGGGGCAGGAGTTTACGCCTCCGCCGGACTGGGGTGCGGGCTTTGAGTTCACCCGCGGGACCGTATCCCCGGAGGAAGCCGTCGAGTTCAGCGACTTTTTCTCAAGCTTGTTCGGTCAATTCGGTCGTCATGCCCAATCTGCTCAGGCTCCTGGGGAGGATCATCACGCCAAGATCTTCATCGAGCTCGAGGATGCCTACACCGGCGCAACCCGTGGGATTACGCTACGCGCACCGCAACTGGATGCGCAAGGTCGGGTCGTCTTGCGGGAGCGGACGCTCAATGTGCAAATCCCGAAGGGCCTCCGTGAAGGCCAGTTGATCAGGCTGGCGGGACAGGGTGCGGCGGGAATCGGCGGGGCGGCTCCGGGCGATCTTTACCTGGAAGTCCATTTCGCTCCCCATTCCCTCTATCGGGTGGAGGGACGCGATGTCTTTCTCACTTTGCCGCTCGCTCCGTGGGAAGCGGCGCTTGGAGCCACGGTCAACACGCCGACCCCGACTGGCGCAGTTGAGGTCAAAATTCCCCCGGGCTCGCAGAGCGGGCGAAAGCTCAGACTGAAGAGCCGCGGCATTCCCGGCCAACCAGCGGGCGATCTCTATCTCGTCCTGGAAGTCGTCCTTCCGCCGGCGGACACAGAGAGCGCCCAGCGGATTTATCACACCATGGCGCGGGAACTGGCCTTCAATCCGCGACAAGCACTGGGGGTCTAATATGGATAGAGAACAGGAGCTCCTGACAGGAAACGTGATCGGCGATGAGGCTGTGCTGTCGATCGAGGAGTTGGCGAGGGCCTGTAGCGCGGAGGCGCGGTGGGTCATCGAATTGGTGGGCGTGGGACTGCTGGAGCCGCAAGGTACGGAGGCCTCGCGATGGCGATTTCGCGCGGCGGATCTCATCTGTGCCCGCCGAGTCGCCCGCCTGCAGAGGGATTTCGGGGCAACCGTCGATGCCGCAGCGGTGATGATCGATCTGCTTGATGAGATCGAGCAGTTACGCGCTTGCCTGAAGCGGGTCGGGCTCGATGTCGATGAAGGACCCCGTTGGTCTGTGTGAAGGGATAGCGTTGGCTCCATCGAATGAATCGCTCTATAAAAGACGGTCTGGTACTCGGCACGACCCTGCTCGTGATTCATTCGTTTGCATCGTTATTGGTGTTTCTCTATTGCCACGTCGATGACGACAGCCAGGCGGTGTTCGCCTATTTTCTCTTCTTCGTCGTCGACGCTCCGACGGTTCCCTTGGCGTTCGAGATCGAAGGAAAGATCGGGCTTCTCTCCAGCCTGACCGACCGGTGGACCGACTTATGGTACCACGGGCATCAAGGAGTCAACCTCAGAGCGTTTCTTCTGACGACCGTCTTCGGAGGCCTTCATTGGTTTACAATCGGGAATCTGTTGAGTTTCGCGTTCGGTTGGATTCAGCGACGGCGTGTTCGAGAGCCGGCATGAGGTTGTTCATGACGGCCGCTTACTGTCTGAGTTCAAAAGCCTGTAGACCGCCAGCATAGGCGGAGGGGGGGGAATACTATGTCCGCTCGATCCATCGCCTTAGTACTGTTGCTTGCTCTGCCATACCTTTCTCCGGCGCCTGCCGCCGCGGGTCAGGCAAGTGATGAAGGGGCGCTGCGCGCGTTCTACGATTTGGAGGAGGGCAAGCGTCTCTATGAGCAGTATTGCGGGTTCTGCCATGGAGAACGAGGGAAGGGAAAGGCCTATAACCAGGTGAGTCCTCTGCCTCCCGACCTCACCGCGCCAGCGGTCCAGCGAAAGTCTGATGCGGATCTTGCGAAGGTCATTCATGAAGGTGAGCGAGGGACGTCCATGGGAGCCTGGAAATGGACGTTATCGGAAAAGGAGAAGCAGAATGTTCTGCTCTACCTCCGGCAATTGGCACGATGAGTGAGCGGTAGAACCATGAAGACCGTGATTCTTGATGTTCACACCCCTGCCGAACAAAAGGCACATTTGAGGACCTGAAATTACAGACCCAGCCCCTCGCAATTAGAGTGCACACGCGTCCACCTGAGAGCAAACGCGCTGTCCTGCCAATGAGGCGATTGGGGACAATGACCAAAATCCCTGCGGCGTAAAATACCCCAGCCGGCAGCGATCCTCTCTGTGTGTGGAACGATCCGAAGCCTCAACCTATTGCCATTGCGCTCATATTTGCTCGCACCGTCCTTCAGCCGTCCTGGCATCGTGAATGCTCTGTCTTCTTGGAGCGACTCAATCCACAAGGTGCCATCGATTCTTGAGCAGAAGAGGAGGATGGAAATCATGCTGCCTTTAGAGGACTTTCGCACCAAACTGCTGGCGCAACGGAGGGAGCTGTTTCGTCAAGCCGCGCAGACGGAAGAGGATCTGCTGTGGCTCGAGACGGATGTGGAGCCCGAAGCGATGGAGCGAGGACGGACAGAAACGATGGTCCGGTTGCTCGATCGATTGGATGAACGGGAAAAGCTGGAAATTGAAGCCATTGATCTCGCTCTGACGAGAATCGAAACCGGTTCGTATGGACGTTGCCAGGGCTGTGGCAAGAACATCCCGGTGGCTCGTTTGCAGGCTCTGCCTACGGCGACAACCTGTTTGGCCTGCGGCGAGGCACGTGAAGCGCTAACGCGATGAGGCGACATGCGTGGTGGGCTTGCGTGATTCGCACGTGCAGGATGTCATGCAAATGGAACAGTTGAAAACGCGAGAGGGCACGTGATGGCGTTCCGCTCCATGAAGGTCGGCCTGCACGATGAGCAGGTCACGTTGCCGAAACTCCGATACGAGAGCCCGGCCACGATTGAACAGGCATTGCTGAATCGCCGGTCCGTTAGGGAATTTCGAGATGCGCCGCTGGCACTCGATGATCTCGGCCAACTCCTGTGGGCTGCGCAGGGTATCACCGACCGAGCCGGCTTCCGGACATCACCATCTGCCGGTGCGTTGTATCCCCTCGAGGTGTATGCGGTTGCCGGGGATGTCCAAGGACTCCCAGCCGGCTTATATCATTATATTGCGCAGAGGCATGCGCTTCGTCAGATCGCCGATTGGGACAAACGCCAAGCACTCGCCCATGCCGCCTATGACCAGCCCTCGATCGCCGAGGCGCCGGCCATAGTGGCCTTGTGCGCGGTCTATGAGCGGGTCACCGGGAAGTACGGTGAACGAGGTTTGAGGTATGTTCACATGGAGGCAGGCCATGCGGCTCAGAATATCTACCTGCAGGCCGTGTCGTTGCAGCTCGGCGCGGTGGCGCTTGGCGCCTTCGATGATAGGGATGTGAAAAGTGTGTTGAATCTCAACGGACGAGAGACGCCGCTTTATCTCATGCCGGTCGGAAGGGTCGGATGATCAAGCCGGTTACGGTGAGAGTGGAATGCCGCCCTCGTCACGGAGGCGAAGGGGTGTCTCCCGCGTTCTTGGTCGGCGACCATGGCACCGAGGTCGTGGAAGCGCTCGATTGCTGGCCGGGCCGCGGTGGCATGACCAAGTGTGCGGATCAGAGCGCCATCCATTTGACCCCACAGAACTCCCGCCTCACGCGCTGCCGGACTTTGCGATCGAGATCAGCGACCACAGTCGGTCTAGTCAATGCCTCGGGAGCTCGGGAGAAAGTCGGGTCAAGGTCGCATAGGTTGGCATAACCATCCCCACATACCCGCGCCGAACGGGAGACTCACGGCGTTGCCGTGTGTCTGTCAGAGCGCCGATCGGCCGTCACGGCGGGATCTGGCTGAGAATCTCTCGCTCGGCTTCAATCCAATCGTCCAATGCAAAGCCATGCCGGTATCCCCGTTCGGAGTACAGCTCATAAGCGCGATTGGCGATCAGGATCTTCAGATCATCACAGGAAGACACCGACTGCCTGGTCGAGCTTGGTTCAACAGTGGGGGGCACCGATTGAGCTTTGGCCGACCGACGCCGGCTCTTCTCTTTGGTTTCTTGCCGGGATGGCGGATCGACCATCGCGAAGATCCTTTCTGCGATCTAGACGGAACATGCGCTCACCTTTCCACTGCAGGGTGAACGGGTCGTCCTCTCTACGCGTGGGAGTGATGAGCAACAGGCGTGCCGTGATCAGCGGACTGGAAGAGCGACAAGGAAGTGACGGGTTGAAGGTTATTCCATGTAAAAACGATTGGGATGCTACAGGGCGCAGTGGGGACAAAGTCATCATTCGGCGCGACACGCTGGCGCAACAGGCGACAATGAAGGAGCGGATCGATCGGCACTAGGCGGTTCTCTCGCCCGCAAGGACCGCGTGATGTCCTACAGTCGCGAGCCCTCGTGGCTGGGGACAACTGCAACAGGTCGTACAGGATGCGCTGTAGCGAAAGAGCGCATCGGTCTCGGGCAACGGCGCTGATGCTGTTTCGTATCAAGGAGGTGTTGACCCTCCTGGGATGTCCGAATCCCCCGAGTTATCTCTGAAAAAGCATTCCCGCGACATTCGAAAGTTGTCTGACGCTCGGTCGGCATCCCACTTGCTCATTTACTCTCAAGGCGCAGTGGAACGATGATTATGCATCACCTTGTCGAAAAGGCAGAACAGGACCATCGGATGCTCTGGGAAGCCTATCCTGCATGGGGGCAGTTTAGTTGGCTCTATTTGTTGAGCGCCCTGACCGCGCTACGCGGCGCATTGTTGTTCCGGTTTGGCGTGGGCGGCTGGCAGATGTGGATCGTGGGGGCCGGCTTGCTCATCGCCTGTGCCGTCATTCTGCGTCGATGGGCGCACTACGAGCTGACGAGGGATGAGCTGACGGTACGAAACGGATATACGGGACACGAGATTCAATCCATTCCCCTGCAGGACGTGAGTGACATCACGGTTCAACAAGGGATCGTCGCGGAGTTCTCCGGAATCGGCACTCTGGTCGTTCGGTCGCGCACTACAGATCGGCTGCTCTTCCTGCGAGGCGTTGTTGATCCTGAAACTATGAGACTTCGCATTCAGGCCTCGGCCTGGAGAAGCCACCGGACGGCGGGGAACTCGCATCCCGCGCCCACGTGACGGCAAGAGATCCGACGTGAGGAAGCATGTCGCCGTTCGCCTTCTCTTCCGATTCGTCATAGCCGCCGCAGTGCCGGCGGCGGCGAGCTTCCACTCGACTTTGCCATGCCCCCGTCGGCCGAAGAATCGAGCCTCCCCTCGTTACAGGATGACTTCGCAGGGTTGCAGAAGGACTTTAAGCGGGATTTCAAGGCCTCGGTACCCGCGCACATGCTTGGCATGGATCTCTTTCACGGCGTTCAGCACCTGTGTCATGTGAATGTGATCATCTTCGAGCGCGACCATGAACAGCGTATTGCGATCGATCGAGCCGCCGGTTCCGGAGACCGTCCCGGTCTGACCACTGCCTCCCACACCCTTGATCATCGTATAGCCCTTGATCCCCAGGTTCTGAAACAGAGCGAGGATCTCCCCTTCAAGTTTCTCCCCACAGACAATATGCAGCAACTTCATGATCGCGCTCCTGGACCGTTGTGCCATTGGCCAGCCGGTCCTTGATAGGGGGGTCTTCCTGCCAGGCTGTTGTGTTCGGCCACTTTCTGGTACCGCGTGCCGTACTTAAACTGCGATACAGAAATCGGCCTCAGCGTCAGATGTCCGGGCGTGAAGTCAGGCTCCAATGTACGCACCATCCTCTTTCTGTGAAGCCCGTCAATTACCGAAGATAACCCAAGACATCCTCTTCACGAACGAGCACCAATGCTTCATCGTCACCCTCCACTGCTCTGGCGGGGTGTTTATCGTACAGGATATGCTCGCCCGGCTTGAGGCTGGTCTTCACAAAGGTCTTCTTCTTGACCTTTTCCTTCGAATCCTTGTCCTCGACGAAGCGACCAGCCCCCACGGCGAGGACCTCTCCTTCCTCCGGCTTTTCTTGCGCGGTCTCCGGGATAATGATGCCGCCGGCGCTCTTCTCGCCCCGGTTACCAGTCTTGATCAAGATCCAATCGTGCAATGGTTGTAATTTCATCGACGCCCGTCCTTTCATTCACGCGTGGAGTGTACCGCGGTGTCACAAGACACATCAGAACGCTATGACGGCACGCAGCACTTATCTCGGCGCCAGCCGGGATCCTCAGCGCAGGCAAAGGCCTCCCCTTGCCTCATGCCTCTGGCCGATGGGCGGTCTCAACTATCGGCTCTTCAGGCCCCCGGTCACTCGCGGTCCCTTACGCCTCCTGTTCGCGCACGAACTGCCGCGCGCGACGCAGGTCATCGCGCGTGCACAGTTTCAGCTCCAGCAGCAGATGCTCCAACGCCGCAACCCGCGCCGTCACCTCCGGCAACACTATATCGATCCGCTCCGTCAACTCGTCCAACCGGAGGCTGAGTCCGGATTCCGTACTGTTCTTCGCCGCAGCCTTCGTCGCGCGCCCGCGGGGTCCGCGTCGTCCCATCGGGCCCGGAGTCTTCTTCTTGAATGGCATCGCATTCCCCCTGGTTACCTGCACCCTCCATGCACCGGCAGCCAATCGGTCAAGCACCATGTGCTGCTCAACCTTGCCCCCACCTCGCTTTACGAATGCCTGCCGATACTCAGTCTTCGCCACAGCAGATACAGCGGCGTTCCCGCTAAGACCGTTGCAATTCCCAAGCCCGCTTCCAATGGTCGCTCGGAAACTGCGTTCCAGATGATCACCATCGACATGAGAATGAAGAACCCAGGAACGAAGGGATAGAACGGCGTGCGGTAGGGGCGGGGAAGGTCAGGTTCTTTGTGACGCAAGACCAGGACTGCCCCCACCGCGAGGCCGCTGAAGATTGTGAGCACGGTCCCGCTGTAGATCACCAGCTGCTCGAAGCTCCCGGATACGATCAGGACCGAAGCCCAGAGGCTCTGGAGTAACGTGGCGTTGATGGGTGTGCTTCGTGCGCCGGATGTTCTGGAAAAGTACGCCGGAATGAGCCCGTCCTTCGCCATCGCGTAATACACACGTGGTCCGGCCCATACCATGGCGCTCATGGTGCCTGTGATCAATAGACAAAGGATCATGGTCACGAAGCGAGCGGCGTCCGCGCCCAGCAGTGCCACTGACACTTTGCTCGCGACAGGTAAGAGTGGAGGCTGAGCCAAGTCCGTGACCGGCAACGCGTAGAAGTAAAAGATGTTCAGTGCGAGATAGAGACCTATCACAAAGAGCGTGCCGCTGATCAAAGCCCGCGGAATGGTGCGAGCAGGCTCAATGACCTCCCCGGCCAGGTAGACCGCTGCATTCCACCCCGAATAGGCATAGAGAGCAAAGATCAATGACACGATGGACAGTCCGATGCTCGGGGAAGTCTGCGCATCGGAAAAGCTGAGATGTCCCCAGTCACCTTGTCCTCGCATCATGCCTGCTGCGATCAATGAGAGAATGGCACCCATGTTCAGGACTGTCAGTGTCCGTTGGAGAAATCCCCCGGCTCCCATACCGGCAAGGTGAATGGCCGTGATGGACCATAGGAGAACGAGCGCGATGACGGTCGAGAGCAGGCCTCGCTCGCCATCAAACGGGAGAAGTTGATTTACGTAGGCGGCGAAACTCATGGCTCCTGCCGCGATGGCCGCACTGAAGCCGACAGCGAAGGACGTCCATCCGCTCAGAAACCCGATGAACGGCCCATAGGCTCGGCGGAGGTAGACGTATTCCCCGCCCGCGACCGGAAGCGCCGTGCCCAACTCACTATAGGAGAGGGCACCCGCGAGCGCGATCAATCCCCCCACCAGCCACACCGATAGGATCAGGCCCGGATTGCCGAGGTCGCGCGCAATGAATCCGGTCGTGGTAAAGATACCGGTGCCGACGACATTGCTGACCAGCACACAGGCGGCTGTGAACCAGCCGATCCGACGGGGAAGCGCAGTCAGATCTGGGCCGGTCCTTTCCATCCGCGTTGCCACTCCCTACTTGTTGTCTCCCGGACGGACGAGCGGAACAAATCGGACAAGTGTGATGATCTTCCGTTCATAGCCGATTTCCGTCCTGCGATGGAGTTCCAGAGTCTGGATGTCTCGACCAACCGGCAGAATCAGTCGTCCGCCGACGGCGAGTTGATCGAGCAGCGGTTGCGGGACATGGTCCGGCGCGGCTGTAACGATGATGGCATTGAAGGGGGCCTCCTCGGGCCAACCTTGGTAGCCGTCGCCGGCCCGTACCCGGACGTTCCTGTAACCCAGTTCACCCAACGTCTGCTCCGCCTGGCGGGCGAGCGGTTCCACGATTTCCACGGAGAG
>Ga0315912_10000248_pt1 | contig 112080 bp, 104 predicted proteins | sample VfabasoilMG_FD_204469 | JGI IMG/M metagenome (GOLD analysis project Ga0315912, IMG submission 204469) | Garden soil microbial communities collected in Santa Monica, California, United States - V. faba soil | ecosystem: Environmental > Terrestrial > Soil > Garden | place: USA: California... | reverse complement strand
TTGTGTGCGCTGCCGCAAGCTCAACTCTATGCGCCACCTACATGAGTGAATAGAAGTACAAAATTGTCATCTGGCGCAACGAAGTGCAATTCTTAAATCGACAGGATTCCATCTCTGGTTTCTGACTTAAGCGGCTATCCCTTCCCCTTCGGTTCCTCATTAATCAAGATAATATCCTGAAAAAATTCCTTCAACGATACCTCGAGCGAAACCACGATGGTGAGGAAGACCGGAAGCGACGGAATGGTCCGCGAGTTTTCTACTTTCGACAATAAGCCTTTGCTGACATTCGATTTTGTCGCGAGTTGCTGGATGGTCATTTTCTTTTCCAGTCGAATCGCTTTTATTTTTTGCGCAAGCCGAGAAACAATTTCACGATTAGCCATAGTGCAGGAGAGGTTTACTGATTGTAAACCTAAGCAAAAGTTGTAATGGACAAACGCGTCAGCCTGCGTCACCATGCCGCGTTAAATCATTGTTACGTTCAGAAATCGTATCCATATAATTAAATCAAAAGTTTTCAGCGTCTGGTGTCTGTAATGCTTCACAGAAGTTTCACTTGGCGCAACGAAGTTTAATGCATGCATAACGCTGCTCTAAACACCACGTCAAGCTAAAGGGTAACCTTTGACTGCGCAAACAATGAGTCGTTGCGCATCATTAAACAACCCTTAACCAACCACATCATGAACAAACCTCTACTAAAGAAATCAGATTCTTTAGGAACACAGCCCGGTCGCCTACTGCTGGTAGCGGCCATGTGGGTTTTCGCACTCGGCGCTTTTGCGCAGACCTCTATCACCGGGCGTGTTACCGCCGGCGATGATCACGCACCATTACCAGGTGTCAACATCCTGGTGAAAGGTACTACACAGGGCACCATGACCGATGCTGAAGGACGTTATGCTATCGACGTTCCATCTTCTGAGGCGACACTGGTATTTTCATTCGTTGGATATCTGACGCAAGAAGTTGCCCTCGCGGGTCGCGCGGTCGCGGACCTTGAACTAAAGACAGATGCTACGCACCTGTCAGAGGTTGTCGTAACAGCGTTAGGTATTGAAAAGGATAAGTCCAAAGTTGGTTACGCGATTCAGGATGTTAAAGGAGAAGATCTTGTAAAGGCTCGTGATCCAAACCCGGTCACCAACCTGGCGGGAAAAGTCGCAGGCTTGACCGTTGCTTCGTCGCCGGAGATGTTGGGTAATCCCGGGCTGTATCTTCGCGGACGACAGCCTTTGTTCGTTGTCGACGGTGTTCCTATTCAATCCGATACCTGGAATATCAGCCCTGATGATATAGAGTCTTACACCGTATTGAAAGGTCCTGCTGCTTCCGCATTGTATGGATCACGTGGACAGAATGGTGCGATTCAAATCACGACGAAGCGCGGATCGAAAGACAAGCGCGGCGTTTCTGTCGACTTCAATTCGTCGTTGATGGTGGAGAATGGTTTCATCGCTATTCCGAAAGTGCAAGATGAGTATGGACCTGGCGACCACGGTCGCTATGCATTCGCGGATGGTAAAGGTGCTGGCGTGAACGATTCCGACTACGACATCTGGGGACCTAAGTTCGAAGGTCAGCTTCTGCCACAATACGACGGTGTCGTTGATCCTAATGAAACCTATACGACTACGTGGCCCAGCGGCGGCACACCATTCGTGGGCAATATTAAACCTACGCCCTGGACAGCACGCGGTAAAGATAATTTGACACGCTTCCTTCGCCCGGGCCTGTTGAGCACCAACAACATTTCTGTGGCAGCGACGGGAACAAATTACGACCTGCGTTTTTCAACTTCCTTTAACTATCAGCAAGGCATTGTTCCCAATACACAATTGAACGCGAACAACTTCAACATTTCTGCCGGCGTTGATCTGTCTCCGAAAGTAAGATTTGAGTCTAACATCAATTACAACAAACAGTACACCGACAATTTCCCGGATGTGAACTATGGCCCGAATAGTTTGATCTACAACATGATCCTCTGGGGCGGCGCCGATTGGGATGTTGATGATATGAAGCAGCTCTATCAACCTGGAAAGGAAGGGATCCAACAAATCTATGCAGACTACACGCGTTACAACAACCCATGGTTTATGGCCGAGAAATGGTTGCGGGGTCATCACAAAACGGATGTCTATGGTTTCATGGCCCTCACCTGGAAAATACTTCCGACACTGGAGTTGATGGGTAGAACGCAGATCAACACCTATGACATTTTCAGAAGCGAGAAGTTTCCTTATTCCGCGACATCGTATGGTCGCGAGCAAGCCAAGGGTGACTACCGCGAAGACAATCGTGAGCTCTTCGAAAACAACACCGATTTCATGCTCACCTATGCCAAGGATATTGCGACCGATTTTTCACTCAAAGCGTCACTCGGCGGCAACCTCAGAACTTTTAACTATTCCTCGAGCTATGTTACTACCGACTATCTGAATGTTCCTAACTGGTACAGCTTTGCCAACTCTTTGAATCCGGTTCGCTCGTTCAACTTCTACGCGCCTATGTCTGTGTTGAGCGGATATGGATACGCCGACTTAACTTATCGGAACTTCTTGACGTTGTCACTTACCGGCAGGATCGACAAGCATGCAACCTTGCCGCTGGAGAAGAACAAGTACTTCTACCCATCCGCTTCCTTAAGCGCGGTGCTTTCAGAAGTTATCGAATTGCCAGAATTCATGTCCTACCTGAAGTTGAGAGGATCCTATGCCAAAGTAGGAAGCGCTTTGACTACCGCACAAATTGGACCTGTGCCTAATCCGCCAGTATCCATGACGACCAACCCGATGGGTTATGGTTCCACTTACCTGTCTCCCTACGATGGTCCGAGCTATACGAATTCACCGGTGTATAATACTTCATTGTTGTTCAACAATCAGCCGGCTGCCTTCTACACAAATACGATTACCAATCCCGATCTCGAACCAAGCTTCAGCTCTGCATGGGAGACCGGTATTGATATCCGCTTTCTCGGGAATCGCTTAGCTTTCGATGTTACCTATTTTGAGAGCGTCGACGGACCGGGCATCTACAACTTGCCCATTTCAGAAGCATCCGGATATACCACGGCGCTGGTGAACGGAATCAAAACCAAGCGCACGGGTTGGGAGGGCATCGTAAAGGCAACGCCGGTTTCTTCTCCGGATGGTTTCAGCTGGAACATTACGCTGAACTTGTCAACCTACAAGGAAGTGGTTCAGGAGATTTACGGTGACATTAAGAACTACTCAACCTACGTTCAGGTTGGTGAACGCCTGGATCAGTTCTGGGGAACAGGTTTGTTGCGCAAAGCTGACGGAACGCTCATCATCGGCTCCGATGGACGCGCTATTCCTGAAACCACGATCAATGGTAACGCGAGAAGTTTCCTGGGCTACACAAACCCGGATTGGACCTATGGTATTATCAACACCCTTAGCTACAAGAATTTCTCCTTCAGCTTTCAGTTCGATGGCCGTGTGGGTGGTGTGATCGAAGACTATGTTCAGAAGCAAACGTTCCGCGGTGGACGTCACATCGAAACCATTCAGGGCGAGTTCGGCGACGCGCGCTACCAGGATTACCTCGGCGTGAAGTCGTATGTCGGTGATGGACAAAACATCAACACCGGCGCCGCTATTGTTGACAATGAAGGTAATCTCACCAATGAAGGTGAATTGACTTTCACGAATGGCAATACAAATGCAACATACCTCCAGGATTGGATCAGCCGGTATTACAACACCAATGAGACCAACCTGATCAGCCGTACCTTCAGCAAGCTTCGCGAAGTAAGCATTTCTTACAACCTGCCTTCGTCGATGTTGGAGAACACGATCATCAAGCGTGCGAGCATTTCGCTTGTCGGAAGAAACCTGCTCTACTTTGCTGAGAAGAAAGACATCGACATCGAGCAGTATGGTGGCTACGACCAAATGGGCTCTGGACTGCAGACTCCTACCATGCGTCGTTATGGTATCAACTTAAATTTCACCTTCTAACATGAATTGTAATATGACTAAGATAAAGAGCTTCCTTTTTGCAATATCGGCGCTGCTCGTGTTGCAAGCTTGTCAGGATTTTGAAGAACTGGAAAAGAATGAAAACAAACCGAACCAGGTTCCACCAGGCTTGGTGTTGAATGGAATACTCAACGACCTGTACGAACGCCCGTGGAGTGTGGAGCACAGGCAGAATCAGTATTGGTGCTGCAACTATAACTATTACGGCACGAACGAATACTGGTCGTCGGCTACGCTTAGCTATCAAACCCTGAAGAATGTTGTGAAGATGGAAGAAGAAGCGAAGAAGACCGGCGCCGGTGATGTGAACCCTTATACTGCGCTGGGTAAATTTTTCAGAGCATTTTACTATGTACGTATGACGCAGCGCGTGGGTGATCTGCCGCTGGAAGAAGCGTTGTTGGGATTGGAAAATCCAACACCTGCTTACGATGATCAAAAGCAAATTTATGTTTCAGTGCTCAACTGGTTGGACAAAGCCAACGACGACCTGGCCGCATTGATTACGGCGGGAGATAAGACCCTGCAAGGTGATATCTACCTGGGCAATGATCTTGTGAAATGGAGAAAGGCTGTTAACACTTTCAAGGTTCGCGTGCTGATTAGCTTGAGCAAAAAGGAAAATGATACCGACCTGAACATCAAAGCGCGGTTTGCCGATATCCTCGCCAACCCTGCAAAGTATCCGCTGATGGAAGGCTTGTCTGACAATGTTCAGTACGTGTACAATGGAACCACCAATTTGTATCCACTCAATCCGGGAAATCGCGGATTCGACAAGAACCGTTATAACCTGGCGGAAACGCACATCAGCTTGCTGACGTCGCTGAATGATCCGAGGGTATTTGTGGTAGCGAATCCTGCAAAGAAAAAAATTGCTGAAGGCGTAGCGCCAACAAGCTTCGCTGCGTATGTCGGTGCCAACTCTGGTGAAAGCCTGGACAACATGACGGCCAACGCTCAGCTCGGAAAGTATTCCTATACCAATCAGAAGCGTTACTACACGACGCTCACCGGGCCGGAGCCCGCAGTTCAGGTCGGGTACGCTGAATTGTGTTTCAACCTGGCAGAAGGTATAAATCGTGGGTGGGGAACTGGCGTAGCGGCTGACTACTACACCAAAGGGATTAAAGCTTCCATGGAGTTCTTTGGTGTAAAAGACGGCGCTGTGTTGACCATCACAGATTCGGATAACGATGCAACATTGGGTACGGTCACCGCGGATGTAACCGGCTATCTCGCCCAGACCAGCGTTGTTTACAAAGGCAACAACGTTGATGGATTGAGACAAATCCTTGAGCAAAAGTATCTTTCATTGTTTCAGCAATCTGGTCAGGAAGCGTACTTCAACTATAGAAGGACGGGTATTCCTAATTTTCTCACTGGTCCTGGCACCGGAAACAATGGTATGATTCCGAAGCGTTGGGTTTATCCCGTCGGCGAGGTAAACAACAATACGGCAAACTACAATGCGGCCGTCAGCAGCCAGTTCGGCGGTGCTGGCGACAACCTGAACTCTGATCTTTGGCTGGAGAAAAATTAAAATAGCCATGGAAATGTCCGGCATCACCGGACATTTCTTTCTACAACCCCTATGTCAAACCGAAGAGAATTTCTGAAGAAGGGCGTCCTGGCGGGAGTGATTTCCGGCATGGTGCCGTCGTGGGTAAGCGCCAAGGCTGCGGATGCGCCATTCGTTCAAGGAAAGAAACGCGCGCTTCGCGTCGCCCACATTACCGATGTGCACATGCTCGACAAGAAAAATGCTGAGATCTGTTTCAAGCGTGTGATGGATGAATTGAATTCCATGAAGGATAAACCGGATCTGATCATCAACACAGGCGACACGGTGATGGACGAGAACAAGCAAACACGCGAAACGGTTGACACGCGATGGAAGGCGTGGAACACCGTCGTGGGATACGCCAATAAAATTCCATTGATGAGCGCATTGGGCAATCACGACGTGTGGTACGGGCCGGATGACGCGCTCGATGCGGAGTACAAAAAAGACAAACGCTACGGAAAGCAATGGGCCATTGACGAGTTGAAGCTTCCCAGCCGCTATTACACATTCGAACAAAAAGGATGGCAATTCATTGCGCTCGATAGCATTAACGGTGAAAGCGGTTATCAGCTCGACGACGAGCAATTTCACTGGCTCGAAGAGCAGCTCAGTAAACTTCCGGCAGGAAAGCCGGTGTGCGTTTTCAATCACGTTCCCATTTTGTCGATGGGTGCGCTACTCTACTACACCAAGCGCGAACCGATTTCAAAGGTTAAGTTTCCCTCCGGCGACATGCACAATGATCATCAGCGGATCAAGGATCTTTTCTTCAAAACCAAGAATGTAAAGGTATGCCTGAGCGGTCATGTGCACTACGTGGATGCCTTGGATTATCTCGGCGTGAAATACCTCTGCAATGGCGCGGTGTCAGGCAACTGGTGGCGCGACCCGTTGGCATTGGATGAATTTCCACCGGTGTACGCGCTCCTGGATTTGTACACCGACGGCACCTGCGAACACCGCATGGTTTACTACAACTCGATAGTTTGATTAACCAACTTATACATTGATTTCAATATGAAAAAAATATTGCTGATTCTTTCTGCGCTTTTTCTTGCTACGTTCGCTCCTGCTCAGCAGAAGTCCAAAACTGAAAACGTCGTTCTGGTTACACTCGATGGCTTTCGCTGGCAGGAGCTTTTTATGGGCGGAGACTCCGCCTTCATGAAGCAACAGGTGTATCTAAAGGATGAAAAGATCAAAGAAAAATTCTGGCGCGAGGATATGAATGCCAGGCGCAAAGCATTACTCCCTTTCTTTTGGGGAACCATCGGAACGAAGGGCCAATTGTACGGCAACCGGAAGTACGACAACAAAGTGAATGTCACCAACCAGATGTGGTTCTCTTACCCAGGCTACAACGAGATCCTTACAGGAAAGGCGGATGATGAGCGGATCAACAGCAACGACAAGAACTACAACCCGAATACCAACGTGCTGGAATTCATCAACAGCAAACCTGCCTTCAAAGGTAAGGTAGCGGCTTTCACTTCGTGGGATGCTTTTCCTTACATCATCAATGACAAGCGCAGCGGCGTTTTTGTGAGCACGGGAGTGGAAGGGATCAAAGGTAGTAACCTGAACGAACGCGAGAAGATGATGAATCAACTCATGGAATCTATTCCGAATCCACTCGGCGATGTTCGTCTCGATGCGTTCACATTCTACTATGGTATGGAGTACATGAAGAAGAACAAGCCGCGCGTCATGTATTTCGCGTTTGACGAAACGGACGACTTCGCCCATGGCGGCGAGTATGCAGCATACCTGAACGCCGCGCACTATACCGACCGCTTTCTTTCTGAGCTGTGGACCTACCTGCAGTCAGACCCGCAGTATAAGGATAAGACGACCTTATTGATCACCTGTGATCACGGACGGGGAAACAATGCGGAGGACTGGAAGCATCACGGCAAGAAAGTGGCGGAAGCAGACCAGATTTGGTTTGCCGTCATGGGCCCCGACAGCAAACCCCTTGGTGAAGTGAAAGAACCTTTGCAACTTTATCAAAATCAGCTCGCCAAGACGATAGCCGGACTTTTGGGATTGGAATTTATTCCGACCGAAAAAGCAGGAGAGCCGGTGGCGGGCATGATGTCACCAAAAAATTCTAAATGAAACCATTACTGATCGTTGCCCTCGGCAGTCTGATTCTATTTTCCTGTAAGTCAAAAGAAGAAAGTCCGAAGGGTGTGATCAGTGTGATCGCCTTTGGTTCGTGTGGGCATCAGAATGACCCGCAGCCGGTGCTGGAACGGGTGGTCGAGGCGAAGCCGGATTTGTTCATCTACCTTGGCGACAATATCTACAGCGACACCTATAGCATGGATACGCTGAAGATGAACTATGATATTCTTGGATCGAAGCCGGAATTTCAGAAGTTGAAAGCCTCGACTACTATCCTGGCCACGTGGGACGATCACGATTTTGGCTGGAACGATTCGGGCAGGCATTATCCTTATAAGAAGGAGTCCAAAGATATTTTTTTGAATTTCTTCGGTGTTGTCGACTCGACGGTGCTTCAGCATGAGGGAATTTATCACAGCAAAACCTACGACGTTGGAGAGAAGAAGTTACAGATCATCTTCCTGGACCTTCGCACCTTCCGTGATAAACTGTTGCCCTACAATGGAAACCGGAAGGGCGATTCTCTATACAACTACACACTGGACTACTCGCCTTATACTACTCCGGATTCGACGATGTTGGGTGAAGCGCAATGGAAATGGGTTGAAGAACAACTTAACCAACCAGCGGATTTGAGGATCATCGCCAGCAGCACACAGTTCGGGATTACGCACAATGGATATGAGGCATGGGCGAATTTTCCGCATGAACAGAAACGCATGCTGGAACTGATCAAGAAAGCAAAGGCAAGTGGCGTGCTTTTCATTTCGGGCGACGTACACTACGCGGAATTATCCAAGCTAAACGAACCTGACTTGTATCCGATCTACGACGTTACCTCCAGCGGCATTACGTCAACCTGGGATTTCGCCACACCGAACGACAATCGTATTGATGGCCCCGTGATGGAAAATAATTTCGGGCTACTGAAAATAAATTGGGATGAACCCGATCCCCAGATCACTGCAGAGATCATCGATGCCACGGGCAAAGTGCGAATCACCCGCCAAGTGCGGCTTAGCGAAATTAGTATAGGTCACTGACAACCCTCTGTGGCCCCTCTGTGTCTCTGTGCCTCCGTGGTGAAAATACGTTAAAGTGATTTTCACCACGGAGACACAGAGGCACAGAGGACCACAGAGAAGTCGACGGACGTCGATAGCGAGAATCATGATCAAGGAAGCTAGCTGTTGACCCGCGATCGAAAATCAATAATCACCAATCGCTAATCAATTTTGAAAGGACGCCAGACGCGTACCGGCACGAATTTGATTGGTGATGATTGATTGGTGATTAGAGATTAGCGATTTAGGTGCCATATTTGTAAAAATGGAAGAGCCCTATCCCAAAGTCTACCTCTACAAGCGCGTCGTTCAGGCGAAGCTGTTCATGGACTCCCATTATGCTGACCACATCGACCTGGATAACATCGCTGACGAAGCATTGTTTTCGAAATTCCATTTCCTTCGTCTGTTCAAAAAGATCTACGGCAAGTCGCCACACCAATATTTGAAAACAGTTCGGATTGAAAAAGCGATGCAACTCCTTCGTTCCGGTGTTTCTGTTTCAGAAGCCTGTTATGCGGTGGGGTTTGAAAGTCTAAGCTCTTTCAGCGGTCTGTTTAAAAGAATCGTCGGTGTTTCTCCTTCGGTCTATTTTCAACAACAGCAAGAAATGAAAGTCCTGATCCACCAGAAACCGCTGAATTACATCCCGGGTTGCTTCGCCGAAAAGAAAGAGTGGACAAAAAAGCAATTTTGAAGAAAGGGAAGTTGCCGTGATCCTGCACCTTTGGATCATGAACTAAAGCAAAATACTATGATATCCAAAATGTCGCACGTGAGCGTGTACGTCCTCAATCAGGACAGCGCCTATGATTTTTATGTCAACAAGTTAGGGTTCGATGTTCGCACCGATGCGCCGATGGGTCCGGGGATGCGGTGGCTCACGGTGGGCCCGAAAGATCAGCCCGACCTGGAGATAACCTTAATGCCCATTGCTGAAGGCATGATGTTCACCAAAGAATCGGCAGCTCAAATGAAAGACCTTGTGAAGAAGGGGACGTTTGGGTTTGGTGTGTTCGAGTGCAAAGATATCTACGCCACTTACGAAGAGTTGAAAGCGAAAGGAGTGGAGTTCTCCAAGGCGCCGAAGGAAGAGTTTTATGGCATCGAGGCCCTGTTCAAAGATGACTCGGGGAATTGGTTTTCGCTGGGACAAAAACAGAAGTAGCTTGTTGTTCACGGTTGACAGTTCACGGTTCACTGTAGAATTGTGAAACCTCTGTGGTCCTTTGTACCCTCCTTTGTGAACTTTGTGGTATGGATTTAAAATCCATCCCGATAGCTATCGGGAGCACAAAGACCACAAAGATGCCACAGAGTTTCACGAAGGGTCACACCCAGACTCGCACCCACACGCTGTGAACTGTGAACCGTGAACCGTGAACCCTGGTACCTCGTACATCCTCCATCCTCCATTCGTTATCGTTAACCGCCACTCCTAAAAATCATTCCGCTTGGGTGATAACTTTTATCCTGCGATGCATCGTTATATCGTAGAACCAAAACCCTGTGCATATGATCCGGAACTACTTGCTGATCACCCTTCGGAATTTCCAGCGTCAAAAACTTTTTGCTGTGCTGAACATGGTGGGCCTGGCCCTCGGCCTCGCCAGCGCCATACTCATCTTCCTGTATGTAAGCGACGAGCTTCAGTACGATGTGATGCACCCGCATTATAAGGATACCTATCGCATCGGGCTTACTTTCAAGAATTCACAAGGACAGGAGTTTGACAACACCGTCGCGCCGGGATACTGGAGCCGGCAATTGAAGGACACACGCAGTGAAGTGGTCGACATCACACGGGTGGATTACATTGGGTATCCGACTTCGTTGCATCATAAAGAGACTGACAAGATCATTCTTACTGAGGAAATCAAATGGGTTGAACCCAACTTCGACGACATCATCGCCTTTGAGCTGGTGAAGGGAAATCCGGAAAAGATTTTTCAGGATTATAAGAATATGGTGATCAGCGAAACCGGCGCGAAGCGTTTATTCGGCGACAACGATCCGATCGGGGAGGTGGTAACCGTGAAGCACAACTTCGCCACCAACGGCCGCGAGATCGATTTGATTATTACGGGTATCTACAAGGATTTCCCTTCTAACTCCAGCTTCAAGGCCAAGTATTTGTTAAACATCAACGCGTTGCGCAGCGTGGTGGATGATTTCAATACCTACATGGAAGGCTCGACTTTCAACAACATTGAATTTTTTGAAAACTTTGTGGTGCTGAAGCCTGGTGCGGACACTGGGCCGATAAAGGAAACGTTGCAGACATTGGCCAACAACATGATTCAGTCTGATTCGAACGCGCGGGCGCAGGGCTTTACCATTACGCCTTTTTTGGCAAACATGCGCGACCTGCATTTCGATCAGAAGAATTTGTGGGAGAACGACAGCACACAAGGCGACAAGATGTACCTCGCCATTTTCAGCGCTGTGGCCATTATGATCCTGCTGATCGCTTGTATCAACTACATGAACCTGGCGACAGCGCGTTCGGCGCGAAGGGCGCGCGAAGTAGGCCTGCGGAAATCGCTGGGCAGTAATCGCAGCGAGATCGCCAAACAATTTTTCTATGAATCTTTCCTGATGACATTCGGATCGCTGCTGATCGCGTTGGTGCTCGTGGTCATTTTCCTGGGACCATTCAATCAACTCGCACACAAGACCTTTGCATTGACATCGCTCCTGAATCCATACATGATCGGGATCGTGCTGATCATTGTCGTGTTCATGGCGTTGTTGTCGGGAAGTTACCCGGCTATTTACCTTTCGGGTTTCCGTCCTTCGGAGGTGTTGAAGGGACAACTGGTAAAAGGAAAAGGCGCGGAGCTCTTCCGGAAAAGCCTGGTGACGATTCAGTATGCCGTGGCGCTGGTGTTGATCATCTCGACGTTCATCGTCATCCGGCAGATGCAGTACATGCAGAGTTCCAAGTTGAATGAGCAGGGCAGCCAGCTATTATCGATTCGATATGGAGGCATTGCGCCACAAGGCAAGTTCGAAGCCTTTCGTGCCGCCGTCTTGCAGGATCCTGAGATCAAGGAAGTGACCATGGCCAATCACCTTCCCCGTCTGAACTACTTTGGTTTCATCGGCGTGGAAGTAAAGTTTCCTGAATTTCAGAAAGAGGCCGTGCAGTGGAATCAGTTGAACGTCGACTATTATTTTCCAAAGACCTATGGATTGGAGTTTGTGGCCGGTAGGGATTTTGAACCTGGCAATGTATCCGATTCGCTGTCGGTGGTATTGAATGAGGCGGCGGTGAAAGCATTGAATCAACCCATTGAAAAAGTATTGGGCGCGACCGTGGAAGAACGTTATTTCAATTTTGTGACGAGACAGCCCGATACACGTTCGTACAAAGTAATCGGCATCGTGAAAGACTTTCCTTTCCGTTCCATGCACCAGGCCATCGAGCCGCTGATGCTTAATCCCCATGTGCATTTCATTGATCGCATTGCCTACATCAAGCTGCCGGCGGGAAAATTCCAGGAGAAAATTCAGTCCATCGAAAAGAAGTGGCGCGAAGTTTACCAGGATATTGGATTTGATTATTGGTTTGTGAGCGATGAGTTCAACCGCATGTATGTAACCGAAGCGCGTGTCAGTTCACTGGCGAAGGCGTTTGCTGTGCTGGCCATTCTCATCACCGTGTTGGGCGTATTTGGATTGGCATCATATACCGCAGAACAGAAAACGAAGGAAGTGGGAATCCGGAAAGTAATGGGCGCGGAAGTACGCCAGGTGATTGCCATGTTCGTTTGGGTATTTGTAAAGATCTTCATTATTGCCAGCGTGGTGGCGATGCCGCTCGCGTATTTTCTGGCCGACTACTGGTTGAAGGATTTTGTTTATCGTTCGCCTTTAACGCCGTTCATCTTTTTGATTAGTCTCGCGGGGTTGTTGCTGATCACCTTGCTCACGGTGAGTTATGAAACGTGGAAAGCGGCGCGAACCAATCCGGTGAATTCTTTAAGGGTGGAGTAGGGGTCTTCTGGTATATTTAAAGAGGACATAAAGGTTCTTCTTTAAAGTATACAGGTAAGGTGGTGTCTATTAGGTTATTTTGCCTTGAAGATGCGCTGGTCTAATAGGTCGATATTTATAGCTTATATTTACGCGTTGGAAGCAATACCCCAGGACAGAGATGGCCGTCTTCAATACCATTTGACAATCATACCAAAGAAAGGTATCCTGCGACATTAGAATTCCCATTTTGAAATGGTTATGAATAAGCAGAATTTAGTAGTTGAAAACATTTGTATGGTTAATTCCGGAGGTATTCCAAAAGGCAGATATCAGCAATATATGTGTTATCTCCGGAAATGGCAGGATAACAGACATGTCTGATATACAAATGTTAGGCCACATTAATCTAATGAAGATACTCACCACAATTGTCATTCTACTGTCCCCAAGTGTACTGTTTGGACAAGGGTCCAATAGTTTAACCGCTGGACAAATTCTTAATTTATCAATTAAGTTTTCAGGAGGAGAAAATCGAATAAAAAATATTAAATCCACAGACGCTAATTATGTATTGATACAACCCGACAAAACAACAGCGATAATCAATGAAAAAATAAAGACAGGACAAAAGTATGTGCAAAGCGTATTATCTATGACGCATGTTCCCCAGACTACATTCTTCAATGGGAAAGTGTTATCAAGAATAGATGGTTCATCTGTTATTCATATGGACTCATTAAATAAGATAGAAGAGATAAAGCTTAGAACGTATGGCCAGCCACAATACGGATACAAAGCCCTTGGTTATAAGTTGACAAGGCTTCCGGACAAAAACTTTCAAAATTTTGATTGCTACGTGATTAACGCAGAGGCATCCAATGGATACATCACTATGAATTTCTTTGATAAAACAAATTATAGATTGTTGATGGTTGTGTATCCTAATGGCAATAAATCATTGATGATAGATTATGTATTTCAGGACAGTGTACTCTTCAATGCGCACATATTAAACACATTCGCTGGTTCAAGTGCAGTGCAAGAGCTACGATTGCAAAATGTAGCGCTCAATCCTGACATTGCTGAAATTTGGTTTAATTGTCCCTATGAGAAGGATGTATATATTCCTGCTTATATAAAGACCGGGCATTTTGAATCAACAAATGGGGCCAAGACCGAATTTATCAGGAGTGCAACCTCGCAGGACTATAAGGATGAAACAGGAAGATTTATTAAGAAGCGGTTTTTAGAGTGGTGGACATATAGTGACACTTATGGACTCATTGACGAGAAAGCAATCCAAAACAACGACAAGTCTCCCGAATCGGAGATTTTAGTGAGAATAATTTCCTGGAACAAAGAAGGTTATGTTTGTCAATGGATTGCAGGTAAATACACCGATACCCAAGACTATAAGTTGAAAGATTAACGTGGCCTAACAATGTGTATGTGCAATTTAAATTTGATTAATTATTTTAAAGGTAAATTTAAACTGCACATACACGAACGTTGTGGCGCATATTTTCTAAATGAGAGACTCTAAACAAAATCTAATTGACCGTTGGACAACTGAAGAAGGCAAATCTCTTCTTAAAGAAATAGTTGTGCGACTGACAAAAGCAAAGTCACTTGAGGACTTAAAAGGACTGAATAAAATTGAGGGCAAGTTTGACCTAAGAGGTATTAGTTTTCCAAAAGAGTACTCAGATTATGACTACAAAGGAAAACACATGAATCAAATAGTTGGAAGTTTAAAATTTAAGGGAGTAGCAATTTACAATGTTGACTTTACCTACGCTGACATCCAACAGACAGAATGGAAGAATTGCAGATTCAATCATGTTAAATTTTACGGAGCACAGTTGGAACAACTAAATGTAATCAATTGTGACTTTGAGAATGTCTCATTTGAGAACACCCGACTTTCATACTCCTGCTTAAATGTCCGTTCGGGGAAAAGATCAGGTTCCTTCAAGGATGTGATCTTTATAAACTCACAATTAAATGAGACAAGATTCAGTTTTCCGACAATTGAGAACTGTGTTTTTGATGATTGTAATTTGTACGCAGCTGACTTTGACGGCAGTAGATTTCTGAACTGTAAATTCAAAGGAGAAGTGAACAGCCCATGGTTCAGAAAACACTCAATAAAAGAATTCGAACCGAATTTCATTTTGAACCAAGTAGACAAAAGAAAATTCACAAATGCGATGCAAAACGTTGACTTTTCAGAGGCAACATTAAAGTACGTTACCTTCTCAAAGGATTTGGATTTGAGTGCATGCAAATTTGGACCGGGGACAAAGTTTGAGTCAATGGAAAAATGTGAAAAAGATATCTATGCAATGTCTGCGTAAAGAATACGTGCCGCAACATGGCATATAATCAATCGTGGTTTTTAGATTAAGTCTTAAAATATTTCCGCCTTTGTTGGTGCGCTCCGAGACGTCGCTAACACCAACAAAGGCGAAAAACGTTGTAGGCAATGTGGCCGGACAAGTGATCTAACGAGTGACACTTTACTAACAAAGGTTCACTACTTGGACAAGTGATCGGCTTCGTGACATACTGTTGATTAACTGGTTGAAAAGATGTTCGCCCCTTCCGTCTTTTAAAGATTCTTCTGACTGATCAACCTCAAACGATCCATTCCACGCGGAAAGTGATGCATGATATAACAAGCCAAAAACGGCATTGTTGTGCCTTTCCTTTCAAATGACGGGCAAATGCCGGGTGAAATTTTTGTGTGCCGATTCACTTGTACCCGTTAAACCTGTAACATTGTGCCATAAGAAATTGTCATGCAACAACCGGGTGCTCTTCGTGGGTATGAAAATACCTTTCCCGGTCTGACGCTGCACGGGTTGCCAGTGTCTAATCTAAAGCATTATGAAAAATATCCTATTCTATATTTTAGGCACTGTTCTGATGATGATCGTGTGGGCCGGTGTCGTCTTCATAGGAACAGTAGATGGTTGGTTCCATAAACCTATTGCAAAACAAAACTCATCCCAATCCTTCCTCACAGCAGTTGAAACAGAAATCGATAAACAATTCGTAGGCAATTTCGCTATGGCCACATTTAGGAATGGAACGGTTGAGTACGAAAAATTTTATTCAGCGGGAAAGCCCGTGGATCGAAATACTGTTTTCCAGGTGTCATCATTGAGTAAGTGGATTTCTGCTTTTGGAATAATGAAGTTGGTAGAAGATGGTAAACTTGATCTGGATACTCCTGTGAGCAAATACTTAACACGATGGCAATTACCACCCAGTGAATTCAACAACGAAGAAGTGACCGTTCGAAGACTTTTAAGCCATACTGCCGGGCTTACGGATGGTCTTGGTTATTCAGGTTTTGAAACAGTAACACAGATACAGTCTGTTGAACAATCCTTAACCAAAGCAGCTGATGCCGATGCGGGTGTTAGTGGTGCCGTATCCGTAGGCATTAAACCCGGCAGTGAGTTCAAATATTCTGGAGGCGGTTACACCTTACTGCAATTATTGGTAGAAGAGGTAAGTGGCCAATTGTTTAATTCGTATATGAAAGAATCTGTATTTGGGCCTTTGGGTATGATCCACTCATCCTATAATTGGGATGACTCTTCCTCTTATTTGTTAGCAGAGTTTTACAATAGAGACAGTACAAGATCAAAGCACTATCGTTACACCGCTTTAGCCGCAACATCACTATATACTTCACTATCTGATTTAGAATTGTTCTTTCAGACACATCTTGAGGGTAAGAATAGAGAACCCATTGGGAGAAATGTTGTTAAGCAGGAGACCGTTAAAATGATGAGGGAACCTCATGGACAATCAATGGGGGTCGACATCTGGGGTTTGGGGACAGTGCTATATGCAACTACAGATGATAACGATTTCATCATAGGCCATGATGGTAAGAGTACTCCGCCAATAAATACAGCAATACGATTGAATCCAGAGACCGGTGACGGGATCATTATACTTGAAACCGGAAATCCTACAGTCGCAACAAAACTTGCAAGTGAGTGGGTATTCTGGAAAACCGGAAAAGTAGACACCTTCCTTTTCCCGATGTTAATAGACGGACTGGTTTGGACAATTGGAATAGGATGGGCTGTGATTATCGTTATTACAATTATCTTTAGTGTTGTGAGAAGGCTACGAAGGAAGTGAGGATAAGGCCACGCGGCCACCAACAACGCGCATAATCAATGGCGGGGTTCAGTGTAAATTTATAGTTTAGTTTTTCCGCCTTTGTTGGTGTTATCCGCCCAAGTGAATTAGAGGGCTCTCTAAACTTATCGGCGGGGTCACCAACAAACACACCCGCTCCCACACACGTATTATGCAACCGTTGTATGCAGGTTAGCGAAATTAAGGACTGTATGACAAACAAAGATTTAAAAGTAAGTTCAAAAATGGCGGCCATGTTGGGATTGTTCCTTCCTATCGCCGAGACCGTCAGACGCATCAATCAAATACTTGACTATAGAGAGTTTTTCAGCTGGTTTGACGACTATATTCTCGGCGCAATTCTATTATGGTCCGCTTACTTAGTTTTTAAGGAGAGAAGAAATTCAGTTGCCTATCTTATTGCAGCCTGGGGCATAGCAGCAGGTTCGCTGTTCCTCAGTTTTCTCGGACAGTTTAAGTATTACCAAACAAGTTCGCACGACCCTGGAATATTTCCCACTACTTTCGTTGCCGTTATAAAAGGGCTAATGCTGTTATACATTCTCATCGGTCTAAGAAAAGCTATAAAAGCAAATTTGCAACATGACCAGGGCACAGTGCAGCCAACAACGAACAGGCAATAAAATGAAACGACACCCAGTCATATCTTTTATTATCGGATTAATATTGAGCGGACTTGTTCTTGGAGCAGTTTATTCGGCGTTCTTGTTTCTTACATTTAACCTTGGGGGTGGTGAGACTCTCCGACAAGTAGAGAACCAAAGAATGCACTTCTTATTGTAACCATTATCCATATCGTCATCACTGCGATAACGTTCAGGCAGTTCCTAAAGACAGGGAGAAGGTTTGCAGCGTATGGTATCTGTGTATTTCCATTGACTGCCTTAATTATCGTTGGGGTGCTCTACTGGAACGGTATTCATTATCACACCCAATTTGACAAGGCGGTTTGGGAACAAGACACCTGGAAACCATTAAACATGACGGCGACATTAGTAAAGGAAAATAAATTAATCGGCATGACCAGGCAAGAGGTAAAGGAAATGCTGGGACAGGGCGTTGAAGAACACGGCAATCCAAATACGGACCGGGGCTCAATTTTATATTTAGTAAAAGAGAATTGGACACTGACCATATATTTTCAAAAAGACAAGGTAGTTGATACCGAACTTAGACTTCCGTGGCTAGGAGTATGACAGAAGAGCAGCCGCTAGCGACTCGCAAATTCGCTATGTCCAAGTTGACAAACAGGCAAAGAGGAAATGGTGGAAAATTTGGTGACGGTGAAAAATGTACTAGCAGCTAACAAAGTATAAAGACTTCATGAGAATAACTTTCTTCGGACTAATTTGGGTTTTACTGAACAGCTGCACATTACCTTTAATGTTGGGACACCTGGAGTTCAATGATCTCGACAAGACTTACGAATTCAATCTTTCAAAAGAGCGACTAAAGGATGAAATTGTAGAACGGTACACGTATGACGTGGGGCTTCTTAGTAAAAACTTTGGCAGGACCTTAATCGAGAATCCAGAAGTCAATAAAAAGTACCGCATTAGTATACATGAGTGGCTGGACAAAAGTAATTGGGACAAATATAAAACCGAAATAAGACAGTCAATGGGTGACACCACTGACGTTGAAATTGTTAAACATCATTCCCAAAAATCGATTTAAATTCGACTCATCATTGCTGGTGACAATAATCGATCATCCCTTAGGATCATAAGCATTACCGCCGACAGACGAAGAGAATTTTCCAAGTCTCGTGAATTTTACCTGGAGAAACTGAATACTAAAATTGAGAAAAAATTTATAAGCAGGATAAATTAGCTGTCGCCAGCAAGAGCGGACAATTCGCAACACCCAAAGAAAGAACTAAAAACGAAAGAATATGCATTTTTCAGAATTAGTGCCCAGTGTATTCTATAAGGACCTTTCAGACGGACTTAAATTATTTGTCGACTGCCTGCAGTTTACGATTGAACACAAAGATTTAAATGCGTCACAACCCTACTGTGTATTAAAAAAAGATGGACTAAGCATTATGGTTTTTCAGGATGAACAATTGGCAAAAGAACATAACCCAGAACTAAGGCTTGTAACGGACAATATTGAAGAAGTATATGCAGCGGTATCTTCTTCACATCCTCATTTACTTCACCCAAATCTTGACAAAGTTACCCTCAGACCATGGGGTGCAAAAGAATTTGCGATTGCAGACAATCAACTCGGCATTAGATTTCAACAATGGTGACAAACTAGGGACTGGCTATGGCAAGAGCCAAATCTCTCGTAAAACTATTTGGACAAATGGTTCATCCTTTACAACGACCACTAGCCAAAACCAAACAACAATGAAAACTAAAACCCTTATAACCACCCTACTGATAGGGCTTTCTTTCGGAACAAGTTTTTCCCAAACCCTGAACAAGCCTAAGCTTGACAGCCTGATGGACATACTTGCTGAAAAGAACCAGGCAATGGGTAGTTTGGCAATTTCTAAAAAGGGCATCGTAGTTTACAGCAGAGCGATCGGGTATAGCTACATTTCATCCAACGAGAAACTTCCGGCAACCATTCAAACGAAATACCGGATTGGTTCAATCTCCAAAATGTTTACGGCGACAATGATTTTTCAACTTATCGAAGAGGGAAAACTAAGCCTGACCACGACCTTGGATAAATACTTTCCACAACTTCCAAACGCCGGCAAAATCACCATCAGTAACCTGCTTAATCATAGGAGCGGGCTTCACAATTTTACTGATGATCCGGAATATCGAACCTGGGAGACACAACCAAAGACACAAGTTGAGATGCTTGCTATCATCTCTAAAAGCCCGGTAGATTTTCAACCGAATGAGAAATGTTCCTATAGCAATTCGAACTACGTTGTTTTGGGCTACATCATTGAGAAAATTTCTAAACAGTCTTTTTCGAAAAACGTGAGTACCAGAATCACTTCAAAAATTGGCCTTTCCAATACTTACGTTGGAGCAAAGACCGACACTAAAAAGAATGAGAGTTTTTCCTATCGCTTCTTAAATGACTGGGAACAAGGTTCGGAAACAGACATGAGTATTCCAGGCGCTGCTGGTGCCATTGTTTCAACGCCAGCTGACCTGACTAAATTTATTGAGTCGTTATTCTCCTTGAAATTAGTTTCCAAAAGCAGCTTAGAACAAATGAAAACGATGACAGACGGATTCGGAATGGGAATGTTTCAAATTCCTTTTTACGATAAGCGTGCTTATGGACATAATGGAGGGATCGATGGTTTCGTGTCTACGCTGGGTTATTTTCCTGAAGACAGTTTAGCCGTGGCGTATTGTACCAACGGACAGGTTTATCCTATGAATAACATCCTGATCGGGGTCTTAAGTATTTATTTTAACAAACCGTATTCGATACCAACATTCAATTTAAAAACTGAAGACTTGGACAAATACTTAGGTGTTTATGCCACCACGCAAATTTCTTTAAAAATTACAATAACGAAGAACGGCGCAACGCTCTTCGCCCAGGCAACCGGACAACAATCCTTTCCGCTTGACCCAGCAGAAAAGGACAAGTTCAAATTTGACCCTGCAGGAATAGTCATGGAGTTCAACCCCGCCAAAAACGAAATGACTCTTAAACAAGGCGGACAAAATGTTGTATTCACTAAAGAAAAATGAAACCTGGAGCGTTAATACCCCAAAGTTAAATCCGAATAACTTTAATGGAACAGAGGCCTGGAAGTGATTTTCTCACACTATCTAAAAAAGGGAAAAATGACTGGTGGAGAATTGTACTTTTTGTTGCGACACTAGTTGCACTGCCAACAATTGCGAGTCTGGTCTTAGATGGTATTGAGTTCCCAAATTTCACGGACAAAGAGCATGAATTAGCATTGGACATTGTTGTAGAGGATTTGCGTTCTCTATAGTTTTAATTGGAGTATTCTTCGCAATCAAGTCAGGTATAAGGATCTTAGGGCAAAAGGAAAACTTAGTATTGAAAGGGAATAGGTTTAGGGTAACTGAAATGCTATCCAGGCAACTTTTACATTTCGTTTACATTTTTTAACAATTTCTTTACTAAAGCCGGGCACAAAGACTTGTAGGTTTGTTGGAATGGATAATTAAACCAACAAAAAGTATGAAAAAAGTCATTTATGCGCTGGTCTTCCTGCTGGTTGTGGTAAGCGGACTAGTATTTGCTAATCGTGAAATCAAAAATGAAACTACTAAAAAATCAGCCCCAAGAGTACTCTCTGCTGCTGAAAGGGAAGCCGCAAAGAAAAAATGGGAGGCTAACCCTGATGGTATAAACTTCAACAAATGGAAAGCGTCTCCTGAAGGTCAAAAAGTGCTTGCCGGCGCGACTAAAATAAGGAACCATATAAGTGATTCTACCAGTATGGAGGCTGTCGTAACGTCTCTTTCTCTTCCGCCAGGCTCACGATTAGGTTTCGGCGTGATGGTCAGGATTAACGGTGACGACTATATTCTTAGTTTTGGGATCGTAAAGTCTACTGAATTTCAACAATTGCGTAGCCTGAAAGTGAACGACAAAGTAATTATACGAGGCCATGGTGTATCGTACGCGCCCAAGTATTCCTATCCAATTGTAGCGGGCGACTATGTAGAACGAGATAGTGAAATAATTTATAAAGCTCCCCCTCGCAAAGGCGGCTGCTGAGTAAAAATGCAAGCCACATGTTTCTGCAACGGTGCCGTGACGAGTTAGTTTAAAGTTTTATCTTCGTTCAACGTTTAGTTTCGTGGGACAGGACGCGGCTTCGCAAAGGTAACGCTGCAGAAACTCAAACGTTATCGGTAATTGTTGACAGGGATGACCTTCCTAGAAAGATATAAAGACGGTGAAACGACAGATGTTTATTCTGACATTGCCAAGTTAGGACAAGGTGCTTTTTCGGAAAAACATTTTTCAGACATTGAAGCTGTTGTAACTGAAACGATGAAAAGGACAGCTCATAATTTGGCGGTTATTTATGATGAGCTTAAAGGAGCCGACTATAATTTCAAACGTAAAATTCAATACAGCTTTGAGGCCCCTCTAAACAAACCAATTGTTGGCGCAGACAAACTACTTATTCAATTGGAAAAGATAGTTGTTCCTTTTGGTTCAGTTCCTCTTTCACTCAAATTATTCTATAAAATTGTGGGCTCGTGCAATTTTGCTTGGGACCATGAAACGAATAAAGGCATTCCTTGGAAATGCTCAGATCCAATTCAGATTGCTCCCCTAGACGCCATTGTAGAAGGGGTGACGAGTGAATATTGGGTTGAAGAAATGACGGAGAGTAAAGAAATTTATAAAACGGCTTACTTAGAGCTCTCTGCCGATTACTTGCACAAGGACAATATTAGTGGCGGACCTGCGTACGCAATGGAGATAACGCCAACCCCAAGCATTGACAGTAGGCTGTTAAATGAAGAGCATGAAACCTCATTTGTAAACTATCTGAGAATAGTTTTCGATAACTGTGGTTTTGGTCGGACTGACGGTATTAAAAGCACAGCGACATTTAAATCGTATTGTGATAAAGTCGGACCGAAGCTTAGGAGAATATAGCTACAGAACGTTGTGCACCATACTAATTTGTCAATTTGAATCACTTCATAGAAACTAAAGCGTGAAATATGGAAGCTAAAATTTTGAAACAATTAGCAGTATTAAAATGTGCTCTATTGGTACTGGCGCTTGTTAATGTTTTTCTTTTCCTGACGGCTTTTAGCGACAAAACAAACAGGAACGTATTTGAAGAAATTGATGTTGAACGCATCAACATCGTTGGGACCAACAAGAAACCAGTCATGGTACTATCCAACAAAAGACTGATCCCCGGACCGACGATAAACGGAAAGACCTATCCAAAAGAGTATGCTGACGGAAGGGAAAACTTGTCCGGAATTATTTTCTTTAATGACCAGGGGGATGAAGTGGGTGGACTACTCTACAATGGAATGCAAAAGGACTCTCTTTACTCCGCTGTTGAGCACTTTTCCTTTGACCAATGGAAGCAAAATCAGGTTATTGCATTGCAATACCTGGACAATGGAAAATCAAGAAGAGCGGGACTGCGAATTTATGACCGGCCCACAAACGTTTCGCTGGATGAGATATTTGATCGTTTTAAAGCGAGAAACGAAATGCCTAAGAATTCCGCGGCATATGATTCCATCACCCAAGAAATAAAGGCCTCCAATTTAAGAGGTGACAGTGGAGTCGAGAGAATGTTTATAGGAAGTCAGGATGAGGTTGCACAAATTCAATTGAAAGACAGACAGGGAAAAGTAAAAATAAAGATGTATGTTGACGAAGCAGGCGAAGCGAAAATTATCTTCTATGACGGAAACGGTAAAGTGACCAAAAGTTTTCCAGATTAAAACCTATAAGCCATGCGATTTACCATCCTGATTTTTTTACTCCTGGGGCCCGCTTGCTTCGGGCAAAACGTTGTAACGCGCACCGATAAGATAACCGCTCGAATCGAGAGCGAGGTTAAGTCCATGAAGCAAATCAGTATCTACTTCATCTTTGATACCAGTAAACGGGGACAAATCATGGTGAAAAATTCGTACTTGGGCATCAACCTAACGTGCAAAGGCGGATACAACGACGAAGGGAAAGTGGAATACCATTTCAAGAATGATTCGCTCAAGCTTATTGTGCTATTTGATTATGATCCTACTGAAGGGTCGGCATCGAGGGAAACGAAGTACTACTTTCATAAAGATGAGCTGATCTTCATTCATGATATTAACGACGAATATAAGCGAAGGACACCGAATACGATGAACGCGATGGCCAGGACCGAAACCAAAACCTACCTGGACAAGGGTACTGTAGTTAAACATCTGTTTCGGACGGCCGATGGACTGCCTGGCCCGGAAGCAGTGAAGGACTTTCAAGCGTCACCATTTACTGAAACGGAGACTTTTGACAGCGAACTCATTCAAACCAAAGATCAGCTGTTGGACATCATAAAACCCGAGTGGATAACGGACGGAAAAGTTAAGATAAAGAAGTAGGGTACAAGGTTAGCGGTCAATCGATGAACTCATGCCTGGCGATCGTGAGCGCTTTAAGAAAAAAATAAATAACAATGACTGAAAGTAGTCTCGAAGTTGCATGTTGTTTTTGCGGACAGAGTTTACCAATGGCTAATGCAATTCAACTCACTATTAAACCTGATAGGGATTTGGATGAGGTTCAAGTAATTTACTCACATGCGAAGTGTTTGGACAAAGTGCTAGACAAAACCATCCCCAGGACATTTGAAATCACTTAAAATAGGTCCCAACCACACACACCTTACAACAACAGCTATAATGCCTTTGCCTTTTTAGCGTTTATTTTTATTTTGGTAAGGCCAAGGCTTCGGTACAAATTAAAAATGAAGAACGGTTTTTTGATAGTGATATTTTTCTTTGTGACGAGGGTCGCAGTTTGCTCGTGTTCATATGACTCCCTGCCGGTCGACAAGGAGAAAATTGAAAAAGTTATTTCGGAAATAAAGCAAAAGGAGATCCCGAAACACTATGGAATATTCTCCGAAGACTATAGCATATTTGATATTACATTTAACTATCCAAACAAGATTCACCAAACAGAAAGACCTTGGATTGAAGTCAAGTGGAAAAATGAAATAATTTATATTTATGCTTTGAATTCTACGACTTATAAGATTGAGCTGGTGATTGACTTGCGGTAGCAATGACTACCGCCAACAAGGTGTATGGTCTAACGAAAACCAGTTAGGCTATGCCATGGTATTCAAATAAATAAAGTAGAGACCTTTATATTAATAATGAAGAGCATTGCCGAGGCAAAATTCGAAAAGGTTGTAAAGGACGGTTTTCATGCGACTCTTAAACCATTGGGATTCAAGAAAAGGGGAAATAATTTTTATAAACAGGGGCATGGCATTGGACACATTATCAATCTTCAGAAAAGCACCTACTACTCCAAAGACCACATTCATTTCACAATAAATACTGCAGTATTCCTGCCAGAATATTGGGCTGTGTTCTACAACTATTTTGGTAAGCCTGTTCCGGACTACCCGACCGAGCCAGAATGTATTCTAAGGCAAAGGATTGGAGAATTGAGAAATGAAAACGATAAATGGTTTGATATAACCTCCGAGACTGACGAAGACCAGATGATCCAAGAAATGAAGACAAATTTAGATCAATATATTCTGCCTCATTTCGGGAGCGTTTTGTCCAAGGATATGCTTGTTGACGTGCTAGACTTGGGAACTACAAGAGTGAACCCTTTTGATAAATTGATCGTCTTTGGAGAATTAGGGCACAAGGATCGGGCAAAAAAGGAATTTGAGAAAATAGTAGCCGACACGACACGAAATCCAAATTTCCTGGAAACTGTAAAGGTGTATGGGAAAAAGTACGGATTAATATAAACTGCACACTACAAAAAATATTATGCATTTGCCCTGTTGTTTATTTTTAAATTGAGAAGAGCAAATGCCAAGCGCAGCGCGTGGCAGGACTGGTTGATCGTGCGTTACTCAACACATATGTCACCCTATGAGCCAATCGACGACAGACAAAGATTTCAGGACAGTAGTTCAGGAGAAGTATGAAGATCTGGTCAGAAACCAGGGAGAGCTATTTGAACGCCTTACGGTTCCCATGAATGAGTCCGACAGGGCGGCTTTGAAAAAGAAACAACGCGTGGTTGTCTTTGCATTGGCTCCGGTGTTGCTAGGCATTCTGTCCATTACCCTGTATTTCGTCTGGGATGGTTCTTTGTTAAGTTATTTGTTCCTGGCCTTTATTGGAGTGATCATCATCGCGACCGTAATAATTCGTCTTTATTATATGCGTGTCTTGCGCAACAATACAAAAGAGACGTTTAGAGGTGTTATAACAAACAAGCAAAAGATCGACGATGGCGACAATGTGGATTACGACTTTGAATTAAGCTACAAGGAGACCATAAGCGTAAGCCGTTCAACGTATAAGGAATTTCAAATAGGAGATATTATTGAGATCGAACGGGTCGGCGGCCAGGGGAGCTTAGGGTTGAACACAAAAGCGAAACGGATCGGGACGATATTTTGAATCGCACCCTGCCGACACACAACCAGTGCTTTGGCATCCGTGTGTTTAAAAGGAAACCTCAACAGCAAATGCACAAGCGTTATACGTCATGCTAAACGACTCCATTAAGTTCCGCTTAGGCTAATTGGCATCCCTAGACTAAATAGAAAGCTCTTTATTTGCCGATTTATTGGATAACTTGTTTCATTAAAACCCTTAATCATGAGCAACATTCAACAACCTCGTAGAAAATTTCTATTGACAGGATTGGCGGGATTTTGCACCGCACTTTTTGCCAACATACCAAAAGTCAGTTTTGCTAAATCCCATCATACTAATGACAGGGGATTTGTCGTCCGTGAAGAGGAGGGAATACATCTTCTAACAGGCAGGCGCCACATGCCGGTAACTATTAAAATTTCCAAAGCAAAACATGGCATTGATGGAATTTCATTTTGTTCAGAAAATCAGAGTCCCGGAAGAAAAATGCGTGTTCACAAACACCTGAATAATGATGAACTGATTTTTATTCACAAAGGTGAAGGTACGCTTACCTTGGATGAGGAGTTGATTCAAGTAAAGACTGGTGATGTTGCGTTTGTTCCAAGAGGAACATGGCATGGCCTTGACAATACCGGAAAAGAAAATCTAATTATGATTTTTCAGTATTCACCCGCTGGATTTGAAGAATATTTTATAGAGAATGGTACATTAGAAGGGATGCCCACTAAAGTAAAAACTGAAGAAGAATATGCCATTACAGAAAGAAAATATGGAATGGTTTATAAGGAACCTAATATCGCCAAATAGCACGAACGGATAACAATGGCTATTAGAGGCTCATAACAATTCACGGCGTCACCATGCGTTAAAAAGAAAAAGACCCTATGAGAATCGCGGTGTTTCTTTTCATTGCTTTATCCTTCCATCTGCACGCACAGAGCATAGTCAACCAGCCGGCAGGTGATTTGACGTTTTTGAAAATCCTGAACAGCGAAGTCAAGACCGGGAAATTATCGGATTTCAAATCCAGGATTGTAATCCTGGATTTTTGGGCAACGTGGTGCGCGCCGTGTATAGAATCATTTCCACATCTTGAAGAATTGCAAAGTAAATTCAAAAGCGAGATTGTTGTCATCACGGTGACCGACGAGCCGGAAGAACGAATCATTAAATTTTTGCAAAAACGCAAGATGTCATTACCCATTGTGCTGGATAGCGATCGAAAATTATCAACGGCATTTCCCCATCGGTCCATTCCACATACGGTCGTCATCGGGAAAGATGGTGTCGTTAAGGCCGTTACCACGCCAGACCATATCGATGAAGAAACGCTGAAGCAGATCATGGCGGGTCAGCCGACTGCCCTGCGGGAGAAAGTTGATAACATGAGTTTCGATCCCTCCAAACCGCTGTCGGCGAATGAGAATTTCACCTATCAAATTACGGTCACACCTTTTCAACGCGGACTTCCGTCAATGTCTGATCCGACCGGCGGAAAAGGCGTGTATAAGGGCAGGCGCATATTGTGCACAAACTTGTCTCCCAAAACACTTTACGAAGTTGCGTTTCAATATCCGGTGGGCATGCGAACGGTGGTGGAGGTCAAGAACAGAAAAGCGTTCGACTGGAGTGAACAGACTGCGATCTGTTTCGAAATAATTGTGCCTGCTGAAATCGGTGAAAAGCGATTCGAAATAATGAGGCAACAGCTCAGCGACTTATACCCCTATAAGCCGGTCATTGAAAAAAGGAAAATGAACTGCAAGGTACTTCGGAAGGTCAACGGACAAGGCATTGGCCTAAAACCATCGGCCGGGACAAAGGAGGAAAGCAGTTCGGGTGGACAAGGGCTTTCAGCGAAGTACGTTGAAGTAAGGACCCTTTGTGATTTTTTGGAAGGTCAATTGAACGTGCCGGTGGTGGATGAGACGCAAATAACGGGGCGGTATGACCTGGAGTTGAAATGGTACAACGAGAATCCCAATCAGATCTATGAGGAACTTAAGTCCGTTGGACTGGAGTTGGTGAGCGCAAACCGCGACGTTGATGTTTTAGTAATTTACGACCGTTAAAAAGGTATACATTTACACGTTGGCAGCACATTACTATGGACGGACTCGTATCAGCTGAAAGATTTCATTACCAAAAGTCAATTGACGCTGAAACAGCCAGGAAACTGGTTGCGCTTCCCAGACTCAGAGTCATCCAGTTTCATGATGCCAAGCCCGACGGACGTTCACTCGAGCTGCTGAATGAATTTGTCTTCAAAAAGAGGAAGGACATTCATTTGAGGGTTTTTGGCTATCCCGATACCTGGAAGAATATTGACTTTCTTGAAATGCTTCCTGACGTGGAGAGATTTGACTGGGATACCATAATCTTTGGTTCGTTCGAACCGCTTTACAAGCTGAATAAATTGACTCACCTGGGACTTGGTTTTTCACAACCCAAGCCGAAAATTGACATCTCTTTTCTCCAGGACTTCAAAGAAACACTGGAGAGCATCAGCCTGGACGGCGACTACAAGGAAATACTGGAGACAATTCCGTTGTTAAAGAACTTGAAATCCGTTTGGCTGACGTCGACCAAGCTTGATAATTTTGAGTTTCTCAGCGGACTAAAGATTGAAACCATCGGAAACTACGGGAGCAAAGTAAAATCGTTCGAGCACCTGAAACATTTCAAAACATTAAGGAAGGTCTGGATAAAGACGAACACAAAGTTGGATAACATTGATTTCATTTCGGAATTGGACGACCTGGAGATTCTTGAATTACTCTATGTAACGCATGTGACCAGGTTTCCAAAGTGCGACCATTTGAAAAAGCTGAAAAGAATTTTCGCGTTTGAATGCAACGGACTTGTTGACATCGAAGAGCTAAAGAAACTGAAGGAATGCCAAATTAGCGTTCAAGGCAAGAGTCTGCCTGGACGAACCTATCAGACAAAGGACTTCAATTTGGTTCAGACGGGAGACCATACTATTTTGTAGGACAAACGCCTAATAGCCAAACGTTGAACTGTATTTACTTTAAAAAATGAGACTACTCATTACCGCAGCAATTCTTATTGCCCAATTCAATTTATTCGGACAGGAGATTGCGAAATGCATTGAAATTCTTGGGACCGATAGTATCAAATTCTATTTCAAGGCGCATGGCATTCTGGTTGACAAAGAATGCGCTGATTATTACAGGATTGCCAAGATGAGTCACGATGGCTATTTCTTTGACGGGCGATCACTTGATTATTATTTATCCGGACAACTTACAGTGGACTCGCGGTACAGCAATAATTTGATTCATGGTGCCTATAATTCCTTTTATCTCAATGGCCAAGCAAAAGAAACCGGGCAATATAATGATGGTCAAAAAGTGGGAGAGTGGAAGTATTGGTATGAAAACGGACAACTGAAAAAAGTAATCGTGTTCAGTGACCAGGGCTTCTTCCTGAAGGAACTCTATAAGTCGAATGGAAAGCAATTGGTTGTGGACGGAAATGGCGAATACATAGAGACAGACCTACAGCCCGGAATCACCATGAAAGGTGAAATACGGAACGGTAAGCAGCATGGAAAATGGACAATTTTCAACCAGCTATCAGGCTTTAAGACGGGTGTAGAGCTATTTGAAAACGGCAAATTTATCGAAGGACAAAACATAGCCCAGGCTGCATCCTTCAATGAGAAGTATACTGATTATCCGAGTTCATTCATTGACTTGACTAAGGACTTACTGGACATATCGCGTGCAAGGAAAATTGACTGTACAAAGTATGGACGAGAAAATAGATACCGGATGGCCAGGTACAACAGCAAGTACACAGCACTTCCATTCTATGATTATGTTTACCAGAATTTTGACCCTCCAAAATTCGGACATGGTTATATTTTAGCGGGCTTTTCCATTAACCCTTCTGGTGAACTAACGAATATCTCCATTCATTCTACTCTACCCGACCAATCTGTGACAGACCAATTAATTTCGGTATTGCGTTCAAGCGAAAAGTGGGAGCCGGAGACGCTTAATGGAGAAGCCATTGAGATCGCTGAATTATTTGTATTTCAATTCTACAATGGGACCTATAAAATACTGACGGACACCAGAAATGATTATCCTCCAGTCGAATTCGGTGCACAGTTTAACAACGGAATGGATGGCCTGATATCCCTGATTGGGCGTGAAACGCCATTGCCCAAGAGGTTTTATGAGAAGGGATTTAATTTATCAACTTCAATAGCCTTTCACGTAGATGAGACAGGCAATTGCATTGCCGACAATAGCGTCTTTCTTGACCGGGTTAAAGTTACCGATGACGAACTGGCTTTATACAATGCATTATTTGAAATGTTCCAGAAAATGAACAGACAGTGGAAACCAGCAACCTATAATGGTACACCGGTCAAGCACTTTTTCAACGGAGTTCTTACCATTAGAGACGGAAAACAAAAATTCAGGTTGTTCAGTCACAATTGGGTACTAAAGTAAACGCGCGGCAACACCTTGAGTAATGACTATTAAATTAATAAACAGGCTGATAGGATTTGGTATAGTCGTATTCCTGATGGGCGTCTTTCTCGGATTTAATTGGATAAAGCACCTGCAACTACTCATACCGGTCGGATCGTTGATGACTTTCTGCGGAGTTTTCTTTTTCTTCAAATACACCAACCTGACAGAACAATTTCATAAAGATCCAGATGAAGACGCACTAACCTATTTTTGGGATGTTGTTATTCTAAAACTATGGACATTCGGTTTTATTTTATGGATGATTGTGATGAATGTAAGCCTACTTTCGGATGGGCTGCAATGAAATTATCTATGATAGGCCAATGCCTATAGTTTGTAATTTATTATTTTAGAGTGCAGGCGCGTTTCACGCTGGGGTTGGGTGTAAGTTGAGATCAGTACTGGTCAGGATTTATTGGTTCTGTAAGCAAACTCTTCTGTCAATGAAAATAGACTTTCTCGCCATGTTGTTGGTCCTTTTTGGATTCATGTCATCGTGCACCACGGACAAGGACAATAGCCGTTCGCTGTTCGGAGCAAGTTATGGTATTAACAATGCCACATTAATTGTGCGCGACTTAGACAGTGCGCGGAATTATTACACCGACGTCCTTGGATTTGATATGCCCAAGGCTGATGATTTTGGCAAGGGAGCATTTGAGGGAACACTAAGCGCGGCAGTATACCTTTCGGACCTGGCCTCCATAGAACTTTTAGGGATTAAGGATACAGCAGTAGTCTCAGCGAACCACTCATTTATTACTTCTTTTCTGGAACATGATGAGGGATTACGACTCTATGCGTTGTCAACGTCATCGGCTGATACTACTCATCAATGGCTCACCGCACAAGGATTTAAAATGGATTCCCTTCAGTCCGGTCGCAGCACAGCAGAAGCGCCTAAAGGATGGTCGTGGGATGACGGCAGTCCCGAGTGGCGTAGCGTAAACTTTAGCAACAAGAATCCATCCGCCCATCTTCCGGGTTTTTTGGAATTCATTGATTTCTCCTATAAAGAGTTTGAAGACGAGTGGAAGCCCTACATTTGGCGAAAATGGTACAATCATCCGAACGGTGTAGTGGGCATAGCGGCGTTGAAAGTTGTTGTGGACAATCTCGAGACAGCGCGTACTGAATTCAAGAGAATGGGATTGCAGGAATTGGCAGCAACCGACAGTTTGGTGCGTTTCAAAATAGCCCACCGTCAGGAACTACATGTAATCACCCCGAAAGCTCCTGACGATGCATTGAGCAATTTCTTAAAAACACGAGGTCAAGGTGTATTTGCTCTGTGTTTTGAAGTGAAGAATCTTACAGAGACCCGGGAGTTTCTGAAAAAGAAGTTACCTGCGGAAGCGCTGCTCATCGATACGCTGGCCCAGCAGCTAACCGTGCTAAAGGAACATGCCTACGGTGTTCAACTGGAATTTATCGAGGAACCAAAAGAGGAAGGCGACCTGGCTCGAATATATAACTTCGAAAAAGGAAAGAAGCTTGACACCGCTTCGCTGCGATATGCGTCAGCCTTGTACACCAAGTATTGCGCCTTGTGCCACGGCAACGACCGGCAAGGTTATGCGGCCGACCATGCTCCGTCGCTGCGTTCACATTCGTTGATGGCAACGACTCAATCGTCCAGCAATCCGAATTATCTCCTGTATACAGTTTCTTATGGGCGACCGAACACGGCCATGGCTGGCTATGCGAAACGTCAGGGTGGACCGCTGTATCGGGATGACATCGAATTGTTATTACAATGGCTGTACGAATTAAGCGGAGTAGAAAAACCGATAGAACTGTCGACAGAATCTATCGCTGGCGACATCGCACTTGGAAAGACACTCTATGATAAAAACTGCGCTACCTGTCACGGCGCAAATGGCGAAGGTGTTACTGCGCCCGCCTTGGGGAATCCGATGTTACTGGCAACCGCCAGCGACGCGTACATACGTTATGCAATTTCGGAAGGGAGAGACAGCACAGCCATGCAACCCTTCAAAGACAAGCTCAGCAAAATTGAAATCGACGCACTCACCGCGTATATCCGAAGTCGTGCTTCAGGATGGAGCGCCCCCGAAGCAGTTCATATAAAAGAACCGCTTCCGGGCGATTATGTACTGAATCCACATCACCGGACTCCAAAATTCTCATTGAAAGATGGAACGTACGTATCCGCCGAACAAGTTCTTCAAGCATTAAAAGACAGTTCGCGTATCATTATCCTTGACGCCCGATCAAAAACAGCCTGGTATCAAACCCATATTCCGGGAGCGATTTCTGTTCCTTACTATGACGAGCCTGATACCTTCATTAAGGACATCCCCAACGACAGCACATTTGTGGTTGCTTATTGCGCCTGTCCGCATGCCGCATCAGAACGTGTTGTTAAAACATTGAGACGCTTTGGTTATAAAAACACGGCCATCCTCGACGAGGGCATTCTTGTTTGGGCACAGCGCGGTTACCCTGTGGTATACGGACAAGACAATAAGGCACCGGACAGCAAGAAAAAGAAATAGTGTAGCGATGCCAGCCGTGCCTCACCGTTCTCCGATCAGTCGTAATGAAAGATCTCTTCAATCGCTAAAGCAAACAGTCTCGAAATCTTAAACGCCAGCGGTAAACTAGGATCGAATTTTCCTTTTTCGATCGCGTTTATGGTTTGTCGCGAGACCTGGACGGCATTCGCCAATTCCTCCTGTGTCATGTTGCGCTCTGCGCGAAGTACTTTGATGCGATTTTTCATTTGTATCTGACGCTACCGACGGCCACTGCGATGATGTATGTTACCGCCATGATCATGATCACGAAACTTATTTCCGCATCATAGGGGATGACGTTCGCGATGTCTAACGTAGAATAACTTACGCCGCCAACCACACCCACGCCTAAGGCGAGCGCCATAGCATCGAGGTTGACTTTCCGTTGCATTTCGTCTAGTCCGTCGATGTGCTTCTTGTTCATCACGAGCATCCCCACGCCAACAATGGTATTAATCAGGATGGCTATGAGGGATAGGCTGGAATTGTTATTCCAGAGAAATTTTGGACCAAAAGTGGCGATGGCCAGGGTGATCACCCAGCCAAAGGTCCAATACGCTAAGTGCCTGACAGTCTTTTTCGTGGAGGCTTCCCAGGAGCTTGATTTTGTTTCCATAAGTAAAGGTGATTTGATGTTTTGTAAAGTTTTGTTGACATAAACTTAGGAACAATTCACGAAATGTCAAGTTTTATTTACATTTTTTTTGTCGGCTGGGGGAGGCTGGCGGTGCATTTTAAAGGTAAATTAGGCCGAGCGTTACCTGTAATGAGACCATGAAACCTCCATTCGCTTTACCTTTTTTAGTTCTGATCATTTGCTCCTGTACCCATACCAAGCCAGACTCTTTGGTGAAGGAGCCTACTATAAGTCAGATCTATTTTCACACAGTTTGTCAGGACTCGTGTTCTTATGTACACGTCCTTATGCTTTCAGAATTTGAAGAGGCAAAATTCAACGATTACAACTTTGTTTATATCGGGGACAAATACCTGGACAGTGTAAAGACAAGTCTTCCCGTTGCGGCCATTGAATTTTGCAAGCCTTTCGAATTCATAGACATCGGCGGCTCCGAAAATGATGAGCAAATCAAAGCCCACGCAATCGCTTCGTTATGGTACGAACCCACGGTGCAAGGGGACAAGGTTCCAGAAATCAGTCACGTGAGCATCTGGACCAACGGGCAGAGAAAAGGTTTTGATTATTTACAAGTGAAATCGAGGAGGCAGGCCATGGAGTATTATCGTAGTAAAAACTAATTAAGGATCTTTGAAGACGATGTTACAATTTGATATTCTGGGCTTACCGGCAGACCTTTTATGAAGAATATATTCGTTAGTTTATTGGTACTCTCTTGCATCCAATCTGCTGGACAAGGTTTTTTTGAGATGGACACGCTTAAGACAATGCCCGGTAAATTGCAAGGACTGGTCACCGGTAAATTTAAAAAAGGATTCTCCGTTGACTTTAATGGAGATGGAAAAAAGGATTTTATTTTGGAGATGGCGCCCATTGACCCTACTGTACCCGCGAACGTTGAGTACTGGATTACTTCTGAATTGAAGACGCTCAAAAGGAAGGCCAAGGCCGGCGAAGGTTATGACTATTTTTGGTTCGTTAATTTGGATCAAGACCGTGAGCCCGAAATTTTCCGCGCTAGCGGTTATGAAGATGGAATAGATTATGCGTTCTTCGATCATAACTTATCGACCGGAAAAGAAACAGTTATCGCTTACATAAATCCGGTGATCCTGGAAGGGGGAAAAAACCACTGGGGATATCCTTGGGACATATCGGGTATGATATTGAAGCGTGAGGCAAACGCCGTTTATTTGCGCGCTTCGTTCGATCATGATATCGTTAGAGAGGAGGAAATGACGGCGCCCGATCCGAAAAAGAAATTTCCAGCAATTTTCTTTTACGGACATTCAACGCAACCCAACATTCCCGTGGGTGAGGTAAGAAATGTGAAGTGGATGACGCTTGAAAAACTGAGATAGGGACTTCGCTCTGACGCCACGCGCAATTTGAAGATTTAAACCAAACCAATGGATACCCTTTTTAAACCACTCTTGATTCTACACATTGCAGGCGGCGCACTTGGCCTGATCACCGGCACCATCAACATCATCCGGACGAAGGGCGATAAAAAGCACCGGTTGATTGGTAAGTTATTCACCTACGGCATGCTGACCGCCGGACTTTCATCTTTGGTCTTGTCAGCGATCCATCCCAATTTTTTCTTATTTATCGTAGGCGTGTTTACAACTTACCTCGTGGCGACGGGTAATCGTTACATATACTTGAAAATGTTAGGCAGCAGTCAACGACCGGCAATGATTGACTGGGTTATTACCGTGGGCATGCTACTGACCGGATTGGTCTTCATGGGTTTCGGCGTAAAGTATCTTATTGACGGCAATAATTTTGGTTTCGTGCTCCTGGTCTTCGGCGGCCTTGGATTGCGTTTTGTGAGAACCGACTTCAGCAACTACAAGGGAAACGTGAAAGCAAAAAATTATTGGTTGCTGGCCCATTTGCAACGGATGATCGGCGGATACACTGCCGCGGCCACCGCATTCCTGGTAGTCAATGAGAAATACTGGCCTGTGGCGATCCCTTCCATACTGGCGTGGCTTCTCCCGACCCTTGTACTGACGCCACTGATTATTTTGTGGTCAAGGAAGTATAAGGCAAAGGCAGCTGTTGACTCTGTGCGTGTTGAAGGTAATCGGTCGTGAAGCGCGGAAGGAGTAATAGGGAAATATAGGACATGCGTATATTTACAAGTTGGGCGCAATGAAATAACGGTGGACAGAGATGACTGACGAACAAATAAAAAAGTATCACGACCAGGTTGACGAAAACATAAGAAAGCACGGATTTCATTCGACTTTCGTTTTCGCGGACAGGTCACCATCATTTTGCTACTCGACAGGGATCTACGCGACTTTTGGTATCCCTGAGATATTCATTTCTTCTTTACCTCAAAATTTGTCACACGGACTTATTGAGAGTTACGTGGACAAGTATAAAAGCGTGGACTCAATTCCGTATGGCAAACGAATAGACGACCTGACTGAGAGATTTCCTGTTTATTTAATTGAGGTACAGACTGACAAGCTAACTGACTACGTGCTTTCAAGCGTTAGATTCTACAAAGACAAGGACTTTAAATATGTGCAGTTAGTTTATCCGGACACCAAAGGACATTTCCCAGGCGACAAGGGTTACGACTACGACCAAGTAATAGTGGGACAATTTAAGAGTTGAGAGATTTCACTGCGCCCAACAAAGTGTATGTGCCATTGCGGGGCGTGGTGTAAATTTGTACTTTAGGTTTCATAGCAACGTTCGGTCACGGTGGACAGTTCGGAGTAGTCGGGCAAATCATTCCTATCGTCATTTAATTTGCCCTCCTTTCCCCCGCAACGTCACATACACAAGCGTTATCGCCAATTAGATAATTACTCTGTAACACTACTTTCCGCAATGCAAAGACAATTGAATAAACGATCATTAACGGTTCATGTGCCAAGTATTTTTGGGATTCTAGTGATACTATTGCTCGGATGTTCAAATGCAAATGTTAAACAATTGAACGAAGCCGTGGATATTGAGATGGTCAATGATAAGTACATTGTAGTTTTTGATCGAAATACAGATGATGAATGGAAGTATTGGGATGTTGATTCAATTGCAATATCTGAAGGCCATGGAGTCCTTCTTTATGGGAAATCAGATTATGATAAGGAGAAGAAATGGTTCTACATTGGAGGAGGACGTCGAGAGTTAAAGAAAGGATTTGGTAATTGGTATGATAATGAGTTTCGAAAGTACAGATTGATTGAAATCGACAAAGATAGTGCCTTGTATAAAGCTTTACTTCCGACTAACGAATTGTGGAGTAAATTCTAACCCCGCCATCGTTGGTGTTGTGCGCCGGAAAGCGCGAAGTTCACCAACGATCACACCCACACCTCTTCATGCCCGTGTGCCGACATGGCGCAGGTGCCAACGAAGGTTGAACTCAAAACTATCGAAGGTGGAAATATTGGACATTCTTATATTTACCGGTTGGCGGTAATACCTTTGGACAGATGATTACATCCTTAATTATAGTTGGAGTTCTGATTGTTTCAGTAATTGGACTGGGTTTCTATTCAATTCAATCAAGGCGACCTAAATTTTTCTCGGGTGACCTCAAACCATTGGAAAAAAGACTGTTTGAAGAATTCAAAAATGGTCTATCCCCTGAAGCACAGAAACTTTTGACTGCGCAACTTTTAAGACCCAAAAGGGGGTGTAGACTTTATTTTGAAAAAAGTTACTCATTGGAGCTCTACGATGACAGCAAGGACTTTGCATTTCCCAGAAAGGATGGATCCAAGATTGGCACGGTGAGTTTCAAGTTTGAGGACGAAAAATACACAGCGACATTCCCGACTTATATGGGACGAGTATCGGGCATTGATGTTCGGCCAAGTCCCAGAAAGTTTCTTGGCATTGGCAGCATTGATATTGTTAAGGTCAAAATTACGAATGACCCGATGGAGAAGATTGATTTAACCGTGACTCCAGAATACTACACTGAAACAGAGGAACTTCCTAGTCTCCTGCATGAATTAAACCAGGAGTTTAAAATTAAAAATATTAGAAAGGCATTACCGGAAAAGCAGAGCGACTTATTCATAAAAACCTGTAACACGAAATTGCCAGATGACTTTTTAGAATTGTCTAAAGAGACTAGCGGTTTCGAGATTGACGATATTCAAGTTCATGGTCTGTCTGACATGGAGCCTGTCTCTATGGACAACGGATACTATCTTAAATTAATTGAAACGACTGACGGCTTGCTTACAATAAAGCAGACCAAGCGGACAACGAAGATGACGTATTTTTCAATTGAAGATGAAACTGTGAAGACAGACATGGGACAGAGTTTTATAGGTGCTTTGAGGAAAGTCTGCGCAAAAGGCACTACCGGCAACAGAAGGTATGTGTCATTGCGGGGCGCAGTGTAAATTTGTAGTTGAGTTTTCAAACAACGTCGGTCACGTGGGACAGTTTCGGAGTAGTCGGGCAAATCAGTCGTTCTTCCTTCATTTGCCCTCCAGCCCGCAACGTCACATGCCAAAAAGCTTTAGCGCACATTTGAAAAATGACATTGAACGAGCTATTTTTTGGAGACAATTCCGTTGTAGACATCGCGACAAGTGAAACGGTTGACGAAATTAAGCTGAAGCTGGCAACAAAGTACCAGGTTACGAGACGCAACCCTAAAGGCTTCTTTCCGGAAGAACATGATGACTTCAGTGCAGCGTATGTCTATTACATCAAAAAGGGCTGCATTAGAATATTTTTCGCTAAGGACTTGAATAGAAAAGTGAGACACAGTTTTCAAGTAGCATATCCATGGTTTACCGGTGAAATCATTGACACGGGGGACTCAAGAATAATAAAAGGAAAAATTGGACTGCCTGAGTGGACATTCTACTTCACACTTCTATGGTTGGCATTTTTTGGTTTCATTTGTTATATCGCCTGGACAAATGGAGAAACCGAGGGAATTGAAATCCCCCTTTGTTTCATTCTCTTTGGACTGATAACATTTCTAATTGGACTTGTCAGGACAAGAAACAAAGTTGACGAAATGAGAGACGAATTAGACCGGGTGTTTTCAAACGCGCGCTAACAAAACTATAGTCATTTGTCTTTATTGTTTATTTTTGGAATAAGGTGAGGCAAACGCATAATAGCCAGACGTTAGCGCACATTAATTCAGGACAGATACTACCACCATGAAAATAGGACTCAGTTTAATTGTATTCACGATTACAGTTTCGGCATTCGGACAGACACTTAATTTCAACATTGGTCGACCGTTTAGTGAATTTAGAAAGTTGGAGGCTGACCTACATTCCAAGTTTCAGGAGAATACTTCGACCCACATGTTAGCCGCTGACATGGCACAGCCCATAGAATATTTAAGGGTAGCCGACAATTTTGAACCCAAGCCGATTGTCCAGTATTTCTTTAAGAAGGCTGATTCGACCGTTCAAGAAATACTTTACGAATGGGACAAGCAAAATTTTAATGAGAAAAATTATCAGATGACCGATAAGGATGTCGAAAGCAAGGAGCGACTTGAGTTGTTTGTTAAAAAATATAACGAATTAAAGAATGACATAACCAAAAAATTTGGGAACAGTAAATCCGTGGGCTCGTTAGAACCAAAATCGGGGCTCAGCTACCTGGAAGTCAGAAGGGAGGACTCTTGGGACAATGGCTCAATTTCAGTTTTAATGTATATCACATTCTCAAATCAATACGAAGTAAGAGGAAGTATGACGCTTCCTCCTGCGCATAGGATAAGAGTTTACGTAAAGACAAAAAATGATATTCACGGCGATCTTTCCGACGGCTTGAAGACTGCTTTTAAAGTTGATGAAAAGCAACAAAGGATAGCAGAAAAATATATTGAACTTCTTTTAAATGGAAAACATGAAGATTCATGGAAATATATTTCACCAGAAATAAAGTCCAAGACGACCTATGAAAATTATTTAAAAGCAGTCGAGCCAATCGCAAAATTGAAAGCCGATTTCGGAAAGGAAATTGAATTGGCGTTAAGTGGCCCAAAATTTTTTAACGGAGAGACTTACTACAGTTATGCTTTTAAATTCAAAAGTGATAAAAGCTCACCACCTTCCGTTGTTTTGGATGTGACATTTAGACTTGGAGAAGAAACAATAATGGGATTTCAACCAAAAAAGTTGGGGAGAATCAATTAGCGTGCGCTGACAAAGGCCGCTCGCCATCGTTTGTGTTGTGCGCCGGAAAGCGCGAAGTTCACCAACGATCACACCCACACCTCTTCATGCCCGCCCGTTTGCCGACATGGTGCAGATGCCCAACAAAGGTTTAAATCAAAACTACAAAAGGAGGAATATAGGACATTCTTATATTTACACGTTGCCAATTGGGTTTGCCTCGTGGACTGAGACTACCAGGCCGATAAAATTTCGGACGACAAAACAAAAATGTGAGGTGACCGTTGACTACTTGAAAAAATTATCGTTTATGAAAATAACCCCGACGACATTGACTCTTGTTTTTGGACTTCTCACTTTTGCCAACGGACAGACCGTTACCGACAATCCTTCAACCACACCAGTATGGACAGAAGCCGACAGAAAATACCTGTTGGACAATTTAACGCGTTCCAAAGAGGAATTACTAGCTGAAACAAAGAACCTCACCAAAGCGCAATGGAATTTTAAAGAAAGTACAGATCGGTGGAGCATCAGCCAGATTGTTGAACATATTTGCCTCTGGGAAGTAGCGATGGAGGACCAGATTTCGACATCATTACGAATTGGCCCCATACCCGGCTTTACTGATTATCGCCCTGACAGCGTGTTTATTGATAAAGATATAAACAGATTAAATAAGACGTTAACCACTGAATATTCAAAACCTTTCACATTTGGCGTTCCACTTGGAAACAATGAAGGCCAGAATAATGTGATTTGGTACACAACGATGACCAACGAGTCAATAAGTTTCTTGAAAACTACAGACGCAAATCTGCGCGTACATTACATTTATTTTACCGCTAACATTCATCAACGATACATGGCGTTTTTTCAACATACGTTACGGCATGTGGCGCAGATAAGAGAAGTAAAAAAACATCCAAAGTACCCGAAATAGTTACAGCATTTGGACAAGGAGTTATCGAGACAACTGTTAAACAGCGGGCAGATAAAAGCCCAACTGGCCACAATATGAAAAGGACCATTTATATGCTGTCAATTTTCTTCATGACTATTTCTTGCAACAAGACTGACAGCGCAAAAATTGACCGGATATTAAACGCAGATGAATTTTATGTTCAGCAAAACACGTATGGAGGAATAGCGGGATATCGCGAACAACATTTTCACGTGAAGAAGGGTGAGTATGAAACGCTTATGATAATTGATGAAGGAACCGACTATCAAACTTTTGTTCGCATGGAGGGAAAAGGAGATTTATTAAAAGCATTCCTTAATGAAGCTATTGCAACGAACGACCCCAAGAAAACAATGTCCAATTCGTGTGTAACAGGAATTGATTCTGAATACATTATAAAGAATGGATTGACTACATTGACGTTGCGACCTAGCACTAAAAGTGATTCTATTTTTAATCTGATTGTATATAAAGAATGAGGTTTCAACGAATTCATTTTGGCAATGACCACATTAAGGCCAGAGGATAGAAAAGAGAAGTTGAAGCACAGACTCCCATGTTAACCCCACGTGGGTGTATATTGCGTTTTGAGGTTAGGAGCGCTTCTCAAATGTCTGTCGACCAACAATTGGGTGACTCACGTGGACAATGACCTCCAACGAGACAACCTTTGGTCGATTAAAATTAATCTAATATGAGAGGCTTGACTTAATCGCTACTCCGCATGAAAACAATAGTGTACATCGGAACAAGCCTTGATGGTTTTATTGCAAGAAAAGATGGCGATATAGATTGGCTGACCCAATTCGCCAACGAAGAAGCCGTTGATGCCTATAAAGAACTAGTCAGCAGAATTGATGCCATCGTAATTGGTCGGGGTACTTTTGAGAAAGTGCTTACTTTTCCCTCCTGGCCTTATGACAAAAAGGTGTTTGTCTTAAGTTCCAGTATTAAACAAGTTCCAGAAAAAGTAGTAGACAAAGTAACTGTTCTTTCAATGAAGCCGATAGCCTTGCTGCGTTATCTTTCTGAAAAAGGATTTTCAAGTCTATACGTTGATGGTGGAAAAGTGATCCAAGACTTCTTAAAGGAAAACCTTATTGATGAACTAATTATTTCAAAGGTGCCAGTACTGATAGGAACCGGTATTCCATTGTTTGGCGATCTTGACTTTGATATTCAGTTCAACCATGTAAAAACCACAGTAGCTTCCAATGGGCTTGTGAGGAGCTACTATCATAGAAAGTGAGCCGTATCCGCACACAGATTAAGAGTCATTCAGCGGCCAGCCTACAACAATGTGTCTATGCAATTTAAATTTGATTAATTATTTTTAAATGAAAATTTGAACTGCATACACAAAAACGTTGGGCTATTACCTAAATCCTATGACAAAGAAAAAAATCGCGTTAGCACTATTGTTTCTGTTCAGCCTTGGTTCGGTGCAAGGGCAAGAATTAGTAAAAAGGAAAAAGGAAAAAGATAGTATAACGGAAGAGTTCTATGCGCTTAAAGAAGACAAGGACATCAAACATGGTTCCGCGCTAACGACCTACAAAGACATTCTCGATAAAAAGTACATTGTCGAGTACGGACAATATGATCAAAGCAAGAAGTCCGGGGAATGGTTAACATTCTACTATGTTGACCCAAGCAATCCTTTAAAGTCAATCGGCAGCTACACGAATGATCTAAAGCAGGGGGAGTGGCGGTATTATTATCCTGGAAGCCCGTCAACCAACAGTATTCAGACATTATTCGGCGGGGAAAAAAGAACGAACATCATCCCGGGCACAAAGGATGCCAAAATGTTTCGAATAGAGTATGATACAATAGGTCAAAAAATGATCTGCACCGGTAAATATAACGATGACAAAAAGATTGGTATCTGGAACTACTACTCGCAATCTGGCTATTTGCTTCAGCGTTATGATCACGATGGCAATGCGTTTATGGAAAATTATTTGCGAGACTCCGACAACGATTTCTTGATCTACCTGGGTGGTGCAGAAAGGTTCTCCAACTATTTTAGGATGGGGCAACAGGAACTGAAATACAGGGAACCGATTGCGAAGACCTCGGAAGTGATCTTCGAAGTACAGAAAAATGGGAGTTATAAGGTTGTAAGTTCGTACGGTGACCCCGTTCACAGAAAGCAGACCGAGAAGGTCCTTGAAACCATACCAAACGACTGGATACCATTGAACGGCGATGCCCAAAAGAAATTGCAGTTGGTATCAAGGATTGAAGTGACAGAAAACACATTCAACAAGTATAAATTCTTGCTGGAATTTAAGGTGGTTGAATGACCGAATTTTGTCGGCATATTCACAAGCGTCATTCGACCAGGATTGATTTTCTCTGAACCGTGTGCGCACTGAAATATCCCAAGCATCCTCCCGAAATATTCGATACCGGATTCCCCGGACTCGCCGGTGCGTTTAACCCGGTTTTAATTGTTTCACTCAGACCAAAAAGGTATTGATACACTTGTCCATCAATACACATCATTTCCAGCGTAGCACTGTCACCCGGATTGTAGTAATTCTCGAAACCCACAGGCTGCTCTACGGTTGTGCCATTGGTTGAATGATCATTGCGAATGCGTATGAGCGGAATATGATCATGTCCTTCGTAGGCATTGAAGCGGTAGAAATTGGTTTCATCAACCGGATCATGATAGACCGGCTGAAGCGCAAAGCCAGTATTCGAAGTCGGGTCTTTGGCGACAAAGAGTGCATCCAGGTTGACATGACGCGGCATCGTACAAACCGAACGGTACGTCTTATCGCCAACAACTACCACGAGGGAATAGGTGCGCCCTTCCACGCCCGTGAGAATATTGGTTTGATAAAGCCCGTCCAGTATCAGGGTGAGTGTATCCACCGTGCCGGTATCGTCCGTGATGATGACGAGCGCGTCATTCACGGTAATGTATTCCGTAATGTCGTCGAACGACTGGCTCATGCTCACAATCACATAGTAAGGCCCCGCTTCGTTCGTGACGGTTCCTTCGATGACCAACCGTGGTGAATGGTCATTCAAATCAAATTCAACGACTTTCTCGCACGATGAAAATGTGATCAGCGTAACGGCAGCGATGAAAATGGTTTTGATGATGTGCATGCCTATTTGAATTTGCAGGTAAGGGAAAGCGCCGGTACCCAGCGGAACAGCGACATTTGGATCACTTCCGTTTTTCCAGGGATGACATCGTTGTCTTCATACTTAAAACTAAATGCATTCTGCTGACCATAGGCATTGTAAACCCCTAGTGACAACTCCGACTCCATGTGTTTCCATGATTTGAGCTTGTACGCCGCGCCCAAGTCGAGACGGTGATAGTCCGGTAAGCGATAACCATTGCGTTCAGTATAAAGCCAAACGACCTGTTCATCGACGTGGTATTTGCCACTGGGAAGTGTGGCTGCATTTCCGGTGCGGAACGTCCACGTGGCGCCAAGATTTAATCGCGGAGAAACATCATAGCTGGCGGCAACGGAGATATCATGGGTTCGGTCTTGTCGCGCAGGGTACCAATTATTGTTATTGATCCCTTCGATTTTCTTTTCCGTTCGCGAAAGGGTGTAGCTCAGCCAGCCGGTAAGTTTGCCCGTACGTTTCTTCAAGAGCATTTCCACACCGTAAGCCCTGCCCGTGCCTTCGCGTAATTCGGTTTCAATAGCATTGTTTGAAAACACATCAGCGCCATCTTTATAGTCGAGCTGGTTTTGCAAATACTTGTAGTAGCCGTCAACACTAAACTCAAAGGTGTTTTGATGAATGCTTTGAAAATATCCCAATGACACCTGATCGGCAATTTCTGGCCTGATGTTATTGTTGGAAGAAATCCACTTATCGGACGGATTGCCTACGATATTGTTGGAGATGAGATGGAGGTATTGCGCATTACGGGTGTATGAAACCTTGATGGATGTTGTGGCCGAAAAAATAAAACTAGCGGAGACACGAGGCTCAAGGTTGAAGTAGGTGTGAGCCATTTCCCGCGCGGCATAGGCAACGGTATCGGTAATTTCATGGTCTTCATTCATCGTGTAGAAGTCACCTTTGCCTAATGCGGAAAATGATGTGAAACGCAAACCTGCGTTGATGTTAAGCCAGGGTGAACATTCCCATTCGTCTGCCCCATAGAGGGCATTCTCCCAGGCGTAACGATCCTGCAAACCTAACCCCGTTGGCAAATGGGTATCTTTTTCGATTACTTCGCCAGGCGTGATTGCATGGTAGATGGAATTCAACCCGAGCCTCCAGGAGTGTTGGGCCGTCGGAAAAAATTGAAACTCTTGCTTGAGATTATAATCACGAATGCGGGAGTTGAGCAGGAAGGCGTTGCCTGAATTATCAAGATCACTTAAGTAGTCGTAGTCGCTGAGAATAAAAGAAGTAAGTGAAAACCATTTATTGTTGATGATATGATTCCATCGTAAGGTCGCCGTGGCGTTACCCCATTGTACCCCGAAACCTTCAAAGATTCTCAGCTTGTCTCGCCCGGTATAGCCGGATAAATAGACAATATCTTTTTCGCCTATTCGATAATTGACTTTCGCGTTGAGATCGTAGAAGTACAGTTTTGATTTTTTGGCGATGTTGTTGTGCATCACCGAAAGGATCATATCGGCGTACGTTCTTCGCGCAGAGACAAAGAACGAGCCGCGATCTTTGACAATAGGCCCTTCCGCACTCAGTCGGGAGGTGATCAAACCGATACTAGCATTGCCTTCAAACGCCTGGTTGTTACCTTCCTTCATGCGCACATCAACGACAGAGGAAAGGCGGCCTCCGTAATGGGCCGGCTGCGTACCCTTGTACACCATGACATCCCTTACCGCGTCTGAATTGAAAGTAGAAAAGAAACCCAACAGGTGAGCTGCGTTGTACACCGGTGCTTCATCCAGCAGGATTAAGTTTTGGTCGATGGCGCCACCCCTCACGCTGAAGCCGCTGCTGCCATCGCTATTTGCTTTTATGCCGGGAAGAAGCTGAATCGATTTGAATAGGTCACGTTCACCAAAGAGAACGGGCAGTTTGTTGATCTCCTGGATGTTCACGCGTTCGACACCGGTTTCACCGCTGAGGATATTTTCATTCACCTGCCTGGATAGAACAGTTACTGCTTGTAACTCCGAAGACGCCTCGTTTAGTTTCAGGTCAAGGGTTTGGTTTTGATGAAGATCGACGTCTAGGGTATCAGCGTTGTAGCCTATGTACTGAACATGCACGCGATAATTTCCTTCGGGAAGCTGAAGCGAATAGAAGCCGTATTCGTTGCTGGTTGTTCCAATCAAAGAAGGTTCAGTCACAAAGATGGAGGCTCCTATGAGTGTTTCCCCGTTGCTGCTGTCTTTTATTGTTCCGCTGAGCGTAAACTTCGGTGATTGCGCATACGTGCTGAACGCAAGAATACAACAGAGTAAGGCGAGTTTTATTTTCGATAACATTCTTGGAAGGGATAACGCAGTCATACAAAGTCAAACCGGTTTTTATAACGACCAATTAGCTTATGAGTCAGGCTTGGAAAAAACCGCGAGACCGTATCCAGCCAGAATGTTCCCGTGCCGATCACAATTCTATATTTACCGCGTTGTACTTGTCTTACAATTTTGTTGGCCGCTTCTGTCAGTGGCATTCCATGTTCTTCCAGAAATCGGATCTCTGCTTGCTGTTTGCTTTCACTGATGTGTTTGCCTCGCCTGACAAGGTCGGTATTCAGGGGCGGAGGAATAACGAGGCACACTTTTACGTTTGTGTTGGCAAGTTCCGTTGTCAATGCATTGGTAAATGCCGCGACGGCGCTTTTGGAAGATGCATAGGCGGTCTTGCCCGGAAAGCCCATGCCGGCGAAGTCGCTGATGATATTGACCAGGCGGCTGGATTTTTGATTCCGGAGGTTGGGCAGGAAATATTTTGTACAATGTACCGTTCCCCAAAAGTTTGTTTCAAAAACATTTCTGTAGTCAGACAAACACAGTGTTTCAAAAGGTTGGCTGATCGAAATCCCCGCGTTGTTCACGACGATGTCAATTCGCCCGTGGCCATTTAAAATGTCTAACCTTGCCGCGGTGATATCCTTTTCATTTGAAACATCGACCTGGTGGATCGTCACCCGTTGACCGGACTTTTTCAAATGGTGTTGCAGATTTTGCAATCCCGTCAAGTCAATGTCCATAAGCGACAGGTGGCACCCGGCGTGGTGAAAGGCAATGGCGAGGGCTTGTCCAAGTCCGTTGGCTGCGCCGGTAATAACGGCTACTTTATCTCTAAGGTCAAACATGTGAGGGCATAGGAGTTTGAGAGAGTGTTGGAACACTCATCATTAAAAAATGTGATTCATATTCAATGCAAACTTACGGTCAAACCCCCGACGAGGATGAGCATTGACATTAAGGGATAGCGGAAATGATTTCTGATTTCGAAATCAGCAATGAAAATTATGATGGGTGACCTTTTCTAAAGGCGGTAGGGGTAACGCCCTTTGTTTCCTTAAAGGCTTTGTTGAAAGGGCCGATGGACTTATACCCCAGCTGATAGGAAATTTCCTGAACGGTTTTTTGCTGTTGCGTGGGGTCGGTCAGGATCAGGCAGGCTTCGGCAATCCGGTATTGGTTTAGAAAGTCATTAAAATTCCTGAATCCCAGCTCGCCGTTGATTAATAATCGAAGACGGTATTCCTGCACGTCCATCAAATCGGCGAGTATGCGTATGGTCAGACCTTCCTTCCGGTAAACCTTGTGTTCGTTCAGCTGCGATAGGAGAGCGGCCTTTAAATTAGGATCAGAGGAAACCGGTTTGGGCTTTGCGTTCTCCTGAAAGAAGAGACCTGGCCGAATCCGAAAATTCTTCGCCAGCAAGAACGACGTCAATAGAATGATGCAGGCACTTTGCGAGATTCTAATAATCGTCACCTCATTTTCGGGGATCGGAAAGACTTTGACGCCGATCGCGAAGATGGTGACCACGGCTGTGACGACGACAAATATTTTGCGGAAGTGAAGCCGTGAATCGACCAGGTCATCGCGTCTGGTTTTGATGGCTGTGAAAAGCCCAGCCAACACAAATCCGGCGGAAACAATTCTCCCGATGTTCCCTGGATCATCAAAGATCGGCTCGGATAAGTAGATGTTCCTGACGTAAAAACTGGCGTGCGCTGCACAGATCAGGAGGATCCAGGCAACGATCATCATCGACGGTTTAAAATGGTCGTCGAAGATGGCTCTGGCGAGAAACCAAAATAGGACCGGGTTGGTGAACGCTGCGGTCATCGTCAACAACCAGATCAATTTGGATTGACGTATCTCCGGTATGCGGAGAACCAAAACACAGACCACGGTCAGACAAAAGCTGATGCCCAGCCAGACGTGTTTGCCCTCTTTTCGATTGAGCGCAAGCAGTAGCGAGGTTACCAGGAGCAGCACGATAGCTCCGGATTGAAGAAGGTTACTGATCTGATCTAACACGGAAGTTTCAGGATAACAACGACAACGTTGGTAAGTTAGGCAAAGACTTTTGTTGCCACCATCTTCATGTAGTTTTGTTGGGTGTAATCTTTTCCGATTTTGTTGGTGTTTCCGTTGGATGTGTTGCGCTGAAAAACCAGTTGACTGGTAAACTTTAAATTCCTGTTCGCTCACCTTTAGACTACCCTACAAACACCATACATTATGAAAACTCTTAATCTTCTCATTTTTCTTGCCGTTCCCCTTTTCGCCTTTGCGCAGAAAGACAAAGCTGATTGTGTCGACAAAACCTTTTCATTTTTTACCCGGATGGAAGGGTTTTACATTTCCAACTGTGAAGAATCAGAATTCAGTCAGTACGGTTTTTGGATCAAGTCAGGTTCCGAGCAGGTTTTTAAACAGGGCCATTATAGAAAAGTGTGGTTCGAAAAAGATCCCAACAGCACACGGAAAGTTTCAGGGTTGCAAATCCTGACCAACCATGCCAATGCGATCAAGAAGATCGGTGGACAAACGCTGCCGGGAACCGATAAAGTTTTCAAAGCTACCCATCAAGGAAAGGAAATCTGGTTTGAAGTGTCGCCAAACGCAGGCAACCCCGACCAAACCAATTGGTCGATTATCTCGATTGAAATCGAGCAAATGAATCAGGAAGTCTCGGCAGTGGACATTGACGCTGCGATCAAATCAGGAGGTAAAGTTGCGCTCTACGGAATTCTCTTTGATACTGGTAAGGCGACGATCACTGCAGAATCAGCAAAGGCCATCGCTGAGTTGGGCACATACTTAAAAAATAATCCCGCCATTTCGGTTTTCGTTGTTGGCCACACCGACAATGTAGGCGATTACCTGGCTAACATGAAGCTTTCCAAAAGTCGAGCCGAGGCGGTGAAGACAGAACTGACAACCAAACATGGAATCCAGGCTACCCGTCTCGTTGCGGAAGGGGTAGGGCAATTGAGCCCGGTCAGTTCAAACGATAATGAAGAGGGACGGAAGCTTAACCGAAGAGTTGAAATTGTGAAGAAGTAAAGCGTATACCCCGATCGATTACGAAGCGTCAAATTTTGGTTGACCACTTTCGCTCCTTATATTGGCAACGTCATACCAACGTTGGCCGATAGTAATGGACGCGATAACTGAATTCATTAAAAATTTTCATCCATCTCATTGGGGACTTGGATTGTGGGAATTCCTGGCGATTATCGGACTTGCATTTGTTGGACTAATTCTGATAACCTGGTTAGTTTCTTTCCTGCCGACAAGAACGGCCGAATTAATCAGGGCGATTGTAAGGTGGACCCTTGCTGTGGTTTCATTTGCCCTTACCCTACTGGTAGTTTTAAATGCCATACTGACTCGAGAGTATAGTGGTCTTTTTATTATCATCCTGCTGATGGTGTCTTCCAGAATTGACCACTGGTATAAGTTGTATGATAATTTTGTTGACCGGCAGGTAAACAAGGAGCGCTGAAAACCCAAGGCCAACAAATTATAAAAGCGTTGTACTGGAAATAATAAAAATGGATTCAAATAGCGAACAGCAAATTTCAACACGCGCACAAGAACGTGTATCACTTCCTCACGACGAAGTAATTCTTTCAACCATAAAAGGCATCGCAAGTATGATCGGAGGGTTATTCTTACTGGTCCTCTCGCTGGCCGGTTTGAGAGTCATGGATGAAGCACCGATGGCATTAATTATACTACTACACGTATTCACCATTGGGTTAGTCATCATCATCCCGAGCTGGATGTTAGTTCGGAGCTTGATTCTTATTTCGGAAAAGGTAAACCTGCGTGGTTCGAGAAGCAAGTTGGCTATTGTGCTCACAGTAATTCTGGGCGTGATGTTGCTGCTCCAGCTGGGAGGCATGGTGGTTTATTCTTACAGCACGAACCAGGTGCAGTTTTAGGCCAAATCATTTCGTGCACGGGTAGAACTATTTTGCGGTCCCGTTCATCAAAATACGGCAGGTCCTGGATTGACCTGTTCTGATTCGTTTTAGAATACTATTCCATGAAAAAAATATTCGGACTCCTCTCCATTGTAATCCTGTGCGCGAATTGCAGCACCAAAACAAACGAAGTTCCTTATGGCTCTAACAATGGCCAATATGTAACGATCAACAACACGAAAATATACTTCGAAGCGTATGGACAGGGGACACCCTTAATACTGCTTTCAGGAGGCGGACTTAATCGAAGCATAAAAGACTTTGGACAATGCATTCCCGAGCTGTCAATAAAATTTAGAGTAATACTACCCGATACGCCTGGGCAAGGCAGGTCCGAACAAACGGACAGCTTAAGCTATGCCTTGGAAGTGGACTTCTGGTCACAGCTCATTGATTCGCTAAAGGTTGATAGCGTTTATGTGATGGGATGGAGTGATGGCGGAATCGCATCGATCATGTTGGCGGGCAAGAGGCCAGACAAAGTAAAGAGAGTCATCGCTGTTGGTGCAAACAATGGCACCGTAGGTTTCTTCCTTCCTGAAGGATATATACTGGATTCAGTTAAGATGCCGTCGGTGGATAACTGGGCGAAATGGCATGAAAAGGATATCGAGTGGTACAACACGTTAACGCCTAAAAAGGATTGGAGAAAAATGGCTTACCTGATGAACAAGATGTGGTATGAGCAATCGTATTTCCCCGTGAGCGTTTATGATAGCATAAAAATTCCCGTGATGATTGTACTTGGGGACCGCGATGACATTACACTCGAACATGGTTTGCAAATGCACAGGCTCATTGAGAATAGTGGATATTGTGTGTTACCCAATACAACCCACGAAGTATTTTCTGAGCGGCCTGAGTTGATCACCCAATTGGCCATTGAGTTTTTCTCGAAATAGTGCTTATGTCCGCGCTGGAGTAGCAACACACGGATTTCATTTGTTGAATTTAGTATTGCGCCGAGGGTTTGTTTCTTAATTTCGTACCCACATCTGGCGTTCAATCGCTGTAGTCAAATGACGATCAGGAAATTCAGCTTAACTGTACATATGGTCTCAAGCCTTGATGGCATGATCGCAAGAAGAGACAACAGCGTCTCATGGTTTGAGGCCTCGAGCTCCTATCCGAATGGCGTTCCCGGCGAGGATCCTGAAGAATTTCTTAAGACAATCGACTGCTACGTCATGGGCTCCCGCACGTATGAGCTTGCCCTGGAACTTTCAAAATCTTATGGATGGGCTTACGGCGACAAGCCGACCATTGTTGTAACCAGTCGGACGTTGCCCGTTGAAAGATCGAACGTCGAATTTTTTTCTGGTGACCTCAACAAACTTGTGAACGAACGACTAAAACCAACGTATAAAAGTGTTTGGTTGGTTGGCGGTTCAAGGCTCACCAAAGCTTTCCTTCAATTGAAACTGGTGGATGAAATCAGAATATCAGTTTTACCGGTTATCTTGGGCGACGGAACGTTATTTTTTGACCACGTCGGACTCGAGCAGGCGTTGCACTTGAAAGACGCAAAGGCTTACAAGAATGGTATGGTCGAGCTTTGCTACGGAATTAACAGGGGATAGAAATTAGCTATGATATCGAAAAACGAAAATTACGATGGAATCATCGCCTATGAATCCAACGCGATTGACACCAGCAACCTTCAAAAAGACCTGGAGGACCTGTTTGCGATAATCATAGATCAATCTATTTTTCTCAGCGGTGAAGTTCTCCTCTTCATTGACGCTACCAATGGACACATTGCCCTTACACCCTACGATCACAGCAATTTAGAAACGGTTAACGGAGCCAGTGTCTGGCTTTTGCTGCATGACTTGTGGGAGGATGGCAATAACGCTTATGATTTTGATGACATGACTAGCGAGGCGATAGCACTGGCGGTAGGATCTGGAGTAGGCCAAAAGTTGAAAAAAGGGCGCACGCTCTTCTTGCAGACAGAAACGGATGATAAGCCGGTTGAAATATAATCTTGGAAGAGCTTAAAGCTTAAAGCAAAAAGCAGAAGGGTTGATACTGTATTTTCTTTCTGCTTTCAGCTTTGCGCTTTCTGCCTTTGTGCTTTCTGGTTTGCTTTCCGCTTTCCGCCATTCTTGTTAGATTTGTGAGAATGTTAGCTGTAACAATGGAACGAAATTACTTTTTTGACTGGCTCTTACTCTTACTCGGCCTGGCGGCAGTCATTACGATCTTCAAATACCCAAGAGAAATCCTTTTTAAATTGCCGCTTGGAATTTTTCATCGGGAGGCGGTAAAGCCGATCAAGACAATACTGCTCTTTCCTTTAATAGTGGCCGGCGTGGTTTCGCCCGGTACCGATGACGACAAGACTTATCCATCAAGAAGGAATCTGCGGGTTGACTTTAACAATGGTCGCAAATTCATCTTTGTAATTTCTTCAGAAAAAGACTTGCGACAATTAATCGAGGAGTTTATCGGAGTCTTCGAAGGCAAGTACTCCGTTGATGACTTTGAAATCAGCTCAAAGAATAGCCAGACTGTCATAGTTTTTCCCAATAAAGCGAGCTTCTATGACTTTCATTTAACGGTGCACCACGTTGGCCATGAACTTGGTGATCGAAATAGTTTTGGGATTTTCAAATCGGATCGGCTTCAGTATTTTGTTTTTAAAGATCCTTTGACATTGAACAACCTGGTTGGCGTTACTTCAGGCAAAAAACTGTTTTCAATTTACTTGTTGGATGACCTGGAGACCAAGCAGCACCTACGGCTGAATCAAAAACTGAAGATAGATGCGGCATGGATTGAGCAGTGGAGCGACCGACTAGAACAAATAGCCAAAGTATAGCGCGCGCTGTTAAAAGTATAACCTTATCTTCGTTATGCGGAAGCCATTGGCCGGGCTCCAGAACCAACGTTGGCAGTAATTTTGGAAATTATGTCATCGAATACTTTGTTCATGACGATATTAATGGCGGCAACTTCGGGCGAAAGAAGGCATTTCAAATAAATCCAAATAGTACCACGAACATTTCGATTACACTCTAACACATGCACCACAAATTAGCGCTTGCCTTTATTTTTATTTCTTTAAATGTGACCGCGCAGGTTGTCTGCAGGAGTACGTTCGTTGCCACAGGCAGCGAATTCAACGACAGGCTTTATGACGCGATGGTCAAAGAGGACAAAGACCTGGTGAAGTACTATTTAGATAAGGGAGCCGATCCCAATGCCATCTTTCAAATGGACGGAACACCTATTCTCAAGTTTGCCGTTGCAAACCCTGAGATATTGAAGATCATGCTTCAGTATAAGGTTGATATCGACAATGTTGGATGGGGCGATGAATCGGCGCTGAAGTATGCCATCATCTATTGTTATCACGAAGGGGCGAAAATCCTTCTGGAGCACGGTGCAAAGAAGAACTTTTTGAATGAAGGTAATAACCCGCCACTCTTCCAGGTGATCGGGAGAAGTTACAAGCCCGTGAACTGTCCCGTGTTGATGCCCGTTAAACTTGCTGTTGAGCTCGGCGCCGACGTCAATTATCAGATCTCTTCGGGTGACACGCCACTGATGGTTGCGGCGGAAGTTGGCAACATGGAGGTCGCAAAATATTTGATTTCAAAAGGCGCAAAGAAAGACACGAAAAATAGGAAAGGAGAAACTGCCGCTTCCATTGCCACTAAAATGAAATTTGATGATCTGGCAAATTTGTTAAAGTAGTTACAAGCAACGCTCATGGCCATCACCCTCGACTAGCGCAGTTTGGGTTTTGGTCCCGATAGCTATCGGGATTGAGGATTAGAATTTGTTGTCATTCGGAATTTGAGTTTTGATAATTTGGCCCTAGGTGCTAACTTAGGCTTACGCCCTAGCATTAAGCTTTCGGCTTCTTGAATCACCTAAAACCCTAACATTATGGAAATCCTTGTAACGCTACTGATCGGAGCCCTCGCTGGCTGGCTTGGAAGTACAATTTTCAAAGGCAGTGGCCTGGGCCTTATCGGTAACATCGTTGTTGGTATCCTCGGAAGTTTTGTTGGATACTGGCTGTTGGGAAAACTTGGTGTCAGTCTCGGTACCGGTTGGGTTGGAGCCATACTTACAGGTGCAATCGGCGCCATCATCATCCTCGCTATTCTGAATCTGATTTTCAAAAAGCGATAGCGTTATTCACATTTACTTCGCGCCAAAGATGGTCCACCCGATGTAGACCTGCAGGGTATTATTTTTTATTTCTGTGTCACTGTCCTCGCTGAGGTCGGTGAGCCCTACCACATACCTCACGCCGCCATTAAATCCCAAAGGGACGTGGAAGGCCACACCCAACGCTGCGGCAACGTCACTGTCTTTCAAATGGTCCTTGTAGTCGGTTCCATCCAACTTTGCCTTGCTAAGGAAATTGTATTGTGGTCCGACTTGAAGGCTCATCAGCGGTATTACTTTAAAGCGCAGCATAATGGGAATCGAGATGTAGTCGCAAACGAACTCGCTACCATCCAAATCCGAATCATAGCGCGACCATAACAGCTCGGGCGTAATACCTAGTTTCTCAGAGAAGTTGATATTCACGTATCCACCAAAGTGAAAGGATGTCCTGGAGTCTCCCGTGTTTCCATCGGACCTCACACTCGCAACGTTAACACCACCCTTGATCCCGATCCCGACGCCCTGCGCCCAAAGAATTGAAGGCGCGGACAATAAAACTATGGTCAATATTTTTTTCATACCGCAGGTCTTTAACTCATGGAAATTAATGAAACGGCCGTTGAAAAGAAATGGCTACTCGCCCTGCTACGGCGTGAGGCTATGAGCTACATGGGATTAAGCCAAGGTTGTAACCTTTGATCCGGTATTAGGTTCCTGTTTCAGGAACCTAATCGTTAAGGGATACTTATAAGGCCGGTTGTTTGTTACCTTAACCGTATTCAGAATAACCATCACCTGGCTGAAGATGAACAATATCAGCACGATCGGAAATGCTGAAATCATCAAGAAGGGAAGGAGGTACAAGCTAATACTCAGCTGGAAGTTTATGACGTCGACAGCATGCTTTCGGATCTCGTTTACAGAATCTCGTTTTGCAATCCAGATGATCATCGGCGGTACAATCAAAAGCAGTAACCCGCTCAGGTGAAGCAAGGGCAGCCAGATGGCAGCGTCCCTGGCATCCTTACTTGCCGCTTCTGCTTCCGCATTCGCCAGAATTTCAAAGTCAACTTCAAGAGCGGCGGCTATCGCCTGCAGCGTATAGGCGCGGGGATCAACTTCGCCATTTTCAATACGCTGAATGGTGCGAACGCTGATATCGGTTTTGACCGATAACTCTTCCTGGGTGATACCCTTCTTTAACCTGAGGTCTTTAATTAATTGTCCGGTTTTCATAAGATTTTTTTTCTCCAATGAACGAAGCAGCTTGATCACTGTTCACCACATCTACACGTCATTTACATGACAAATGGCCGAACCGTGATCAAAAACGTGGTTTCTGCCAAACAATTTAACCGGCGGCGGTGGGAATTCAAAAAACTTTTAAAGCAACGCCTTCGCAGATCCAAACCAATTGTCCTTTCTTGGTGTCTATAATGACACCACCGTTGGCATAACTCCATGAAGACAATTTTCTACTGCGCAACCCTAACCCTGACGCTGAGCTCCTGTGCGAAAACGCTTAATAGCCCGCGGACGCAAATAAAACTATATGCCGCGCAACCGGTAACGGTCACCGTCAACGACAGAACATACCACGTCGAGCGCAAAACCAAAATCGAAGTGGAAAGGCAAAATAAGACCCTGGAGATTAAGGTGTCCTCCGACTCGGTGCAGAAAGGATTCAAGCTTGAACCCAGGAATTCTTTCAACTATTTGGCGAATGTACTCACCTATGGAATCGGTTTCCTTTTCGACAAAGGTCCCAAGCGCTATACCTACCAAAGGAGTGTTTTTTTAGATCCGGATGCTGACGCTGAAGTACCGTCAAAATTTCCTCCCGGATACAAGAAACAAACCAAGCTGTTGATCACCCTGCCATGGGCGAACAGTTTTTACATGCAGCCCAGCGGAGAAGGTGTTAAAAGCAACACCGGTTTTTGGGGAATCTCCCTCGGCGTTGACCGTTATTATAAGCCCAATAAATTTGTGAACGCCACCGTTACGGGTGCCATGGATCTTTTTGTTCCAGTCCCGGCGCCTGTCGATATATACGAAGATTATGAAGTCATGAGCACCGTGTATGGCAGCGTCACCGACAATTTCGTATTTGAACGTTGGAGCGTGGGCTACGGATTAAATTATTCAAAGAATGTCTGGCGCTACATTACCTATGAGCAGGCCACTGACCCACCCCGGGAAGACATTGTAAAGCGAAGCCAGTCGTTGGGGGTTGTATTGAATACATATTATAGAATGACCGACAGCTTTTATGTAGGTGTCGTGTATCGGCCCACATTCTTTACTGTAAAACCTACAGCGGAATTTTCCTACGAACATCTGATCAGTCTTGATCTCGCGTGGCGGATCAGGTTAGACCGACAGCAATAGTTGACATCCCGATATCTATCGGGAGACAATTTGCAGTTGACAACGCACCGCGTACGTTACTAGTCACTGTTGTCAATTGCCCATTGTCAACTGTGAGCAGCGAGCCTTGAACTGTGACCGTGAACTGTGAACTGTGAACCGTGAACCGGACGAAAAGTCAAACTTTCTCCCGCCCCAACGCATCCCACTAATCGACAGTAATTGATTAAATTGAATTAGGAACTAAACAATGTTGCAACATGAAAAGACCCTACCTCACCTCCGCATTGATTGCTCTTAGTTTGTTCACAACCGTCACCCTGTTCGGGCAAGATCCTTCGCCCGTTAAAAAGGGGAAGGTGATCACGCACTACGAGCTCGTGTTTGGCGCCGGCGCGCTTATGAACAATGGATACTACAGCCAATACATGACGCCCAAATATGGATATTCTTATGGATTTGGCGTCGGCCATTCCTTTTCCAAATCATTTGAACTTAACGCCCGCGGCCTTTGGGAACTCAAGGGTAGTAAAGTGAAGGTGAACAGCAATGGGTACTCTTCGGACACAGGCCCGATCGACGAAACGTATTATCTCGACACGGATTTCAAATACTTCACCGCGTCCTTGCTGCCAACATTCAAACTCCTTCGGAACAAAAACCTGAGCATCGGCGCCGGTGGTTATTACAGCTGGTTACGAAAAGCTTCCGTCAACTCAACTCACGTCGATAACATTGCTGGTACATCGTCGAGTTATACGATCACCGACATGGGGAATTTCCAAAAGCAGTACGACGCAGGATTTATCCTTTTTGCCGGTTATTCAATTCCCATCTCTGAAAAAAGCGCTTGCCAGCTTCAGTTGACTTACAACAGCGGGCTGGTTGACATCACCGATGTTTGGAATGGAAGCCAACGGAACAAGTCGCTGATGTTGATGGTGTCTTTCAATCTTGAAAGCTCGTTTCTCAAGCGGCGATAAAATCCGCGGACGGTGTAACGGCACTGGGCAGATAATGCCAAATTGATTGGTGAATATTGATTGGTGATTAGAGATTAGTGATTTTGGTTTAGTAGAAAAGCATGGCACCGGGCCAGATCGCAACTCCGACCTCAAATCAATAATCAATAATCACTCGTCACCAATCGCTAATCAATTTGAAGAATTAGTGATTCCTTTCCCACGCGACAAATCAACTCAAATATTTCCTAAAAATCCCCATCACCTCCGACGGCATGACCTCCATCGTTCCTTTGGCGTTGATGTGGTCGATGATTTCGCCAACGGCATTCGGGTGAAGCCCCATCTTGATGCCAAGGTTAAAGCAGAATCGCCGTTCGGTTTCACTAACGGTATTATCGATCATAATGATGATGGCCAGCCGATGGAAGAGTGCGTAAACCTTATACTCGCGGTCTGGTAGTTCCAATACGGGTTCGACGGGTTTGAAATTCAAAAGTTCATCAACATGTATGTCCAGCCGCTCGGCTACCTTCATGATGTACGCGACTTCAACCTTGCTGAGTTCGTTGTCAGCGCAGGCCAGGTGGTACAAGGCTTTCAGGTGAGAAATTTTTTGATCGTAGCTATCCAATGTATTGAGTGTTTGATGTCAAGATAACGAGTTTCGCCTGACATTAATGGCTTTCCAAATCAAAAGATAACCAGCCCGGGAAACTAAAAGCGAACAGTCTGGTGCACGAATGCGTGCATCGCATTCCAGCGTGAAGGATAAAAAAGCATCGCATCACGGATTTTTTCCGCTGGTACTGAATTTGTCGGCTGCCACCAATCGACTTGTAACCCGGATACCGGGTTTGGAGTCTAAACCCTAAAATCCAACGCCATGTTCAGGAATTATATCAAGGTTGCCCTGCGTAGTATCCGGCGTCATCGCTTTTTTTCTGCTATCAATATTTTTGGCCTCGCCGTAGCGATGTCGATCGGCATGGTTATCATCATGCTGGTGGCCGATCAGATGCAATCCGATCGTCACAACTCGAAGCGTGATCGGGTCTACCGGGTGATCACCAGCCATGTCGACGACAAGGGTGTCGAATTGGGAGATTTGTACAATTCTACCTCATCCTTGACGCTGCGACAGGAGTTGTTGCAAAAATATTCAGGTGTGGAAAAAGTGGTACGCATCCGGAGAGGATTCGGTAACAACTGGCTTGAGTTGGAAAACCAGAATGTCAACATTCCGTTGGCCGGTTTCTTTGCCGACCAGGAAGTGTTCGAATTGTTTGAATATCCCTTGCAATATGGCGATGAGAACACAGCCCTGAAGGAACCCTACTCGGTGGTGCTCACCCGAAAGGCTGCGAACAAATTATTCAAAGAGGAAAATCCACTCGGCCTTACCATTAAGGTTGGTGAAGGAATTTACACCGTGACGGGCGTTCTGAAAGAAACCTCGAACAAGACGCACATCGTCTTCGACGGGCTGGCCAGTATGTCGACGCTCGAGACCAAAGGAATTTCAGACGACCTGCGCTGGGGCATGGACGATTGGGCCAACTTCTGGAACGGGTGGAACTACATCGAACTCAAACCTGGCGTAACAGCGGCAGACATCCAGCAACACCTTGACAAAATTTACCAGGAACACATCGCTGTGATCGACAATCCGGACGTGTACAAAATGAAGTACGGTTTGCAGGCGCTGACCGACATCAAACCTGGTCCGTTGATGAACAACGAGATCGGTCCAATCCTGCCCTGGATTTTTGTGTACGTGCTCAGCGGACTGGCGGCCGTGATCCTCCTTACTTCTTGCTTCAATTTTACAAACCTGTCCATCGCACGCTCGCTCACCCGCGCCCGTGAAATCGGTGTTCGTAAAGTGACTGGCGCTGGACGCGGACAAATCTTTGTTCAGTTCTTGTCAGAATCCGTGATCGTTGCCATCCTGGCGCTAGTCCTTGCCTGTGGTATCATCACCGTGCTCAAGCCGCTGATTCTGCAACTCAACTTTGCGCGGATTTTCCGTTGGGATCTCGAAGCCAATGTCCTGGTGTTCGCCGTCTTTGTCGTCTTCGCGGTCGTGGTCGGAACGCTTGCAGGATTTTTCCCAGCCATCGTACTCTCTGGGTTTCAACCCGTATCGGTTCTTAAAGGAATCAAGAATGTAAAGCTCTTTTCGCGCATGGGCCTGCGCAAAGTGTTATTGGTTTCGCAATTCACGTTGTCTCTTTTCTTTATCCTTTCCGTGATCGTGATGCACAAGCAGTTGGAGTTGTTCATCAGTAAGGATTATGGCTTCAACATGAAGAACAACATTGCAGTGAAGCTCAATAACACGCCGGCGGGACCTTTGAAGAATGAGCTCTTAAAGTTCAGCAACATTCAATCGGTATCCGCATCATCACACCTGCCGTCCGCTGGAGTATCCAACAGCAATGGCTTCAAGAGAGAAGCCAGTGAAAAGGAGTGGACCAGCCTGAATTACTTTACGGTGGATGAAGATTACCTAAAGAACATGGAGCTGACGCTTGTCGCTGGAAAGTTCTTTTCCGCGGAAGGAGCTTCATCGAACAAAAATTTCATCGTGGTGAATGAGGAAGCGGTCAGGAAACTGCTCTACAAGACACCGCAAGACGCGCTGGGCCAGGAGTTGATCTGCCAGTATGATTCTGCCCGCAAAACGATCATTGGCGTCGTGAAAGATTATAACCATACCGATCTGCTACGCGCAATTTCGCCGATGGCATTGATGTACAACGCCGACGGCTTTAACATTGTGCAGGTGCAGTACAGCGGGACGTACGAGGAGGCAGCGCGCGCGATTGACAAAGCCTGGGCTGTTGCAAACCCAGGCTTGAAAACAGAATACAAAGTAGTGGAGGCTGAGGTGATGCAGTTTTATGACATCATCTTTGGAGACATCGTTAAGATTCTCGGCGTCATTGCGTCGCTTGCTATTATGATTTCCTGCCTCGGTTTGCTAGGCATGGCGACCTACACTACGGAAACACGCATCAAAGAGATTTCCATTCGCAAGGTATTGGGTTCCGATAGCTGGTCGTTGATCATGCTGCTGTCCAGGGGATTTTTAGTGATCCTCGGTATGGCGGTGCTGATCGGCGTTCCCGCAGCCTACTTTGTGAACGGTCTATGGCTGGAGTTGATTGCCTATCACACAACGGTCGACCTGGCCGTGATTGCCGTGGGTGTTTCGTTCTTGTTGCTCTTCGGTATTCTTACGATTGGATCACAAACGATTCGAGCCACCTTCGTAAATCCGGTGGACAATTTGAAAAGTGAATGATGGAACTTACTCGGTGCAGGTGTAGATCGCGCCTTCGGGTTTAAGGTCATCGCCAGCCGCGGCCAGACTCTCAAAGGTTTTGATTTCTTCGCCCCGGCAACTGAGGAGCACGATGGACTGAGCGCCGTTGCAAAGCGGGTCGTTCATTAAAGCGTAGAAGACCGTTTGATTCTGGTATTTACCTTTCATGATGGACATCTGGCATTCGCAGTTTGTAAATGAATTCTTCATGTCGATCAACCACTGGAAGTGACTGACGGGGTCGTTTGTGTCACAGGCGCTGGGCGGCGCTTCACATCCGCATTCAACATGTTCACAGCTAAAAGCGCACAACGTGATTACCACAACGGATAGTAGAGCGGTCTTTTTAAGGTTCATATTTTCAGGTTTTGAACATTTGACAACCATTCCCTTTAAAAGGTTGGAATTAAAGGTATAAAATGTTTGCGGTCTGTTCCGTTCAGAAGGTAAGTATCCCTAAATTCCCAGGTGATTTACATTACGCAACTTATCTACATCGTACCCGGACAAGAAGAAATTTTTGATCAGTTCGAGGCGGTCGCTATTCCCATTATCTCAAAGTATAACGGGCGAATGTTGTTACGGGTGCGGCCCGGCGACCTCGCGTTCATTGGTCCGCAGGTTGATCGACCCTACGAAATACATCTCGTTGAATTCGATTCACAGGATGATTTCGAAAACTTTAAGCGCGACGAAGAGCGAAAGAAATTCCTGCACCTCAAGGAGCAGTCGATCAAGGCATCCGTACTAATCCAGGGAACTAAGCTGTGATGGAACTGAAGTTGGATAATCCCGTTTGGTATGCGTTGGGTGAAAGCCATCAGAAATTCGCCATAGACTACCACGGCACAAAGTTTTATCATCCCGACTATTGCCCGTTTGGTGGTTTTCTTCAAGCTGAAACCACCGCGGCATGTATTGACAAGTATTCAGAATTGACACCAGGTTTCTATGTCGTGGGTGACGAGCCGGCGCACAGTGCAAAGGTGAACCTTGTTAAAAACCTGGTATGTCTTCAGATGGTCCTGGCCAGGCCAGTTGACCTGGAGATCTCAAGCGAAATTGTTGAGTTGAACGAACCCAAAGAAAAGGAGGCGCTTTTCGAATTGGTCAACCTGGTTCAACCGGGATATTTCCGATCAAAGACTTCTGATTTGGGAACCTACTATGGTGTCTTCCGTGACGGCGGGTTAATGGCTGTTACGGGCGAACGCATGAAAATGAATCAGTACACGGAGGTGAGCGCGGTGGTGACCCATCCCGCGCACACGGGGAAGGGGTATGCCAAACAATTGGTAGCGTATACTTCGAGTATGATATTTAAGGAAGGAAAAATTCCTTTTCTGCACGTGGCGGAAACAAACACGGGAGCGATCGCGCTGTATGAAAAATTGGGTTTTGTTACGCGGCGAAAGATTAGTTTTTGGAATTTTGTTAAAAAATAATCTTAGCCATGATATACAAAGTTGGACTCTTTTCTGTGTGCATGCTGCTTTCAGGTTGTACATCCATTCTTACAGAACAGGAGAAGTCCGTAACGGGTAGTTGGCGGCATGAAATTGGTACCACGATGAACCCCGACAGTACCTTTGGTTATCTCGAGTTGAGCGACAACAGGATGGGAAGGACTGGTGTTGTTGTTAATATGCATGGTGAGCTCAGGCATTATCCTCAATTATCCTTTACCGTGACGAATTGGAAAATCAGCCACGATACTTTGATTGTTGATTACATGATGAAAGGTGGACTGTTCTCCAGCCCGGGTCAAAAGGATACCGTGCTCAATGACTTTGCTGTGACAGACCGTTGGATCATTAAAAGTATTAGTGAATCGGAATTTATTGGGGAAGTGTACGATCCATCCATTCCGTTTGAGACGACCACAACATTTGTGAGAACGGATAAGATTGAATATAAGGAGTGAGTTTTGGAATTTTGTGAAAAAGTTGTGAACGTTGCAGAACCCGAAAGCGAAAAAAGACCCCCATTGGCTGAAATTTAATTCAAAAAAGCAATTAGCGGAATTGGCTGCCGGTAAGCGAGATCAAAGGTGGCAGCTGAAGAAACAACGTTCGACCCTCCAAAGAATTTATTAAAGAGTATAGAAATGAAGCAATTGGTATTCAGCTTTTTGTTGGCTTGCGGAGTTATGGTCACGACGTTTGGACAAGGGGCTTATAATTTTCACAAAGGCACCATCACGAAAAAGGATGGCAGTGTTATCCAGTGCTATGTTCAAACTGCCGGGACTTATTATGCATGGGTACCCTACAAAATGACCGAGCAGGGGGAGGAGTTGTCCTTCAAGAGCAAGGAAGTCAAATCCATCAAGACCAAAAATGAATACTTTGAAAGCATCGATTTGGATGGTAAGGAAAGGTTGATGGCGTTGGTGGCAGATGGAAAAGCGAAGTTATTTGTCTATTTGATCCAGAACAGTAACTATGCCCCGCCGACAATTTTGCGTGTCCTTAAGGTTGGCGACGAGGCTGTCGAACTGACCAAAAAGAATTTCAAAACCATATTGACTAGCAAGCTTGGCGATCAGCCCACGATTGTCGAAAAGATAAATCGCGCGGACGTCGAGTTGGTTGATGTATTTGAAATCATCGATGAGTATAATGCCAGGGTTGCACTTATCCAGGCGGGCGGCAGCGTTGATCTGCCGAAACCGGTTAACCCCACGGATAAAGAGACTAAACTTGTTATCGCGGGTAGTACTGATTCTTCGCCAATGAAAAAAGTTAAGATTGGTAAGAATATCCCTATCATCAGCGGCCCTGAACCCTTTAAAGAGGAATACTATGTTCTCAAAAGTGATGAAAGCATTCGGCATGGTACTTACGTAAAATATCGGCCGGCGAAGGGCGGCGTCTTGGTATTAGAGAGCGGGATGTATCAAAATGGTGAAAAGAACGGTCTTTGGGAGTCTTTCTATGAGTCATCTACAGCTTCCAGTAGCATCAAGGAAAAAGGCGTTTATGTGAACGGCAAGAAAAATGGAGTTTGGACATCCTTCTACAGGGATAGCATTCCTGAGATCATTGTTCAAGAAAAATACAGCGCGAATAGACAAGTAGATTCGATAAGCCTATCGATCAATCAACAGTCGGCGATTGTTAAGATGGTCGGCATGTACTTGAATGATAAGAGGGTAGGAGAGTGGAGATCTTTTACCCGTTCGGGAGAGGTCATTCAACATTACAATTTTTCCAAAAAGGTACTAATTCAGGATAATTCTTTATCGGATTCGGTCATCAATCATACGAACCGGAAAGCGTTGTTCATCGGTGGCGCGCCGCTTCTGTTGGATTTTTTGCAACTGGAATTTCGTTTGAGCGGAGAAATCATGACGGCAATAGAAGAGGATTCTTCATCCTTTGATGTTTCATTTACTATCGATAAGGATGGACTTATGAAGGATGAAAAAGTTGAGCTAAGTACCGGACCGAAGGAATTTGAAGACGAAGCTGTAGCTGTCGTAAAGCGCACCGCCACGCGTTGGATTCCTGCCGTTCGCGAAGGCCAGCCCATTGAGTCGAATTTCAAAATTCACTTCTTAATTGTTAAGAAGAAGACGTCAGAAAACTTTACGAGATTCCAGGTCAGATTCACGCCGCTCGTTGATTGAGTGCTATCACTTTCTGAAAGTCAATCCAATGGAGCCCGCGTGAAAAGGGCTCCATTCATAATGTAGCCAGATATTGCTGCCGACCTTCAGAATCACAAAATCATTTCATAACTTTTTGCGATGAATGCCTTCGTCGCATGGCTGCGCCAGCCGTTTCACCTACTTGATTCCATACAGTCGCGGTGGAAGCTCATTGTTTTTTGCGGCGTGTTTGGCTGGCTCTTCCTGAGCGTCTTCAAGCCGTTCAATTTGAACCAATGGTTCAGTTCCGTGAACGCGCCGTTGTTCATTGTGCTTGCATCCTTCTCCCTGGCCGGCATGGCTGGGTTAGCATTTTCACAGTTTATTCTCCGCAGGTGGTTCAATTTCCAACTGAATACCCGAATTGAATTTCTCACCTGGCTCCTGGTGGACTTCTTTTTTATTTCGCTCGCCATTCACACGGTGGATATCCTCGTATTGAGCCTTTCTTTCTTCAATCTCCACGAATACCTCGAGAACCTCATGCACACTTTCCTCGTGCTGATGATTCCATACTTCATCGGAATCCTTCTCCTGTATCTGCAGCAGCAACTTCAAGTGGTAGAGGAACTTACCTTGAGGGTGAATCAACCTGTTAATGCTACAGAGAGCGTTACCATCAGCGATGAGAACGGCAAGGTGGCCGTCAACATGCCCATGCGCAACATCCTGTACTTCAAGTCGGAAGACAACTACATCCTGCTCTTTTATAAGAATGAACAGGAGCTGAGAAAGGAACTGATTCGTACGAACCTGAAAAAGCTGGAAACGGAGCTGAATTTCCCGAATTTGGTGAGAATCCACCGGTCGTTTATGATCAACCGACAAAACCTCCTTTCGGCCGTGAAGACCTCCCGGGGCTACCAGGTCCGGATGGACGCAGACCCCAAACATCACCTTCCGGTTTCGGCTACTTACCAGGAATCATTCGAGGAAAAAGTTGTGCAATTATAGGTTTAACCACCTATCCAAGCTCACCCCGCCTAATCGGATTTTACCCCAAACCATGTTCCTTAGCCCCCCTTTCTCCCATAAAGAGTCTTTCTTTAATCTTTTAACGGAAACGTTTTCGAAGACCTATGATGGGATTGTGCAGATGGCTTTTTTTGGCGTTGACCTTATGTTTTGCCTGCTCTCCAAAGAAGGAGGGTGAAAAGGCAGAAAAAGCACCGGCTGTTACTAGCCCGGTAGGTCTGGCCGAAGAAGGCAAATCTATTTTTTCCACCTGCAAAACTTGCCATGGAGAGCAGGGAGAGGGTAATCCAAAACTCCATGCTCCCGCGTTAGCCAACAGCGATGGCTGGTACCTCTATCGCCAGTTGATGAATTTCAGGAAAGGACTTCGCGGATACATGGCCGCCGATACCCTTGGTATGCAGATGGCCGCCATGGCCAACACCTTGAAGGATTCAGTTGCCGTGAGCAACGTCGTAGCGTATATCGAAACCCTTCCTGGCGTTTCAACCCCAACAACCATCACCGGAGATATCAAGAAAGGTGAACGCACCTATCAGAGCATTTGTGGATCGTGCCACGGACCGGAAGGCAAGGGCAACGAAGCCATGCACGCGCCCCGACTGAACGGCCTCGACGATTGGTACGTGAAAACGCAAATTCACAAGTTCAAGGATTTACTGCGCGGCATGCATCCGCATGACACCTATGGCGCGCAGATGGTGCCGATGGTGATCTTGCTAAAAGATGATCAGGCCGTCAACGACGTCATCGCTTACATCCATTCAGTTCAACCCGCCGAGCAATGAAAAGGATCGTGGTGTTGCTTTCAATGGTCTGCGCGGGCGTACTGGGAATAGTCGCTTTCAAACCGACCTCTAAAGCCGAGCAGATTTCTCTTTGCAACACCTGTCCTCCGGGGTTTGAGCTCATGGACGACAACACCTGCAAGCTTCGCACGCTTTATCAACTATATGAATCCGATTCGGGCAACTACGCCGGAGTAGGTGGATTGAAAACAGCATTGCCCACCGTTCGCGATGGCTTCACGCCACAGCAAATCGATTTGGGTCGTTACTTATTTTTTGATCCCGCCTTGTCCGGCGATGGAAAGTTGTCGTGCGCATCCTGTCATCAACCCGATAAAGGTTTCAGCGATGGGCTGAAAACCAGTCTCGGTCACAACGATCAACCCCTGAAGCGTGCTGCGCCCAGTTTGTGGAATGTAGCCTTCTTCAAAAAATTCTTTTGGGATGCCCGCGCCACTTCACTCGAAGAGCAGATGACCGGCCCGCTCTATTCGCCGGAGGAAATGGCCACCACCCGCGAACAGCTACTCAAAACATTGAACGGTATTGATGTCTATCGTGCGCTGTTCAAAGAAGCGTTTCCCGACAAGAAATCAGAAGACATTGAGTTGAACGAAGTTTACCTGGCCATCACCGCTTTTGAATCATCGCTGATCTCATTGAACAGTCGCTACGATCAGTATGCCCACGGGTACGCTGAGGCGCTCAACCAACAAGAGATCGAAGGGCTGAACATTTTCCGTTCGTTTGTTGCGCGCTGCGCCGAATGTCACACACCGCCGCTTTTTACCAATCAGCAGGTTGCTGTGATTGGTCTGGCCGAGCCGAACAACTTGCCACTCGATCCAGGCGCGCAAAATACTTTCAACGATGCGTCGCTTCGTGGAGCCTTTAAAGTACCCAGCTTGCGCAACATCGATCAAACCGCGCCCTACACGCACTCTGGGAAGTTCGCTACGCTGAGAGAGATGATGGAGTTTTATACAGCGGGCCGCGGTCATGAAGTGCCGGCGAATGAAAAGCTTCACATCCACTGGCACATTTGGGAACCTGATCTCACCAGCACCGAACTCGATCGCCTGGTTGATTTTTTAAAAACACTAACAGACGAAAGCTTCAAGCCTCGTGTTCCCGAAGTTGTTCCCTCTGGGAAACGTCCTTCGCTCGCAGCGCACACCGACATTTCACTGGTCCAATAATCTTAACTATCCGATATGAGTCTATTCAAAAAAATTTTCCTGGGATTCACAATTTTCCTCGCCGGCGTGTACGGCGGCAAATTGTTCTTTGGTCACAATACATTGTCCGCGCCCGCGCCGACTTATTTTCAGTCGGAAGTATCGGGTGATTCCACGGGAATGGGCGCAGGTACCGTTACCGGTAAGACAATCAACGTAAAACCCGGCGAGTCTATTCAGGAAGCCGTGGGTGACGCAAATCCTGGTGACCTTATTCGTGTTTATCCTGGTGTTTATAACGAAACCGTCTACATCGACAAAGACAATATTTCGCTGCAAGGTGTGATTGAGAACGGCGAGTGGCCTGTGCTCGATGGACAAAAGAAAATGAATGATGCCATTCTTTATTCCGGTAACGGCGTGCTGGTGGAAAACATGAAGATCACGAACTATAAGGGCAATGGTATCATGGGACAAGCGGGTAACAACTATGTCATTCGCAACAACTGGATAGTGGATACGGGCGTGTATGGAATTTTTCCACAGTTCGGTAAGAATGGTGTCGTCGAAAGAAACATCCTGACCGGGATTGAAGACGCGGCCATCTACATCGGTATGTGCGATAACATCGACGTGCGTTTCAATGAAGTATATGGAAACGTAGCGGGTATTGAAATCGAAAACTCACGCCACGCGTTGGTGGAGTTCAATTATGCGCATGACAACACCGGCGGTATCCTGGCCTTCTTAACGCCAGGCCTTCCGATCAAGACTTGCTTCGATGTCATCATCCGGAGCAACTACGTGTATAACAACAACACGAAGAACTTTGGTGCAGTGGGTTCAACCGTTTCGCACATCCCTGCAGGAACAGGTATTCTCATCATGGCCGCCGATGACATCACGCTGGAGAACAACATCGTCATGGGCAACGACAATGCCGGTATCACGATTACCGATTACGGTTACGCCGGTGTAGACCATGCGAGTGACCCCGAGTCAGAGCCCAACTCTGACCGCATTACCGTGCTCGACAATTTTATGAGCAACAATGGTAACAATCCCCTCGCCGACGTGAAGGCGCTCATGATGACACAACTTTCAAAGAAGGGTCCTGATATCATCGCTGTGGGCGGTGGCGTAGGAAGCTGCATCGTGAACCCTGGCCGTTACAGAACCTTTGGCGTGGGCAAGTATGCCAACTGCACGACAACAGGAACAGGCAGTGTAAGGACTTACATGCTCAACAAGCCGGTGGCGCCGCGCAACACCACGATCGCCGAAAAAGGTAAAATGACTTTTTATGGCGTGTGTTCAGGTTGTCACGCTTATAACACCAGACTGGTTGGACCTCCTGTAAATGTCATTCAGGCATTGTATAAAGATAATGCGGCAGGTATCGCGGGCTACATCGCCAATCCGGTGCACAAGCGTGAGGACTATCCGGAGATGCCGCCTCAAAATTATCTCACAGAAGAAACGCGCCAGGCTGTAGCTGAGTACATCCTGACGTTGACGAAGTAATTCTCAAAATCATTTTTTAACAATAGAGCTATTTAAACCTAAAAACCAAGTTAGTTTATGAATCTACTCTCATTCAAAAATCCGGTCAGGGCAGTTATCTTGTTGCTCCTGTTCGCTGCGACGGCCCAGGCCCAGTCAGTTGTTACGGGTACTGTTCTCGATGGCGATACCAAAGAGCCACTGCCCGGTGTAAACATCCTCATCAAGGGAGATGCGGGCGGAGGCTACACATCCAGCAATGGAAAGTTCAGCTTCACCGTAAACCAGTTTCCTGTAACGTTGGTGTTTTCATTCATCGGCTTTGAAACCCAGGAAGTTGAAGTGACCGAAGCAAAGGACCTTGTTGTGGATATGCCTTCAGCACCGATGCTGATCCAGGAAGTGGTGGTATCGGCAAGCCGGACCGCGCAACGCAAGATTGAGTCACCGGTAACCATTGAACGTATCAATACAAAGGACCTCGTCAACTCACCGCAGGTGAACTACTACGACATGGTTCAAGGTTTGAAAGGTGTTGACGTTACCGTATCCAGTATCGGATTTACGTCAGTTACTACCCGCGGATTTAACACGAGCGGTAATACCAACTTTTTGCAACTCGTTGACGGCATGGACAACCAGGCACCTGGTTTGAACTTCCCGTTGGGTAACGTTCTCGGTCCCACACAGCTTGATGTTGATAACATTGAATTGTTGACCGGTGCATCGTCAGCGTTGTATGGTTCACGCGGATTGAATGGTGCGATGTTGATGACCAGCAAGAATCCATTTCAGTATGAAGGCGTGAGCGTTCTGTTGAATCAGGGTGTTAACCACGTGAAGAATAAAAAGGCTGCCGATCCGGTGGGCCCGTCACCCTATACTGACTTTTCTGTGCGTTGGGCCAAGAAGATTAATGACCGTGCCGCTTTCAAATTGAACTTCCAGTACACAAAAGCAAACGACTGGGTTGCGAACGATTCTACCAATAAGAATGGACCTGGCACGCGTTTCACCGATCCAAATTACAATGGTGTGAACAAGTATGGTGGTGCTACCTCCGTTGATCTTAACAATTTCTTTTATTTGATGCACGAGGATCCCACTACTGATCCAGCGTTGCTTCCGCTGCTCGAATCACTCATGCAGAATCCCAACCCGGTGTCTCGCACTGGGTACGATGAGTATGGCTACCTGAATAACAACATTGAGATTTTAAAGGCAAATGCTGAGTTCCGCTATAAGATCAATCCAACGATTGAAGCCATTTTCTCCGGTACATTCGGAACGGGAAGTGTAGTGTACACAAACGATACCCGTTACCAATTGCAGGATTTCAAAGCAGGTCAGTACCGCGCTGAGTTGAACGCCAAGAATTGGTTTCTGAGACTTTATACTACGCAAGAAAACTCCGGTAACACACTCGTGGCTGGGCCTACTGCGCAGTACATCAACGAAGCCTGGAAGCCGAGCGTCGATTACAGCACCGGCGGCGGATGGTATCCCGAGTACACAGGAGCATTTTTGACTGCCATGGTGATGGGCGCTGACGAAGCGACTGCTCACTTGATGGCGCGTGAATACGCAGACATCGGACGTCCTGCGTCTACTTCCGCTGAGTTCATCCACCTGAAGGATAGCATCTCTCAGCGGCCGATCACGGAAGGCGGAACATTGTTCCTGGATCGCAGCAAACTTTACAACGCTGCATTCCAATACAACTTTACCAATGAAATTAAATGGGCTGATGTTATCGCCGGCGTAAACTATCGCCTGTATGACCTGAACTCAAAAGGAACGTTGTTCCCCGATGAAGACGGACCGATTAAGGTAAATGAATACAGCGCTTACGCCCAGATCATTAAGCGACTGATGAATGAGAAATTGACGCTGACGGGTTCTATCCGTATCGATCAGAACTCATTGTTTGGCGCCGCCAAGCCGACGAGCCGTTTGTCGTCTGTGTTCCAGGTAGCAGACCAGAATTACCTGCGCTTCTCTTACCAGAACGCCTACAGCTTCCCGTCTAACATCCAGTCACTGCAGAATACATTGAATGGATATCGCTCGTATTCGTCCGGTGGATCGTCGTACCTGTTGAATGACGTGTATGAATTCGACAAGTATGCGCCTTATACGAAGGCCAGCGTCGAAGCGTACAATCAATCCGGAGATGAGGCAGACCTTGAGCGTTACTACGTGAATGACATTAAGCCGCAGTCGGCCAACTCATTTGAATTAGGTTATGCGGCAGTGTTTGCTAATCGTGTGTTGGTGGATGTGTTGGGATACTATGCTTCCTGGCAGAACTTTATCGGCTATACTGACGTGGCCAACACGCCGGGCACAACCGATAACACAGCGTTCCTCGATCGCAACACCTACACGGTTTACAACATCGCGTACAATGGAGCTGAAACCGTTGAGACCTATGGTTATGCAGCGAGCGTAAGCCTTGACCTTTCCAAAAACTTCGTTGCGCGGGTGAACTACTACTCCGATCACATGAAGGACAACAACGCCGACGAAGCAGGAGATCACAGAACACGTTTCAATACACCTTCGTACCACTTCAACGTCGAGTTCGGTAACACCGGATTTGGAAAGAAGAAGGAATTCTCTTTCAATGCTACGTTGCGTTACAAGCCGGGTTATTTCTATGAAGTAGCGGGTGGATTGGGTGAGGGAACTGTCCCCGCTTCTACGGTAATCGATGCGCAGGTTGGTTATAAACTCACCAAGATACATTCTTCCATTAAGCTTGGAGCAACGAACCTGACCAACACATACTACTCAACCGGTATCGCTAACCCGATGATCGGGGGCATGTATTATGCTTCGATCGGATATAACATTTTCTAATACCTATTAACCTAAGCTGACGTGAAAGGCCTCCCCGTGGAGGCCTTTCTTTTTGACGGCGTTGGATCGCTCTCGCGTTGTTCAAGGGCTGTATTGATCTGCGCTCATCTGCGAGATCTGCGGGCGATGCCTTTAAAATGTTTCCACCAGACCATTCAGAATGACTCATGGGAATTTTTTGACGACCATTTCAAATATGTCTATTTGTTTTAACTTGCAGCCCAAACCACGATGGGAGTATTAAGTTGGCTAGAATTCCATCAATTCACGCGGCGGTTGCGACAATAACCCTCTCTTTTTGAATTTCGAAATGGTCCACTATCCGGCTAATGGATGGTGCGAACAACATTTCGAACGCTGAGTGCAATTTTTTAAAGAAAATAAATCTTATGAGAAAGCTCCTTTTTCTGTTGGCTATTTCAACCTGCTTGAATTGCGTTTGTTATGCGCAGAATTCTTTTGAACCTGGTTATTTCGTAAACGACAAGGGTGAAAGGATTGACTGTTTAATTGAAAACTTAGGCTGGAAATTCAACCCTACTAAATTCTCGTATAAGCTGTCTGAAAGTTCCGAGATCCAGCAGGCCGGTTTAAGCGATGTTAAAGAATTCGGAGTCACCACCCTTTCCCGTTATGTACGTGCAAAGGTGAACATAGATCGGTCGAGTTCTGCATTTAACGATCTTACTACTACGAGAGACCCTGAGTTTAAGGAAGAAGAGCTTTTTCTGAAAGTCCTTATTGAGGGTAAAGCTTCCTTGTACACGTACGTGGACGGTAGCTTGACACGTTTTTTCTATAAGACGTCTGAATCAGAAATAAAGCAGTTGGTTTACAAGGAGTATTTGACGAAGGATGGAAGTGTAGCGCAGAACAGTATGTTTCGGCAGCAGCTTTTCAACGATCTGAAGTGCCAGGACTTAACCATGAAGGACCTGGAGGAGACGAAATACACCAAGGCGAGTTTGGAGCGTGTTATCGTCGACTATAATGTCTGCACAAAATCTGCCTACGTCGATGTCGATCATGCGTCAAAAAAGAAACGTGACGCTTTTAATTTCACGATCCGGCCGGGGATAAACATGAGTAGTCTTTGGATTGAAGGCCCTGGTTCCGCCGGTATTCTCAAATTTGATAAAGAGCTAGGGTTTAGGTTGGGATTTGAAGCTGAATTCATTCTGCCTTTCAACAACAACAACAGGTGGTCGGTTATCGTGGAGCCAAATTTTCAAGGTTATTCAGGCACAGCGAGCAAGGATGTCGATTATATTCCGGGCGGCAAACTCCTGGGAAAAGCCGAGTATAGTTCAATCGACCTACCCATTGGCCTGCGACACTATTTCCCCCTGAATGACAATTCAAGGATTTTCGTAAACGCGTCGATGATGTTGTCGTTTAGTTCTAGTTTGACGATCGACTTACAACGGACCGATGGAACCTGGATTGACTACATGGAGGACACTTCAGGTGACAACGGCATGGTGTTCGGCGCCGGGTATAAGTATAAGCGATACAGTGTGGAGCTGCGTTACGTTACCAATCGTGAAATTCTCGGTGAATACCTTCAATGGGATTCGGAGTACGGAACTACTTCTATGGTGGTTGGTTTTTCGTTCTGACATTGATCTGCGCTTAACGGTGAAAGTTTAAAATGAACGGTCAGATGGTCATTGAAGGGGTAGCCCCATTGCATTTCTCTGTGGCCCTCTGTGTCCTCTGTACCTCCGTGGTGAAAAAATAAGTTTGGAGTATCTTAATTTCAGCACAGAGTGGCAATTCTACATTTTGCACGACTTGGCTTTCACATCAGACCAATATAAAACGTCATAGTCACCATGAAATCCATCCTGACCGTAGCCCTCCTTGCCTTATCCAGTTTCGCCTTGGCGCAGTCTAAGGTCGAGCTTCAACTTCAGTTACTTACCCCTGACCTCATCGGAGATGTTACCCTGGACAAAGATCCTTTCATGCAGTGGATCAAAGAGGTGACCGACGCGGTGGAAGCAGATCTGACCCAAGAAAAAGGGGACAAGGATGTGTTGATCCTGATTTCTGTACACCGCGACAAGGACGCAACCTTCCAAATTGGTGCACGCCCAAAACTTGCCGGGGCTAGCCAGGAAAGATTGTTGCGCAAGCTTACCGCGTTGAAATCACCACGCACAAAGGTGACCGACTACTCCCTGATCGTCGCCGCTAAGGTGAACAAGGGCGGCAACAAGGACAAGGAGTTTACTCCAACGCTCATGACGCCCGAGGCCCACGACCTTGAGGAATTTGAAAAGCTTCCGTTGGCCGAGAAAAAGGAAGCGCTTCAGCTTTGGATCACCACTGATATCATTCCCATTATTTCGCATTATGAGGTAATCGTTGACCCGAAATTTGCCGGCGTGTTGAGCGTGGGCAAAATGCTCGAGCAAAAAACCTTTCAGTCAACGAGTGTTGACCAGCTTACTGACCGGAACGCGAACTACTGGCGGGCTACCATGGAAATGGAGATCGGAAATCAGTTGATCCCCTTTACAAAAGTATGCATGTACTTTGCGACCGGGGAATTTGATAAAGGCAAGCGCCTGCTGGCGATTACGAATTATACGTCGGAGAAATCCACTGGCCCGGCAATACTTTCCACTGGAATTTCCAAGAGAGTCCAATTGTTGGATGAAGCGCTGAACAGTGAAATTCAAAAAGGTATCGCCCTGCACGACAAAGGAAAGTACGCAGATGTGATTGCGCACTATGAATCACTCCTGAAAGTATTTCCCAACAGCGCGTGGCTAAATTATGAACTTTACTATTCTCGCGCAGCCCAGCTGAAGAACGACAATCAGAAGGTCATGTTATGGACTACCACAAAGCCCCGGATTTTTGCTTGCGATCCGATGTACCACATGAATGTTCATGCGAGTAGCGGCAAAGAAGGATATCTTTTATTTCGACAACAGGAGATCAACGAGTTGTTTAAGACCAAGGACAACTTCAAAACAGATTTTGTAAGGTACGCCGACATTGCCCTCGACCTCGAGAACTACGGCTTTGCCGCGCAGCTCTATTGGATCATATTCACGCAACTTTCAGAGAAAGAATATGGGAAGAGAAATATGCTGGCCCATTACCTGTACTGCCTGGATAAGTTGGGTGACAAAGAGAATATCAAAAACTTTAAGGGTGACTTTCCCGGCGAGTTTGAAAAAATAAGAAAGGAGCGGGAGAAGCTCATGAAGGAAAGCCCGCTGTATGATGCCTTCGAGAAAAAGGAGTAGTGAAGAGGAATTGAAAAATTGGAAGGTTGCAAAGTTGAAAAATTACGCTGTTCCAATCTTGTAATTTTTCAATCTTACAATTTTCCAATTCCTACATATTTCCAATTCCTACATATTTCGTCTGTATTGTCCACCCACTTCAAACAACGCTTTCGTCAACTCACCCAGCGAGCATACTTTACACGCTTCCATCAGTTCGCTAAAAATGTTCTGGTTCTGGATTGCGGCTTGTTGAACGCGTTCGATCATGGCAGATACCTTATCGCCCTGGTAGGCGTGGAGGTTTCGGAGCATTTTGATCTGGTATTCTTTTTCCTCGGTAGTCGCGCGAATCACTTCCTGTGGAATGATCGTCGGTGATCCTTTTGAACTCAGGAACGTATTCACGCCGATGATTGGAAATTCTCCTGTGTGTTTCAGCGTTTCGTAGTACAGGCTTTCTTCCTGGATCTTTCCACGCTGATACATGGTTTCCATCGCGCCGAGAACACCGCCGCGTTCTGTGATGCGGTCGAATTCAGCGAGCACGGCTTCTTCAACAAGGTCTGTCAGCTCTTCGATGATGAAGGAGCCCTGCAGCGGATTTTCATTCTTCGCCAATCCCAACTCCTTATTGATGATCAGTTGAATGGCCATCGCGCGGCGCACACTTTCCTCTGTTGGCGTAGTAATGGCTTCGTCGTAGGCGTTTGTATGGAGAGAATTGCAGTTGTCGTAAATAGCGTAGAGCGCCTGCAGCGTCGTGCGAATGTCGTTGAAGTCGATCTCCTGCGCGTGCAGCGAACGGCCTGAAGTCTGGATGTGATACTTCAGCATCTGCGAGCGCGCATTGGCGCCATACTTATTTCGGAGCGCCTTCGCCCAAAGTCTTCGGGCCACGCGACCAATCACGGCATACTCCGGATCAATACCGTTGCTGAAGAAGAACGAAAGATTCGGTGCAAAAGCATCGATATCCATTCCGCGGCTCAGGTAGTATTCCACGTAGGTGAAACCATTTGCCAGCGTAAAGGCGAGCTGCGTAATCGGGTTGGCACCCGCCTCCGCAATGTGATATCCGGAAATGGAAACCGAATAAAAATTGCGAACATTCTTCTCGATAAAGTACTGCTGCACATCACCCATGAGGCGAAGTGCAAATTCTGTGGAGAAGATGCACGTGTTCTGTGCCTGGTCTTCCTTGAGAATGTCGGCTTGAACGGTACCTCTTACTTGTGATAAGGTATCGGCCTTAATTTTTTCGTAAACGTCTTTCGGTAATACCTGGTCGCCGGTTACACCCAACAGCAGGAGACCCAATCCATCATTACCGCGGGGCAGCTCGCCCTGGTATCCAGGACGTTCGCCTTCGTGGTTGGCGTAGAGCGCGTCGATCTTCTTTCTAACTTCACTTTCAAGTCCATGTTCCTTGATGTAGCATTCGCACTGCTGATCGATCGCTGCATTCATAAAGTATCCCAATAACATCGGCGCCGGACCATTGATCGTCATCGACACAGAGGTCTTTGGATCGCTGAGGTCGAAACCACTGTAAAGTTTCTTGGCGTCGTCGAGGCAACAGATGCTGACACCGGAGTTTCCGATCTTTCCGTAAATATCGGGTCGATAGTCAGGGTCGTTGCCGTACAACGTCACCGAGTCGAACGCGGTCGACAGGCGCTTTGCGGGCATAGCCAAACTGACATAGTGAAATCTCCTGTTCGTTCGCTCTGGTCCGCCTTCGCCCGCGAACATGCGCGTAGGATCTTCTCCTTCGCGCTTGAAAGGATAGATGCCGGCGGTGTAAGGAAATTCTCCCGGAACATTTTCTTGTAAACTCCACGAGAGCAGTTCGCCCCATGCTTCATATTTGGGCAACGCTACCTTCGGGATCTGAACATGAGAGAGCGATTCAGCATGCGTGGCAATACCAATTTCCTTATCGCGTACTTTGAATTTGAAAACTTCGTCCTTGTATTGCTTTACCTTCGCAGGCCACGCTTCCAGAAGTTTTACATTCTTGGGATCAAGATTTAGCTTAACGCGTTCAGCAGCTTCTTCCAATGGCTGTAAGGTATCCGCGGCAATTTTTTCCTTCTTGAGATGCTCCAGTGTTTTGCGGATCGCGTAAAGTTGCTGCGCCATCTCGGCCTGTTCTTTCACCCAGCCATCGTAGCCGCGGTTGCTTTCTGAAATTTCGCTGAGGTATCGCGTGCGGTTAGGGGGGATGACAAAAACCTTCTCCGACATCTCCCGGGTGATCTCGAACGAAGACGGAAGCTGTGCGCCGGTCTTCTCGACAATCTTATCAATGACTTGTTTGTACAGCTGATTCGTTCCCGGATCGTTGAACTGCGAAGCAATGGTTCCAAACACGGGCATCGCATCGACGGGATCATTCCAGCGTTGATGGTTCCGCTGATATTGTTTCTTTACATCACGCAACGCATCGAGCGCGCCACGCTTGTCGAATTTGTTGAGGGCAATCACGTCGGCGAAATCGAGCATGTCGATTTTTTCCAGTTGAGTGGCTGCGCCGTATTCCGGTGTCATGACATACAGCGATACATTGCTGTGATCCAGGATTTCCGTGTCGCTTTGTCCGATACCCGAAGTTTCGAGGATGATCAGATCAAACCCTGCGGCTTTCATCACCTGAATCGCTTCCTTCACATAGGCAGAAAGTGCGAGATTACTTTGTCGCGTGGCCAGCGAGCGCATGAACACGCGTGGGTTGTTGATGGCATTCATCCGAATGCGATCGCCCAACAATGCTCCACCTGTTTTTCGTTTGGAAGGATCTACCGATACGATAGCGATCTTCTTGTCTTTGAAGTCAATCAGGAATCTTCGAACAATCTCATCGACCATGGAAGATTTTCCGGCCCCACCGGTTCCAGTGATACCGAGTACAGGCGCCTTTGAATTTTCGGCTTTCTTACCTACCTGTTCAAATACAGCGGCATGCTTGTCGTGGAAATTTTCAGCCGCCGAAATAAGTTGAGCAATCGCTACCGGTTTTGAGGTATCGAGCTTTTGAATATCTATGTCGATGGTTTCACCGGTAGGGTAGTCGCTTTGTTCAACGAGGTCGTTGATCATGCCTTGCAATCCCAGCGCTCTTCCATCATCGGGCGAGTAGATGCGCGTGATGCCGTAGTCCATCAACTCCTTGATTTCTTCCGGAAGGATTACGCCGCCGCCGCCACCGAAGATCTTGATGTGCCCTGCACCTTTTTCCTGGAGCAGGTCATACATGTATTTAAAGTATTCATTGTGTCCGCCCTGATAGCTGGTCATGGCGATCGCCTGGGCATCTTCCTGGATGGCAGTGTTTACTACTTCCTCTACACTGCGGTCGTGACCGAGGTGGATCACTTCGCAGCCCGTCGCCTGGATGATCCGGCGCATGATGTTGATCGCGGCGTCATGCCCGTCGAACAAGCTGGCCGCCGTAACAATCCGTACTTTGTTTTTGGGTTTGTACGGTTCGGGAGCCGCGTGCCCGGCTAATGAGGGCTTCTTTTCTTTTTTATCGGTACTTAAAGTAGAGGAACTCATTTACAATGTAGTTGTAGCGGTGCGAAATTACTGAGAACCGTCCTATAAAGCTAACGAGAGTTAGTGCTGCGCTGGCATTATTGAGCTTACGAAGCGTGGTAAAAAAGGTGCTTTCATATCGAATCCTTCATCAAAGGCGCACTTCGTTGCGCCAAAGGATAATTCGTAGTTCCCATCCGCTGGTGTAGGTGGCGCCTTAAAGTTGAATGTATAGCGGCGCGCACATGTGCGCGCCGCTATACATTCAACTTTATATAGTTCGAAGCTGACAGGCAGAAACGCTGGCGTTTCTGCTTGTCAGCTTCGAACCATAAAACGCCAGCTACAATCTTTATGGGAACCTTCGCCAGATCTGCTGGCGTAATGAAATGTGCACCGCTAAGAACGGTGTAGGTTCTCTAAACTTTTGGGCGCGCCTCGAAGCTAGGGAAATAGAGCGCTTGCATGTAGAAGCCTCAATGTATGCGCACTTTGTTGCGCCAAAGGACAGCTTGCTTCCGGCCCGCGCGCGCAGGCTGGCTTCGCATCAACGTGTCGCTTCTGCCTGGCTTCATGGAGCTTCGAACATAATAGAGTTGAATGTATGGCGGCGCGCGCATGCGCGCGCCGCCATATATTCAACTTAAAGCGCCACCTACGCCCGCGGATAGGAACTAAGAATTATCATCTGGCGCAACGAAGTGCGCTTGCAGTGAGGTTTCGACATGCAAGCCTCTCTAATCGCTAGCTTCGAGGCCACCCCAAAGTTGCGAGAAGCTTCACCGTTAAGTACGTTGAAGGTTCTCTTCGCTCTTGTATCAAACGTGATTGGCGATTGGTGTGCTGCAAACTGGTGACCGGAAACTGGCAACCTATTTAAAATGATATAGAAACGTGATCGTAGAGGTAAACGCTGGCTTCGGACTATCCTTAATCTCCAGGTCTGCCTGCAGCTGCGCTTTTGAAATGCCGCGGAGGTCAACGATCGAATCCAACGACACTTTCAGGCGAACCTCATTGTCGACGAGCACCGGCTGATTGAACCGGAGTTTTTCAATGCCATAATTCACCAACATTTTCACGTTGTTGATCTGAGCGACTTCCTCCCACAGGTAGGGGATCACCGACAACGCCAGGTAGCCATGAGCGATCGTCTTTTTGAAAGGACTTTCGCGCAACGCCCGTTCCGGATCGGTGTGAATCCACTGATGGTCGAGTGTGGCGTCTGCGAATTTATTGATCTGGTCCTGCGTGATTTTCAGGTAAGGGGAGTAGCCGAGAACTTTGCCAATGTATTGCTCAAATTCCTTGTGGCTGTTAATGACAAGTTTGCCCATTGGGGAAGGTTAATGTTCGAATATAGAAATTTATAATTAGAATTTATCCACAGCCCTGACGCCACGCCTTGCCCACGCGACCGCCCGATTTTGTTAACTTTGTAAGCCGACTATGATAACGAACAGCCCAAACGGTCCCGTTACCATCCCTCGTCCTAACGTGGGCACGGAAGTATTGGCTTCTATCGAACCCAATACGCTGGAGGATTCTTTTGTGTACGTGCATTGTCACTTTCACAATACCTCTCAGGAAATGCTGATCCGGATCTGGCGTAGTACCTTTCTGATCGACCGTGACTCGGGAGTACGTTCGCCACTGCTTCATGCTGAAAACATTACCATTGCTCCGTTGTGGACCATGGTTCCCGACAACCAGGATTTTTCATTCCTCTTGATTTTTTCAGCCCTGCCCAAATCGTGTACGCTGTTCGAACTCCTGGAAGACATTCCTCAAACAGGCGGATTCCACATACAGAACATCGCCAGGAATCAGAAAGATGTTTACCATATTTCAATCTGAGCAGGGGATGGTTGCCGGTCACCTGTCACCAGTTTCCTGTAGTAACAAATCGCCAGTCACCAATCACGCATCACCAATCGCTAATCCAGAGTTGGCTACTGGCAACTGGTAAACGGCAACTGGCAACAAATAAACCAGCGACTGGCAACCGGAAACCGGCAACCAGTCACCATCCTCCTCACAGTTTTTTCAGATATTTGGCGCGATGGAATACTTTGTCGACACCCACGCCCACCTTTACGCGGAAGAGTTCAATGCCGATAGGGCCGACGTGCTGGCGCATGCCGAAGAACAACAGGTGGGAAAGGTAGTCATGCCCAATGTCGACCACACTTCCATTGACGGCATGCTGGAACTTGAAAGCCGGAATCCGGGAAAGTGCTATGCGACCATGGGACTTCATCCTTGCTACATCAAGAAGGACTTCCAGCGCGAGCTTTACCTCGTGGAAGAGTGGCTGACGAAGCGATCCTTTAAAGCTGTTGGGGAAATTGGAACTGACCTGTACTGGGATAAAACATTTTGGGATCAACAGAAGGAAGCATTTACCATACAAGTGGGCTGGGCAAAAAAGTACAAACTGCCGATCATCATTCACTGTCGCGAAAGCTTGGATCAGACGATCGAAATGGTTGAATCACTTTCTGACGGTAAATTGAATGGCGTATTCCATTGCTATTCGGGAAACCTGGAACAAGCTGAGCGGATTATCAAGTTGGGTTTCTACCTCGGCATTGGTGGCGTAGCGACTTTCAAAAATGGCGGCCTCGACAAAGTACTTCCCGATGTATCGTTGGAGCATCTCGTGTTGGAAACTGATAGTCCGTACCTTGCTCCCGTGCCACACCGTGGAAAACGCAATGAGCCCGGCTACATTCCACTGGTAGCCCGTCGTGTCGCCGAGCTGAAAGACATTTCAGTCGAAGAAGTGCGCCAGTCCACGACGGCCAACGCCATCAAGCTTTTTAATTTGAAGGACCCATGATATTTTGACGAGACCAAGCCTACTACAACCACCATGAACCTGAAGAAAATTATCATCAACACAGCTTTGCCCGGCAAGGCTCGATCGCGCATCCTCATCATTTATACCGGCGGCACGTTCGGGATGATGTACGATAAGGATGGCGTCCTGATGCCATTTGATTTCGCGTCGATCATCGAGCACCTGCCGGCGTTAAAGAATTTACATCTTGAGATCACCGTTGTTTCTTTCGAAACGCCCATCGATTCGTCGAATATTCATCCTTCGCACTGGCAATTGATCGGACAGATCATTTATGATCACTACGACTCAAACGATGGTTTTGTCGTGCTGCATGGCACAGACACCATGGCGTTTACAGCTTCCGCGTTGAGCTTCATGCTGGAAGGATTGAGCAAGCCCGTGATTTTTACGGGCGCGCAATTGCCGATCAGTGAACCGCGGTCCGATGCGCGTGAAAATCTGATTACATCTCTGGAGCTCGCGTCTGCTAAAAAAGATGGCGTGCCGTTGGTTCAGGAAGTCTGCGTCTTTTTTGACTATGAACTTCTGCGCGGTAATCGATCCAAGAAAGTGGAAAGCCTGCAGTTCGATGCGTTCGACTCTGGAAACTATCCGCCGCTGGCAAAAGCAGGGGTGAAGATCGACTACAACTTTGCGGCGATGGGTCCGAGCAAGACTAACAAGGCCTTAAGCTTGCGCTCGACCTTTGATCCCAACATTGCCATCATAAAATTATTTCCCGGTATTTCTCAGTCCGTCGTGCAAACTATTGTCAACGCACCCGACTTGAAAGCCATCGTACTGGAAACCTATGGTTCCGGCAATGCGCCGACGTTACCGTGGTTAATGGAAGAATTGAAACGGGCGATACTCCGTGGCGTGATCGTCCTGAACATCTCGCAATGCCCGGGCGGCCGTGTCATCCAGGGTCGCTATGAAACCAGTAAAAGGCTCCAGCAAATAGGGGTCATTAGCGGGGCAGACATGACCACCGAAGCAGCCGTTACCAAGCTGATGCTTCTGCTTGGCGAGTATGGCGTAGCCCGCACGCAGGAGCTGATTGGACTGTCATTGGCCGGCGAATTGACCGCTTAGGTTTCGTATTCCGGGTTTCGAGTTTCGGATTGGCAAAACTTCGATTTCGACGTGATTAATTCGGAATTCGAAACCCGAAATTCGAAATCCCGAGTTGCAAACCCCCTTTATTATTGATTTCTTTGTGCCCGCATTTTAGGAGAGGTGTCCGAGTGGTTGAAGGAGCACGCCTGGAAAGTGTGTATACCCCCAAAGGGTATCCAGGGTTCGAATCCCTGTCTCTCCGCCAAAAAAGCCCGTTTTCCGCGGGCTTTTTTTGTCGAATTCCGGCGATCCCCCTTGTGCCCGTTACATGCTACTTCGATTTGTTTTTAATATTTTTGAAACGAAATAAGACCGTGCTCTCGACCCAGCCGAACGTACTATTGGGTATCATTTGAAACAGGCTGGCATAAAAACTGTTGTATACCATTCAGGACAAATTGTACTCCCTTATACTAACCCAAACTAACACATGAAAACCAAGCTACTTCTCCTCAGTTTCGCCGTTATTCTTTTCTCTTGTAGCAAAGATGATGATCCGATGCCAACCAGTGACGGCCTGCTGGGAACATGGTCTCTGACAAGCCTCACGTACAGCGGCATGACTACAACATCTGCTTCCGGGATGACGATCGATGCAGACTTTACAGGCAGGGGAAAGGACATGGACTTCACCACTACTTTCCAGGCAAACCCCAACACGGTTACGAGTTCAGGCAGTTATACCATTGAGTTGACCACCACCGTCATGGGAAGCAGTACAACGGATGATTATGAGTTCGATGAAGCGTTGAGTGATGGAACATGGGAACTTAAAGGAAACAAGCTGATCATTACCAGTGGCTCGGATAGCCAGGAGGGCATCATTACCAATCAGACCAGCACATCGCTCGAAGTAACTGTCGATATTGACCAGACTGAGCATGGTCCAGGCTATACCGTTACCCAGGAAGTTCATGCCGTTTACACTTTTTCAAAGTAGGTAGCCTGACTGTTGGAGACTCCTGGGTAGTACGTCAAGCTTGGATGGCAGGCTCCCGGCTCGTTTCGCGCGAACTTTCTTTGTTAATTACCGCCCGGAATCGCCCGGGAGCCGTGTTGGGAAACCCGAAAACCTTACCTTTAGGGTACCTTACCAATGCCAACTTGGAAGTATATTATTCATAAAAATTAACGACCCCGCTCTGATTTTCAGGTCGGGTTTTTTATTGCCTATATGAATGGACTAAGCGTTCCAGCACAGCTCAATAACCCGAAAATCGTTCGGGCCTGGTATATGTACGATTGGGCCAACTCAGTTTATTCATTGGTGATTACCACCGCGATTTTCCCGATTTATTATAAAGCTGTCGCCGTGACGAATGGCACGGACACGGTGAATTTCCTCGGCTTCAACTTTCAGAACTCCAACCTTTATTCATACGCCCTTTCGTTTTCCTTTCTGGTGGTCGCCATCATCCTTCCGCTGTTGAGTGGCGCAGCGGATTACACCGGTAAGAAGAAAACATTCATGAAAGCATTTGTGTGGCTGGGCAGTTTGTCGTGTATGGGACTTTACTTCTTCGAAGACGTCAGTATGCTGGAGTGGGGAATTGTATGTTCCGTGCTCGCCAGTATCGGCTACTCGGGCAGCCTTGTTTTCTATGACGCTTTTCTACCGGAGATTGTAAGTGAAGACCGTTACGATGCCACCAGCGCGCAAGGTTACTCCATGGGTTACTATGGTAGCGTAATCCTGATGGTACTTTGTTCGGCGATCATCCTGAATCACGAAATGTTTGGATTTTCAGAAGGCCCTGCCGGTGAGGGCGAAGCAACGCGTTTTGCATTTCTGCTCGTGGGTGTATGGTGGATTGGTTTTTCTTTGATTCCATTTTCCATTCTTCCGGAGAATCCCTACAACCAGAAACCCACCGGAAACATCTGGACCAAAGGCTACGAAGAACTTCGGAAAGTTTTGAAGAGCCTGAAAGATCAAGCTGACCTGAAACGCTACCTGCTGGCATTCTTCTTCTACAACATGGGCGTGCAAACGGTAATGTACCTCGCGACGCTTTTCGGAACAGATGTACTGCACCTGGAGAGTGGAAGCCTGATCGCCGTGGTCGTCATTATTCAGCTCGTCGGGTCGATCGGCGCGTGGTTCTTCGCACGACTTTCCAAGATAAGAGGAAATCGTTTTTCATTGGTGACGATGATCCTGATCTGGATTTGCGTGTGTATTGGCGCCTACTTTATCCAGACGGCCTATCAATTCTATATCCTGGCTTTTGTGGTGGGAATGATCATGGGGGGAATTCAAGCGCTGTCGCGTGCAACCTATTCGAAACTAATTCCAACAACCACCATTGATCACGCATCATACTTCAGCTTCTACGATGTGACGTATAACCTCTCGATTGTGGTGGGAACGTTCTCCTTCGGTTTCATCAACCAGATCATGGGAAGCATGCGCTATAGCGCACTGGCGCTGGGTGTATACTTCATCATCGGCATCACGATTCTACTCACCGTGAAATCCAAAGACATCACCGAGCCGGCAGCAATTAACAATTGAAAATTGTAAGATTGAAACATTGAAAAATTAGTACGATCTAATCTTACAATCTTTCAATTTTTCAATCTTCCAATACTAATACTGCAGGTGTTTCACCGTCATACCATTGTTGATGAGCTGCTTCAAAGAATCAATTCCAATCTTGAGATGCTGCTCTACAAATTTTTGGGTAACAGATTTATCGCTCACTTCTGTCTTGACTCCTTCTGGAACCATCGGCTGATCCGAAACTAATAACAGTGCGCCCGCCGGTATCTTATTATGAAACGCTGTCGAGAAGATCGTCGCAGTTTCCATGTCGATGGCTTGCGCTCTGATCTTGCGGAGATACTCTTTGAATTCTTCATCCCATTCCCAAACTCTTCTGTTCGTCGTGTAGCATACGCCAGTCCAGTAATCCTGGTTGTAGTCGCGAATAGTCGTAGAGATCGCTTTCTGCAGTGCGAAGGATGGCAGAGCCGGTACCTCCGGGGGGAAGTAGTCGTTTGATGTACCTTCACCGCGGATGGCAGCGATCGGTAAAATCAGATCTCCAATATGATTCTTCGCTTTCAATCCCCCGCACTTGCCTAAGAACAGCGCAGCCTTGGGTTGTATCGCGCTTAAGCAATCCATCACCGTAGCGGCATTCGGACTACCCATTCCAAAGTTGATGATGGTAATACCTTCTGCCGTGGCGCTGAGCATCGCCCGGTCGGCGCCAACGATCGGCACCTTGTGCCATTCAGCAAACATGGTGACATAGTTATCAAAATTGGTAAGCAGAATGTACTCTCCAAATTCACTTAAGGCCTGGCCGGTATAACGGGGGAGCCAGTTTTCAACGATCTCTTTCTTGGTCTTCATGCGCTAAATTTAATTAAACCTTTCGTCTTTATTCAGTATGGTTAACCGTGTATATTCAGCCCCACACAATTTCCATGATCTCATTGAATCTTCCATCGGCCGACCTTCAACTGAAAAAAGCGGAAGGTAAAGTCTGGATCTGGGATATCATCCGGAAAAAATACCTGGTGCTTACGCCGGAAGAATGGGTGCGACAGCATTTTGTACATTATCTCGTCAACACGCTGCAGTATCCCAAATCACTGATGAAAGTTGAAGGAGGACTTGCCTACAATCAACTTCAAAAACGATCCGACATAGTTGTTTTCAACCGCGCTGGAAAACCCTGGATGGTGATTGAATGTAAATCTCCCGACCTCGTGCTTACCGACAACACCTTGCATCAGGCGTCAGTTTATAACAGTACGCTTCAGGCGAATTTTTTAGCTGTAACCAATGGATTGATGCACTACTACTTTGAGACGGACTGGGCGGCAGGGACGACGCGCGCGCTTTCCGCCGCGCCGCCCTATCCCTTGTAAATTTATTGTCGGTGGGTGATCATCACCTTTCGCACGGCCGTCACGCCCTTCGCTAGTTCAATGTGAAGAACGTAAATACCGCCGCTCAGTTCTTTCACGCCTAATGTTTTGGATTGCTCGCCGGCACTAAAGGCGTTCGAGTAAACCACACGGCCCATGCCATCCGTTAACGTGATCGGACTGTTTTGGCTTGCGCGCTTCGGCAGTCGAACATTCATGAACCCGTCAGCAGGATTCGGATAAACTTCGATTTGCTCCAGGAATTTCGGCTCGATGGCAGTGACCAAAAGTGGAAGAATCGGATTGAGTTCTATCGCTGACTGCCACACATCTTTTCTTCCATTCAGGGTGACCTGATTTTGTACAAACGCCACAACAGCCATTTCGTTGATGTCGCTAAACCAATTGTCAGGAACATCAAGTGTCTCGGTAAACGTAAAAGTATCGTTGATATTCATAGGGAGTGTCATTCGCGTACCCGCTGCATTCGGAAGCATCTTGCGCAGTACATAATGGAAAGTGGTTTCTCCGTTTTGTCCCGCGAGGGCAGGGTCGGTTACGACTTTCTCGACTAATGCTATATAAACCATGATCGGGTTGGTGGTAGCAATGTCTTGAAGGGCTGTTACCGTCACGTCGATCTGCAGTTGCTGCGAAGTGGTAAGAGAAGTATTGATGGTAAGGTCGACCGGCGATGACCGCAAGCTTCTTAAATTAAACTCATCTTCGAAATCGGGATTCAACACCGACGACGCGGGTGCGGTATTGAAATGCCCCATCAGCAAACCATCCTGTGTACCCGTAATGTTCTGCGTTATCCCGTAGAAAGCAGCGCGGGCGTTGTTGTCTGGTTGATTCTGTGCGTTGATCGGATCATCTCCAAATCCGCCGGGGATGATGTGATATTCGAGCGGCACATATTCTGAAGGAGAAATGTATGACGGCAGGTTTTTGAATGCAACGTTGTGATTGACGGCTCCCGGCGCGGAAGTGTTGGTGAAGTTCTCTACCAATACCTGACGGTTTTTCTCCACGATGTGAACTTCCTTAAAGGCAAAACCTTCGCCCTCGGTATCCTGGTCGCTGGCAAACTTTATCCTGAAACGTACATTGCTTCTTTGCGCAGCGGGAATATTGCTCAACGAGTGAAACGCCTGGCGGAATGTATTTGAATTACTTTCCGTCCAACCGAACACGTTGCCCAATGCATTCACCGGATTGAGATTGTACCACTCAAGACCTGTATTCGGATTCCCCAACCGCGTCCAGTTCAAACCGCTGTTGGTTGAATATTCAAGTATGGCACCATCGCGACCCGTTTGCGTGTCGATCATAAACTGGAAGTTGATCAATGGTCGGTTGAAAGCCGTAAGATCAAAACAAGGGCTGTTCACAAACGATACGTCGTTTGATTTGTAGTTTCCTGTGGGATTCGTAATCCATACACTGTCCGGCGTGTTGAGCACCACACCCTGCGCTACATCAAATGCCCATGTCGACGTGCTGTCCACAGTTGTTTCGATCTGCCAGTAACCGGATTCACCATTGGGATTAGCGGACTCCATTAAGTAAGGACTACCGGGTGTCGGACTGAGTTTTATGAGGATGGGGACATTGCGTGTGAGCGTGTCGGAGCAACCGATAGAAGTTTTTCCAATCACGGTCGTAGGATATAGCCCATAAGTCGCGTAATGATGGACCGGGCTTGCGAACGTACCTGTTGTCGTCGGCTGTCCGGTAATGGTCGAAGACGATTTGCCCCAGATGATCACACCGTCGCCAAAATCCCAGCCAATACTATCGAGCACCGGCGTACTCAGGTGAGCGAACATGGTATTGTCTCCATCGCACAAGCGGTTGAAAGCGATTTTGATATCCGGATTAAATCCGATGAACATGTTCGTGGTCTTCGAATTTCTACACACGGCGCCACCGGCAAGGGGAATTGAGGCGACATCAAGGTTCACAGAATAGGTGCGGCTGTCCAGGAAGATATGCATAGGATCTTGCGCGGTGGAAGTAATACCATCACCGAAGTCCCAATTCCAGGTCGCGATATCCACCGCAGGTCCGGTAAACTGAACGGTATCTTGCGCGCACTGACCTACGCTGGTAAAGTCTGCATCCGGCAACGGATTGATCACCAGATCGACCTGCGCGGTGCTACTCTCGCAACCAAGATTAAATTGTGTTGCAAAGAAAGGTTGTGTAATCGGGCTTCCCGTTCCGACGGAGCTCGCATCGTAAACAGGTCCGATTCCAAGCAATGTTGTTTTAGACGCATTATTGTACCATGCGAAGTCGCTGCCCGCACCGGATACCTTCAGGATCAAGGGTTGCGTGTCACCCTCACAATACCCAAACTCTATCTGTGTCGGTGTTGGTGGCGGAGGCGTTGTATTGACAACAACAGTTTTGAATGTGGAGGCGACGCAGTTCTTATTGTCCGTGAAAGTATAGGTGATGTTGAAGGGAACGCCCTGCGTGATCGAACCAGACGCAGGATTAAATGAAGCGGTGTTATTGTTGGCGCCACCATCAGTAATTCCGTTTCCGGTGAAATTACCATCGGTTTGATTTCCCGTTAAGGTAATCGCCGTCGCATTTGCGCAGTATGATCCTGTCACATTCAACCCGGTGAAGTCAAGATCGGCAAGTTGATTCAAGCGAACGGGTTCGTTCGTATACGTGAATGGAGCACAGGTATTGTAGGTGTTCACCGTACAACCAATTTGGTTGACAATAAATCCAACGTAGATCTGGGTGATGGTTCCAAAATTTGTATTCAGCGAACTGACCATCGAAGGTGTAAACGTCGAGATGCGATAGTTGAAGATATCGACGAATCCATATCCCGTCCAGGCGCCGCTCACCGGCGTCGGGCTGGTGATGGTAAACGCGTTGGTGGAGACATTGGAAACCGTAAACCAATCGTACATGATGGTTGAAACGCCACCATTGTTGCTCAGTCCTTCGAGATAGATTTGAATTCTGGCGCCGTTGGAGAGCCCATGTCGGGGGACGGTCATCGTAACATTATTTCCGACCACACTTACGCCTGAGATGGTGGGATTTTGAATGTAGGTATAACCATAGCCGTTAGTATATAGGCCAGTCGCAGGGTGATTGTAGCTGATGCTAAAGGTATTCGTCGTGACGCCGAAAATCGTGTAGCTGGCATAGGGAATATAAAAAATGGTATTCCAGAAGGCATCGTAAACGTAGTAATCGAGATAGAGTGCCGCGCCGTTCACAAATCCGTGGTTTGGACTGGTAATGATAACTGTGCCGGCGCCATTGTTGTTGACCGAGCTGATGTTTTTGTATGAAGGAATGTAGATGGAATAATCTCCCGTGAACGTGTATCCTACTTTCTTCCAATAGGATGTGTTCGTGGGATTGATTGCGAAATTTCCATTCACGAGACTTTCATAGGCTTCGTTGTTATACTTCACCCGTCGATACTGGTTATAGATGATGATTGGACTCCAGTCCGCGTAGTACGGAGCGATATCGTAGCGTGAGGGATCCACGCTTAACGACTGCGTGGTGTTGTCGTTGATACAGTATTCCTGCAGTAAGCCATTGATCGCGGTGGCATAAACCTGAAAAGTTTTTGTAACGGAAACCAGACAGCCAGAAGCGTTCAGTGCGGTGTACGTCACATCGTAGTTATTTCCAACACCCACTGCAGCTGGAGAAAATACATAAGAGTTTTGCGTGGGCGAAAAGGAGACACCATTTCCGGTGAACAGATCTCCCGTGGTCGGCGGATTAGAGGCTGCCGGCTTCAACAACACACCAAAGGTTGTGTAGCTGAATTTCGTTTCTTCGGGCTGTATCGGTGATTGTCCCGGGAACTGGGCGACCTCAAAAGAGAAGCCCGTGGAGGCAGCACCGGTGGCGGCCAGTGTTCCATGATTTTGTGCATCGGCCTCAGCGTTGTTGACTTGCACCGCGCTCGCATCCACGACAAGAATGTTGCCGGTGGAAGGAGTCGTCAGTGGATACTTCACCATCAGTCCGGAGATTGTGATAGCATCCATGACAGCATCAGAAGTTCCACTCACATTATAGCTGATGCGCACCACGTTGTTGCCCACAAAATAACTTGGCAGGCTATTGAAAGTAATTTCGTTTCCGGTTTCGGAAAGAACGGGATTTACACTGGTGTCGAAAATGAACCCGTTAGGGAGTCGCAGCATGAAGATGCCACCGCTGGTAAAATCGGCGGGATCGGTTTCCGTGATCTTGATTGTTCCCAGCGCTTGAAAATTTCCGCCATAACAAACGGCCAGCGTAAGGGGCGACGACCCAACACCGTCTGTAATATTTACGCCCAAACTATTGATGGTGATCACACCCAGGGCAGCGATAAGCGTTTGCCCGCCGCCCGCGTCGTCAGCGGTTAGATTGTACGTACCGGCGAGATTGATTGAAAGGGAATTGTATGTATACACGCCATTGACCGGACTGATATTTCCGCCGCCACTGATGTTTCCAGGGCCCGGGCCAGACTCGGTGATGTTAACCTGATCGGTGGCGTTCACATCGATATTATTGTTGGCGTCTGTCGCATGGACAATTGCCGTGAAGGTCGTGGCCGGTGTTGTAGTCGTTGGCAGCGTGTTAAAAATCAATTTTGTGGAAACGACATCAATGTCGTTGTTGGCCGCGCCGGTGGCCACGGTTCCTAAAGGCGCAAGTCCCGATCCTGAACCGGAAGCGGCTGCTGCATAAACCAAAACGCTTACTACATCATTGTCAGTTACCGATCCATTAAAGGTGACGCGAACATCGAGGGTAACGACGCTCGGAGTTCCGGTTGATCCATCGGGCACCACAATATTTAACCCGGAAAATGTGATGCGATTATTTCCGTCAATGTTCAGCCCCACATTCAATTCTGTGCCTGGCACCTTGATCGAAGTTCCAGCGTCGAACAAGGCGATGGCATTCAGGTTGGCAGGATCACCCAGTTCAAGAACCAGGTTGTTGATGGTGGTAGGTTGCGAATCGCCATCGGCATCGGTTATGTCGATCGCGAAAATGCGCAGCGAGTTCAGGGTAGTTAAACCTGTGCCCACCGTATTGCCACTGTATTCAAGAAAGTCGATGGTGTTTTGTCCGACGTAATTTACAGTGATGGTCGAAGTCTGCGCCGCAGAAAATGTATAGTTGGTACCCGTGATTGAATTCGCCGGAATGGTTGCCGGGTTAAGGGTAATGTTTGCTGTCGACAGCGAAGGTTGAATCGCCGGCGTCGCAGTCGTTACGCCGCCATTCACCGTCGCCGTCAAAAAGAAATTGGTCGGCGATGACGGCGAAAGGTTCAAGGGCGAAACAGGCGTAATGTCGATGAAGTAAGGCCCCGATCCCGTGACTGCAATATTTGCGGATGTCACCACGGTCGCGTTGTCACCCGTTGTTGAGAAGCTGTTGTCGACGGATGCCACCAGCGCATAGTTGCTGAGCTTACCCGCAGGATCGCTTGATACCTGAACGCGAATGAGTGACACGGTTTGATTTCCGTTGGATGCCAATGAAAATCCCAACACCGCCTGGCCGGTTGACCCTGCAGCAAGTGGCGATGGCGCAACACCCAGGGTGAGTTGTCCGAGCGCGGCAGTCAAGGTTGTAATGTTGGTGGGTCCTTGTGAGAACCCTGTACCCGATGTGCCTCCGGTATTCGTTGTCGCGGATGTAAAAGTCGTGGTGAATGTTCCCGCCGTTGCCGCGGCGCTCACATCGGCAATGAGAAAGAAGTAAGTGGGACTCGCCGTCAATGCCTGGTTGATATTTGAAAATGTGACAGTAGATGTCGTTAGGCTCGGCACAGTTCCGATTACTGAACCACTTCCCGTGTAAGTGCTGGAAGCGCCGTTGTTGATCAATTGGAATCCTGAAAGCGGTCCAGCTGAAGGGTCAATGTCAAGCGTGAAGACGAGGTCATCCAGTGATTGCGTTCCGTTGGTGGTGGCGCTGAATCCGATGATGGCTTTGTTGAGATCGGCCGCAACGACTGTCGTAGATACACCGCCGGTTTGCTGAACGATCGGCGCGTTAAGTGCCGTGAAGGAATATGGATTTCCTGTTGTCGATCCGGATACCGCCCCGGTTGCTGTTACGTCTACGTCATCGAGAGAAAGCGTAATGGCTGGAGTTCCGGGCGTTGTACTCACGTCGCTTCGAACCGTTACCACTACGAAAAAATAAGCCGTCTGCGCCGATGCATTTCCGCCGAAGGTTTCCAGATCGGTTGCCGGGAGAATGGGATCAAATACGATGGCATTGGGTGGCGTACCGGCCGCGCCATTGAGAACACCGTTCGAAATGACGGGTTCGGGGCCATCCCACATGTTGTTCATGGAGCGGTGAAGGTTGGCGCTCACGAGACTGGTGGTCGGATCGTTATTAACGCTCACGATGATCTTCGTGACGGTATTCGTGCCGCCAGCGGCTTTGTCCAATTGAAAACCAAAAATTGCCTGCGTGGTTGATCCACCCAAAAGGGGTGAAGCGGCAAGGCCCGCGGTAAGGTCATTGGTATTGATGGTAATGGCCTGGCCAGCCACACGGTGCGAAGCAAACGCCACCGTCAACAAAATGATAACGCGCAGGTAGTGCTGTAAACTCATTCTCTTCATAAAAAGCACAGAAGTGTTTCTAAAAAATATTTTCTGCAGATGTATTTTCCCGATCAGTCTTTCAGTTGACCGTTCTTATCAGTCTTCATGATAAAAATGGAGGACAATCCAGACAGGTTATTCGATCCACAAATCAGCAGTCCTCCGTCGGCGGTCTCCCGAACGCTGGTGACGGTTTCATTTCCCGCGCCACCAATTATTTTATTCCACATCACGTTGCCCAGTCCGTCTACCTTGATCAGGAAGACGTCTTTTCCACCTTCTCCACGATTGGGCGTTGTCGTCATAGAACCGGCTAGTACGAAGCCTCCGTCGCTTGTTGCCGTCAGCGCGTCGCCCGTATCATCACTTGCCGATTCGTTCATCTGGACGGCCGAATTATCCCGTGTTAACTCTCCATCGAAATAGCGTTCGCTGCCAGGAATAATACTTCCCTGGTCATCTACGCGAATGAAGAATACATTCCCTTCTGTTCCGGAAGGTGTGGCATAGGTGCCCACGATTCCATATCCAAAGGTCGAAGCAGGCGCGATCTCGTTCGGATAAAGTTGTTGATCCGTTTGCTCTCCGAATTTTGAAAAGTTTTCAAACGTAGAATTTTCCTGGATGTAGGGAATGCCCAGGTATGATCTGGAAAAGTTTTGATTCTCTACCAGTAATGCTGTGGCCCAAATGATTTTGCCTGAGTTCGTAACATGAACAGATCTTGAATTTACATAGTCGCGATCCAGCACATCGTAGGTGCGGCTCCAGACGGTATCCAGCGTAGTTGGATTGAGGGCGGTGAGAAAAGGCCGCTCTGTAGTGTTCGGTCCGGCGGCTTTAAAAGTTCCCAGGACGATGACTTCATTTTGTGCATTAAGGGTGACAGCGCCACCGTGGATGTCGGTGAAATTGATTGTGTCTTTTCGGTCGGCGATTACGAGCTTGCTCACCACGTTGCCATTTAAATCCAACTTGAAGATGCGGGCTGAGTAGATCAACAGGTCAAAAACGGGGACGTCTGCTGATTCCAGGTTCAATTTTATACTGTCGCCCACGATGTAGTAACCGTCATCGGCTATTTTTAAGGACTTGGCTGCTCCACCTTCCAGAATGATGTCTTCGGCGGTCCGTTCCCCATTGGCATCGGTTCGAATAATCACGCTATTTTGATTGCCATTGGCCAGCAGTTCGTTGCCCAGGATAATGTATCCGTCACCCAGCGGTTCCGCGCTGACACCGCTGAGATTGTGAGCGGCTTCATAAAAACGAATGAATGTCTTTCTTTCGGCGGGCGTAGCATCCTCAATATTGGTACAACTCCAGCATGTCAGCAAAAGAAAAAGTCCGATCAAAACACGTTGCCTCATTTTCTGCTATTCAATTTTTTCGGATTAAAAATGTTGTAAACATACCCCGCCGTAATGGAGATCGAGTTCAGCTTAAAAAGACTGTCAGCATAGCCGTACTCGAAGGGCAGGTGAGGATCAACCGAGTAGGCGGTTGCCTCCGAATTAACTTGGGAGATACCATACAGCACGCGCACCTCGGCGACAATCAATCCACCGGATAGGGGAATGTGCACTCCGCCCGCAGCCAGCACGCTGAAATTAAATTTTTCGCGATAGGGTTTCAGGTCGAACGCTTTCTCTTCAATAAACTGATATCCCTGACGCGTACGACTTCCGGTGAAGGAACTGTTCAACAGGTAATCCGCTTCCACGCCGATGGCCACATAAGGCTTGAGCTTGATGGATGAAAATTGGTATTGAACGCTAACGGGCAGCGATATCCACGTTTGTTTTTCCGTGGCTTTGGTGGTAAAGGTTGTATCGGTAAAACTCACAGTGTTTTCATACCCGAAGTTGCGCAGAAGGAAACCGAGTTCCGGGGCGAGTACGAGATTTTTCGCGATGGGTATTTCGCCGGCGGCATGAAGTTGAAAACCGATTTTGTAGGTGTACTTACTTTCCCCTTCGTTGGCTTCAACGGCTTTCACAACATTCGGTATCGTTGCATTGACACCCAATTTTCCGCCAATCCTATACACCGGTTCGGTTCTGAACGTGCGGTACAGCGCAATAAATTCTGCAGGATCTGTTGATTCGTTGATCGCGAAGTAATGGTCCGTGCGGAGGAGGTTGAGCATCGCTTCATTCGCTTTCTCCGGCTCTTCAAGGTATAAGTAGGAGAGCACCAAAAGTTTGTAAGCGGCAACGCGGTTGGCTTTGCTGAAATCTTTGTCGTTGGCGTTTGCCAGGCAGTTTTGAAGCAGGGTAGGGACTTCGTGAAGTCGTCCTTGCTCATACGTCGACTGCGCCAGCCGAAGCGTTTGCGCGCAGGAAGTTAACTGTCCATAACTCCTGCAAACTGTGATGATAAGGATTAGCCCAAGTAGAAATCTTTTCATGCTTGCGTTATTCGTTGTTAGGCTTTAGTGCGCTACAGGTTGATTCGTAGGGTAAGTCGTCGCCTACGAAAATCTCCCATTCTTCTTTGTTAATATTTCGTGATACTTTCTCGCACAGAATTCCAGACATCGTCGGAATTTTTGTGGGCCACGCGCGAATCGTGTGCTCAACGCCTTTGATGGTTTCAGTCGCGCTGTGCACGCTGGCCAGGAGTTGTTCATCATCCGGTGTAAAGGCGACGCTCCAAACCCAGTCGCTGTGATCGCTCAATACAATGGGTTGTTCTTTCAGGCGGTTCATATTCCAGAGGCGTACGGTCTTGTCCTTGCTGGCCGTTGCCATGAAGGCGCCGGAGTGATTAAACCGGATTTGTTCAATCGCTGACGAGTGACCCGAGAGGATGCGTATCACCATGTTGCTTTGACGGTCAAAGATTTTCACGATACCGTTGTTATCGCCGACGATCACGCGACGTCCTTCCGGACCAAAGGTGACAGAAGTAAGGTGCTCACCGAGATCTTTGATTTCAGTGACGCTGTAATTATTCTTTACATCCCAAAGGTAGAGGCTGCCGTTTTCGCCAGCGCCTGCCAGGAAGGTTCCGTCGCTGGTTAATTCGATGGCGTTGATTTTTACAGGAGGGGCGATCACTTCGCGTGCTGTAGAAAGATCTGAATACTTGATACTCCTTCCGGAATTATCGCGGGCGTAGAATCCGAGACCGTCCGGAGTGAAGTGCAGATTTTCGATATCGCGTGTAAAGCCTTCAATCTTCTTCGGTGAGCCCATGTTCTCCAGATTGTACAATTCAACATGGTTTCTGGTTTCGCTCAGGTTTGACAAACCAGCGGCAGCCAGCATTTTTCCATCAGGGCTGATGTCCAGGGTGTAGTATTGGTAGTCTGATTTTGAAACCAAAACTTCCGAAGACCACTTGTTATTCTGTTCAGTCCATCGGATGATCCTACCATCGCTGCCACCTGAATAGATGTTCTTGCTCTGATACCGAGTCTCCAGCGCGCGCGCAGCACCGTGTTCGTGCGCCTCGAGACTTTGCGTCAACGGATGATCGAACTTCTTCAACGCCACATAGAGGCCGTTGTAGATATCGTTGTCATACACATAGCCTTCGTGTTCTGAATTGAATTTAAAGGCTTGTTGGGCGATGAGTGCTTCCTGTTCAGGATCATTCAATTCCTTAGACTTCACGGCCATCGCTTTCGCTTGCGCGATGTAACGTTGTCTCAAGGCCTCTGCCGCGTTTCGAATGGCGATCTGTTCCTGTTCTTTCGCCAGCTTTTCATTCGTCTGCGCGCGTTCAGCATTTCGCCTTGCTTCTTCAGCATTCTTTTGCGCCTGGATAGCGTTTCGTTTGGCGAGCTCTGCGTTCTTGATTGCTTGTTGCTCCGCTTGTTCGGCTAGTTTTCTTTGCTCTGCTTCAGCTTCTTGCGCAGCTTCGGCATCCTCCTTAGCCTTGATGGCCGCCAGTCGATCCTGCTCAGATATCAATCGGAGGCTATCCGCTCTAGTCGCGTTTCGTTCAGCTATTTTTGTTTGCTCCTTAGCGATATTGCTCTGTTTAACAGCCTCAGCTTGTTGAACAAACGCGTACATTAAGAATGCGAGACAGACCACAACGGCCCCGCCCATGACCAGCGCAATGATGCGGGCCCAGCGAAGTTTTCGTTTCTGTTCAAGTTCCTTAATCCGCTGTTCGGTCTCCCATTCTTTCTTGGAGTATTCCAAAAAGATCATGGTGCGTTCAAACGCGGGGTTGTAGCGTTGGCCCCAAACTAAAGTAGGTTTGTGTTTCGCTTGCCAGTTCAAGGCAAGTTGTAAATCTGGTGGTCTCCACAAACCAGCCTTACCAACCTGGTACATCGCAGCGGCTTCAGCGAGGCGTGTATACATCTGCACGGCCTCGGCTTCGTCATCCACCCAGTTCTTCAGACGAACCCAGATGCGCATGAGACTTTCATGCGATATGTCCACCATTGATTTGGGACCAATGGGATTTCCGAAAGCAGGTGTCAAAAGGGAACGGCCGGGTTCGCGGAAGCGATCCACAACGGCTACAACTTCTTGTTCAGACACGTCGGCAATGGCCGCGATCTCGTTCAGTCGTGTCGGTCTGCGGATACCAAAGTTCTCGCCGCGTTTTTCCGTGATGGCTTTGAACAAAAGTTCGCAGATGCGCTTTTCATCTTCCGTCAATTCATCGAATGCTTCGTTCGCGTGCATCGACAACGCTTCAGCCATCGTCCCGATCGCCTCATAGTGTTTCAGATCGAGCGGTTCAGCGTCGTAGTCGCGATAGGATGACCAGTAACTCCACGTACGCATAAGCGCGTGCTGAAGAATGGGAAGCTGATCTGGATTATCGCCTAAGTCGTTGAGGAGTTGCTGAACCAGCCGCGGCGCAATGTGAGCATCGCCGACGGCAACAGGTCCTTCAATGGCTTTACGTTTTTGATCGCGCGTTAATTGCGGAATCAAATAGTGACTATCGTTGATCTTACGCGTGAGCTCCGGAAATTGCGCACAGTCCCCGATAAAGTCGGAGCGCATCGTGATGGCAATGTAAATGGGCGCGTCGGGATAGTCGACTGCTTCCATTAACAGGTTTACGAAAGCGAGCGTTTCGTTTACCGAGTTTGCATCGTGACCTTCCTTGAAACGGAAGAGTTCTTCGAACTGATCGACGAGCACCAGATAGTTTACATCGGCGTCTTTACGCGTTTGCTCAATCGCTTCAACCAATCCTAAGGAACTGCTTCGCAGCAAGGTTGAAAATATGGTGCGTTTGATTTTCTTTTCTTCAGCGTCGGCGGCTAAATATTCAGGGTTTGTTTTTAACAGCGATTCCGCCAGGTTATCGATCGGGCCTGCGCCGGGACGGGTCACCACCACTTCCCAATCCGGACTGGCATCGGTGAGAAATCCACCGTAAAGAATGGGCATCACGCCACAATAGATGAACGAAGACTTACCGCTTCCTGAAGGTCCGATCACACCGACGAACCTGTTCTTGGAAAGCTTTAATAGTACTTCGTCGCTTTGCCCTTCACGTCCGAAGAAGAGGTGGCTTTCTTCTATTTTGAAGGGACGTAAACCCGGGAAGGGGTTAATAATTACCTGGTCAAGTACCTCACTCATGGTTAGGCATTAAATTCCTGTAAAAAGGTTTTCAAGGATTCTATCGAACGTTTTTCATCACCTTCGAAAACGCGAAGGTTTTGGCTTTTAAAACTCTCAACATTTAAAGCGGAGCCGGGCGCCGCCAGGATTGCTTTTCCGAGGATCGGTTTCTTGCGGCCGAAGCCGGGCGCCTTTAACAAATCCAGCGCCTTCATTCTTACCCACTGCTCGTTTACCTTTCCTTTATAGATGATCGCGCCATCCAGGTTCCGCAGATTCTCAATATGTTTTTGACGAAGCTCCAGGAGTTCGCCGTTGAATTCAGGCATCAGTACTTTAAAACCCGAGCGCTCCAGCAATTCAATGAAAGGCTTTACGGCGCTGTGATCTACTTTGTCGTGCATGAGGTAAATGCACCTTGTGCTGGATTCCTCCATGGTCTTCCGTTCTTTCGCATCGAGAAGTTCTTCGCGCATGATGTTCTTGAAATCCTCCAGCGGGGTCTGCATGATCTCAGCGCCTTCCTGTGCCTCCACATCGCGTTTGATGTTTTCAATGAATCCCTTCTGACGTTCGCTGGCGTGCGTGAGATTTGGTGAGATCCAGATCAGACGCATGAAATCCTGCTTTCGCTCTTTGGCCCCCAGGCTTTTCTCTGCGGAAAGTTTGTTTTGGATATCCACCACAGAACGATCGCTTCCGGTTGGGATTTCTCCGTAGGCGCTTCCGATCAGGTGGATGGACATGGTGCAGTCTTCCAGGTCTTTTCTCACAATTCTTTCGAGATCTTCTACTGTTCCCGGCAGCGTCTGGTTCGGTAATACATTGTATCCGTGACGCTGAAGTTCGCGCTTGATGATGTTGCGCGGAACGGTTAGGTCGTGGCCGGTTTCTGCCAGGTAAATTGTTTTGCGCTTGTAAATATTTTTTACCTCAGCCGGCGACGTATTGTCTTTCAGGAAGAGTAGGGATTCATAGATGTCATAGGCGAGGTCAACCATCTTCATCCAGTACTGGCGTTCTGCCTCTGTGCTGAAGTAGTCGGTGTACTCGCGGATCTCGCCAGAGTCCGGATCGAGCTGATACATTTCATAACCCAACAATTCGCGAAGGCGTGGCGGCTGATCCTGAATGCTGAGTGGTGTTCTGAATACTTTAAAAACCCGGTTCCTGTTCTTCACCTTGCTCTCAATGGACTTATAAAAAGCCTCAACATGGTCCAGGCATTTTCCGGATTGGATAAAATCTTTGGATAACACAGAAACCAATACGGCTGCATTGTCCAGGTTGGGCGAAGTGATGGAATCGTATTCCGACTTCAACAGGATGCTCGGTTTCGCACCCAACACCTGGGTCAGCATCAGCTCCAGGAATTTTTTGAATTGGGAAACCCAGCCTAATTCACTTTTTGAAGTAGTCTCGTTGTCCTGATCTGCAAAGACAATGAGAACATCAATTTCGAATGCCATTGGTTATGAGGGTAAAAGGTTAGTAGTATTTCGTTGTGTTACATTTTTAATCAGTCCCTGAACAAGTTCATGGTGGTTAGCCAGAACAAAATAAAAGTCCATCAAGTTGATGGCAAAGACGACACTGCGTTTTGTTGCTTCCAGCACATTGACTTTCTCTATGGCGCCGTCCTGAAACAGTTCGCCGTACACATCGCCTTTCTTCAATGTTGCAACTTCGATGTCGTTATATTTCAGCCGCACCTCTCCGTGGGCGGTGATGAAGATCGTACTGTTGTGATCGTCGGCATTCACCTTTACTTTTTCGGCGAACTGCAGGTCGATCGGTGTTATTCTATCGGCAAGGTCGCTGAGAAGTGACCCATGAATATTGTGGAATGCAAAAAGTTGTTTGATAAACATCACCTTTTCGATCCAGAGGAAGAATCCGTCTTCCAGGCCGTCCAGCAATTGGTTGTTTTCGATGGAAGAGTCCAGGAATTTTTTATCGCGCTCCGGTAGCCGTTCGACAATGGCATCATAAGCGGGGCGGTCTTTGTTATAGATTACCCAAGCAGCTGTTTCCTGCAAAAGCTTATCGGAATTGAACATTTGCGCGACCAGTCCACGGCTGACGCGGAAATCGTGGATGTAAGCCGATGCATGGATAGCGCATACCTTTGTCCACCGGTTGTTGAGGTTGAAATCGCGGTTGAGTATGTAATTGATGACCTGGATAGGGTTATAGCTCTCGCGCGGGAAGAAGATCTGCAGGTGTTTTAATTTTTCCGGTGTCGACGAGTCGTCGAGCAAGGGGAGGAGTTTGGGTTTCAGCTCTTGATCGATGAACAGATCCAACAGCTCCATCGCGAAGGCGATGTTATCAGGCTCGCCGGTTTCTATGTTTTCGCGAACCAGCTGGACGGATTCGGGATCGTATAAAATAGAGAGCAGAATATAAACGTGATCATAGTTGTCGGCCACCTCTTCCTTCAATGCCTCGCGGAGGTAGGCAAAGTCCTTGTGATCCGGCAATTCGTGGAGCGCGGTAAGGTTCCAGAGTGTTTTGCTGATTTCACCCTCTAACAGGTTGACCACATTCCGTTGTTCCTTTTCTTTTGCCTGGTAGTTAATGTAGCGGAGAGAGAATAGTATTTGTTTGACAATCCGCTTATCGGGATAGTCGGCTTTTTTCCAAAGCAATTGCAGAGCGTAACGCCCGCCGATTCGTCCCATGATCTGAACAATGCGCAGCATGACCATATCACCTTGTCCTGATTTATGGAACGCGGCTTCGAGTGTCGGCAAAACTGATTCTCCAACTTCTCTTAAGGCTGCAGCCGCGTGATGGCAGAACGACGGAGATCCCAACAATTCGATGAGCACCGGCCATGTTTCCTGACGTTTTACTTTTCTGGCTGTTGCCAGCGCCTCGTACCGAACACGCGGATCGACATCGCGAAGCAACTCGAGCAACATGAAAATGGTTTTTGGACCGATCAGTTTTCTCAGGAGTTTGGCGGCGAGCACCCGATCGGCTTGCTTGACAGACTTGCTGAGCTTCAGTAATTTTTCGGGTGAGATGGATAGGAGGTCACTGTCTTCCAGTTCCCCTGCAGCACGCTCGGCGAGGGTTCTGATCTCGTTCTTTTGAGGATCGATTTGAAGTCCGAGGGCTTGAATTTTTTCAGTGGCGAATGCACGGATCCTGGGCGTGTCACTTTTCGCCAGTCGGATCAAGGTAGTTTCAAAAAGTGTCGGCTCCATTTTCTCCATGAGCTTCAGTCCGTAAATCACTTTTTCCTCGACGCTGCTGTTTACTTCCTTTTCGAGCACCGTGCTCACGGTGTATTTCTTTTCTTCCTTATTCAGGGCCTTTCGTTTGTTGCTGAGCAAGGTCTCCTGAAGTCTGAATTTGTAGTGCTTGTGCATCCGGTTCGCGGCGATCAGCCAAACCAAAAGCAAGGGTATGGTAAAGATGGTAATGTAAAGCAAGTCAAAGATTTCAACCCGGTTGATCAGGATGATCAGACCGCCGGCTAACACCGCGGCCAGGGCCGTGACCACACCTTCAATTTTAGTTTGAACGTCAATGCGAAGGTGACTTTCGATTGGCAACAGGTAAAGCTTGAATGTTGGGTTGTCCAGGGAATCCTTCAAGGATTGCACGATGAGCTTACTCAACGCGATCACCAGGAAGAACACGACGAAAAGGTTTTTGTCAGGGGTATAACCAAAAGCGAAACCCAGCCCCAGCGCGACCACGGTAAAAAATATGATGAGGAGCGGATTAATCAACAGCGGCACGCGCATGCCATATTCTGCTATCAGCCGATCCGTCGCAATGTTCTCCATGAGAAAACAGAAAATCACAACGGTCATTTCAAAGTAAGCGATGAAGTTGGCCAGGTTCAGGCCTCCCGAGGTAGCGTACAGTGTGGCCACATTCAGGAAAGAGTAGCTCACGAAGTTTAGCGCCAGTACCGACATGATGATGAACAAGGCCATGTAGAACATGTACTTGTTCTGAAAGAACTCTATGAACCGCATCTTTTTATACTCGGCTTTCTCCTCCGCGAATGACTTACCTTTCTTCAGGTGTCGCACGGATAAGTAAAAAAAGGTTATAAGGAAGAGTGTAATGCTGACCAGCGCAATAGTATAAAGATCGGTTGTGTCGTTATCGATGAGCTTGAGCAATTGGGGGATAGAGAAGTATGCCAGGAAAGACGCAATCATGGCTCCCTGATCCACTACACCGACCAATCGTTTCGACTGACGCAAGTTGAACATGCGTCCGAAAGCTCCCCAGAACACCAGGTAGGTAATAAACGTGAAGGGAATAAGCTGCGCAAAGCTGAAAAAGTATATGGTGTTGGGATCTTTGAAATAACCTTCACCAAATTCAATAAATGCTGTAAGACCGCCGATCACCAACAAGCTCATGGTGGCCAGGATTCGAAAGGGGATTTTGTTTTGAAGAAAGTTGTAGAGTACGGTGGCTACCAAACCGCAGATACCTGATACCAGTAGGGCAGTGGGCAGGTCTGTTTTTTCATTAAAATGTTCAAGAAATAGGGTCTGCGATGCTACTCCCATCGTCGCCAAAAACACCCCCATAAAAAAGCTCATAATGAGCAAAAGGGCCACCCGGCTGCCTTCACCACGCCTGGTGTCCAGCATTTGCATCAACTGAGCCTTGATAACACTCCTCCCCATTACCCTAAAATTCGGCAGAATTCAACTAAAATCCTACCAATAAGCCCATTTTTAGGTGTTTACAATCTGTTTACAGAGACACCTTTTGACGTTGCTTATTGAAGTGACGCTTTATGCATAAATTCGTAATTGATTGTAGCTGTAAGGTTGTGCCCGGAAATGTTTAGTTTAAACCAGCATTATCTTTGTAGTATTGACACCAAAATTCAAATTCTTTTGATATGATGAAGAAGCCCATTTCCCTGATGCTCTATTTACTTTTTGCATCCGTAATGCTTCATGGCCAAGGCAGCAAATCGCTCGCTGACGCCGAACGGTACTTTAGTGTAAAGAGCTATGACGTAGCACTTCCCAAGTTCCTCGAGGCCATACAGGCCGGAGAAAAAGATCCCATGGTTCATTATAAAACCGGGGTTTGTTACCAGAAATCTCCTGAACTGAATGAGCAGATCAAGGCCATTCCCTATTTTGAGTATGCCCTTAAGAACGCCAAAGGATTGCCCACTACATTGTACTATGATCTGGGTTCAATCTATCTCAAAGACGAAAACGTTCAGAAGGCCTTAGAGAACTTCAACAAGTATAAAGAGGTCAGCAACAAAGCCGACAAGAAAGCCATGGGTCTGGCCGACGAGGCCATCCAAACTTGCTACAATGCCCAGGCCCTGATGTCTGTGCCCCGCAATTTCAAGGTGAACTATTTCAATTCATTGGTCAACACCAAGTACACCGAATATAACCCTGTGGTATCGGCAGATGAAAGTGTGATGGCGTATACGGCCCTTCGCCCCAATACTGGCAAGACGCGCTCAGGAGATAAATACATCGAGGAGATTTACATCGCCTACAACAATTCAGGATCGTGGACAGAACCCAAAGTGGTGCCATTAACGCACGACTACAATGTTGGAACCGCGGGTATTTCAGCGGACGGTCAGAAGATGATCATCTTCATGGGTGGCGCAACTGATCCGGGCGGACTGTATCAAATTTCGAAAGCTGGTGATACCTGGGCAAAGCCAAGTTTACTGACGCCCAATATTAACAACCCGAAATACCTGGAGTCAACCGCCAGCATTACGCCCGACAGCAAGACCATTTATTTTGCCAGCGATCGTCTGGGTGGCTTGGGCGGGCTGGATATTTATCGTACCACACTTCAGGCGAATGGAACATGGACAAACCCTGTAAACCTGGGCGCGCCGATCAACTCAAAGGCCAACGAAGATGCGCCCTTCATTCACCCTGATCAAAAGACTTTGTTCTTCACCTCGGACGGACACAACTCGATGGGTGGAAGAGACATCTTCATGTCAAAGTTTGTCAACAATGCCTGGACGTCGCCGGAAAACATGGGATACCCTGTGAATACAACGGCCAACGACAATTACTTTACATTGATTGCCGATGGAACGCGGGCTTACTTCTCTTCGGATCGCAAAGGCGGACAAGGCGGTCAGGATATTTACTATCTCGATCTTCCTGCCGAATCAGCGAACATTCCATTGACGATGATCAAGGGAAAAATCCTCAATGCTGAAACTGGCAAGGCGATGCCCACCCGCATCTATGTCATCGACAACGACACGAATAAGAAACTTGATTTCGTATACAACCCTGATCCGGAAACCGGTAACTACCTTGTCATTCTTCCTCCAGCGAAAGATTACGACATTGTGATAGAGTCTGAAGGCTTCCTGCCTTACACGCTGAACATCAACATTCCCAATCAATCATACTTCTACGAATTGTATCAGATGATCAATTTGAAAACCATTAAGCAATTCGATGTGGTGGTAGGTCAGGAGGTTCAGGTAAAGAATGCGTTCTACGACACGGATCAGGATGTGAAAGCTGATCTCCGGAAAACGCATGAAGCCAAACTCGTACAAGGTGGCAACATTGATGTATACGACATGATGCTCGATCTGATGGCTGCCGGCGATAAGGAAGGAATTGACTACCTGACCGACTTGATTCAGATGAAGGATCCCATAGAGCAGGTAAACTTCAACGAAAAGGAAAACGCCAACATTGAGGTAGCCACGCGCACGTACTACTACGACGAAAGCGACGAAAGCAAATTTGAGAAGAAGGATGTCGATGGCAAGACGATCTTTGCACTGCCTACCTTCAAAGTAACCGAGGAGGCGAAGAAGCAAAAAGATCAGCCTGTTAAAAAATCCACTTACGATAAAGCAGCGCTGACCAAACTGGCTAAAGTTTACTTCGATGCGGGCAAGAGTGATCTGAAACCTCAATACAATGCTCAGCTCGATTTATTAATGACGGAGCTGAATAAGTATCCTGACCTCGGCGTAGAAATTTCCGGTTTCGCCTCTGCGGAAGGTACTGAAGAATTAAACCGCGAACTCTCCAACAAGCGCGCGATCGCCATCCTGGATTACTTCAATCACAAAGGTGTTGTTCGCCGGAGAATTGTCGCGAAGGGTTATGGCGCCACGAAGGACCAGGCGGCTACGAAAGAGGAGGGGAGAAGAGTGGAAGTTCGGATTGTTGATCTGAATGAACTGAAGTAATTAACGTTATCCGTTATCCGTTAATCGTGGGCATGGGCTTGTGTGTGTGATCACACCTCAATCCCACACCCACGGATAACGATTAACGGATAACGCTACTACCCTTTCAACTTCTTGAGTTCTGCTTCATACTGAGGAAGAAAACCCTTCTGCGCTTCAGGAAGATTCTTGATGGCGATCTCCCAGTTCTTTATTGCATTTTTCTTGTCACCCAGTGCCGAGAAGCCTCGCGCGAGACCCACATAAGTCGTGAACTTGTCATCCGGGTGCGCCTGCCGGTTAAACTTGAATACTTCCATCGCTTTGTCATTCTTGCCGGCGTTAAGTAATGAACGACCGTATTGATGAATGGCCGGGACAGCTGCCGAAGGCAATCGTATGGCCTTGTCCATAATGGCGTTTGCTTCTGATTCCTTTCCCATCGCGTACAGCACTTGAGATTTGGTTTGCAGTGATTCGAAATCTTCGCGCCCAACAAACGGGCTGCTGATGGCATAGTCTGCCCACACTAATGCTTCTTCCAGGTTGATTTTGTTCTGCGCGCAAAACTGCGCGGCATCCATCCAGCTTCGGTTGTTAAAGCCCTGGCGTTCGCCGAGCAGCTCGCCGCGGATGATTCCAAGATAAAGTTCATTGACATTGGGTACTTCAATTTTGAAAGGGATGCGTTTATTCTCCCATTGCAGGTACGCTAATGCCGAGGAGGGAAGTCTGTCTTCGAAGCCATAGGTTAGAAACTCCGTGTAGCCCGCATCAACCGGTGTGGTGGCTACGCGTAAAGCGTCTTCTTTCGGATCATAGAAATAACTGCCCCACCGTGCGGAGTTGGTTGAAAAAATCCAATTCCAGTTTCCTTCTTTTTCAACGTCCAGGAAAAGTCCGTAGGTGCCTGCCTTAAGATCTTTGCCGCCGATCTTTACGTCATGAGAAACGGTGATGGTAGTATTCTCATTGGAGCCGGCGCGCCACGGTGCAGCTTTGGAGGATCCAAATCCCTGGTCGATAAATCCATAGTGCACCAGTTCACCCCAGATGTGACCTGCGCGATCTTCCCCGCCGGGTCCATGAACATTCGGACTATTGTAGGTGATGGTTACCGAAACCGGTCCGATCCATTGCGTGACGCTGCTTTTCTGATTGTCTCCACTGGGTGGGACCGAAATGCTTTGGGCAAAAGCAAAGCCCGTGAAGAGTGAAAGTAGTAGAGTTGCTAGATGTCTTTTCATAGCGTTTAAGTTTTGAGTTAGACCCATAATTAAACGAATGGCAGACAATCGGGATGTCACCCCTTTGGTAGTATTTATAGTACCCGGCCCCCTTCAGTTTTTTCCGGCACCAAAACCTGAAGAGCGGCAGGCTGAATAACGATTTCAAAATTCTGGCCCTCACCGCAGGGTTCACCGTCGACATGATAGGGTACGGGCTTGGTCGACACAAATCTCATCTTCTTTCCTTCCACGATCTCACAATACTTCGAGGTAGATAATTTTCCCTTGAAGAGATCGGCCATAATATCGATTCTGTAAAGCGGAATTTTTTTTATGATGTTGACATGCAAGATCTCATCGCACACGGACGCCAGCGGCGCTACCCGCGCATTATTTCCATACTGCGATGAATTGGCGATGGCCAGGATAAACAGTCGGTGGGCAAATGACTTGCCGTCGATTTCCAGGGTTCCATCAAACTCTTGAAACTTCAGGAATTCGGCCAGCGATAGTTTGGCGTAGCCCAGGAGTCCACGCTTTGTTTTATGGCTGAACAGGTTGGCGATGTGTCCGTCAAAACCGACGCCGCTCACGTTCAACGAAAGCTTTCCATTCACTGTGAATGTATCCATGTTGAGCACGCGACTTTGAAACAATGTCTCCAATCCTTTTTCGACCGTCAGGGGAATACCCAGGTGTCGTGCCAATCCATTGCCAGAACCGCGTGGAATGATGCCCATCGGGACGTTTGCTTCCAGCGCGCCACGTGCTACTTCGTTAATGGTGCCGTCGCCACCGACGGCTACGACGAAGGCAAAATCGTTTTTGGGCGCTTGCTGCGCGAGTTCGGTGGCGTGGCCGCGCGATCGGGTGAACTCAATGGTGCATTCCGCGTCATGACGCGCGCAGACGTCGATCATTCTTCCCTCCAAGGTGGGTTGAAAACCGCCGCCGGCGAATTTGTTGACGATGAATAATACCTTCTTACCTTCGTAGTTCACGATTCAAGGATACTAATTTTTGGGGATATGGAATTCTTCACACCGCGCAAACTGAAATTCAAAGCCTGGAATTCCGATTCACGTTTACTGATGCGCCTGAATGCCATCGACTGTAACAAAGGAGAATTGGTGAAGAAGGATCATGTGCTGCTGCAGTTCACCGACATGCTGGACAAGAACGGTGACGAGCTTTACGAGATGGATGTGAGCTTAGTCGGCTCCGAAAAGAATGTAATTGTCTGGAATCCCGATCCCGCCGGTTGGGATGTAATAAACCTGGCGCCGCCCCACGGGCGTCAGCCGCTAACACAAACGCTGGCGCGGACTTTTATCCGATTGTGTAGTTACTTTGAAATGGAGAAAAAGTAGGATTACTTCTTAGAGATTTTTTCCTGGATGTACTTAACCGCCTGACCGTAGGTTTGAAGTTTCTCGGCATCGTCATCCGGAATACGGATATCGAAAGTCTGTTCAAACTCCATGACTATCTCGGCATAGTCCAGGGAGTCGATTCCCAGGTCCTTTACGAAATTTGCATCCGGTGTAATTTCTGATTCTGCAATGCCGAGTTTTTCTGTCAGTATTTTGGTGACTTTCTTGGGGATGTCTTGCATAGCACGGATTACGGTTTTGTAAATGTATCAATAAGGTTTCGGGTCTGCAAGGGCCGGAAAAGGCCTGAAAAGTCCACGGCGCACTATCGATAGACGCGGTCGTGCCGGCGTGGGCGCGTGCACGAAGTGCAATCGGTTACTCGAGTTCCGCACTCGACCCTCATGCTCACACAACTGTGGACCATGGACGTCGACCGTGGACTTCTTAGAACCTCATCAAAAATTCTGTGCCTTTGCCCAAAGTAGACTTAACCGTCAGCGTGCCCTGATGTTGGCGCATGATCTGGCGGGACAAGCTTAAGCCGATGCCGGAGCCTGTTTTCTTGGTGGTAAAGAAGGGAATGAAAATCTTTTCCAATGCTTCGGGATCAATACCGGTGCCGGTGTCCTTGATGGAGATAATCGGCCTTGACTTTTCATTTAAGCTCGCTTTGAGCTCGATTGTTTTCGTCTCCTGGTCGTCAAAAGACTGGATCGCATTTTTTAGCAAATTGATTACCACCTGCTCGATCATGTTTTTATCCGCCATCACCGTCAGATCGTCGGGGTACACCGAAATGGTAAGGGTAATATTTTTCTCGGCGATCTCTCTTCGGTGGAGCAAGGTAAGTTCATCAAGCAACGTCCGGATGTGGATCTGCGTTGGCCTTGGTTTTGGAATGCTGGTCAGGCTTCTGAATTCCTTCACGAAGTGGATCAACCCTTCGCTTCGCTTGCTAATGGTTTGCAGCGAAAGGTGAATATCATTCAGTTGCTCGCGACTTAACGTTTGACCATTGTCCTGGTCGATGTGCGGCTTAAGTTCTTCTTCCACCGTTCCTGCCAGGGATGAAATAGGGGTCACCGAATTCATGATCTCATGCGTGAGTACGCGAACAAGGTTTTGCCACGCTTCCATTTCCTTTTCTTCCAATTCGCTCTGGATGTTCTGAACGGAAATCAGTTTTACATTTTCTCCACGCAATGTCAACTCAATGGCATAGATCGACAGCTGCACAATTTCTTCACCGATCTTCATCCGGATAAGTTCGCGCCCGCCGGTCTTGAGACGAACGAAAACGTCGACAAGATTTTCGGATACTTCTTTCAAGTCTTTGATATTGTCCGTGCGAACCGTTTTCAACAGTTTGCGTGCGGCGCTGTTGAAGATTTCGATCTTGCCATCTTCTTTGAAGACGATCAGACCGATCCCCACGTGCATCACGATGTTCTTGAAGAATAGAAATTCAGAATCCTTTTCTCTCCGGGCGCTTCTCAGTTTCAGCAAAGCTTCGTTCAGCTCCTGGTGGAGACGTTTGACCGAAGGATCGTGGCTTTCCGTTTTAAAAGAATAGGAGAGATCGTCAAACTGAATGGAATCCAGAAAGGATGCAATGTTTTGATTGGAACGGTCGAGGTGTTCGATCAGCAGTTTTACCTGCACGACGGAAAGCCCCAGGAGGATCAGTGCGTACACCCAATCTCCCCTCGAAAAGGCGAAGAATGCAAATAGAAAAATGGAGGCAGCCAATATAGCTACCCGCGGAAGAACCGGTGATCGCCAGTTAAATTCCATATTTCTCCATCCTCCGATAGAGAGACGCTCGCGTCAATCCCAATTCTTCCGCGGCCTTGGAAATGTTCCCATTGTGCATGTTCAATGCTTTTACAATAGCTGATTTCTCTACCTCGTCCAGGTTAAGCGTGTTCGAGTTTGCTGCCGCTGAAACCGACCGGCTCAACAGGAAGTCGGTGTCCTGAAGTGAAGGAGAATCCGTCATGATCACCGCGCGTTCAATGGCGTGCTGCAATTCACGGATGTTGCCGGGCCAGGCGTAACGTTTTAATTTATCCAGCGCTTCCGGTGCTATTGAAGTCACTTGCTTGTGATATTTCTTGGAGTAGTAATTCAGGTAGTGTTCGGCGAGAAGCGCAATGTCTTCCACACGCTCGCACAGCGGCGGAACATGTATTTCGACGGTGTTAATTCGATACAACAAATCTTGTCGGAAAGTACCTTCGGTGACCATTTTACTCAGGGGCATATTCGTGGCGCAAATCAAACGGATATTGACCGGAAGGGACTGGTTGGATCCAACGCGTGTTACTTGCCTCGATTGTAAGGCGCTGAGCAATTTGCTTTGTAAACTCATGCTGAGGTTTCCAATTTCATCGAGGAACAACGTTCCGTCATTGGCCAGCTCAAACCGTCCGGGACGATCTTCGCGGGCGTCGGTAAAGGCTCCTTTTTTATGTCCGAATAATTCACTTTCAAAAAGCGTTTCAGTAATCGCTCCCATGTCGACAGAGACAAAGCTGTTTTCTTTTCTGAGCGATCGCTGATGGATAGCACGAGCGATGAGTTCTTTACCGGTTCCATTTTCTCCGAGAATCAGCACGTTGGCGTCCGTCTTGGCTACTTTATCCACCATCGTGAATACTTCGTGAATCGCTTTACTTTGTCCGATGATGTCGCCAAAGGGTTTGCTGATTTGTTCTTCCAGCATTTCCTTCGCCTTCTTCAGTTTGTCGACTTGGTTGTACGACTGCTTCAACCGGATGGCTGTGGAAATGGTGGCGATCAGCTTTTCATTTTGCCACGGCTTCAGGATGAAATCAGTAGCGCCGGCCTTCAATGCTCTTACCGCCATTTCAACATCGCCGAAGGCTGTGATCATGATGACAACGCTGGAGGCGTCGTGACCGAGAATCTGTTCTAACCAATAAAAGCCCTCTTTACCACTGGTGATGTCCTTACTGAAATTCATGTCCAGCAAGATCACATCATACGTGTCGTTGTGCAGAAGGAAAGGAATCTTCTTGGGATTCTTTTCAATGATCACATGGTGGCCTTGTTTCTTGAGAAGCATTTTGGCTGCCAGCAGCACATCTTCATCGTCATCAATCATTAATATCTTGCCGCCTTCAGGATTCACAATAGGTTCAAATTTTTAGGTGAATGAATTAATTAGGAAAATTTATGCCAGGACTGAAAACGCCGATTTCAGCGTTATTTCCAAGGGTTAATGTTCCTGGGTGTACAAAGATGTTCAAAACTGAACACTTATCGAAGTATTTTCGGATTTCGCCCGTTTGTCCCACGAAAAATCTGAGCACACGTCTGGGGCCTCGACTTCCGAAACTCCTTTTCATGGCTTGGGCACTTCGTTACGCCAGCGGATCGGCTGAAGCACTCTATCAAGACGGCAGCTGGCGTGAGTAGGTCGAAGGCAAAGATGCGGAACCGGCCGGTTACGCATCATTTCCTTCGACCATG